>Ga0164306_10001606_pt1 | contig 10102 bp, 6 predicted proteins | sample Whisoiple_242_MG_FD_110213 | JGI IMG/M metagenome (GOLD analysis project Ga0164306, IMG submission 110213) | Soil microbial communities amended with fresh organic matter from upstate New York, USA - Whitman soil sample_242_MG | ecosystem: Environmental > Terrestrial > Soil > Unclassified >... | reverse complement strand
CCACATAACCCAGCCGGCTTAAAGGATCGAGCTTTTCGCCACGGCGGAAAAACTGGCGGAGGAAGTCTCCTGAGTCCCGGCCTGCGACCGAGGCAGCGAACCCGGGCGCATAGAGTTTCTGCTTCTCATCGGCAGAAAAATAGCCGACCCAGTCAATGTACATGTCCTCTTCAGCCTGCCATGCCGACTGGGCAAATTCCCGCGCGCGGCGGAAGCCATGGCGCCCGTCCGTTGCGTCATTCATCAAGCCGGACAGACGCGAGACCAGACCCTTGGTGATGAACTGCGGCAACTGGCGATACTTGCGCGCCAGCGCGGCGCCGGCATATCGCACATAGCCGCCAAAGAGCTCGTCGCCGCCGTCACCCGAGATGGCCACGGTCACGTGCTTCCGCATCTGTTTGGTGATGATGTATTCAAGAATGGCCGTGGGATTGCCGAATGGTTCATCAAAGTGGCCGACAACCTTGGTCATATAAGCGGCACAGGCTTCATCGGCCTGCAGGATGTGATGGTCAGTATTGAATTTTTCCGCCACCAGTTTGGCCACGGGCTGTTCGTCGTAAAATTTGCTGTTCTCAAAGCCGATGGTGAAGGTCTTCACCTGCTCCGCGTTGTTTTTGGAAGCAAAGGCGGTGATCGCGCTTGAGTCCAGGCCTCCGCTCAGAAAGAGTCCCAGCGGCACATCGCTGATCATGCGCAGCTTGACGGATTCTTCCATCAGGTCGCGGGCGCGTTCGATCATGTCGGCTTCAGACATCTGCAATGGCGCGCCGGCGGTTTCGGCCGGGTCCCAATATTTCCATTCACGCTTGCGCAAGTTGCCGTCAGGGTCGACCAGGATTTCCATGGCCGAGCCGGGCGCCATCTTGCGGACATGCTTGAAAGCCGTGGAGGGATATGGAAAGTACAGGTAGGTCAGATAGTCGTGCAAGGCCACGGGATCAAGTTCAGCAGGCGTACCAGACTTGAGGATGGCTTTAATTTCCGAGGCAAAAACGAATTTGCGACCGGCCTCGTCATGCGAATAGAAGAGCGGCTTCTTGCCCATATGGTCGGTGGCGAGCAGCATGCGATGATGCCGCTGGTCCCACAGGGCGAAGGCAAACATGCCCCGCAGCTTTTTTACAACGTCAATGCCCCATTCTTCGTAGCCGTGGACGATAACTTCAGTATCGCTGTGGGAGCGGAAGTTGTGTCCCGTGGCAACCAGTTCTTTGCGCAGGTCCTGGAAGTTGTAAATTTCGCCGTTGAAGGTGATCCAGATGGATTCATCTTCATTGCACATGGGCTGGTGCCCGGCAGACGAGAGATCGATGATGGAGAGCCGGCGGTGCTGCAAGCTCACCCAGACGGAGCCTTCCAACAGGGCAAAGTATTTCAGCCCGCCATCGTCAGGACCGCGGTGATGGAGTTCCAGCCCGCATTTTTCGTCCGCGGGCGAACTGCCGATTTGTCCAAATATGCCACACATGATTTTTACAGCACCTTTGCGGCGCGGTCGCTTTACACCAAAACCGGCTCTTCCTCCCGCTCCCATGGCAGAGCCGCAGCCGGAACTTCATCGGTGGTTGCGACGGGTTCTTCTTTCCGCTCGTTTTCAATCATCTGCCCGCGCACCACGCAGGCCAGCATAACCCATAGAAATCCGTTGACTTCCACATAGAGCCAGCGGTCGCCAAAGAAATTTACGACGAACACGCAGGCCATCAACAGGGCGAAGCCCAAACCAATCGACTGAAGAAACGGGTCCTGCGCGCTGCGATACAGCTTCACGCCCAGCCGCGTCATTTTAGCCAGAATAAAAAGGAAGAACATGAGTCCCAGGACGCCTGTTTCCACCAGCACTTTCAGGAAATAGTTGTGCGTGTCCGTATAAATGCCAACGCGGTGCTGCCACTGATACGTGTCAAAACCAACGCCGAGAACGGGATTCTGGCGGAACATGTTCATGGCATCGTCCCACAAGGCCACGCGGTCTTGCGCTGAGGTATCAAGCTGCTGCTCGTTCTTGTCGTACGTCATGAGAATGCGCTCCTGGACAGAGGTTGGGACAAGACTCTGCCAACTCAGAAGGAACGCAACCAGAGCAATCAGGACCCAGCGCTGGCGCACCAGACCAAGGAAAAGCAAGCCGACCAGGATTCCCACGTAAGCCTCGCGCGAGTACGAAAACAGCAGGCAATAGCCGCTGAAGGCGAAGAGACCCCACAGAGCCAGCTTGATGGACTTACGCTTCTGCAAGGCGCTCAGTCCCAGAACAAACAGCATGAACTCAGCTTCAAACGTGGCCACGCCATTTACGCCCGCATATCCCAGCGCGCCGCCATCGCGCACGTCATAAGAGAAGTGCGAGAGATCGCGGTCGCTCATCGTACCGTAAAAGCCTTTGTTTACCGCCAGCGTGGAAAGGCACATGAGAACCACCAGCACCTTGATCTGCTTCACGTCCTTGATCACGCTCACCACGACCGCAAAAATAATGAACATGACCATGTAGTTCTTCCAGTTGGAGAACCGTGGATCGCTGATGGAGAGCGGCATTGCCCAGTTCAGGAAGAATGCGCCGCGCCATAGCTGGATGTAACAAAAGACGCCAAAGAAGATCAGCAGCTTGTTCATCGGCGTGCGGGCAAAACGGAAATTGCCTTTGAAGACCGCTCCCAGGACGACGCCAAGCAGCAGCATGTCAATCAGCTTATTGCCGAGAGGAAAGTCGAGGATACGATAGCGGATGGTCTGCAACGGAAGCAAGGGAACAAGAAAATACAGACCCACCTGCGGCCGCCAGAACAGCGAGAGCAGGAACGCAACGATTGCGCCCAGATAAAGCGCCAAGGGTACGTATTGTTCCAGTCCAAAATGCACGGCTTAGGTCCTCTCCGTGACTGCGGGCATCGGCTCTAATACCGGTTTGTGGACCGGCTGGCCAGTCAGGGCCGTCCATATCTGAGAGAGCAGCTCACGCACGCGTTTATCGATTACGAAAAGAACTACCGTATACAGAGCCAGCACCACACTTCCCTTCACCATGGCGCTGACGAGCGGAGTTTCCAATGGCAACTGCGCCGCCAACCAGGCAGCAGCGGCGCCGACAACTCCGTATTTGGCGAAAGAAACAAGCTCTAATTTGTATGGCAGAACGCGCAGAGACTGATAAGCAAGAAACAAGACGATGCCGCCGTAGCTCACGGTGGTGGCAATGGCGGCGCCCACCAGTCCAACGCGGGGCAGCAGAACCACGTTGAGCGCGATGTTAAGGATACAGGCGTAAAACGTGGCGACAGCGATCTTGGAAGCGCGCTTGTGGATCATCAGGCCGGGGCGGAAGTAAATCGTCACGGCAGAGAGCACCAGGCCAATGACCAGGAACGGCAACAGGGTATGCGCTTCCTGAAATTTTCTGGAGGCGAGCAGCACGATCACGTCGCGTGAAGTTACGATGGCGACACAAACAACCGCGACGGCGACAAGAATAAACTGGTCCAGGCTGCGGGAAAGAAAGTCCTGCGTGGCCTTTTTGCCCTCAGTGTTCCAGACGCGCATGCAGATGGGAAACAAAGCCAATTGCAGCGGCTGCATCAACACGTCTTGCAGGTAGATGGCGATGCCGTAAGCGGCGGCATAGAAACCGAGCGCCTGCGCGCCCAGATAATGCTGGATAAAGAAACGGTCGCCGGAATCGAGAACGACCCAGGATATCTCGGCTGCCATCAGGGGCAAGGAAAACGCAACGGCGGTGCGGAGAAAACCGACGTCAAACATGCCGGGCGAAAGCAGTTGACGGCGGCCGAGCACCGGAAGATATTGCAGCAGGACCAGGCCTTCCACCACAACCAGTCCGAGAAAGAACGCGAACACCGTTTTCTGCCAGAAAAAGAGCAGGCCGCAGACCACGCCGATGGTCAGCGCTTTCTGAAGAATGTCCATGCCGTTGAACAGCCTGGTCTTGTTTTCCATCTGCATCAGGTTCATCTGCATGGAGCGCAGCGAGCGAATCATCACCAGGCTGCAAGCCAGCAACAGAGTGCCGCCGGCGGTGATGCCAAGCAGCCGTCCGGCGCCGAAGAACAAGGACGCGATGAAAAGCAATGACAAGGCCAGCGCAAGCAGGGCGGTGCTGTAAAACAAGGTTGAATAATAACGGCGGAGCGTGTCTGGTCCGGCGGAAGCCGAGCCTTCAGGGTAGTAACGCTGGACGGAATGCTGAAAACCGAATTTGGACAACACCGTCAACAGCAGGACGGTGTTGGTGATCAGATTGATGGTGCCATATTCAGCGACGGAAAAAATACGCGTAAACACCGGAAAGGAAATGAACCCCAGGAGCATTACGGCGACCCGCCCGCCAAGGTAGTGAGACGAGTGCCGATAGAGTGTTTTCAGTGAGCTCATGAGAGTTGCAACCGCGAATTTTCCTTGCCGTTCCGGGGAAATCGCTTTTCGCCGCCATATGGGTGCCGCATCTTTACTCTGCTTACAAAATCGGATGTAGTTTTAAAAACAAGCCCACTTCCAGAGCGCACCCAACCAGTGAAATCACCACGGCAATCACGGCGAAACGGACCGCACTTCGCCGGTCGGCCGCGGCCTGGAGTTGAGGAACCACCGCCAGAAGAGGAACGCTGGCGGGCAGCATTGATTTCAGTTCACGCTCAAATTTCACGGTGCCATTCAACATGTCTTTGAGATACGCCAGGCCCAGAGACGTGGCCAGCGCGGCCAGCAAAGCCGCCAAGAGCATGAGACCGCGTTTGGGCTTGAAAGGCTTCTCCGGCACCTGCGCCAGATCGAGGATAGTGAAGTGCTCAGCCTGCTGCTTCTTTTCCAGATCGGCGGCCATGCCGGCAGAAAAAGTCTTGTCCAACAGCGACTGGTAATGGTCCTTGGAGACGCTGTAGTTACGGTTCAGTTCAGCCATCTCCTGCTCGCGAACAGGGACCGCATCCACCTTGGAGCGATACGAGGCCATCTGCCCGGTAATGCGCTTCTGGTCTTCAGTAAGCCGTTTGGCTTCACGATCGAGTATCTGAAGACGCACGGTCACCGCGGTGTTGTCCTGCTGCTCCGCGACCACGGGCGGATCGGGCGGCAGAGATTTCAGTCTGGTTTCCACGCGCTGCAACCGTCCAGCCACGTCCACAACTTCAGGATGAGCGCTGGTATAACGGTTTTGCAGGTCCTGAAGCTGTACCTTGAGCTGGCGACGTTCGGCTTCAAGTCGACCGCGCTCGGTGAGCACGGGAACGGTTTTGTCTGTGCCGGTGCTGCTGTTCTCCAGCCCGCGCGAAAGAAGCGTGCGTTCAACTTCCAGGCGGTTCAGCGCGTCAGCATTGGCCTGAAACTGGCCCTGCAACTGCGATAGAGCCTGCATGTTGGCCGGCTGCTGCTCAGGCATTTCACCCAGGTGCCGCATCTTGAAGGCGCTGAGCCGGGCTTCCTGCTGTTCCAGATTTTGCTTGGCTTCCTTGAGCTGCGCGGCCAGGAACTCTGTGGTGTCCTGGGCTTGCTGCTCGCGGCTTTTCACGTTCCATTCAATGAAGCTGGCGGCAAGCTGATTGGCCACCTGCGCCACCTGCTGGCGCTGCCTGCCTTCATATTCAATGGTAAAGGCGCTCAGCCCGGCGGAGGAGCCCTGCTTGACGGTGATCGTGATGTCTTTGCGCATCAGATCGATGAGCTCTTCACGCGAGATCTTGCCGCGCAAGTCAGGATAAAGCTGCATATCGTCAATGATCTGCTGCAAGCGCGTGGTGCTGAGCACCTGCTGCGTGATCGTGCTAAGACGCTGTCCTGGATCGGAGCTGACGGTCGGGCTTACGTATTTTTCCGAGACTTTCTGCGGATCCACCAGGATGGTTGTGGTGGCCTTGTAGCGGTCCGGCAGCAGGAGAACAAAGGTAAACCCCGCGAGCGAAAACAGGACCGTACCGAGGAAGATCCACCGGCGATAGTGCCGCACGGTATTCCACAAGGTCATCAACTGGTTGGCAGTTTCGTTATTTGTCGTCTGGTTCATGGGTCCTCTCTCAGGGCCTTATCAGAAGTGCAGCGGCGCCGGATACCACTCAATGCCGACGACTGCGTAGCTGAGATTTCCACTCGCCACGTTGCCACCCTGGCCGTTGAACATACGATAGCCTGCAGTCGCACCCATGGAGTTCATGATCTTGTAACGGACGCGCGGCGCGACAAAGTAACCGTGGTAGCCCGGCAATACGCTCGTAACGGTATCACCACGCAGGTAGCCGGCATCGGTTGTGAAGGTCAAACGGCGGTAGGCCTTAACAAAGCCCACGGTTGCGTCGTCCTCCCAATGACCGCCCAATCCGGAGATGGTGGAGAACTGGCGATTGACGCTGGCGTAAATCTTGTCCTGGCGCCCAAAATTCTTGACGAGGCTGGCGCTGAAGTTGGCTGACTGGGCCGCGCCGCAAGTAGCAGTTGTCCATTGCGGGCCGCCGCGCACATCCAACTCAACCGAGTGCGTCATCCGGACGCCGATGCCAACACCGCCACCATAGGTATTGCAAGTGGGGCCGTTCAACACCGATTCCGTTTGACCGTAGCTGCGAAGGTCGATGCGAGGGGTGAGAGTGCGAACGTACTCAAGCCTTCCTCCAACGGCATTTGCATGCGTACCGAACGATGGGGGAACAGTGCTGGAATCGCCTTCAATGCCCGTATAAATGTGGAAAGCGGTAAGGATGACCCTATCGCGGCGGCTTTTGAGCCAACCGAGACCAAGACTGTTTTCCGAAAAAGCGGCGTTCTTGGCGCGCAGCAATACCGCCGTCGACGTGGTGTCCGCGATGGGCGTGCTCTGTACGATCAGGAAGCTCAGTGGTCCCTGCAGACGCGCAGATTCTGACCCGTAGCTGCCGCTGGCGGAAGCCATCCAGTACCAGCGCGGGCTGAGAGACCCCAGCGCGCTGAACGTGAGAGAGTGATACGCCTGTGGTCCGCCGCTCTGCGTATCATTGGGATTGATGACCGTGGAGTATTGCAACAGAAAGCGGCCGGTGTGGGTTGGCAGGAATATCGCCAGATACGGGTCGATCGAAGTCGAGACCACGTCTGAGCCCGCGCCCACGCCGCCGATACTGTTCGTGTAGGTACTGAAGGCTGAGACACCGTAGAACACTTGATACCTGTAGTCTTTGCTCTTGAGCGAAATAGACTGCTCAGCTTCAACGTACTCGCCGTTGGGAATCGTCTGATCATTGCGCACCTGAGGATACAGGCTGATCAACTGGCCGGTGCCGAGCGAGACAGTGTAAGCACCCTGACTGTTGGCATACCAGGGCTCGCTGGGAGCCGGTTCCTGCGTGATCACTTCTTTCTGTTCGTTTTTCTGTTCGCTGGCGTCAGACGGCTTTTCCTTGTCGCTTTTTGGCGTGTTTTGCGTGCTGTTGGCGTTGTCCGCCGCATTCTGCGCAAACGCAGCCGTGGAAGCAAACCACAGCGCGATCAGAGACAGAGAAAGCACGATCCGTTTTATTTGATTTATGTTCATGGCACCACCACCGTATCTCCTGGATGGAGAGCAACGTTCTGCTCCGTATTTTTTCCCTGGACCACTTCCTTGTACTTGAACTTGAGGCGCGACTGCTTGCCGTCTTCAGTGCGCAGAACCACAATGCTGTCCTTCTTGGCGAACGGCGTGAAACCGCCGGCCTGGGCGATCAACTGGAGTACTGTAGTCTGCGCGTTGAGCGAATAGGTGCCGGGCCTTGCCACCTCACCGGTGATAAAGGCGCGCTTGCTGCGGATCTCCATCACCGTGACCGTTACCTGCGGATTGGTAAGGAAGCCTTTGAGTTTTTCCGCGATCAGGTCCTGGATCTGCAGCGGGGTCATCCCGCTCACCTTCACTTCATTAATCAGCGGCAATGAGATGTTCCCGTCTGTACGGACCACAACGGTCTGGGAGACTTCCGGCTCTTTCCAGACAGTGACGCGAATGACGTCTGAATCGCCGACTATGTATCCGGGTGGGACCACGTCCGGGGGTTTCGCATCGGCAGACTTGCCGGTATCCTCGGCCGCGACATCTGTGGATTTCAAATTGGCGGCCTGGGTTTGGGCCGCCAGGCTGCAAGCGCCGGCGATCCAGAAGATCGCTACGGCGCCGATCATCAGTTTCTTGTATGAAAACATGTATTTACTCCACTCTCCGCCACCATCCGCCTTGAGCAGACGATGGAAATAATTGCCGTTCACTATTTCGCACCCTTGCCTAACAGAATGACTTTGACCGTCTCAAAGATGACGGCCAGGTCCAATGAAATGGAAAGGTGCTTGATATAGAAGAGGTCAAGCTCGAGCTTTCGCTTGGCATCTTCCACGCTGGAACCGTACTGGTACTTGATCTGGGCCCAGCCGGTAATGCCGGGGCGCACGGTGTGGCGCTGGGCAAAAAAATCGAGGCTGGCTTCCAGTTTTTCGCAGAAATAAGGCTGCTCCGGCCGCGGCCCGACCAGGCTCATGGTGCCGTGCAGAATGTTGAAGAACTGCGGCAGTTCGTCCAGGCGATACTTGCGGATGAACGCGCCAACGCGGGTGATGCGATTGTCGCCGTCCGCGGCCCAGCTGGGACCGCCTTTTTCCGCATCCTGCCGCATGGAACGGAATTTGTAGATGTCAAACTGCTCGCCATTCAGTCCGACGCGCTTCTGGCGGAAGAGCACCGGACGGCCACTCTCAATCAGGATCGCCGCGGCAACGACAAGCATGATGGGCAGGGTGAGGGTGATGGCAACTAACGCGGCAAGAATATCCACAGCGCGTTTTGCCGCCAGCAAAGACCGGCTTTTGCGGAAGCCGTCGTTAAAGATGAGCCAGCTGGGAGAGAGTTTCTCCAGGGCAATGCGGCCGCTGATTTTTTCAAAGACGGTATGAGCGTCTTCCACGGTGACGCCGGCAAACTTGAGCCGCAGAAGTTCGCGATACGGCATGCGCCCGCGCTGCTCCTTGAGCGAAAGCACCACGCGATCAATGTTCTTTTCGCGGACCAGCGTTTCCAGTTCCCCCAGGCCGCCGATGATCCCCGGATTCACCAGGGACATGCCGATGTTCTCGCCTTTTTCATCAAGAAAGCCCATGACCTTGAGGTTGAGGTCAGGGCGGGAGCAGATTTCGCGCGTGAGAGAAATGCCGGTGGCGCCGGTGCCGACGATCAATACGCGCTCAGGACTGCGCAGGAAGAAAAAACCCTTGGAATCCAGCAGCACGCGCCAGGCAAAGATCAACGTCATGATGGTTGGCACAGCCAATGCGGCGATGCCGCGGCCCATGCTCACGCCGGGCGCAAGGTAATAAAGCAATGCCAGACCGATGCACGCCACGCCGAGCGCCTGCAGAAGACCGATGAGCAAGCGCGCCCGCGACTTCATGACTTCAATGTCATAGAGGTCGTTGTAATACAGGGCGAATTCGCACATCAGCACAACAACGATGAAACGGGCAACGGCATTTTGGCCAAGATATTCCCATCGCGACGAAGCAAAACGCACGGCCGTGGCCAGAGCAAGCCCCAGGATGATGAGCAGGCTCTCGCTCAGCAACAGCACCAGCGTCTTGGTGGGAACTCTTTGTCCGCCGATTTTAAGCATTGCTTGCCTTAGCGATAGGCATGATTTCTTCCATCGTGTGCGAAGCGGCTTCTGGTTCCAGATCTTCATGCTGGACCGGAACGTTGCCGTCCGACGGCATGCTTCTTACGGTTGTGCGATGGGGCGAGAGGCCGGCATCGCGAATCTTGTAAAGGAGCGCGCGGTAGCTGATCTTGAGCGATTCCGCGGCGCGCCGGCGGTTCCAATGGTGGGCCTGCAGCACTTTGAGAATGATCTCCCGCTCCAGGCGGCGAACAGCCTGGTTCGTGATCTTCTTCAAGGACATGGGGCCTTCCATGGGAACGTCATAGTCAAGGTTGTTGGGCGCGGGCTCGGCCAGATCGCCGCTGATGGTGGATTCGGTCCCCAGGATCACGTAACGCTTGATCAGGTTTTCCAGCTGGCGAATGTTTCCCGGCCAGTGATAGGCCTGCAAGAGACGCATGAGCGATGCCGAAAGCGGCATGGCCCGGCGGTTATACATCATG
>Ga0164306_10001604_pt1 | contig 10104 bp, 8 predicted proteins | sample Whisoiple_242_MG_FD_110213 | JGI IMG/M metagenome (GOLD analysis project Ga0164306, IMG submission 110213) | Soil microbial communities amended with fresh organic matter from upstate New York, USA - Whitman soil sample_242_MG | ecosystem: Environmental > Terrestrial > Soil > Unclassified >... | reverse complement strand
GTTGTTGCCTATTCGAGCGGAAATCACGCACAGGGTGTGGCCGCTGCGGCGCGTCTGCTCGGCATGCGCGCCACCATCGTGATGCCGGCCGATGCGCCCAAGCCCAAGCGCGAGCGCACGCTCGCGCTTGGCGCCGAAGTCGTGCTCTACGACCGCAACACCGAGAACCGTGCTGCAATCGCGAAGAAAATCGTCGCCGAGCGCGGCGCGACGCTGGTGCCGCCCTATGACGACCCGCTGATCATCGCGGGCCAGGGGACGATCGGTGCCGAGATCGTCGAGGATCTCGTCCGCCTTTCTCTCAAGCCCGAAATCGTGGTCGTCGGCGCCTCCGGTGGCGGGCTTGCTGCGGGTATTTCGCTCGGCGTGAAGTCAAAGGTTCCGTCTGCGAAATTCTACGCGGTCGAGCCGGAAGGGTTCGATGACACGTTGCGGTCGTTCGCGAGCGGCAAGCGCGAGGCGAATGCCCGCATGAGCGGGTCGATCTGCGATGCGCTGTTGAGCAACACGCCTGGAGAACTGACATTTCCCATCACTCGCGAGCTGATCGGGCAGGGCACGACTGTGAACGACGACGAGGTGGGCAATGCCGTGCGTTACGCGTTCCACGAGCTCAAGCTGGTCGTCGAACCGGGTGGCGTCATCGGCCTTGCGGCGCTGCTCGCCGGCAAGGTCGCGGTCAAAGGAAAAGTCGTAATCGCGATCCTGTCGGGTGCGAATGTCGATCCGGAACTGTTTGGGCGGTTGATCGCCAAATAGTGCGCCTGCTCACGTGAACAATGCGAGCCGCTCCTCTTCGCTGAGCATCTTGATCGCGGCCAGCGGATCCGTCGGCATCGGGGTCTTCAACGGAACCGGTGCGACGGCCGTGGCCCGAGCCGCCTTCGGATCATTCACCGGCACTGCAGGTTGAGGCTCGACGAAGGCAACTTCCGCTATGGCCGTTTCTGTCCGAACCAGCGCGATCGGCGGCGGCTGCGCGACAGCCGGCGAGGGGATCGGCAGTTCGGGCTGATCAGACGGCGGCACCACAGCGAGGCGTGCGCGCGCCTCTTCTGCAGGCTCTTCCGGCGGTGACGGCGGCAACGGCTCGCGCGTCGCGGGGCTGCTCATGGCGGGTGCCATGATCTCGACGAGTCTGTGCTCGACCATGGCGATCAGATCGGCGAGCTTTGCCGTCCTGATTGCCATCACGCTTGCCTCGATTTCATTCTGCGCCGAGTTGATGTCGTCGAGCAGCGCCCGCAATTTCTGCTTGACCAGCACCTCGGCGGGCGCTGCCGGATCGGCGACGAGGGAAATCTGAAGCCGCTCGATCGCGCTCAGCAATGGCCGCGTGTCAGCATTGCGGTTGCGCCGGGCATATTCGGCGAGAAATGCACGGCCGCGTGCGCTCTCCGATAGCGCCGTGCAAAAAGCGTGATAGTCAGCCTCGTCCGGCGCACCCGGCTGCAGCTGTTGCGCCCGCACGGTGGTCTCGGTCGGCATGTGCAATCCTTGCGCAGCCGTTTATCAATCATGCGGCATGATTCGGCCAGCGCTGCTGCGTCGCCGGGCAGTTGCCGCGTTGGAAAAGATCAGTTGGGCAATGTTTTAGTTGGATTGGGGCGACGCAATGCGGACTGAAGAGACCTCCGGCCTGGTCCCGCGCCTGGCGATTTTCTACGCAGCCTTGTTCGCCTTGCCCGGCATTCAGATGCCGTTTTTTCCGGTCTGGCTCGAAGCCAAGGGCGTCGACGTCGGAATGATCGGCATCGTGCTGGCGGCGCCAATTGTGGCGCGGCTTTTGGCGGTTCCCGTCATCATGCGTGATGCCGACCGGCGCGATGCCGTCCGCGCCGCCTTGATCGTCTGTGGTTTTGCGGCGGCGGCTGGCTACATCCTGGTCGGGTTATCGGCGAGTGCGGTCCTCATTCTCGTTGCCTATGCGCTCACATCACTAGCAACCACGCCGCAGATGCCACTCGCGGAAACCTATGCGCTCAAGGAACTCAGCGCGCGCAAACGTGCTTATGGGCCGGTGCGGCTCTGGGGCTCGTTCGCATTCATCGCCGGCAACTTCGTTGCCGGGTTTGCTGCGGACGTCATTGCCGCCCACGATCTCATCTGGCTCATCGTTGCGGCGAGCGTTCTGATCGCGCTCGCGGCGCTCGGTTTGCCCGCGATGACACCGCGCGCGGTTGCGCCGAGTGCACCGGCTGCCGCCCGGCAGACCCTGTTGCGGGACCGCCTGTTCATTGCCGTCGTCGCGGCTGCGAGCCTCATCCAGGCGAGCCACGCGCTGTATTATGGCTTCTCCGCGGTGCAATGGACCGCTGCTGGTTTCGACGGAACCGTCATCGCCGCGCTTTGGGCGCTCGGCGTTGCCGCCGAGATCGTGCTGTTCGCGGCGCAATCCAGGTTGCCGCCGTTTTTCGAGCCAACCGTGCTGCTGCTGACCGGTGCCTGCGGCGGCGTGCTGCGCTGGATCGGAATGGCCTTCGATCCGCCGGCTTTCATGCTGGCCGCGCTGCAATTGCTGCACGCCCTGTCGTTCGGCGCGACCCATCTCGGCGCACTGATGTTCCTTGCCCGACAAGCGCCGCCGGCAGAGGCAGCAACTGCGCAGGGCCACCTGGCGATCGCGTCCGGAGTGGCCATGGCAGGCGCGATGGCGCTTTCAGGCGCGCTCTATCGTGATTTCGGCAGCGTTGCTTACGCGGCGATGGCCCTAACGGCGATCGCCGGAGGCGCTTGCGGACTGGTAGCGCACCGGCTCCGGCGCCAGGCGGCGCGCTGAGCGAGTTTGCGAACGTGGGCCGCGGTCACAGCTGGCGACGATCCCACTCAAATCGCGCCCCTGCAGATAGATCATTTTTCGCGACAAGCCGCCGTGCTGATTGATCCATCGCCGAACCGACGTCGGATAAATATTCCAAAGCGCCTGCGTGCCCAACGGACTCGTTACAGGACGGCCGTCGTGGCCGGGCATCCAGGCAGCGTGGAAGCCGAACCGCGCATTCTGCGTAGCGCAGATGCGTTCACGTGGCACCACGCCCAACAGCAGCGTGCATGCCGAAAGACAGTTTCCATCGACGACAACATTTTCACCGGATGAGCGCACTGCGGCGTAAGCCTCCAGATAGCGGCCGATCTGACCGCCGCGATCCTCCGAGATCCGCATCGTTGCGGATGCTGACGATACAGTGAGCGCCATCACGGCGGCGCCGAGCACGAGTCCCCGAATTCGCATTTCCCCGTCCCGTTATCATTGCCCGCTGTTCAAGCAGCGGCGCGATCATTTGATTCAAGTGTAAGCCAAGCGGGTGTCGGACGGGAAGCATTCGTTTTCGGAATCTACAAAATTAGGATGTGCGATCGGGCACATTTCATGAACAGAATCAGGCTGCTACAGGTGAAAAGTTCCAGTGTCATCAGCCCCAAAGCGCGGCCGCAGGCGGATAGACAAGGCTGTCCTCGTAGCGCAGACCGCCGGGCCGGTCCTTGCTGAGCAGCAGAGGTCCGTCGAGATCCACGAATCGCGCTCTTTGTGCCAGCAGCACCGCCGGCGCCATCGCCAATGATGTCGCTACCATGCAACCGACCATGATCGTGAACTTCTGCCGCTCTGCTTCGGCGGCCGTGGCGAGCGCCTCCGTGAGCCCGCCCGTTTTGTCCAATTTGATATTCACCGCGTCGTATTTTCCCGCGAGAGCGGGCAACGAAGCCCGATCGTGCATGCTCTCGTCGGCGCATATGGGAATCGTCCGCCCGATGCGCGCAAGCGCCTCGTCCTTTCCGGCCGGCAATGGCTGCTCGATCAGCGCCACGCCTGCCTGCGCGCAGGCCGCGAGATTGGAACCGAGATTGCCGTCGGTCCACCCTTCATTCGCATCGACAATCAGAGTTGCCTTTGGGGCCGCGTTCCGAACGGCGGCGATGCGATCGGAGTCACCGTCGGACCCGAGCTTTATCTTAAGCAGGGCGCGGCTCGCTGCTTTTGCCGCGGCCTTCGCCATGTCGTCCGGCACCGCCAGAGAAATCGTGAACGCGGTGGTCAGTGCGGCGGGCGCCGCTATGCCGGCAATCTCGTGGGCGGGACGGCCGCTGCGCTTTGCCTCCAGGTCCCAGAACGCGCAATCGAGTGCGTTGCGCGCGGCCCCCGGCGGCATCGCCGTCTGCAATGTGCGCCGGTCGAGACCGGCTTCGATCTGCGGTCGCAGCCCTTCAATCTGGGCTGTGACGCTCTCGACCGTCTCGCCATATCGGAGATAGGGCACGCATTCGCCGCGCCCACGCCGGTTGCCGTCGGCCAACTCGGCCACCACAACGACAGCTTCGGTCTTGACGCCACGGCTGATGCCGAATGACCCGGCGATCGGCCAACGCTCGACAGTGTAGGAGAGGGTCAGCGATGCCCGCGTCAATCGAAACGGCCGGCCGCGTGCGCAAGCATCGTGTAGACCTTGCCCGTTTCCGACGTAAGGTAGGTGCGGGCAACGACCTGGCCGCGATCGTCACGCGACACCTCTTCGAGCAACCGCTCAAACTCCGAAATGTACCGGTCGACCGTCTGCTTGAATTCGCGGTCCGCGCGGTACTTCTTGCGGATGTCGTCGAATGCCTGCTGACCTTGCAGCGTATAGAGCCGGCGGGTGAACACGTTGCGTTCGCCACGCTTGTAACGATCCCAAAGGTCGGCCGCAGCGTCGTGATCGATCATCCGCGCAATATCGACGGACAGCGAATCGAGCGACTCGATGGAGTGGCGCGGTGGCCGATCTTCGCCCGCCCGGGACGGTTCGCGCATGACGTCACGCGTCGTTTCGCGGGCAGGCTCGCGTGGAACATCGCGCATTGGCTCGTTTTCGTCGCGTGAGGCGCGAGTGAGCAGGTCCGAAAGCCAGCCGCGGCCCGGGCCTGCCGGGGCGGCGGTCACAGCGGGGGGTTCCGCCGGTGCGCGGCGGGGAGGCGGGGCGAAACCGCCGCTCTCGCTTCGCTGCGGCGGACGCGGCGGCGGCATTTCGCTTCGCGGATTATCGGCGGGGGTAGCGCGCGGGAGTTCGCTGCGGCCCCCGATAACGGCCAGCGTCGGCTCTTCGCGCGGGCGGCGCACCACCGGCTCCACCGCGTCGAGATTGCGGCCGTGGCGCGCAACGATGCGATTGAGTTCGGCGAGGGCCTCGATCTGATCGACGATGACCCGGCGCATCTGGGCGGCGCTTTCGGCAGTTTCCTGCGGCAGTTCAAAGACGCCACGCCGGAGTTCGTTGCGCGTGATTTCCAGCTCGCGCTGCATTTCCGCAGCCATCTGCTTCATGCCGTTGACCGATTCAGAAAAGCGTTCGTTCGCGCTTTGGAACAAGGCCTGGGTCTCGCCGGCGCTCTGGTCGTAGATTGCCCGCATCGCTTCGGCGGAGCGCTGGCGCTCCCCTTCGGCGTTCTCGCGGACGCGTTCGTATTGTTCGCTGATGGCACGGGTGCCTTCGGCGCTGGCTTCCGAGACGAGGCGGGCGACCTCGCGGGCGCGCGTCGAAGCGGCCTCGAGCGACTCGTCCAGCAGGCCGGAGAATCGGGTCAGGCGCTTCTCGAGATCCTCGGTGCGGATATCGAGGGTGGCGACCAGGGAATCGAGCTGGACGCGCCGCTCGTTGACGCTGTCATCAGCGCGCTGATTGCTGTGATCGATGATCTCGACCGCCTTAACAAGGTCGCGGCCGTGAATGTCGAATTGCCGCGCCAACTGCCCAAGATCGCCGATGACCTGAGCGGTAATGTCGCGGAAGGCCGCAATGTTCGTCTCGACGCGCCCCGTGGCGTCGCCGGTCGAAGCCGTGACCTCGTTCATCGCGGTGACGAATTCGGACACACGCACCATGAGCGTATTTTCCAGCGCACCCATGTTTTCGTGAGCGCCGCTGAGTACTTCCTGGAGCATGATGTTGGCTTCGCGCAGGCGCTCGAAGAGAGCGGTCGTGTCGGACCGCAGCATTGTGTGCGTCTCGAGCATTTCCTTCACGGTCGACGTCGCTGTGTGCTGCGATTGCGCGATCGCTTTCTGCGCGGTCTCGTTGAGCTCGTTGATCGTGCGCGTGACCACGCCGGTCGCCGCTTCGCCCGCAGTGTTGATCATGCGGGAAATTTCGCTGCTGTTGTCCATCATCGAGCGCGTGAAGGCGAAGCCCTTTTCCTCGATCGCCTTGACCGCCTGATCGGTGGCCGTTGTGACGTCGCGCGTGAATTGCGTGCTCTTCTCGGTGATCGCTGCGAGCACACCGCCGCTCTTTTCGGAGAGCACGGTGGTCATTTCGTTGGTACGACGGCTGACAGCTGTGGCGATCTCCTCGGCCTTGCCGACGAAGCTGCGCGCGACTTCCTCACTGACACCGACCAAAGTGCGCTCGGCATCTCCCGCGCTGGCGCGGATCGCCTCGGTGGTGGTCAGCGCGAGCTGCCCAAGCTAGCGCTCGGCTTCTGCAGAGTTGACCTTGATTACCTCGCTGAGCTGCTCCAGCCGCGCATTGAGCGCATCGGCGGCCGCCTTGCTACGGGTCTCGATCTGGCTGGTGACCGTTTCCGCCCGCCCAACCAGCAGGTCCTCGAAGCGGCCGATTCGGCTGTCGAGATTGTTTGCGACTTCGAGCGCCCGGGTGCCGAGCGTCTGGTCGATCTCGCCGATCTTGGCGCTGATTGAGTCCGCGACTTCGGCACCGCGTGAATTGATGGTGCCGGCCACTTCGCCAATGCGCTGGTCGAGTGCGCTGACGACGTCCTTGCCGCCCTCTGTAAGGGTCTTGGCCAGATCCAGCACGCGCGCGCCGAGAAGCGTCTCAAACTGCGCCAGACGCTGATCGAGTGTCGTCGATATCTCGCCGGTACGGCCGGACACGCGCTGATCAAAAGTGTCGACGTAATTGCGCAGCGCCTCGGCCACATCCTGGGTACGCTGGCCAAGCCGGCCAACCAGCTCACCGCCGTAGTTCTTCACCGTATGGTCAAACTCCGTGATGTGCCGGGTAATCAGGTTGCCGAGGTTGCTTGAATCGCGGGATATCTTCTCGGTGAGCTCCGTCCCGCCTTGATTGAACATCGACTCGAAGGCCTGCAGGCGCGCCGTGAGCATCTCCTTGACAGCCTCGCCACGGTTGTTGAGGGCGGCGACCAGGGCTTCGGCACTTTCGCGGAAGTTGTCGGCGACCGCGTCGCTGCGGCTGGAAATGGTGTCGGTTATGCGCGCGCCGGTTTGCTCGAGCTTCGAGACGACGTCGCCGCCGCGCAGCGAAAGGTCAAGGATGAGGGAATCGCCAGTCGAGCGCAGCGCCGTGTTGACCTCCTCGGCGCGCGAAACAATCGATTCCGAAAGGCGGCCGCTGGTGTCCGTGATGGCATCGGTCAACTGCTGCGACCGGGACGCCATGGATTCAATGGTCACTGACGACTTGTCGGAAAAGTTCTGCGCGACCTGATCGAGGCGCGCGGTCATCATCTGCTGCAGACGAGCCGCAAGGTCGGCGAACTCGTCGTGCACATGCTCGGTCTTGAAGTTAAGGCTGGCGGAGAGGCGGTCGCTCGCGGATGAGATGGCGTTGGTCGCCTGATCACTTGTCGTTTCGAGCCGGTCGAGCAGCGTCGATCCGCGCTCACTCAATGCGTCAATCATGGAATCGCCGGCGTGGCCGAGCGCAAGGGTAATGTGCTCGCCTTTTTCGGTCAGGGAGCGGGTAACGCGCTGGGCGACCTCATTGACCTTGTCGGAAACCAGGTCGCCGACCGAGGTGATGTCGTGGGCGAGATCGAGGTGGACGCTGGCGATCGCGTTGCGAACCTGCTCGGCCTGATTGACCAGCGTCTCACGCTGGTTGGTCAGCTCCGTGAGCAGATCCCGGATTCGGACCTCGTTGTCGTTATAGGCTCGTTCGAGCGCTGACACCTCGTTGTGAACGAGTGCTTCAAGCTCTGCCGCGCGAGCGAGTGCACGCTCGACACCATCACCCATGGCCGCGACTTCGCGCCGGATGGCCTGACCGACGGTGACAATGGATTCGCGGGCGACGGTTTCGGGCTGCGCCAGGCGCATCGCAACTTCGGCCATCGACTCAGCGACGACGCGCATGTCCTGCGCGCGATTGAACATGTGGGCGAGCACGAAGAAAAAGACGACGGGCACGATAATGGCGCCGCCGATCGCAAGCATGGCGGCAAAGCCCAGTTTCGCCGTGCCGAACACCGCCTGCGTGTCGATCGAATAGAGCGCGGCAATGCAGATGACAGCCCAGATGAATCCGGCAACGCCGGCGGCAATATAGGGGCCACGCGACGGACGGTGGCGCAGCGCCTGTAGAATCTGACCAATGCCGATCCGGTCGTCATTGGCGGCGCGGCGTGGCGTGGCATCGCCTGCCTGCCATCCTGCTTGCGGTCCGTCGTGCGGAAAGAGGTCGCTCGGTTCATGGGGTGGTGGCGTGTCGGAGAGGCTGGCCTCCGGGGAACCAAAGGACGGACCGGGTCGCGTTTCTGCTGGGCGTATGCTGAGGGCTTCCTGGATGGCGGTCAGCGCCTCTTCGGTCGCGTCTTTAGTTTTCTGCGGAGTATTCGCCATCTCGGTCGTCGCCTCGCCATTACGCCGGACTGTCGCCGCGGCCCGAACCGTCAAGAAATCAGAGGGTTATGCCGCAAGCACGGCACGGAAGCGGCAGCCGAGCCGCCCACATCCCCGATTTATCGCCCGGCGCTCATCCTATCGCCTTGGCAACATGAAAGAAACCACGCCGGTAAGGACTTTTTTATCATCGTTAACTGATTGCTAACCATAGCAAACGGGCCTCGGCCCCGGCTTCGGGCCGACGGATGATGGCGGGCGATTTGAGGCCACGTTGCGGCTGAACACGATTTGCGAACAGGAATTGTCGTCCGCACTTACGGCGACTTAACCACCGTCCTCTTTCGCTGCCTTGCATTTACCGGGATTTGATCCCGATCGGGCCAAACTCTTCGCCAATAAAAACGGCTGGGAGGCCGAGATGGCGCAAGCCGCGGTCAACATATACGAGCGTGCGCAGCCCGAAGCGCTGAAGGTGGCGGTGCTCGACCGCGATCATCTCGCGCGCATAACGTTCGGCGATCGCAGCCTCGAACGGGAAGTTCTTCAGCTGTTCGATCGCCAGTCGGAACTGCTGCTCGAGCGTATGCGCGCGAGCGAGCCGGCTGCAATCGCGACGCTCGCTCACACGCTCAAAGGATCGGCTGTCGGAATCGGTGCAACGCGGGTTGCCAGTGCTGCCGCCGAGGTCGAAGCGACTGCACAGGCAAAGTCCGGTGAAAGCAGCCGCGCGATTGAGGAGCTTGTACAGGCGGTGGAAGAGGCCCGCGCGGCGATTTCCGCCTTGATCCGTGCCCATTGATTGGGGATGGCGTCCTCAAGGGAATGACTATATAGGAGGCGCGCGCCACCTGCTGGCGCGGTCACTCCTGCTACGCTTCCTCATGCCGAAGATCACTTATACCGACTCAAGCGGCACTGTCCGCACGGTTGATGCCGAGAACGGCTCGACCGTGATGGAAACGGCCCTCCGCAACAACATTCCTGGCATCGAGGCCGAGTGCGGCGGGGCGTGTGCGTGCGCGACCTGTCACGTCTACGTCGACGAAGCCTGGCGCGAGAAAGTTGGCGGACCGTCGCCGATGGAAGAAGACATGCTCGATTTCGGGTACGACGTGCGACCCAATTCACGCCTGTCTTGCCAGATAAAAGTAAGCGACGAGCTCGATGGGCTCGTGGTGTCGACTCCCGACAAGCAAGCGTAGGTCGGCCTAAGACTTCATCCCAGCTGGCGCAACCTGCGAACTCTTGAGCCCTATTTCGTCGAAGGCCTTGCGCACGAGGCCCGATGCCTTCGCTTCCTCGATGAACTCAGTCACATAGGCAAGTGCCGCCGGCTTTCCTTTTGGCACGGCGACCGATGTCGTCGAATTCATGAAGCCGCCGTCGAGGATGCGCGAGCCGGGGACCTTGGTCTGCAGGCCGGTAAGTGACTCGCGGGAAAAAGCGATCGCGTCGAGCTTGCCGTCGCGCAAGGCCGCGACCGCCTCATCCGCCTTTTCGAAGCCGGTGTGAGCTGCGTTCGG
>Ga0164306_10001601_pt1 | contig 10108 bp, 10 predicted proteins | sample Whisoiple_242_MG_FD_110213 | JGI IMG/M metagenome (GOLD analysis project Ga0164306, IMG submission 110213) | Soil microbial communities amended with fresh organic matter from upstate New York, USA - Whitman soil sample_242_MG | ecosystem: Environmental > Terrestrial > Soil > Unclassified >... | reverse complement strand
TCGTCGGTGGCAAGGCTGCTTTGGACGCTGCCATCGCGGGGAGTGACTGATAACTATGACTACCACTGTTGAGACGGCACCTGAAGCGGTCGCCGCCACAGGCCGTGTCGCGCGAGTCATCGGCCCGGTCGTCGACGTGGAGTTCCCCGTCGACGCGATGCCGGAGATCTACAACGCCCTGCACATCGAGGTCGACGACCCGGCCGAGGCCGGCGCTCGTAAGACGCTGACCCTGGAAGTCGCCCAGCACCTGGGCGACGGCATGGTCCGCGCGATCTCGATGCAGCCCACCGACGGCGTGGTCCGCCAGGCCCCGGTGACCGACACGGGCGCGGGCATCACCGTCCCCGTCGGTGACATCACCAAGGGCAAGGTGTTCAACACCCTCGGCCAGATCCTGAACGAGCCGGAGGCCGAGGCGCAGATCACCGAGCGCTGGCCGATCCACCGCAAGGCCCCGGCCTTCGACCAGCTCGAGTCCAAGACCGAGATGTTCGAGACCGGCCTGAAGGTCGTCGACCTGCTGACCCCGTACGTCAAGGGCGGCAAGATCGGTCTGTTCGGTGGTGCGGGCGTCGGCAAGACGGTCCTCATCCAGGAAATGATCATGCGTGTGGCGAAGCTGCACGACGGTGTGTCGGTGTTCGCCGGTGTCGGCGAGCGCACCCGTGAGGGCAACGACCTCATCGACGAGATGACCGACTCGGGCGTCCTGGACAAGACCGCGCTGGTCTTCGGCCAGATGGACGAGCCGCCGGGCACCCGTCTGCGGGTCGCGCTGTCCGCCCTGACCATGGCGGAGTACTTCCGCGATGTGCAGAAGCAGGACGTGCTGCTCTTCATCGACAACATCTTCCGCTTCACGCAGGCCGGTTCCGAGGTCTCCACGCTGCTCGGCCGCATGCCGTCCGCGGTGGGTTACCAGCCGACCCTGGCCGACGAGATGGGTGTGCTCCAGGAGCGCATCACCTCGACGCGTGGTCACTCGATCACCTCGATGCAGGCGATCTACGTCCCCGCGGACGACCTGACCGACCCGGCCCCGGCCACCACGTTCGCCCACCTCGACGCGACGACGGTTCTCTCCCGTCCGATCTCCGAGAAGGGCATCTACCCGGCCGTGGACCCGCTGGACTCCACGTCCCGCATCCTGGACCCGCGTTACATCGCGCAGGACCACTACGACACGGCCAGCCGCGTCAAGGGGATCCTGCAGAAGTACAAGGACCTCCAGGACATCATCGCGATCCTCGGTATCGACGAGCTGGGCGAGGAGGACAAGCTCGTTGTCCACCGTGCCCGTCGCGTCGAGCGCTTCCTGTCGCAGAACACCCACGTCGCCAAGCAGTTCACCGGCGTGGACGGTTCGGACGTTCCGCTCGACGAGTCGATCGCCGCGTTCAACGCGATCTGCGACGGTGAGTACGACCACTTCCCCGAGCAGGCGTTCTTCATGTGCGGTGGCATCGAGGACCTCAAGTCCAACGCCAAGGAGCTCGGCGTCTCCTGAGCCTCCGGCTCACCGAGGGGGGTGGGTGTGTCCCGCCCCCCTCACCACGCCCCGTAGAATTGAACCGACACCCGGCACGACCGCCGGGTGGTGACCCGAGGAGCCACCCTTGGCTGCTGAGCTGCATGTCGAGCTGGTCGCCGCGGACCGCAGTGTCTGGTCCGGCGAGGCCACCCTCGTTGTCGCACGTACCACGTCCGGCGACATCGGCGTCATGCCCGGTCACCAGCCGCTTCTGGGTGTGCTGGAATCGGGCCCCGTGACGATCCGTACGAGCGACGGCGGGACGGTTGTCGCCGCTGTGCACGGCGGTTTCATCTCGTTCGCGGACAACAAGCTCTCGTTGCTGGCTGAGATCGCCGAGCTTGCCGACGAGATCGACGTCCAGCGCGCCGAGCGTGCGCTGGAGCGTGCGAAGTCGGACACGGACGCGGGCGCCGAGCGCCGCGCGGACGTGCGACTGCGTGCGGTGGCGGCGCACTGAGCGCCCCCACGAGGAGTTTCTGACTCAGCCGCGGCCCGTGCTGGAGAGATCCAGACCGTGTCGCGGCTGAGGCGATGCAGGTGCAGTCCGGTTCGGCTCGGTTCGGTATCCGTTTACTCGACGATGCGAGGAGGTCGGTGGAGATGGTCCTCGCGTTGTGGGTGGGCGGTCTGGTCGTCGTACTGGTCGCGGTGGGGCTGTTCGTCTTCGGCCTCCGCAGGCGGCTGATCCAGCGTTCCGGCGGCACCTTCGACTGCAGCCTGCGCTGGGACGTGTCGGAGGAACCCGACCCTTCGGGCAAGGGCTGGGTGTACGGGGTCGCCCGGTACAGCGGTGACCGCGTCGACTGGTTCCGGGTCTTCTCCTACTCACCGCGGCCCCGTCGTGGTTTGGAACGTTCCGCCATCGAGGTCGTCGCCCGCCGGCTGCCCGAGGGCGAGGAGGAGCTGGCGCTCCTGTCCGACTCCGTCGTGCTCGGCTGTCTCCACCGGGGGACCCGCCTGGAGCTGGCGATGAGCGAGGACGCCCTGACGGGTTTCCTCGCCTGGCTGGAGGCGGCACCGCCCGGCCAGCGAGTCAATGTGGCTTGAGTAGGGCTCTCGCTGGTCGGTGGTCCCCCCGGACGGAGTCCGGGGGAGGGGCGACCTGGCCCGAGCGAGGCCCGCAGCGCATGCGAAAACCGGGGAGACAGGGGGCGGACCTGTCTCCCCGGCGCTTTTTGCGGGGGGTGCGAGTGCCTCGTGGGGTCAGTTGAGGCCGTTGTCCATCGCGGTCACGAGCTCACCGTTCGCGGTGTCGCCGCTGAACTCCCAGAAGAACGCGCCACCCAGGCCCTGGCTGTTCGCCCAGGCCATCTTGGACGTGATCGTCGCCGGGGTGTCGTAGCTCCACCAGTTCGTGCCGCAGTGCGCGTACGCGGTGCCGGCGATCGTGCCGGTGGCGGGGCAGGTGTTCTTCAGGACCTTGTAGTCCTCGTTGCCGGCCTCGTAGGTGCCCGGGGCCGCGCCGGTGGCGGTGCCGCCCGGAGCGGACTGGGTGACGCCGGTCCAGCCGCGGCCGTAGAAGCCGATGCCGAGGAGCAGCTTGGAGGCCGGGACGCCCTGGGCCTTCAGCTTGGCGATGGCGGCGGCGGAGTTGAAGCCCTCCTGCGGGATGCCGGAGTACGAGGTCAGCGGTGAGTGCGGGGCCGTCGGGCCCTTCGGTGCGAAGGCGCCGAAGAAGTCGTACGTCATCACGTTGTACCAGTTCATGGACTGGGCGGCGCCGGCGTAGTCGGCCGCGTCGATCTTGCCGCCCGCCGAGCCGTCCGCGGTGATCGCGGCGGTGACCAGGTTGCCGGTGCCGAACTTCGCCCGCAGGGCGGAGGCGACGTTCTTCAGCGCTGCCGGGCCGCTCGTGTCGCAGGTGAGACCGCAGGCGTTCGGGTACTCCCAGTCGATGTCGATGCCGTCGAAGACATCGGCCCAGCGGGGGTCCTCGACCAGGTCGTAGCAGGACTGGGCGAAGGCGGCCGGGTTCTGGGCGGCCTGCGGGAAGCCGCCGGACCAGGTCCAGCCGCCGAACGACCAGAGGACCTTGATGTGCGGGTACTTGGCCTTCAGCTTGCGCAGCTGGTTGAAGTTGCCGCGCAGCGGCTGGTCCCAGGTGTCGGCGACGCCGTCCACCGACTGGTCCGCGGTGTAGGCCTTGTCGTAGTCGGCGTAGGAGTCACCGATGGTGCACCTGCCGTTCTGGACGTTGCCGAAGGCGTAGTTGATGTGCGTGATCTTCGCGGCCGAGCCGGAGGTCACGAGGTTCTTGACGTGGTAGTTGCGTCCGTAGACGCCCCACTCGGTGAAGTAGCCCAGGTTGATCTTGTCGCCGGTACCGGGGTTGCCCGGGTCGGTGGTCCCGGTGGTGCGGACGGCGACCGAGGCGCTGACCGGACCGGTCTGGTCGGCGGTGTCACGGGCCTGCACGGTGTACGAGTAGTCGGTGCCCTTGGTGAGCCCGCTGTCGGTGTACGTCGTCGTGGTGACCGTGGCGACCTTGGCGCCGTCGCGGAGGACGTCGTAGTTCTTGACGCCCTTGTCGTCGGTGGCGGCGGTCCAGCTGATCTTCGCCGAGGTGTCCGTCACGTTGCTCGCGGTCGGGGTGCCGGGCTTGGACGGGGGGTTGTCGCCGGGCACGCTGCCGCCGTCACAGGAGGCGCCGTTCAGCTTGCAGCCGGAGGGGGAGCCGGAACCCGTGCCGTTGAAGCCGAAGCTGATGCTGGCGCCGGGGGCGACCGTGCCGTTCCACCCGAGGTTCTTGGCGGTCCAGTGGGTCCCGGAGCTCGTCACGGAGGCGTCCCAGGCGGAACCGACCGCGGTGCCGGAGGGGAAGTCCCACTCGATCGTCCAGGAGGAGAGCGCGGTGGTGCCGGTGTTCTTGACCGTCCACTGGCCCTCGAAGCCGGTGCCCCAGTCGGACTTCTTGACGTAGGAGGCCGTGGCGGAGGTGGCGGCCTCGGCCGGGGAGGCCAGGCCGACCATCGCGGCGAGGGGGAGCAGCAGCGCGGTGAGGCCCGCGACGGCCTTGGACCTGGTGGCGGTGCCTGCTCCGCTTCTCCATCTGAGACGGGTGAGGCGTACGGGGTTGTCAGTGCTCAACGGTGCTCCTCGGGTGAGGCCCGGCAAACGGGGGATGATCCGTAACCTGCGAACCCTGCGTCGCCCTGAGCTCGCCTTGTCATGGCTTACTCACCGCAGCGTGTCCGGTGAGATTAGGAAGGTCTGGACCAATCGTCAAGAGGTCCAGACCAAAGATTCACGCTCCGGGCCGAACACCCAACTGCTGCGCGAGCACGGCGGCTTGGGCCCTGCTGCGCAGCCCCAGCTTCCCGAGGAGCCTGCTGACGTGCGTCTTCACCGTCGCCTCGGCCATCGACAGCCGCCCGGCGATCTCCATGTTGGACAGTCCCAGGCCGAGGCATCCCAGCACCTCACGCTCCCTGCGCGTCAAGGTGCCGAGGGCCTCGGGCGCGGCCGGCTCGTGCGCGGGGGAGGCCGAGGCGAACTCCTCGATCAGCCGCCGCGTCACGGCCGGTGCGATCAGGCCCTCGCCGCGTGCCACCGTACGGACCGCGGCGATGAGGTCCCCGGCCTCCGTGTTCTTCAGCAGGAAGCCCGACGCTCCCGCGCGCAGCGCGCCGAAGACGTACTCGTCCAGGTCGAACGTCGTCAGCACCAGCACGTCCGCCAGCCGCTCCGCCACGATCTGCCGGGTCGCCGACACCCCGTCGAGCCGTGGCATCTGCACGTCCATCAGGACCAGGTCCGGGCGCAGTTCACGGGTCAGACGCACCGCGGCCTCACCGTCCGCGGCCTCGCCCACCACCTCGATGTCCGGCGCGCTCCTCAGGATCAGCACCAGCCCCGCGCGTACCGCCGACTGGTCCTCCGCGACCAGCACCCGGATCGTCATGCCCGTCATGTCCTCTCCTCGACGGGCAGTTCGGCCCGCACCACCCAGATCTTCTCGCCGTCGCCCCGGAGACCGGGCCCCGCCCCGATGGTCCCGCCCAGCAGGGCCACCCGTTCCCGCATCCCCACCAGGCCCGCTCCCGAACCGGGCGCGCGTGGCCCGGGGCGGTCGCCGAACACACTGCTCACCTCCACCGTGAGCGCCGAGCGGGACCGCCCCAGCCGAACGGTCACCGGGCCGGGCGCCGCGTGCTTCAGCGCGTTCGTCAGCGACTCCTGGACGATGCGGTACGCCGCCAGCTCCACCGGCGCCGGGAGCGGCCCGGGCTCCTCGCGGCCGTCGTCCAGGGTGACGGTGAGCCCGCTGGACGCGGAGTTGGCGCCGGCCTGCTCCACGAGGGCGTCCAGGGAGCCGAGGGTCGGGGCGGCACTCGGCTCCCCGGACGTGTCGCTCTCCCGCAGGAGCCCGATCAGCCGCCGCATCTCCGTCAGCCCGTCGACACTGTTCTGCCGGATCACGCCCAGCGCGTCCCGGGAGGTGCCCGGATCGTCGATGGAGAGCGCCGCGGTGGAGTGGATGGCGATCGCCGAGAGATGGTTGGCGACCATGTCGTGCAGTTCCCGCGCCATCCGTGACCGCTCCGCGGTCACCGCCTGCACCCGGTCCATCTCGGCCAGCAGCGCGGTCTGGTCGGCGCGCAGCCGGGCCGCCTCTGCGGCGTCCCGGTGGTTGCGCACACTGGCACCGGTCAGCGCGGGCCCGAAGAGGACCATCCCGATGACGATGCCGATGAGCAGGGCGTCCGCCGACGGGACCCAGGCCACGAGGCCCGTCGTCGCGGCGACCGTGACGAGCAGGGTGATCACCGGGATGCGGCGGGACGCGGTGGGGGAGCCGTACAGCACCGCGGCGTACACGAGGTCGGTGTACATCAGCAGCGTGGCCAGGCTGCCCACGGTCAACTGGTCGGCGACCAGAGCCGGCGTGCCCAGCGCCAGCGCGGTGCACGGGGCGCCGCGGCGCAGCAACTCCAGGGCCGACATGGCGGCGAGGGGCAGCAGGGACACCCAGGGGGCGTCGAAGAGGCGGCCGTTCTGGATGTGGATGCCGACCAGCCACAGGAACACACCGCCCGACAGTCCGAGGACCGCGAGCAGTACGTCGTGACGGTGCGGGCGCGCGACGGAGAGCACGCTCCCATCCAACACGGCGGTGCGCCACGGCACGTCCGTACCCGGGGTGAGGTGCGGCTACATCGAAGGATGCAGTCCCGTCTCGTCACCGCCGACGACGATCCGGCGCCGTCCGGGAGGGAGTCTGGAGGGACCGGAAGGAGAAGGACCGTGATCGTCACGCTGATCGTGCTCTGCGAGGTCGGCTTCTGGGTGCTGCTGGCAGCCGGACTCGCGCTGCGGTACGTCGCGCGGAAGCCCCGGCTGGGCGCGGCCGTGCTGCTGTGCGAGCCCCTGCTGGAGGTCGTCCTGCTCGTGGTGACGGCCGTCGACCTGAAGAACGGCGCCGAGCCGGGCCTGAGGCACGGCCTGGCAGCCGTCTACATCGGCTTCACCGTCGGACTCGGCCACTCCACCGTCAAGTGGGTCGACGCCAGGGTCGCCCACCGCTTCGCCGGCGGCCCGCCCCCGGTGAAGCCCCCCAGGTACGGCATGGCCCGCGCCGCACACGAGTGGCGCGTCGCGGCCCGCTGGACGGTGGCCGCGGTGACGGCCATCGCCCTGCTCCAGGCGGCGGCCTGGTACGTCGGCGGGGACGGCGACACCGGCTCGCTGCACATGTGGCAGCAGAAGATGCTCTGGGTGATCGGGATCAACCTGCTCGTCGCCGGCGGCTACACGCTCTTCCCCAAGCGGGAGCCGAAGAGCCGCGCCGGAGCCGGACGCTGATCAGCGCTCGCCGCCGGGAACCCACAGCACGTCCCCGACCTCCTTGTTCGCCGTCCTGGCGAGGATGAACAGGAGGTCGGAGAGACGGTTCAGATACGTGGCCGTCAGGGCGTTCATCACGTCCCCGTGGACCTCCAGCGCCGCCCAGGTGGACCGCTCGGCCCGCCGGACGACCGTGCAGGCCTGGTGCAGCAGCGCCGCCCCGGGGGTGCCGCCCGGAAGGATGAAGCTGCGGAGCTTCTCCAGCTCCTCCAGGAAGGTGTCGCAGTCCGCCTCCAGCTTGTCGATGTAGGACTGCTCCACCCGCAGCGGCGGGTACTCCGGGTTCTCCACCACCGGCGTGCACAGGTCCGCACCCACGTCGAAGAGATCGTTCTGCACCCGGACCAGGACCTTCACGACGTCCTCGGAGAGGTTCCCGAGCGCGACCGCCGTACCGATCACGGCGTTGGCCTCGTTGGCGTCGGCGTAGGCGGAGATCCGCAGATCGGTCTTGGCGGTCCGGCTCATGTCGCCGAGGGCGGTGGTGCCCTTGTCGCCGGTACGGGTGTAGATGCGCGTCAGATTGACCATGGGGCCAGCCTAGTTACGCCCCGGCCCCGTGGATGACCCGCGTGCCGACCGTCACAGGCGGATCCGCCGGCCGTCCTCAACTGCGCGCGGCGCGCCGCCGCGTGACGGCGGACGGTGTGATGTCCGTCATGTGAGACGTGACGCGCATCTCTTCGGGGCCTCACGGACCCTCACGGGTACTAACCTCCGCCGGAGAGCATGTGCAGAACTGAGAAGATTGGGGTGCGGATCGTGGCCAGGAAGCTCGCCGTCATCGGCGCCGGACTCATGGGGTCCGGTATCGCGCAGGTCTCCGCCCAGGCGGGCTGGGACGTGGTGCTGCGTGATGTCACGGACGAGGCCCTGGCCCGCGGGCGTGGCGGCATCGAGGCCAGTTACGGCAAGTTCGTCGCCAAGGGCAAGCTGGAGGCGGCCGACGCGGAGGCCGCGCTCGCCCGGATCACCACGACCACCGACCTCGACGCCGTGGCCGACGCGGACGTCGTCGTCGAGGCCGTCTTCGAGAAGCTCGAGGTCAAGCACGAGATCTTCCGCACCCTCGACAAGGTCGTACGCGAGGACGCCGTCCTCGCCTCCAACACCTCCGCCATCCCGATCACCAAGATCGCGGCCGTGACGGAGCACCCGGAGCGGGTCGTCGGCGTGCACTTCTTCTCGCCCGTCCCGATGATGCAGCTCTGCGAGCTGGTGCGCGGGTACAAGACCAGTGACGAAACCCTGGCCACCGCACGGGAGTTCGCCGAGTCGGTGGGCAAGACCTGCATCGTCGTCAACCGTGACGTCGCGGGCTTCGTCACCACCCGGCTGATCTCGGCGCTGGTCGTCGAGGCGGCCAAGCTGTACGAGTCGGGTGTCGCCTCCGCCGAGGACATCGACACCGCCTGCAAGCTGGGCTTCGGCCACGCCATGGGACCGCTCGCCACGGCGGACATGACCGGCGTGGACATCCTGCTGCACGCGACCGGCAACATCTACACCGAATCCCAGGACGAGAAGTTCGCCGCCCCGGAGCTGATGCGCCGGATGGTCGATGCAGGTGACATCGGGCGCAAGAGCGGGCAGGGCTTTTACACCTACTGATCACGACCGGGGCCCCGGGCTGTCTGATGCGCCGTCAATCAGACCCGGGGTCCCGGGATCCGGCACCGACAGGTGCGGGATCCGACGGGGACCGGCGGACCTCTTTCACCCCTCGGGGTGAATTCGGTATCGGTTCGCTTACAGACGGCAACTTACCTGTCGCTGCGGCAGTCAGTTGTGGCAGGGACAGAAAGCGACACATACAGGCAGACAGACTTGCTGCGGAGTACTTCCGGGGAGCGCATATGCATATCAGGGGCGACCACGCCGAGCTGGTCGTCGGGGGCCGCCTCGACGTCCGAAGCGCGGCGGACGCCCGTACGGTCCTGCATTCGGCCGTCGACGACGGCGCCGGCGACCTCGTGCTGAACCTGACCGAGCTCGACTCGTGGGACGCCACCGGACTCGGCGTCATCATGGGGGCGCACCGCAGAGCCGGCCGGGCCGGCCGGAGGCTGGTGCTGCGCGGTGTCCCGCCGCAGATGCAGCGTCTGCTCGTGGCGACGCGACTGCACCGGATCCTGGCCATCGAGGGCGGGCTCGCCGCGGACTCCCTGCCACGCGTCTAGATCCGCCCGTACGGGCCCCGCGTACGCCCCCGGACGGGCGATACACGCACAATCCTCACGAGAACGTGATGTCAGGGGCGGCGCGGCCCCCCGCCCGTTCGTAGATACTGTGCGAAGGTTTAGGGTTCGGCCGTCTGCTGATAGACGAGGACCCACTGGCGGACACCGGACCGGAAGCGACAGCGGGGCGTGTGAGGCCGGAAGGGCAACAGCGCGCTGCGCGTCTGGGGGACTTAGACGATGGACCCGACCAACCGCGGACCGGAAGAGTACGGCGACGACCACTCCGGTGACGACGGGACGCGGCGACGGCAGTCCCGCGACCCGTTGACGCCCGACTTCGGGCACCAGACACCGCAGCAGTCGCGCACGGTGCAGCTGATATCGGGCGACTTCCTGCTCACCGTCAACCCGGTCGACGGCAGCGAGATCGAGCCCTGCCGCCCGGGCGAGCGGCCCGACGCGCCCGTACGGCACACCGCCGCCCGGCGGGTGGAGCGCGAGCGTGCCGCCGCGCCCCCCGTCCCCGCGGGACCGCCGGCGCCGC
>Ga0164306_10001600_pt1 | contig 10109 bp, 10 predicted proteins | sample Whisoiple_242_MG_FD_110213 | JGI IMG/M metagenome (GOLD analysis project Ga0164306, IMG submission 110213) | Soil microbial communities amended with fresh organic matter from upstate New York, USA - Whitman soil sample_242_MG | ecosystem: Environmental > Terrestrial > Soil > Unclassified >... | reverse complement strand
GAGGAGATCCGGGTCAGCTCCATCAGCAGCACCCGGATCACCTGCGCCCGGACGGGAACCTCGATGCCCAGCAACTTCTCGACGGCCATGCAGTAGGCGGCCTCGTTGAACGCCGGCGAGAGATAGTCGGCACGAGTGACGAAAGTGACGCCCTGGGTCCAGGTCCGGTACTCGCACGACTTCTCGATGCCGGTGTGCAGATAACCGATCACCGACCGGGCCTGCACGACGGTCTCGCCCTCGAGCTCGAGGATCAGCCGGAGCACGCCGTGTGTCGACGGGTGCTGCGGACCCATGTTGATGATGATGCGTTCGTCGTTCTCGAACTGGGTCTCGGCCAGCAACTCGTCCCAGTCGCCGCCGGTGACGGTGAACATCCGACCTTCGGTGGTGTCGGTGCCCCGGGCCCGTCGTGGACCGTCGCCCTGCGCCCGGAACCGGGTGGCGCTGTCCTGCACGTCGGGCGGCAGGAAGTCCTCGGCGAACTTTGTCGAGAAGCCGGAGCTCCCATCGGGTGTCGATTCGTTGGTCATGAGTACGCCCTCCGCTGGTCCGGGGCGGCGATCTCGGCACCCTTGTACTCCACCGGGATCCCGCCGAGCGGGTAGTCCTTGCGTTGCGGATGCCCGAGCCAGTCGTCCGGCATCAGGATCCTGGTCAGGCCGGGGTGTCCGGAGAAGTTGATCCCGAACATGTCCCAGATCTCCCGCTCCTGCCAGTCCGCGGTCGGGTAGACCGCGACGGCGGACGGGACGTGCGCGTCGTCGACGTCGACGGCGACCTCGAGCCGGATCCGGCGCCGGTAGGTCATCGAGGTCAGCTCGTAGACGACATGCAGTCGGCGGGAGACCTTCTCGCCGTAATCGACACCGGAGATCGACGACGCCAGCTCGAAGCGCAGCGACTCGTCGTCCCGGAGCGCCCAGAGCAACGCCGTGACGTAGTCCCGGGCGATGTAGAAGGTGATCTCCTGATTCGCCACCGTGGTCTGCTGCAGCGCCTGCGGCGGGATCGAGCGGGCCGCCATCGCCGCCAGCAGGGCGTCGGCAACCTCGTCGAAGTAGCCACCGTACGGCCGCTCCGCGGGCACCGGCGTGTACGGCTGGCTGACCAACAGCCCGAAACCGGAGGTGTCGCCCGAGCCGTGCACCCCGAACATGCCGGTCCGCTCGACACCGGTGGCCGGCACCGGCGGGGTCGGGTCGTGCAGGCCGCGGGCGGCGACCTCGGAGGACACATCACCCTGGTGCGAGGCGTCATCCGTGGTGCCGGACGGCTTCTCACCCGGGGTGTCGACCGAGCTGTGTCCGCCGGCCGCCGTGGTCTTGGCGTCGGTGCTGTCGTTGCCCCCGGTCGGAACCGAGCCGGCCGGGCCGCTCATCGCCGACCCGCCGTGATCTCCGGAATGTTGACCTCGGGCGTGCCGATCGGCGCCGCCAGCTTGCCGTACCGGACAGAGGACGCGACCAGATCGGTGCGCTGCCCGAGCAGTTCGGCCGCCCGTTTCGGGCCGAGCGGCTCGTCCATGATCTTGGCGTGCAGCTTGAGGATCGCGTCGATCAGCATCTCCGGCCGCGGCGGGCAGCCAGGCAGGTACATGTCGACCGGGACGACGTGATCGACACCCTGGACGATCGCATAGTTGTTGAACATGCCGCCGGAGGAGGCGCAGACCCCCATCGACAGCACCCACTTCGGCTCTGCCATCTGGTCGTAGATCTGCCGCAGCACCGGGGCCATCTTCTGGCTGACCCGGCCGGCGACGATCATCAGGTCGGCCTGCCGGGGCGAGGCCCGGAAGACCTCCATGCCGAACCGGCCAAGGTCATAGCGTGGCGCACCGGTGGTCATCATCTCGATGGCGCAGCAGGCCAGGCCGAAGGTGGCCGGGAACAGCGACGCCTTGCGCGTCCAGTTGACCAGCTTCTCGACGCTGGTCAGCAACACTCCGCTGGGTAGCTTTTCTTCCAGACCCATTGCGCTGCTCCCTTCCTCAGTCCCAGTCGAGTCCGCCGCGCCGCCAGGCGTAGGCGAACACCACCGCGACGGTGACGATGAACAAGATGATTTCGACGAGGCCGAGAACCCCGAGCGGGATCGCCGACTGCGCCCACGGGTAGAGGAAGACGATCTCGATGTCGAACACGATGAAGAGCATCGCGGTCAGATAGAACTTGATCGGGAACCGGCCGGCCGTGCCCGCCGGCAGCGGCGTCGGCTCGATGCCACATTCGTAGGCATCCAGCTTGGCCCGGTTGTAACGCCGCGGTCCGAGGCCGTCGGAGACCACGGTGACCATGGTGATCGCGAAACCGGCGACGATGACCAGCAGGATCACGATCGGGAGGTAGGAACTCAGCACGTCACGGCCCTCCACCGGCAACAGTTGCTTCTCGAGACTGGGCTTCCAGATACTGGGCTGTCAGACACTGGGCTGTCAGACACTGGGCTGTCAGACACCGGGCTGTTAGACACTGGGCTGTCAGACACTGGGCTGTTAGACACTGGGCTGTTAGACACTGGGCGCCATCCTGGTCAGCGAGCGGACCACCCGGTCGGCCCAGTCGCCGTCCCGGCTGTCGTGCAGCCCGGCCAGCAGTTTGAGCACCAGGTACATCAGGTCCTTGCGCGGCAGACCGAGGCGGGTCGCGGTCTTCATGATCGACGGTTTTCCGATCAGCGTGGAGAAGATGCCGCCCAACCGGTAGTACGCCCCGAGATGGTCCTTCATCGCGGTTTCGTAGCCGTGTAACGCCGCTTCCTTGCTGGCCCCTTCGGGCCGGCCGACGGCCTGCAGCACGGATTCCGCGGCGAGCGCCGCCGACTCCATGGCGTAGGCGATGCCTTCGCCGTTGAACGGGTTCACCGCGCCGCCGGCATCGCCGACCAGCAGCAGGCCGTCCGAATAGTGCGGCGTGCGGTTGAAGCCCATCGGCAGGCCCGCGCCACCGATGGAGCCGATCGCGTTCTCCTCGCGCAGTCCCCATTCCTCCGGGGTGCCGTCGAGCCAGGTCTTCAGCAGGGCCCGGTAATCGGTCTTGCCGAACGCCTTGGACGAGCTCAGCATCCCGAGCCCGACGTTCACCGTCCCGTCGCCGAGCCCGAAGATCCAGCCGTAGCCGGGCAGCAGCTTCGCCTTCTCCGGATTCGACCGGTCCCAAAGCTCCAGGTGCGATTCCAGATAGTCGTCGTCCGTCCGGCTGGGGCTCTTGTAGTAACGGCGGACCGCCACTCCGAGCGGCCGGTCGTCGCGCTTGTTGATGCCCATGCCGAGGGCGACCCTGGCCGAGACACCATCACAGGCCAGCACCAGCGGCGCGCGGAACTCCTTGGGGCCGTCGGCGGTCTTGGCGGTGACGCCGGTGATCCGGCCGGTCCGCTCGTCACGCAGCGGCGCGGTCACCGAGGTGGCCACCCGCATCCGGGCACCGGCCTTGACCGCCAGCGTCGCCAGCATCTCGTCGAAGTCGCGACGCGGTCGCACCAGGCCGAAATCCGGGAAGTCCTGCAGCACCGGCCACGGCAGCTCGAGGCTGCGCCCGGCTCCGACGACCCGCAGCCCCTTGTTCTTGATCCAGTCCGATCCGGAGACGTCGACCCCGAGGGCCAGCACCTGCTTGACCCCGCGGGGGGTCAGACCGTCGCCGCACACCTTGTCCCTGGGGAAGGTGGATTTCTCCAGCAGCAGCACGTCCACCCCGGAGCGGGCCAGGTAGGTGGCCGCAGTGGCACCGGCCGGGCCGGCACCGACGACGATCACATCGGCCGCTGCGTCCGGGTCACGGACCGCGCTCGACAAACCCATCGGGACCTCCCCGTTCACCGGCTGACATCTGGCCTTCCAGGGCGATGCGGCGGCAGCCCCTGCGACAGGCGATCGAGTTTGTGAATTCGTTCACGAGGTAGTGCGACACCAGTGTAGGACGGGTCACAGCCCGCTGGTGACCGCAGGGTCAGGAGGGTCTACGGACGGCGTGGTGCAGGGCGACGACACCGAACGTCATGTTGCGCCAGACGACGTCGGTCCATCCGGATCGGGCGATCATGCGGGCCAACGACGGCTGATCCGGCCAGGCGTCGATGGTCTCCTGCAGGTAGAGGTAGGCCTCCGGGTTCGAGGACACCCGGCGGGCCAGCAACGGCAGCACGTTGTGCAGGTACCAGTGATAACCCCACCGCATCGGCGCAGGTCGGGGCCGGGAGAACTCGCAGACCAGCAGTTGGCCGCCGGGCTTGGTGACCCTGGCGAACTCCTGCAGGGCGGCACCAGGATCTTCGATGTTGCGCAGGCCGAAGGAGATCGTCACCGCATCGAACGTGCCGTCGGCGAACGGCAGGTTCATGGCGTCCCCGGCGACCCTGGGCAGCCGGAAACCCTCCTTGGCTGCGGACAGCATCCCGATCGAGAAGTCGGTGGCGACACACCAGGCACCGGTCGCGGAGAGCGCCTTGGTGGACACTCCGGTCCCGGCCGCGACGTCCAGCACCTTCTGTCCGGGCAGCAGCTGCAACGCCCGCACCGAGTGCCGGCGCCAGCGCGCGTCCTGGCCGGCAGAGAGGATCGTGTTCGTGCGGTCGTAGCGTTCGGCGACCGCGTCGAACATCGCGGCGACCTGGCCCGGCTTCTTCTCCAGCCCGGCCCTGCTCATGACGTGACCACCCTGCCCATGGGGTCGCAGCCTACCGAGCCCCGGCCGCGCTCAGGTACCCCTCGGCCCAGGTGGCGGTACGGCGTGTCCCGGACCGCGCGGCAACCCCACCAACGGCAGGCCCGACCTGCGGTGACACCACCAGATCAGCGGCACGGCAATGATGTACGTCACGCCCGCGCAGATGCCGATCGGCACGTTGCCCACCGACGCAGTGCGGCCGGCCACCCGGGCGATCTGTGGGTTCTGGGTCGAATACTCGACGACAAACTGCTGGCCGATCGAGAGCAGCCCGGGATAGAGGACGCCGCCCTCCGGCCGGATCGTGGTACCGGTGGCGTCGACGAACTCGATGCCCGTGCTGAGCGGCGTCAGCGACAGCACGGTGGCGGTCGCCGTGCCGAGGTGCTCGTCGATCGCCGCGTCGTTGGCCCGCATCCCGATGGCCAGCGCGATCAGCATCACCGTGATGATCAGCGTGATCAGGGCAAGACCGCGGGCTGCCCATCGCCAGGCCCGCCGGCGTCTGGACGGTCCTGGCTGTCCGTCAGCGCCGGCGGACTGGTCGTCGGACTGGTTGTCGACGACGACGGAATGTTCGCCGGGAACAGCGGACTGTTCGTCTGTCGGGTTGTGGACGCCGACAGACTGTTCGCCGGGGACGGCGGACTCCGACGCCGCAGCGTCCGGAGCCACGTTGGCCGTCACCTCGCCGAGTCTATTGCCGGTCGGCTCGCCGGCGGCGAGCACCGAAGTTGCGGGAGTCACGCCCGGGACGCGCAATCCATCACCTTCCGGCGACTACCCTTGGCGCTCGTGACTGCCGTTCCGACCACCCGTCTTGCGGTGACGGCGGTCTCCAGGAAGCTCGACGAGGCCGGCGACCTGCTGGCCACTCTTGCCGCGCCGACCGGGAACCTCAGTTTCGTCCGCGGCGGCGAGGGCTTCGTCGGCTGGGGCGCGCACGCCAGGTTCAGCGCGAGCGGGCCGGATGCGGCAGCGCAGATCCAGGACTGGTTCCACACGGTGTCCGACGGCATCGAGGTCGACGACTCGGTCGGCCTGCCCGGTAGCGGACCGATCGCCTTCGTCTCCCTCGGATTCGACGACGACGACGACAGTGTGGCTGTCGTGCCGAGAACGGTGATCGCCGTCGTCGGCGGGACCGCGTTCCGCACCGTCATCGGCGAACCGGGCGACGGGGACGGCATCGAGCCGATCATCCCCGTTCGGCACCCGGGCCGGATCAGCTACGCCGATGCCGACCTCTCGGTCGCCGGCTTCACCTCGGCCGTCAGCGCCGCCACCGCCCGGATTCGGGACGGCGAGCTGCAGAAGGTGGTGCTCGCCCACGATCTACAGGCCACGACGGCGCGACCGGTCGACGAACGTTTCCTGCTCAGCCGGCTCGCCGAGTCCTATCCGGATTGCTGGACCTTCGCCGTCGACGGTCTCGTCGGCGCCAGCCCGGAGCTGCTGATCAGGCGGACCGGGGCGACCATTGCGTCCAGGGTGCTCGCCGGCACCGCCTGGCGTGAGCACGTCGGCGATGCGGTGTCCGCCGATCTGCTCGGCAGCGCCAAGGACATCGCCGAACATCACTACGCCGTGCAGTCGGTCGCCGAGGTGCTGGCCATGGCCACGCTCGACCTCGAGGTGCCGACCGAGCCGGTGCCGCTGGAACTGGCCAACCTGACCCACCTTTCCACCGACATCACCGGTCGACTGGACGACCGGGCGCCGACCGCCCTGGATTTGGCCGCCCGGCTGCATCCGACGGCAGCTGTCGGCGGCAGCCCGACGGACGCCGCCCGCCGGCTGATCCGCGAACTGGAGCCGATGCGGCGCGGTCGTTATGCGGCCCCGGTCGGTTGGATGGACGGACGCGGCGACGGGGAGTTCGCGATCGCCCTGCGCTGCGCGCAGGTCGACGGGCGGGATGTCCGATTGATGGCCGGCTGCGGCATCGTCGCCGATTCCGATCCACAGATCGAGGCCCGCGAGGCCCAGATCAAGATGATCCCGATCAGGGACGCGCTCGAATCCCAGCGCTGAGCTTCCCCGTTGCGCACCATGCCGCTTCCCACCAATCCGACGTGGGGTCCGCGGCGAACCGGAGTTAGTGCGGGAGCCGGTTCTGCGTCGGTCGACAGTGGCTCCTCCTCGATCAACAACGAAAGAGGACCCACCGTGATCCGAGATGTCGCGGCGACCACGGCCGGTCAGACCCAGCCGCCGGCGCACTGGCGTCGACGGATCGGTGACCGGGCGGCGCTGCTGGGACCGGCGTTCGTCGCGGCGATCGCCTATGTGGACCCCGGGAACGTTGCGGCGAACCTGCAGGCGGGTTCCCGGTACGGCTACCTGCTTGTCTGGGTCCTGGTGGTCGCCATCGCGGCCGCCGGTATCGTGCAGTTCCTGTCGGCGAAACTCGGTCTGGCGACCGGGAAGTCGCTTCCGGATCTGGTCGGCGAGCGATTGGGCCGGAAGTCGCGGCTGGCCTACTGGGTGCAGGCCGAAGGGGTGGCCATGGCCACCGACCTGGCCGAGGTGATCGGCGGCGCCATCGCGTTGTACCTGTTGTTCGATCTGCCGCTGCTGCTCGGCGGCGTGATCTCCGGGGTCGTGTCCCTCTTCCTGTTGTCGGTGCAGAACCGTCGTGGTCAAAGGACTTTCGAGCGGGTGATCACCGGCTTCCTGCTGATCATCGCCATCGGGTTCATGGCGGGCCTGTTCGTCGCCCCGCCGTCGGCCGCCGACGTCGCCGCGGGTTTGGCGCCCAGGTTCGACGGCCTCGACTCGGTGCTGCTGGCGGCCGCGATGCTGGGAGCGACGGTCATGCCGCACGCGGTGTATCTGCACTCGGCCCTGACCCGCGACCGGTTCGGCAAGATCGAACCGGGAGTCCTTCGCCGGCGACTGATCTCGGCGACTCGGACCGACGTCGTACTGGCAATGCTGCTGGCCGGGGCGGTCAACATCTCGATGCTACTGCTCGCCGCGTCCGGACTTCGTGGGCTGGATGACGTCGACTCCATCGAGGGAGCGCATGCCGCGATCAGCGGCATCCTCGGCCCGGTCGTCGGAACGCTCTTTGCCGTAGGGCTTCTCGCGTCCGGATTGGCCTCGACCTCGGTCGGCAGCTACGCCGGGTCGGTGATCATGGAGGGCTTGCTGGCCAAGCGGGTGAGCCCGTTCCTGCGGCGGTCGATCACCCTGATCCCGGCGCTGGTGTTGCTGGCCGTCGGAGCGGATCCGACCACGGTGCTGGTGATCTCGCAGGTGGTGCTCTCCTTCGGCCTGCCGTTCGTACTGATCCCGTTGATGCGCTTGACCTCCAACCCGACGCTGATGGGTGTCGACGTCAACCGGGCCGGGGTGAAGATCGCCGGCTGGGTCATCATCAGCGCCATCGTGGTCCTGAATGCCGTTCTGATCTACGGCGTCGTCAGCGATTTCTGATCGGAATTCCAGCTATTTGTCGGCATTTTCCCCGGCAAATTTCTCTCGTCTGTTTCCCATCTTGATTTCTTCTCGAATCGGCCATCCTTTTCTCGGCCGGAACCGAACCTTCAGTGGCGGACCACAAGGGCCCGCCGGGCGACTGGACAGGAGTGTGGCCAATGGCAGGTCGAAGAATTTTCGACGGGAAGCCGGTACTGGAATTCAGTACCGGAATCCAGCGCAGAAGCTTTCTGAAGTACGCGGGTCTGGTCGGGGTGGGGACGAGCTTCGCCATCGGTGGCGGCCTGCTCACTGCGCCGGCGGCGTTCGGTTCGTCGGCCGCGATCGAGAGCAGCGACCTGGACATCCTGAACTACGCGTTGACCCTGGAATACCTGGAGTCGGATTTCTACGCCATGGGACTGCAGGCCGGGCTGCTCAGCGATCGTGAGCTGGAACTGGTCACCCCGATCGGCGACCACGAGAAGGAGCATGTGACGGCCGTGACCGGAGCGGTCACCGCCTTCGGTGGAACTCCGGTGGCCAAGCCGAAGATCACCTACCCGGCAGGCACTTTCGACAGCCGGGAGAGCTTCCTGAAGAACGCGTCGATGTTCGAAGAGCTCGGGGTCACCGCCTACCACGGCCAGGTCCCACTGATCAAGGACCCCGACGTGCTGGCCTCGGCGGCCTCGATCGCCGGCGTCGAATCACGGCACGCCGCGGTGATCGCAACGCTGATCGCCGGGAACCCGTTCCCGAACCCCATCGAGAAGAACGCCTCGATGACCGACATCCTCGCGGCCGTCACGCCGCTGATCAGCTGAGCTGGAAAGGAGAAACCAATGTCACGACAGGATTTCGTCCGTGGGCAGATGACTCAGTTGTCCGCACCACAAGCCTTGGGCGCGCTGAACAATCGATGGGCGTACGCCGCTGCAGGCGACTTCACCAGCGATATCGACGTGCTCAACTACGCACTGACCCTCGAGTACCTCGAGGCCGCGTTCTACCAGCAGGGCAACCAGGCCGGACTGCTCGACGGTGTCGAGAAGGACTACCTGGCGACCATCCAGTCCGACGAGGAGTACCACGTCAAGGCGCTGACTGACACCATCGTCAAGCTCGGCGGTACTCCGGTGGCGGCTCCGTGGGTCGATTTCGGTGGCAGCTTCGCCGACCGGAACTCGTACCTGACCACCAGTGTCACCTTCGAGAACGTCGGTGTCGGTGCGTATCTCGGAGCGGCTGGGTACATCCAGGACAAGTCGATCCTGCAGGCGGCGGCCGGCATTTTCGGCGTCGAGGCCAGGCACGCCGCCGTGGTGGCGAACCTGCTCAACCTGCCGGCCGAGGGTGGGGTCTACAAGGGTGCTTTCGAGACCCCGATCGCCAAGGCCGATGTGCTGGCCGCGGTGACCCCGTTCCTGTCCCAGATGTCGGGCGGCATGCCCGCCGGTGCGCCGGATACCGGTGGCGGCAGCACGGCGGAGACCGGGAGCGGTGACACCGGCCTGCTGATTGCCGGCGGTGCCGCGCTTCTCGGCGCTGCCGCGTACGCCGGTCATCGCATCAACTCGCGGGAAACCGCACAGGACTCTCAGTCCTGATCCGGGGGGATGAGCGGAGCTGATCCGGTGGTGCATTTCACCGATCAGCGGATCAGCTCCGCATCTCGTCGCAGCAATATCGCTCTCTTTCAACACAAACTTTCCTTGGTCTACTTAAAACAAGATTTCATCCAATAGAGGAGTCAGCAAAATGGGCGGATTGTCGTGGTGGCATTGGTTGATCATTCTCGGTGCATTCGTGCTGTTGTTCGGTGCGAAAAAGCTTCCCGACGCGGCCCGCGGAGTCGGGCGGTCGCTGCGAATCCTGAAGTCGGAGGTCAGCGCGATGTCCGATGACGACGGCAGGACCAAGGATGCCAACGGCGAGACGGTCCCCCCCGTCGCCACCGTCCCGGCGCCGGCGATTGCCACCACGCCGACGGTGATCATTGCGGACCGCGCCGCG
>Ga0164306_10001597_pt1 | contig 10113 bp, 10 predicted proteins | sample Whisoiple_242_MG_FD_110213 | JGI IMG/M metagenome (GOLD analysis project Ga0164306, IMG submission 110213) | Soil microbial communities amended with fresh organic matter from upstate New York, USA - Whitman soil sample_242_MG | ecosystem: Environmental > Terrestrial > Soil > Unclassified >... | reverse complement strand
TCGTTGGGCATCCACCATGTCCGGCCGGCCTTGCGGGTGTGTGCACCCCACCTCGCGGTCAGCCAGGTCTCCAGCGGTGTGGGCTGCACCCCGTCGCCGATGCGCACGGTCAGCCGGCTTCGCAGGCCGCGCCGGGGCCAGCGGCGGTCGCTGCGGTAGCAGATGCGGTCATCGGATCGGGTGACGCGCATCCGGGCCCAGGTGTAGGGCACACCGAGTGCGGCGCGCACAGCGGGCACCACGGCCAGGCGCGCGGTTTCCAGCGACCGGAACACCACGCCGTGGCGGCCGGCATCGTCGATCGAGTACAGCCTGATATTGGTTTCGTGAAAGGTGCCGAAGTACGGCAGAGGCAGTGAGGCGCCGATCGCGGTGCGGCGCATGGTGAACGGCACCAGCGCCGCATACGTCAGGCCGTCGACGACGTCGGGTCGGGTGCCCACCGGAAACAGGTGCGCGACATCCTCGGGCCGCACCGGCCAGTGCAGGAAGGTCAGGTCTGCCCAGAACTGTTGGAAGACGACGGGCGGCGGCAGCGGCGGCGCGGTCACGGGATAGTCGGACAACGACGTCACCGCCCCATCGTGACACGCTGGGCATCGTGTCCTCCCCAACCTCGTGGTCATCCGGCCGCTACGACGCGATCGGCGACCACATCGCGACGATCGCCGATGATGTGCTCTCGGCGGTCTCGCGTCTGCTGCCGCTGCATGGGGCAGCGGTGGTCGACCTCGCCTGCGGCACCGGCAGCGTCGCGCTCGCCGCGAGCGCAGCGGGGGCACGGGTGACCGGCGTCGACATCACCCCGGAACTGATCGCACTCGCCGCGGAGAAGGCGACGGCGTCGGCCGTCGACTGGGTGACGGCCGACGCTTCGGAGACCGGACTGCCGGGCGGAGCCTTCGACGCTGTCGTGTCGAACATGGGCATCATCTTCGTCGAGCCCGCAGGCCAGGTCGCCGAGATCGCGCGGCTGCTGCGGCCGGGTGGGGTGCTGAGCTTCTCCGCCTGGGTGCCCGATCGCGACATCCCGTTCTACAAACCGGTCGTCGCGGTGCTCGGGTCACCGCCGGCCTCGGCATACTCCCCCGATCAGTGGGGAATCGCCGACGTGATCACCGGCCGGCTGGCCGCGGACTTCGACAATGTCACCATCGAAACCCGCATGCACACATGGCAATTGGGATCGGTCGACGAAGCAATGCATCTGCTGGAGCACGAGTCGCCGATCCACGTGTCGCTGCTCGGCAACCTCGACGACGCCAAACGCGGTGAGCTGATGGCCGCGTACGACGACGCGATGCGGGCGAGCGTCGGCGCCGACGGCCAGGTGACGTTCGACGGGCCCTATGTGGTGGTGACGGCGCGGCGCCGCTGACGTTTACAGCAGCGTGGCTTGCTCGGGTTGCGCCTCGGCAGGCTCGATCAGTTCGGGGCCGTTGTTGCGGACGCTGTTCACCAGCCGCGACACCTCGCGGATCTCGATCCGGTCGAGGTCGCCGTGCCCGCGCAGCAGACCTTCGTCGACCGGTGCGTCGGGGTCGAGCCAGCGGTCCCAGTCGCTGCTGCTGATCGTCAGCGGCATCCGGTCGTGGATCTCGGCCAGCGGGCCTGCGGCGTCGGTGGTGATGATCGTGGCGCTCAGCAGTGGCGGGCTGTCCTTCGGTGCCCCCTTCGGCCGCCACGTCGACCACAGCCCCGCCATGAACAGCGGCTCGCCGTCGGCGCCGTACATGTAGAACGGCGTCTTGCGGCCCTTCTCACCGCGCCATTCGTACCAGCCGTCCATCGGGACAAGGCAGCGTTTGTTCTTCGCCGAGTTTCGGAAGGCAGGCGATGTGGTGATCTTCTCCGCGCGAGCGTTGATCAGCAGTGGGCCATTGGTGTCCGGAACGCCCTCGGCGGCCTCCTTGGCCCACGGCGGCACCAGGCCCCACCGCATCCGCCGTAGCCGCCGGGTCGACTCGTCGTCGGGCTCGGTGTGCCGCTTGACGACGGTGCTGATCGTGGTGGTCGGCGCGACGTTGTAGTTCGGTCCGCCTGCGTCCTTGCCTTCAGTGGCCGCATTGCTCTCGTCGATGGCTTGGATCTTCTCGGCCAGCAGCGCCGGATCGGTGGTTACCGCGAATCGCCCGCACATACATCCCATGGTGGCAGAACGCGGCGACAGGGCAGGATGGAGCCGTGACGGACTGGCAGGCGCCGACGACGACGGGGCCGGTGCACGCCACGGTGACGGTGCCCGGCAGCAAGTCGCAGACCAACCGGGCGCTCGTGCTCGCAGCGCTGGCCACCGCCCAGGGTGCGTCCACGATCAGCGGCGCGCTACGCAGTCGGGACACCGATCTGATGATCGGTGCGCTGCGCACGCTCGGCGTCGGCGTCGACGGCGACGACTCCGAGTTGACGGTCACCGGCCACGTCAACCCGGCCGCCGATGCCACCGTCGACTGCGGCCTTGCGGGCACCGTGCTGCGATTCGTGCCACCGGTCGCGGCGCTGTCCACCGAGACCGTGGTGTTCGACGGCGATGAACAGGCCCGCGGCCGTCCGATTGCGCCGCTGCTGGCCGCACTGCGTGGACTCGGCGTCGACATCGACGGTGACGGCCTTCCGTTCTCGGTGCGCGGTACCGGAGCGGTCGCCGGTGGCCTCGTCGAGATCGACGCCTCGGGGTCGTCGCAGTTCGTCTCCGGGCTGCTGTTGTCCGGTGCGTGCTTCACCGACGGGCTGACCATCGTGCACACCGGCGATTCAGTGCCCTCGGCGCCGCACGTGGCGATGACGGTGGCGATGCTGCGTGATGCGGGCGTGCACGTCGACGACACCCAGGCCAACCGCTGGCGGGTGACGCCCGGCCCAGTCTCCGCACGACACTGGGTGATCGAGCCCGACCTTTCGAACGCGGTACCGTTCCTCGCGGCAGCGGTCGCGAGCGGAGGGATCGTGCGCATCGCAGGCTGGCCATCGGTGAGCACCCAACCCGCGGACGCCATCCTCGGCATTCTAGAAAAGCTGGGAGCCATTGCGCGGCACAGTAATTCGTATCTCGAGGTGCAGAGCGTCGGAGTCTACGGCGGCTTTGATGTCGACCTGCACGATGTCGGCGAACTGGCGCCTGCGGTTGCGGCGCTGGCCGCGCTCGCCTCGCCAGGCTCGGTATCGCAGCTCACCGGGATCGCCCATCTGCGCGGCCACGAAACCGATCGGCTCGCCGCACTCAGCAGCGAAATCAACGGCCTCGGCGGGCATTGCGAGGAGATACCCGACGGCCTCGTCATCACCGCCAGGCTGTTGCATGGCGGCGTGTGGCGGTCGTACGCCGATCACCGGATGGCGACCGCCGGTGCGATCGTCGGGCTGCGGACGCCGGGGGTTGAGGTCGAGGACATCGGCACCACCGCAAAGACACTGCCGGATTTCCCGCTGATGTGGGCCGACATGCTGGCCGGCCAGGCGTCGACACCAGGGGCCTGAGCTGAGCCCCGAAGGCGAGCGCGAGTGAGGATCGCTGGGCCCACGCCCGCAGGGCAGGGGACGAGGAACGAGCGAGGACCGGTGGGCCCACGCCCGCAGGGCAGGGGACGAGCGGGAGTCGAGGTTTGAGCAGGGAATACGACGAGTCCGACGTCCGAATCCGACCGGGGCGAGGCTCTCGGCCGCGGACCAAGATCCGGCCCGACCACGCCGACGCAAAGGACGGCATGGTGGTCACGGTCGACCGCGGGCGGTGGGGTTGCGCGCTCGGCCGCGACCCCGACCGCGTTGTGACGGCGATGCGGGCACGCGAGCTGGGCCGAACGTCGATTGTGGTCGGCGACGATGTCGGCCTCGTCGGCGACCTCTCCGGGCACACCGACACCCTGGCGCGCATCGTGCGCCGCGGCGACCGTCGAACGGTGCTGCGCCGCACCGCCGACGACACCGATCCCACCGAGCGCGTCGTCGTCGCGAACGCCGACCAACTTCTGGTGGTGGTGGCGCTCGCCGACCCGCCGCCGCGCACCGGCCTTGTGGAACGGACGCTGATCGCCGCATACGCGGGCGGGCTGACGCCGATTCTGTGCCTGACCAAGACCGACCTCGCGCCGCCAGAACCCTTCGCCGCGCAGTTCGCCGGCCTTGACCTGACCATCGCGATCGCGGGCCGCGACGATCCGCTCGACGCCGTCGCCCCGCTGCTGGTCGACAAGGTCACGGTGCTGCTCGGCCACTCTGGCGTCGGGAAGTCCACACTGGTGAATCGACTTGTGCCGCAGGCGGATCGGGCCACCGGCGATGTCTCCGGCGTCGGGAAGGGGCGGCATACCTCGTCGCAGTCGGTGGCGTTACCGCTGGACGGGTCCGGCTGGGTCATCGATACCCCCGGTATCCGGTCGTTCGGGCTGGCGCACATCGAGCCGGACGACGTGATGCTGGCCTTCTCCGATCTGGCCCAAGCCATCACGGACTGCCCCCGCGGCTGCGGCCATCTCGGTCCGCCCGCCGACCCCGAGTGTGCGCTGGACGAGCTGACCGGGCCAGCGGCCGACCGGGTCGCGGCGGCGCGGCGCCTGTTGGCGGCGATGCGAGAAGGGCTGCGAGAAGGCCAGTAATCAGTGTCGACGCGAGAAGCCCTCCCCGATGTCGGGGAGGGCTTCTCTGCGCGAGTCCGGTCAGTTGCCGTTCTGCGACTTGATGTGCCAGATGCCGTGGTGGTTGTGCCAGCCAGGCTTCTGCGTCGGCGCCGGCTTCGCCTTGACGCTCGGGGCGTAGGAGTAGCCGGGACCACTGGGACCGTTGGTGGTCGCGGCGCTGGCCATGCCTGCCAGGCCGACTGCGGCGCCACCGAGCAGGCTCCCGCCGACGGTCAGCAGAACGAGGTAGCGGGCGAAGACGTTCTTGATCATTTCAATTCTCCTGTGCGAGTGAGGTTTTCGGTTGTCCGCCGGTGTGTTCCGGCCATGACTTAAGACTGCCGCAGCGGGGCGGCGCTGTATGTCGGGCGATCGGGCCGACCAGCGGGTGAACCGGATGTCCCCCGATCGGAGGACATAAATGGCGGGATGGGCGTGTTTGACCTGATCGAAGACCGGGCAGGCTCTCCACGAGGAGGATCAACTGTGAGCGAAGTACCGACCATTGAACTCAACGACGGCGCCGAAATTCCGCAACTCGGATTCGGCGTCTACCAGATCGAGCCCGACGAGACCGCCGGGGCCGTCAGAAAAGCGCTGGACATCGGCTACCGGCACATCGACACCGCCGAGATGTATCAGAACGAGGCGGGCGTCGGTCAGGGCATCCGCGACTTCGGCATCGACCGCGGGGACGTGTACGTCACGAGCAAGCTCAACAACGGCTTCCACAAGCCCGACGACGCCCGCCGCGCGTTCGACGCGACGTTGTCGGCGCTGGGCCTCGACTACGTCGACCTGTTCCTCATCCACTGGCCGTTGCCGACGCTGTACGACGGCGACTTCGTCTCGACGTGGCAGACGCTGGAGGAGTTCAAGAAGGACGGCCGGGCCCGCAGCATCGGGGTGTCGAACTTTCAGGTGCCGCACCTCGAGCGGTTGGCCAAGGAGACCGACACCGTGCCTGCGGTGAACCAGATCGAGGTGCACCCCTATTTCACCAACGACGATGTGCGCGACTACGGGCAGAAGCACCGCATCGCCACCGAGGCGTGGTCGCCGATCGCCCAGGGCGCGGTGCTCGACGACCAGGTTGTCCAGGGAATCGCAGACGCGACAGGCAAGTCGCCGGCCCAGGTGGTGCTGCGCTGGCATATCCAGCGTGGGGACATCGTGTTCCCGAAGTCGGTGACGCCCGAGCGGATCAAGGAGAACTTCGAGATCTTCGACTTCGAGCTGAGCCCCGACGACGCCGACGCGCTCACCGAACTGGACAAAGGCGAGAAGGGTCGCACCGGACCCAACCCAGACGAGTTCGACTACATCCCGGACTGACGCTCCTGCCACTTTGGACTATCTGGTCTCATTTAGGTAGATATCGCCATTGACTGAGCCTGTAACTGGACGATATAGTTCAGTTCGTATTTCCATGTCGTTCTACGCTACGAACAGGACTCCATCATGAAGACAGGTTGGTCGACCCGTCGAGTCGCCGCCTCACTCGGTATCGCTGCCATCATCTCGATGGGGGCATTGACCGCGTGCGGTAGCGAGAAAAACGAGGCTCCATCCGAAACATCAACCACCACAACGACTTCCACGTCGCCGTCGGCGAGCCCGACGGAGAAGGCGCCGCGGCTCGATCCCAACGGACCGAACCCGTTCTCGCCCGACGTCAAGGCACCGCCTGCGCCGACCGCCCTTCCCGGCGACAACTAGCGCAAGCAGCAGATCGGACCGAGCGGGCCAGTCAGCGACTGGCCCGCTCGCTGCTGTCCGGGGCAAAAGACATGATGTGGGCGATCGCAGCGTTCAGCGATGTCTGCATCAGACGCGGGTCGTGCGCGGTCTGGGACAGCAGATAACCGCCCTCGACTGCGGCCAGAAGCCCGGTGGCCAGCGCGGGCGCGTCGATGTCGGCGCCCAGCACGCCGTTGTCGCGCATCCGCTTCAGTGCGGCCGCCAGGATCGCCCGCCACTCGGCGAAATGCTCGGCAAGCGAGGCCCGCGCCTTGTCATCGGTGTCGGATAGCTCGGCGGCCAGCGACCCGAGTTCACAGCCCCACAGGCCGCGGCGCAGCACGCAGCGCTGCACCATTGCGTCCCGCCACTGATGAAGTCCCCGTAGCGAATCCACCTTCTCCAGCCGCAGCCGCTGCCACGACAGGATCTCGTCTGCCCGCAAGGTGATGACTTCGTACACCAGCTCCGACTTGTCGTCGAAATGCTGATAGAACTGCGACTTGCTGGTCGCGCTCGCAGCCAGTACCTCGTCGATGGTGGTGCTCGCGACGCCTTGGGCGTGCATGATCTCCGCAGCGGCGAGCACGATCCGGTTGCGGGTCGCGACACCGCGGGAGGTCAGCCGTGACCTCGCCCCGCGGCTAACTGGCGGCGACACCGCCTAACTGTAACCCGCTGGTCCAGTCTCAGGCTGCCAGGTCGTCGGGAGCGGCCGCTTCCCTTGCCGTGCGCCTGTCGCGTCGCCACTGCCGCACCGTCGCGATCGCGGTCTTCAGACCGCGACGTCGGCCGGTGGTGGGATCGACGGCGACGAAGCCGGGCTCCAGCTCGGAGAACATCCGCTCGCTGCGCGTCTCGGGTGCGTCGTCGGCGGTGTCGCGCAGGTAGCGGTCCGGCAGTGACAGCTTGGCGATCGTCCGCCACGTCTTGCCGTACTGCACCAGGAACGATCCTGTCGTGTACGGCAGGTCGTATTTGTCGCACACGTCCTTGACCCGGAGCGAGATTTCGTGGAGCCGGTTGCTCGGCAGGTCCGGATAGAGGTGGTGTTCGATCTGGTAGCACAGGTTGCCGCTCATGAACCGCAGCGCCGGGCCGTTTTCGAAGTTGGCACTGCCGAGCATCTGCCGCAGATACCACTGACCCTTGGTCTCGCCGACCATGTCGGTCTTGGTGAATTTCTCTGCGCCGTCAGGGAAATGACCGCAGAAGATCACCGCGTTGGACCAGACGTTGCGGATCACGTTGGCCACCGCGTTGGCTTTCAGGGTCGAGGTGAAGCTCGCCCACGGGGACAGCGACGTCAGCGCCGGGTAGGCGATGTAGTCCTTGGCCACCTGATGGCCGGCCTTAACCCCGAACTCCTTCACGCGTTTCATGGTGGCGGCGCGGTCGTCGCGTCCCTTGGAGATCTTGCCGAGCTCCAGATGCTGCAGGCCGACGCCCCACTCGAAGCCGATCGCGAGGATGGTGTTGTAGAGGATGTTGCCGAGGTTGAACGGCTTCCACTTCTGATCCCGTGTGACGCGCAGGGTGCCGTAGCCGACGTCGTCGTCCATGCCGAGGATGTTGGTGTACTTGTGATGCATGAAGTTGTGGGTGAACCGCCAGTGCTTGGACGCCCCGCTCATGTCCCACTCCCACGTGGAGGAGTGGATCTCCGGATCGTTCATCCAGTCCCACTGGCCGTGCATGACGTTGTGGCCGATCTCCATGTTCTCGATGATCTTGGAGAGGCCCAAAGTGACGGTCCCTGCCCACCAGGCCGAGCGCTTCGATCCGGCGGCCAGCATCAGTCGGGCCGCCACCTCCAGCGCGCGCTGCGCGGCTATGGTGCGGCGGATGTAGCGCGAGTCCCGCCCGCCGCGGGAGTCCTCGATGTCCTGGCGGATGGTGTCCAGCTCGAAAGCGAGGTTTTCGATGTCGGCATCGGTCAAGTGCGCAAATGCCGGAACGTCGGTGATAGCCATCGTTCTGTCCCCTTCCTTTGTGCCTACGCTACCGTAACCTACGACTCCGTAGGTTACCAGCCAGTAAAGCTTATGCGTCCAGCACGCAATCGCCAGACGCTGCGGAAATGCACGTCTGAACCCGGCTTCCCGGTTCGTGTTCCACGCCTGTGCGCAGGTCGCGCACGTGTCCGTCGAGAAGACCGACGACACAGGACTGGCAGATGCCCATCCGGCAGCCGAACGGCATCTGCACACCCGCGCCCTCGCCCGCCTCCATCAGCGGCGTCGCGGCGTCCACGGTCACCGATTTCCCACTGCGGGCGAATTCAACCGTGCCCCCCTGACCGTGCACCGCCGTGCGGGCGGCCGCGAACCGCTCCTGGTGCAGTTGCTCGTGCAGGCCTGCCGCCGACCACAGACCCTCGGCGGCGGTCAGCATGCCCTCGGGCCCGCAGGTCCAGGTCTGGCGGTCGCGCCAGTCAGGCACCTCGTCACCCAGGCGAGAGAAGTCGAGGCGGCCCTGATCGCGCGTCGTGCGCACATGCAGCCGGTATCCGGGGTGACTGCGCTGCAGCTCGGCCAGCTCGGCCGCGAACATCAGGTCGGATTCCGTTGGCGCGGAATGCAAGTGCACGATGTCGGTGATCTGGTCACGCCGCGACAGCGTGCGCAGCATCGACATCACCGGGGTGATACCCGAGCCAGCGGTGATGAACAGCACAGAGGCCGGAGCAGGATCGGGCATCGTGAAATTGCCCTTCGGGGCGGCCAGTCGGACGATCGTGCCCGCCGCCACGCCCCCGACGAGGTGCGTCGACAGGAACCCCTCGGGCATCGCCTTGACCGTGATCGTGATGGTTCGGCTCGGAGCCGATGTCACCGGGCTGGATGTCAGCGAGTAGGACCGCCACCGCCAGCGACCGTCCACCAACAGCCCAATGCCGACGTACTGGCCGGGCTGGTAGTCGAATGAGAAGCCCCACCCGGGCTTGATGACCAACGTCGCGGAGTCGACGGTTTCCTGGCGGACCTCCACCACCCGGCCCCGCAGCTCACGAGCCGACCACAGCGGGTTGGCGAGCTTGAGGTAGTCATCCGGTAACAGCGGGGTGGTGATCCGTTCCGCGATGGTGCGCAGGGCGTGCCAGCCAGGGTGATCCTTGGCGCCGGCGATCTTCGGCCGGACGGTGTCGGCGACATTGGCCGAGACTTTGATGTAGTTCTTGGCCACGCAACCTACGGTACCGTAACCTACGGATCCGTATCCAGTCGAACTACAGAAATTCCAGTAGGAACGGCAGTTCCTGGGTGGCATACCAGGCCAGGTCGTGGTCCTGCGCATCGCCGACGGTCAGCTCGGCGTCCTCGTCCCCCAGATCGGCTGAGTCGATCGCGTCGATCGCGGCCAGCACGGCCTGCTCGGCGGTCGGATTGTCGACGTAGGCCGCGATTGCGTCGCTGATGGTGACCGGCCCGGACAACCGCACCACGGCGTCGTCGAGGTCGGGCCGGGCGGTTGCGCCGTCCACCTCGGCCACCAGCACCGCGCGCCGCGGCGTGAGGCCCGTCGACGGCTCGTCGGCAGCCCCGGCCAGCAGCCGCACCGAGGCCAGCGCCGCCTCCCGCAGGGCCACATCGGCCAGTTCCTCGTCGTCGCCCTCCGCGTAGGACTCGCGCAGCGTCGGTGTCACCGCGAACGCTGTCCCGTTGACGGCGGTCATCTCCCTCTCGGCGACGAGTCGCTGCAGCATCGCCAGGGTCGCAGGCACATAGACACGCACCAGGGGAAGGCTAGCGGCCCG
>Ga0164306_10001596_pt1 | contig 10114 bp, 12 predicted proteins | sample Whisoiple_242_MG_FD_110213 | JGI IMG/M metagenome (GOLD analysis project Ga0164306, IMG submission 110213) | Soil microbial communities amended with fresh organic matter from upstate New York, USA - Whitman soil sample_242_MG | ecosystem: Environmental > Terrestrial > Soil > Unclassified >... | reverse complement strand
CTGTTCCGGTTGATGGCATCGTCCGATGGAACAGGAATGTGAACAGCAGCTACGTCGGTCGGATTGAATACGTGGAGCATTTTTCGCTGCTCCGGGCCGAGCTTCTGATAGATGCTGCCATTCTCGCGCAGCCCCACGCCAAGTTCGGTGGGCTTCCACCTCCACTCGAAATCAACGCTTCGGGTATCCTTCTCACCACTGATTCCGATCACTTTGACAATCTCCATAGAGGCAACGGCGAACATAACGGTTCGATAATCGCAACCGTTGAGGGTGTTGTGATAGTCATGCAACCTCAAGCGCTCCATGTCAGGGGCTGCTGCCTTGCCTTTGTCCGTCAAAGTGAGTTGCCAATAGTCAGGTCCATCGGGCGTCACGGTGAGAAGGCCGGCTTCCCTGGCAACAACAACTTCCACTTGCTTTTCAGGTGTCAAATCTTCGGGAACTTGCCTGCCATCGTTCTCCAGAGAGGCGCAATGACTGCCTACTTTTCCCACGTACACCATGATGCCGCTCACATCATCGCTAAAGCGGGCATCTATCGCTTTTCCAGCGGTCTTACGATCCAGTTGCCCGTTGGAACATCCGAGTAAGAGGCAAGCAAGGGCCAAGCACCATTTCATGTTCATTCATCTTCTCCATCCAGGAAGCGGATACTACATTTCAAAGAAACAACCCACGCTAGCTGTAGGTATCAGAACGCAACCCGGGGCAAAAGAATAGCAAACGCTCCAATTTGGCGCAAATGTTTTTTGACGGGTTGTCTTTTTTGGGCGATCCCGCAACAAGGCCCATCCTGATGGCGAATGCGCCGAACATCCATAAAATCGAAAGGACGCTCTAGAAGACTGGTCCGCATGTCTATGCTTTATAGATGGCCGGAAGTTTCCTGCTTGCGTTGCCGCCCGCGGAATGAACAGCCTGAGTGAGTTCGCTAAAGCTACTGTTGCTGCGCGTACGAGACCTGGCAGTTGAGCTCTTTTTGCCGCCGGTGAGATATGCCGCTACCAGGACGTGGGTCGGCGGATAGTCCTGCCAATAGTCGAAGAGTTCATTTGCCTCCCACAATGTCAGCCGGCTGATCTGGCGGAAGGTCCATCCGGTAGCAGTAGCGATGTGCCCGTAGATAAAAGGCCATTCCGCTATACCGGTACCGGAATCGGTTCCCCCGCGGCCGCCCTCTTGAGCCCGGAAACTTCAAGCACCGCATTGAAAAGAACACTGAAATCATCGAAGGTCAGCCCGTTTTCAAGCTGTTCCGCCGTCAGGTCCCGGTGCACCTTCCGAACCGAGTTCAGGATCACGGGCAGATATCTCAGCAGGGACCCAAGGCCAGAGGCCTCAGCCGAAGCGTTTTCCTGAAACAGAGCATCCAACTGGCGGAGCTCTCCCAGCGTTAGAGATGACACTGTAAGTTGTCCCAGAGACGTTGGGACGGTTTGCTGCTTAAGCATGATTTTCTCCCGATAGATGAAATGTGTTTCAAAGTAAAGCGGGCGCGGTGCGAACCGGCCCGCCCTTGGTGATTACTCGTTGGGGACCCCGTCGCCAATCTTCGTGCAAGCCGACAAGTTATTCGTTGGAGTACATATCGATCACTTGGCCGGCCGCGTTACACCCCAACCGGCCAACAGCCCGCCGGTTGGGGACCCCGTCTGCAATCTTCGTGAAAGCAGGCGAGTTATTCGTTGGAGTACATATCGATCACTTGGCCGGCCGCGTTGGCAAATGCCTCAAAGTCAAACTCCGGAATGATGAAGTCTTCCTGCTTGGTGGCAAAGCTCAGCTTTGACGCCACAACCGAATACAGCAGAACGGAAAACTGGTTGGTGTTGTAGACGGTTTCCAGCAAGACCTGAATGGTGGGGGCAAAGCCCATGAGCTGATTGGTGATGTTCAACTGTGTGCCCGAAGCGGCAGCGTTGAAGGTATAGGAAATCAAGACGACCGTACCGTTTTCCGATGCATTGAACGTGTACACGCCGGCTGCAACAGAGTACTGCCCGATTGCCGGCGCAGATGCGACCTTGGTAAGCGGCAGGCCGGTAGCGCTGTAACGGACACCCCAGTCCTGAACGAACTGGGCCGAGTTGACCACAGTAACGGCGGCGGCGGTGATGGTGCCACTTTCATCCAGGGCAACCTTCTTCATGCCGGCCACCAGAGGCTGGCCGAAGAACAGGTCATTGAGCATTTTGCCGTTGATGGAAGCAAACTTCGCCTTGCCCGTGATCTTGCACTTGCCCCGGGCCACGGCCTCAGGAAACTGTTTTTGTCCATAAAGCTGCTTGACGTCGCCCGAGATATCGAGGGAAACATCCTGCAGCGTTCCGAATTTCATGGGAGTGGGGTTGGTGGCGGTGTTGCCGCCGGCGGGAAAGCCCCACAAGGTACCTGCGCCAAATTCAAACATTTTTTCTTTCTCCTTTTGGGGAGCCGGCCCTGCACTCCCATAAATTAAAGCCCGCGGAACGAATGCGGTTTGTGAACTGAATGCCGATGTCTATGCGGTGGTGAGAATTTCTACCGGCACGACGGCAAGCGCCATTGAGCCCTGCACGTTTTCGACGATTTCTATCTTTCCTTCAATGCGGCAGTGGGACACCTTGCCGCCAAGCGACTGCGCTATCCCCGGCGTCGCGGCGCGAATAGCAGACTCCACGGCGTCAAGAAGCGAGTTAAGTTCTGTGGAAGGGACCGAATTGGGTTCGCTGTCACCCGCGGTGTAAAGCACCAGATCGACGGTCATTCTGGCGTGGATGGGAAGGCCATTCACGCTGGTCCCGGTGAGCTCGTCTTTCTGCACCTGGTACAAGGATGGACGATCGGCAGGGGAGAGCTGCGAGGGGTCCTGCCAGCGCCGGCTGACCGTTTTGAAAGGACCAGCCGGCGTGAGCAGTGCGCCCTGTAAAACGGCGAACAGCGCGGAATAAATTTGTTCGCGGGGAAAGATCATTGCGACACCTGCGCCTTTTGGATCGCCTGCTCAAGCAGGCCAGGCAATGCCTTTTGAAGATCATTGATTGCCGGGCGCAGATAGGGCCGCGGTCGAATATAAGAACGATGCCCGTCTTTTTTCTTATATGGCCCGGGCCGGCCGGCGAAGCCCCCGTATTCGTGAATACGCGCGTAGGGCAGCTCCGATCCAATGCTGACGGTAAGGTTCTGGCCGTCTGTTTTCGCTTCAATGGATTGCAGAACCGAGTTCAGCAAGTTTCCGCTGCGGGAGGTGAGCAGATCACTTGAGCCACCCTTGCCCGCGCTCCCGGCAAAATATTTTGGGACTGCGGTCTGCAACGATTGATAAATGAGCGGCTGGAGCGCCTTGTAAACCTGGGCCACCAGGCGAGGCGCAAGCCCGGCGAGCCGCTGCTGAAGTTGCTGCAAGGCGGAATCGTCAATTTGTACCTTGATCACAGGGCCAACCTCCGATACTGGCTGAAGATGGCCAGAGAGCGCGGCGGAACGTCACTCATATCGAACGAGATGGTGACCTGGCCGCTCATGCTGTTGGATTTTTCGCCGATGCGAACGCGCTGGCGATACGTCAGAGCAAAGGCCTCAATCGCCGCCTGCTTCAGGTCGAGCGGCACGCTGGGAAAGCCGGCGGAATATGAGAGCTGAACATTCTGAATGCCGCGACAGAAACGAAAGCCTCGCAGCAGAATCCGCCGCCCGTCCCAGAGATAGCCAGCGGTCGTGGGAGTAGTCGCCGCCTGGATGCTCACGCCATCGATGCTGAGGCTGCTGACGGAAATGACGGGGAAATTGCGCGGGAGCAGACGGTCAGAATCATTTCCGTCATAGGTTTCCGTAAGAGGACCAAGCACCGACGACAAAATGTGCGGCCGGTCAATGTACTGCAACACTTGCAGGCTGGCATTGGATATGAGGCTTTGCAGAGTGGCATCGTCATTGTTGCCCTGGTTGGGCAGCCACGATTTCAGTTCTGCAACGGTGCAAAGATCGTCAGGTGCGGCAGCCATGAAAGCTCCTCCAATATGGTCAACACAAGGTCCCTCCTCCCTGCTCGCGCGCTGATGACAAGGCGCGCTCGCTGAACGGTCGTCGGGATGACGTGAGATTTAACGCACTTCTTAAGAAGAGCGTTTTCAAAAGAACAAAGAAAAGTATTTTGAGGAAGGCAGTCCGGGTCGAGGAGCCTCAGACTGCCTTCCTTCTCCTTCAAACCTGCTGGTTGGCAGGCGAGGAGCATCAGCGGCGATCCGGGACAATCAAGCCGCCGATGAATGGTTTATCCGTTGGCGACGTTGGCAATTACGCCAAGCGAAAACGGCGCGCGGCAGACCAGGACTTCGTCTGCATAGACGCCGTAAACGTACTGGCGAGAAACCACGGGCCACTCGATCTGGTAATAGTCGCGGCGGCAGCGGACAAAAGAAATGTTGTCGACGCCGGAGAGCGGGTAAGGGATTTCCGAGCTGTTGAAGAAGATCGTCCCGGGAGCAAGGTTGGGATGGATACGAATATCCAGGAACTGCTGCGTGAACTTGTTCCAGTACTTGGCAATACTGGCGCCGCCCAGCAGAGCGGGCTTGTCATCTTCCGATCCAGTGCCGCCAGGCAAGGTGAACCGGAAAAGCGGCACGCCACCGGAGGCAACGATCTTTTTGTTGATGTTGCGCGCTTCCTGCGAGTTCACCCAGATTTCCGTGGGGCTGAGACGCTTGTTGTCCCAGAACCACTGGAGCGCCGTGTCGATTTCCAGGATGCCGTTGGCCTGATCGGCGGTGAGGGTATTGCCGTCGAGCGAGGCGAAGTACCCGGCGTTGGACTTCAAGGCTTGCGTGAGAAAGCCATCGAACACCAGAGCGTTGTTGGATTGGTCTGTGCCGGAGCCCGCAACGTTGGCCGGCTGGGTCCCCGTGCTCGGCGCACTGATTGTCACCTTGTTGACTGTGGTGATTGAGTTGAGGAGGGCCGTTCCGGCATTGGTTCCGATATACCAGGCATAGCCGGCGGCGCCTTTTACGGCAGGCACCGTAGCAATCACGGTCTGTTGGCCGGCTGTGGTAGCAGCCGCTGTCGAGGTAGGACTGACTGCGCTGGCGCCCGCTCCATATTGCGTGGTGGTACCGTCAATATTGACTCGAGTGACCTGACCGTAAGTAACGCCGCCGGCAACCGTGGTATTGGCCAGAGCACGAGCCGTAAGCGCCGTCACGAAAACGACGAGATTCAGTCCGCTGCCCAGTGTTCCGCCATTGGCCAAAGAAACAGTGGGAGCCGGAATAGGTCCCAGCGGCATGGACGCATTGCCGTTCAGGATCACATTCTCCTCGCCGATCATCACTGCGCGCAGCAATGACTGGACCAGCGTCGCTTTGTTATCGAACTCTTTGCCGCCCGACCAGACAGCTTCCCAGTCGATGGAGGCTTCAAGACCAAGGCCCGCGTACGATGCAACATAATCCTGCTCCGTGATGCTCATTTCAGCGGAGCGGCGGCCCGGAGCAACACCGAGTTCAAACCCCGAGGTATTGACGCCGGTGATCGCCTTCCAGCGCGTGGCGAGATCGCCACGGTCACTGAGCTGGCGAGGAAGACGGTTACGCAGCGGCGTGATGACCGGATAGAGCTGAAGTGCCGGCCCGCGCAGATCAAATGCGTTCAAATTGCCCGGCGCACCGCTGATGGTGGCCTGGCTTATGGTGGTTTTGTTCAAGGAGGACAGGTCCGCCTTGTTGAGCAGATCGAACGTCTGCTGACTGAGATCGCCAAACATTTTTCTGTTCCTTTTCTCCGCTAGAGAACCGCGGTTGTTGAGGTGAATTCGATACCGCAGCGGCTAAAGCCGGCTAAGTACCGGCAATAACCGCAGGCATACATCTGCCCCAGCACGCGCAAACCCGGCGCGCGTTGGGCCCATCAATGCCTGCTCCACACCGTGCAGGAAACAATGCCGGCCGGGTGGTCTGGGGCGCCGCTCTAGCGCAGGTAGACGGAAGCCGGCTGGGGTTTCTGCAGCGTTTTCTTGAGTAGTTCGTGGACGCTGGGTTCACCGGCGGACTTGGCCAGCGCTGGACGCGCGTCATCTTCTTTGGTTACGGTGTGCGTTGGCACGCCGGTGCGCGCCACGCGGCCGGTGGACTCCTGCGGCGCGACGAGTTTTTCAACCAATGACAGGAGATTACTCAGCGAGCGCTGGATCTCCTGGTTATTGCTCTCCATTTCGCTGCGCAAGCCGGCCACTTCCTGCTCCATCTCAGCCAGCTTGGCGAGCGCAGACGCGGAACTGGCCCGCGCCTTTTCCAACTGCGCTTTGTCATTTGCTTCCAGCATTGTGTATTGATCTCCTGTCTTTACTCCGGAACGGGGACCGTCCGGGATCTTTTTCATGTCTGCCGAGGCCGAGCGGTCAGCGTTACCGGCAGCACCGTCATCGAGCAACGCGTCCATGTGGGTTTCCGCTTCCTGATGGTTTTGCGCCATTTTGTCCATGCACGCTTTTATGGCGTCGAGGTGAGCGCGCGTAGCCTTGGAATGACGGGCGCCGCTCTTTACGGCGTCGGCGGCTGAAAATTTGCGGACTTCGCAGGTGCCGTCGGCTTTGACGGCGGTGAAGTGCGCGCCGGGAACGCAGGGGTTATCGACCACGCTGATTTCCACGGGATTGGCGGTGAAGCGAACATATTCGCCATCTTTCCAGGCATTTTCGTATTTCCCGCCGATAGAGAAGCCGGTGTAAACGCCGAGCATGCATTTCTGCCAGGCCACGCTGTCAACAATGCGCGCGCCGACGCGGATCTGTTTCAGGTCGTCGTCGAAGGCGATGGCAACGAGCTTGCCGACGGCGCTGGGCTCGTGCATCTCACGAACGTTGCCCAGGCTCTTGCCGTCAGTGGCTTTGGAGATTTCGTCGCTCCAGCTTTTGAAATAAGGCTTGGAAGATTGGTAGTCGAAGATCTCGCCTTGCTTGTCGACGATCTCGGCGGTGGCAACGCCCCAGACTTCGTGCTTGGATTCGTCGATCTTGGCGATCTGGGCAAAGAGGTTCAAGGATTTCATGTTTGCTCCAAAGGAAAAGGCAGCCGGCGGGCTGCCTTTGTGGAATCAATATTTGCTTCGTGAGAACTCCCTGATGCGGCAAAGTTACGCTAAGCATCCTCGGGGTCCTTCGACTCTACCTCACGCCTCGCGGCGCTCGGCGCCGCTCAGGAAGACAGGGGTTGAGAGTCGACGTTCGGTCGAACTTCCTCTGGCGATCCCGAGTCTTGCGATGAGCTTTTGGTATCCAGCGGAAAAACTCCGCGGGTCGTAATCACGGCATTTCCAGCTCCGACGGGATGCTTGCCCAGGCTTTCGCGAATTTCGTCGATGGAGAGGACTCCGGCGCGGACATAGATATCATCAATCTTTGCCTGCTCGAGCGGATTCAGAGTGCGGTCCTGCTCCCAGACGAATTCGATATCGTTGAAACCGAAGTGGCGAGCCACGATGAAGTTGATGGTGTCAGCCAGGTAGCCAAGGACCGGTACAAGGCCTTCCGCCGCGGCCTGTTCGACGCTGGTTTCGGCGGTGGCGCGGTTCATGACGCTGACGAATTGCTGCGGCGAGAGGCCAAAGGCGTAACAAACGATCCGGGTGATCCACTCATCGAGCGCGTCCTTGAGCATGGGATCGCGGGTGAACTGGAGATTGCCGCACTCGGGAACGAAGGTGATGCGACGCCGGCGGGCAGAGTTCCCGGCAAGCGCGCTATCAAACCATTCCTGGAATTCGCTGATCTGGTCAGCCGACCATTCCTTGGGGACCTGCGCCAGGGCTTCCGGCACGTTGCCTTCAGTGTAGTAATTCAGGAGATGAATCTGGCGGCGCAGACCGATGTTGATGGTGAGAATGATCTGCTCGACCGGCGAGAAACCAAAAAACTTGTGGGCCCGCACGTTGCGCGGACGGTAGATAAGCTGATCGGAGGTGAAATCAACGGCCGGCAGTCCTTTGAGGATCTGCTGATACGCGACGCTGGGCGGCGCGGGCGTTCGGCCCATGGCGTCAATCTTGCGCGCGATGGTGGAACCATCGATGACTTCGAGAGCATAAAGGGACTTGCCCTGAGACCAGAGTTCGCCTTCCTGAGAAACAATCGGAACCAGGACGGGAGCATCGAGGACAAGCAGGTCTTCGAGCAGAAGCCGGACCCACTGCTGCCAGCTATGCTCGCGGTCAGGGTAAGAAAAAAAATCGGTCAACTGAGCGAGCCGGGGATCGCTCTCTTCATTGTCATTGCCACTGATGGCGCTGTTGCTGGTGTTGGCGGCGCGCTTTGGCCCACCGGACTGCGTTTTCAGACGAAAGGCCCAGGGCATGCGGCTGACCTGGTCTTTGCGCGTTTCAATGCAGAGACGCACAAGATCGAACGAATCGGCCAGCGAGCGCATCTGTTCAAAAGAAATGGGCTCCATGTTGCGCGGCTGGATGTTGATGTTGTAACCGACCGGGTAGTCGAGCGTCCGCGGTGGCGTGCCGGCCGGAGCGCTGGGCGCCATGGGCAGGTCGGGACCGAACCAGACGTCGAGGGTGCCGCGCAGTTTGCGCGCGACGCGCGCGGCGAAGCTTCTTTCCAGTAACCCGGAATCGAGCGTAGTGACCTTTCCGCCATTGAGTGTTTCAGCCATAGTCAGGCAATCCCCACTTTCACGCCCATCACGGCGGAAGTTTCAATGATGAATTCAATCAGAACATTTTTGCGGTACGCGGATTTCATGTGCTCATCCTGAATGCGCAGGCATTCATGCCAGCGGCATTGGCCAGCGTCATCGATGATGTACTCTCCTGTCCATTTCATGTCGCGCTCCCATTCATAATGTCGCCCCGCTCCAAACCGCCGACGCGTCTTTGCACTTCGGACCCAAAGCCCTTTTGCAGCAGGCAATCTGAGAAATAGATCGAATCAGTAGCCAACGATCACGCGGTCGGTACAAGACCCGGCAGTGGCAACGTCGTTCTTCTCAAAAAACGAGACGGCCAGTTGGGGAAGACGAACCGGCGCGCCAAGAGTGCCGCTGGTTACGGTGGGAGCAAGTTCGCTGGCCAGGAATGCCTGCTGCGCGCCGGACGCCATGTTGGTGGCGATGACGTAACTGTTGTAGAGAATGAAATTCGGGCTGGACTGGCCCTGATCGTCGGCGGTGTACACGCTCATGACCAGATCAAAGTTCTGAGTGCAGGAGGCGAAGACGGTCATCTTGGTGGCATCGCCAAGACGGATGATAGCGGTATTGGGCGTCGCGCCGCCGATAGAAGCCGGCAGGACCACGGCGCTGTGCGCGAGATCTGCGGGCGAGTAAACCACATGAGGCATGGGACGCGGGAAGACGGGCTTGCCGTTTTTATCCAGTTCAGGAAACTGGCTGGACGTTTGAGAAAAGACGAACAGCGTGGTGATCAGCAACAGGACGACGATGGCGAACGATGCGGTTTTCTTGTTCATGTTTATCTCTTTTCAGGGGCTGAAGCCCGAGTATTTATGTCCGTTTATGGCACGAGTAAACTCGTGCCCTGACACTTGTCTCGTTTCTGGACACTGTGTCGTTCGGGATGCTGGTTGCGCGCAAAACAATTCACCCGGTGTTGCGGCGGAGCAGATCAAACAACTGACAGCTCGGAAGTGCTTGAAGACAGTCCGCGCAGAAAGCGGTCTTTTCTCTTTTTGACCCGAGGAAAGGGGTTGCGTTCGAGGTGGCAATCGAGGCAGAGAGATCGCGCGGAGCGGAGACGACGGTCATCGGAGTTCATGGGCGCGTTACACTCTTCACAACGCGGCGGACCGACACGGCCATTATGGTCGTGCGCCATAGAAATACCTCCTGACCGGACGCAAACCGGCGAGCAGATGAGACAGCAAATGCTTGTTGGGTTAAGCAGACCCGCTTTTAAGCTGCTTTATTGGAACGATTTTGTTTGAACACACTTTGGGAACCTCATCATTCTGCGGTGGAGGAGGACCACGGGGTCCCAGCGCTCTGCACCCGATGGGCGCGCATTCCCGCCGAAGCAGTGAATGGGGGCCACAAGCGAATGCCCAGAATGAGGTTCCCGCCGCAGACGCCAACGGTGCGCCGGCCTTGGGAAGGTTGCAGGCCGTTTGATT
>Ga0164306_10001594_pt1 | contig 10121 bp, 6 predicted proteins | sample Whisoiple_242_MG_FD_110213 | JGI IMG/M metagenome (GOLD analysis project Ga0164306, IMG submission 110213) | Soil microbial communities amended with fresh organic matter from upstate New York, USA - Whitman soil sample_242_MG | ecosystem: Environmental > Terrestrial > Soil > Unclassified >... | reverse complement strand
GGGCTCCCTCACGGGCACCGCGGTCGCCGCCGTCGTCGTCGGGCTCGTCCAGCAGCTCGCGAACTACTACGCGGCGAGCGGGGTCGGCGACCTGTCGGTCGTGCTGCTCCTCGCGCTGGTGCTTCTGCTCCGACCGACCTCGCTGAAGGGAGCGACGGCATGACGTCGCCCACGGACCACCTGACGCACGCGGACACGCCATCCACGACCCCGGAAGTGGTGGCCGGGACGGTGACGCCGGTGGCGTCGGGGGAGGGCCACGGCGCGCGCCGGGTCGTCCGGGCGCTGCTCGCCGTCGTCGTGCTGGCCGTGCTCGCCTACCTGCCCTACCTTCCGGTCGAGCTGCCGGGCGTCCTCCCGGGCCGGGTCAACGGGCCGGGCTCGATGCAGCTCCTCGCGACGTGTCTCGTCATCGGTGGCATCGCCCTGAGCTACGACGTGCTCTTCGGGCGGACCGGCCTGCTCAGCTTCGGGCACGCCCTCTTCGTCGCGGCCGGCAGCTATCTGCTGACGATCTCCCTCTCGACGTGGGCGCTGCCCCTTCCGCTGGCGGTGCTCGTCGCTCTGGCCCTCTCCACGGGGCTCGCACTCGTCGTCGGCGCGATCGCGCTGCGCGTCGGCGGCATCGCCTTCGCGATGGTGACCCTGGCGTTCGCCCAGGCCGCCTCGATCATCGTCATGCGCAACCCGGGAGGCGTGACCGGCGGTGAGGAGGGACGCCCCCTCGACCGCGACGCGGTGCCGGACCTGCTCGTCGGCGTCGCCCACGCGCCCTACCGCTACTGGCTGGCGCTGTCCTTCGTCGTCGTGGCCTGGGTCGTCGTCACGGCCCTCGTGCGGTCGCGGGCCGGGCACGCGATGGCGGCCGTCCGCGAGAACGAGCAGCGCGCCGCGGTCCTCGGCTTCGGGACCTACCGCGTCAAGCTGCTCGCCATCGTCGTCGGGTCGTCCCTCGGAGCCCTCGGCGGGGTCGTCCACGCCCTCGTGCTCGGCGGCTCGAACCCCCACCTGACGACCTCGGAGTTCACCCTGTCGCTCCTCGTCATGGTCGTGCTCGGAGGTGCGGGCAGCCGATGGGGGGCCCTCGTCGGCGGCGTGCTCTACACGTATGCCGATGCCCGGCTCGTCGAGGTCAGCAACGCCGCGTTCATGCAGGACCTGCCCGTCGTCGTGCGCCAGGTCCTGTCGCAGCCGTTGTTCATCCTGGGCGTCTTCTTCGTCGTCGTGGTCTACTTCGCTCCGTCGGGCCTCACCGGGCTCGGCGGCAGACTGATCAGGAGGTCAGGGTCCAGATGAGCACCACACCGTCCGCGTTCGTCATCGAGCTGCCCGAGGGAAGCCTCGCCATCCACGACCTGAGCCTGGGCACGCCGGCACCCGACGCGCCCGTCGTGCTCGCCGTCCACGGCATCACGGCCAACGGCCTGTCGTGGCGCCGGGTCGCCGACGAGGTGGGTCGTCGCCACGGGCCCGGCGGGGTGCGCTTCCTGGCGCCCGACCTGCGTGGACGCGGCGACAGCCGCTCGGCGCCGGGACCCTACGGTCTCGGTGCACACGTGGACGACCTGACCTCGATCGCCACCGTGTTCGGCTCCGCGCCGGTGCTCGTCGGCCACTCCATGGGCGCGTTCATCGCGGCCCTCGCCGCGGCCCGGCATCCCGAGCGGTTCCCGGCGGCCGTGCTCGTCGACGGGGGCATGGCCTTCCCCGTGCCCGACGACCTCGACATCGACGCCGCCCTCCAGTCGGTGATCGGGCCGGCCATGGACCGGCTGTCGATGCGCTTCGCCGGCCCGGCGGCATACCTCGGCTTCTGGTCGGGGCACCCGGCCCTCGGACCAGTGCTGAACGGGCCCGGTGGCGACGCCGCCCGGGCCTACATCGAGCACGACATCCTGCAGGATCCCTCCGACGGTCAGTGGCGCAGCACGTGCGTGCTCGAGGCCGTCCGCGCCGACGGCGCCGACGTCATGGCCGACCGCGAGACCCACGCCGGCCTCGCGACCGCGGTCGACCAGGGCGTGCGGGCCGAGCTCGTGTGGGCCGAGCGCGGCCTGCTCGACGAGCCGCAGGGGCTCTACGACGAGTCACGACTCGCGGCCCTGCACCTGCCGGAGGGCGTGCGGACGACCCGGGTCGACGCGAACCACTACGACGTCATCCTCGGGGACCCGGGCGTCGCATCAGTCGTCGACGCCGTCGACCGCCTCCTCCTCCCGGGCTGACGACGACCGGGACGGCGTTCACCGTCTGTGGGTGATGCCCGCCTGGCGCACGTCGGCCGATCCTGCCGTCATGACCGGTATCCACGTCAACGCAGACACGTTCGCCCGCGCCGAGACCGACCGGATGTTCACCGCGATCGCCCGGGATGCCGGCGGCGTCAACCAGCTCAACCACTCCCGGGTGCCCACACCGCTCGACCACCAGCCGGTGATCCGGATGAACCGCGACACGCTCTACAGCGCGGCGATCGTCGACATCACGAGCGGCGCAGCCCTCAGCCTCCCCGACACGGGAGACCGGTACCTCTCCGCCGTGGTCGTCAACCGCGACCACTACGTGAACGCCGTGTTCCACGAGGCCGGCACGTACGAGCTCACGACAGACCGCTTCGACACCGACTTCGTGTGCGTCGCGATCAGGACGCTCGTCGACCCGGCCGACCCCGACGACGTCGCGGCCGTCAACGCCGTCCAGGACGCCATCACCCTCTCGGCCGGCTCAGCGAGCCCCTTCACGGCGCCGGACTACGACGACGGATCCCTCGACCGGACACGGGGCGCGCTCCTGGAGCTGGCCAAGGACTACCCGGGTTTCGACCGGGCCTTCGGCGCACGACAGGACGTCGACCCGGTGCGCCATCTCCTGGGCACCGCGGCCGGCTGGGGTGGGCTCCCGTCCGACGAGGCGACGTACGTCAACGTCAGTCCCGACCTGCCCGTGGGGGAGTACCGGCTCACGGTGCGTGACGTCCCTGTCGACGGCTTCTGGTCGGTCAGCGTCTACGACGGCGACGGGTACTTCGCCGACGACGGAAGCCGCGTCAGCCTCAACAACCTCACGGCCGACCGGGACCCGGACGGCTCCGTGACCGTGCACTTCGGCGGGTGCGCAGACGGCCGACCCAACTGCCTCGGCATCACGGAGGGGTGGAACTACCTCGTGCGCCTCTACCGCCCGCGGCCCGAGGTCCTCGACGGCACGTGGATGTTCCCGGAGGTCTCGCGCCTCGGCTGACCGTGCTGTCGCGGACGGTCAGGCCGGGGCCTGGAGCGCGCGCAGGCGCAGCGCGATCTGGAGCTCCAGCGCGTGGTCGGGGTGCTGCCAGGACTCCCCGAGCAGGGCCGTGATGCGCTCGAGCCGCTGCGAGACGGTGTTGACGTGGACGTGGAGGGTGCCCGCGGCGTGGCGTGGGCTGCCGCCCGCGGCGAAGTAGGCCGCGAGCGTGCCCACGAGGTCGGTGCCGCGCCGCTCGTCGTAGTCGAGGACGGGACCGAGCAGCTTGCGGACGTACTCGTCGACGTCGGGGGCGGAGCCCACGATGAGCCCGGCGAAGCCGAGCTGGGTCGCCGCGGCGCCCTTGCCCCGGTGGCCGAGGGCGATGAGGGCTCCGACGGTGCGGTGGCCCTCCTCGTGGGCCTCGGTGATCCCGTCGACGTCGGTGACCGGACCGACGCCGGCCACCGTGACGCACGTGCGCTTGCCGATCCGGGCGGCCACCGAGCGGGCCAGGCCGTCGGGCTCGGTGCCGGGCACGAGGGCGATGACGTCGCCGTCGTGGGAGCCGACGAGCGAGGCCTCGCCGGTGGCGGCGCTGGCGGAGATGAGCAGGGCCCGGTGTCCGGTCGGCTCGTCGCCGCGGAGCACGAGCAGGCAGAAGGGTCGCTGGGGGTCGAAGCCGACGGCCCGGGAGAGCGCGAGGCGCTCCTCGCGCGAGCCGCGCGCGCTGACGAGGTCGCTGACGAGTCGGTTGCGAGCGGACTGCCTGGCGTCGGCCGCCTGACGCTCGAAGAGCAGGACGAGGGCGGTGACGACCCCGGCGCGCTCGACGGTGCGCTGGTCCGAGTCGCTGAGGGTCGGGCCGCCGACGTAGATCGTGCCGAGCCGTTCGCGGGCTGCGGTGACGGCGACGGCATAGACACCGTCCCGTTCGACGAGGCGACCGGCGGCCAGGCCGGGGAGCGCGTTGAGTGCCGCGAACGGGTCGCCACCGGCAGGGTCGTGCTCCGGCGCCGGACCGGACGAGCTGTGGCGATGACCGTTCTCGTCGACGAGGACGGCCCACCCGCCGAGCAGCTCGGCGAGGGCATGCGTGATGTCGTCGACGCCGCCGCCGCCGAGCACGAGGGACGCGAAGCGGTCGTGGGCGGCAGCAGCCTTCTCGACGCCCTCGGCATACTGCCGCACGGTCTCGTGGGCGTCCGAGAGGGCGGCCAGCGCGTTCTCGGCGTCGGCGAGGGCGCGTGTCTGCACGAGGGTCACCGCGGCCAGGGTGGCGAGGTTGCCGAGGAGCCCGACCTCCTCCCGCGTGAACGGGCGCGAGGACCGGTTGGCTGCGAAGAGCACACCGACGAAATGCTTCTCGACGATGAGGGGCGTGCCGCAGATCGCGATGATGCCCTCCTCGCCCACGGCTCCGTCGATGGCATTGGTGTGGCGGAACCGCTCGTCGGCCCAGTAGTCAGCGGTCCAGTAGGGCTTGTGCGTCGAGGCGACGAGACCGCCGAGACCGGCCCCGAGCGCCAGACGCACGGACTGGAACGCTGCCGAGACGGAGCCGTCGGTGGCCCGCATGAAGGTGTCGCCGGCCTCGGGGTCGTAGAGCGTGAGGTAGGCGAGGTCGGTGCCGACGAGGCGGCGGGCCCGACGGACGATCGCATCGAGCACGGAGCCCGGGTCGCTCTCGGTCGCGAGCTCACGGGCCGTGTCGAGCAGGGCCGCGAGGCCGGCCTCGCGGTGCTGGTGGACCTCGCGGGCGCTCGTGATGCGCAGGGCCAGGTCGCGGGCCTCCGCCGGGGCGTCAGCGGCGGCGATCTCGGCGACCGTGGCGTCGGCGGCGAGCAGCTCGAGCAGGGCGATGACCTCGTCGGCCTGCTCGGTGCCCACGTGCTCGGCGGGCGGCTGCGTCTCGCTGCGGGTGGCCACGGGCAGATCCTAGGCGGGTCGGGTCTCGGGTGGGTCGGGGGGAACGGGGCGACGGCGGGCTGGGCCCCCTTCAGTGGGCCGTCCAGCCGCCGTCCATCGAGAACGACGTGCCGCTCATCGAGCCCGATGCCGGTCCGCACAGGAAGAGCGTGAGCGCCGCGACCTCGTCGGGCTCGACGAGGCGCTTGACCGCGACGGGCGCCAGCATGACCTTCTCGACGACCTCGGACTCGGGGATGCCGTGGGTGCGCGCCTGGTCGGCGATCTGCCTCTCCACCAAGGGCGTCCGCACGTAGGCGGGGTTGATGCAGGTCGAGGTGACGCCGTGCGGGGCCCCCTCGAGCGCGACGACCTTCGAGAGTCCTTCGAGCCCGTGCTTGGCGGTGACGTAGGCCGACTTGAAGGCGCTGGCTCGCAGGCCGTGGACGCTGGAGATGTTGACGACGCGACCCCACCCGCGGTCGTACATGTGCGGGAGGCTCTGCCGGATCAGCCGGAACGGCGAGGTGAGCATGAGGTCGAGGATGAAGTCGAAGCGGTCGAGCGGGAAGTCCTCGATGGGGCTCACGTGCTGGATGCCGGCGTTGTTGACGAGGATGTCGACCTCGGTGGGCAGGTCGGCCAAGGCATCGAGGTCGGCGAGGTCCGCCGTGATCGTGGCGACGCCCGACCCCTCGGCAAGGAGTGCGAGGCCCTCCTCGTCCCGATCGACGGCGTGCACCTTGGCGCCGGCGGTCGCGAGGGCCCGCGCGACACTTGCCCCGATGCCGCTCGCAGCGCCGGTGACGAGCGCCGTGCGCCCGGTGAGGTCGATGGGGTCGTTGACCGCCAGGGAGCCGCGCTGCTGGCGGTCCGTGGCGTCGTCGCGTGCGTCGTTGCGGGCGTCGGCCATGCGGGAAGACTAGGTAGGCGATCCGGAGCCACCTGTGTGGTGACCTGACACAAAACCGGGCAACCCATGTGGGTCCCGCTCACCTCCGCTCACCGCGTGCCAAGGGGCCCCGGCGGCCGTCGCGGACCTGCCGCCGCACCGGGACCTTCGCCTCTGGCCCGTGCCGCGCCGTCCGCTCGACGATGAAGGGGTGGAGACCGTCGTGAGGACGAGGTGTGGGACGGTGCAGGGCTTCGTGGACGACGGGGTGCACACGTTCCTCGGCATCCCCTATGCCGCACCACCCGTCGGAGCCGCTCGGCTCCGGCCACCCCGGCCCCCAAACCCGTGGCAGGGCGTCCGCGACGCGACGAGGCCGGGTGCGGAGCCGCCCCAGGTGGCGCCACCGTCGTCCGGTGGGCCGCCGGCCGGATCGGGGGAGAGCTGGGACGACGTCACCAGCGCCTTCGAGCAGGTGCGACGCGCTGCCCCGTCCTCGGACTTCCTCAACCTCAACATCTGGACGCCCGAGCCCGGTCCGAGCGGTCTGCCGGTGATGGTCTGGATCCAGGGCGGCATGTTCGAGCTCAGCTCGACGGCGGCGTACGACGGACGACGGTTCGCACGTGACGGGGTCGTGTGCGTCGTCATCAACTGGCGCCCCGGCGCAGAGGGCTTCCTGTACCTCGACGACGGCGTCGCCGACCTCGGTCTGCTCGACCAGGTCGCAGCCCTGGCCTGGGTGCGCGACAACATCGCGGAGTTCGGCGGCGACCCGGGCCGCGTGACCGTCTTCGGGGAGTCGGCCGGGGCGATGAGCATCGGCTGCCTGCTGGCGATGCCAGAGGCTGCGGGACTCTTCCGCCGAGCCGTGCTGCAGAGCGGTGCGGCGCACCACGTGAGCGAGCCCGAGCACGCCCTGAGCATCGCCCACGACCTCGCCCACCGCCTCGGCGTCCCGCCGACGCGCGAGGCCATCGCAGGCACCGGGGTCGCGCGGCTGCTGACGGCCCAGGCCGACCTGAAGCGTGACCTGCTCGCCGACCCGGACCCGGAGCGCTGGGGCCCAGCGGTGGTGACGAGCACGATGCCCTGGCAGCCCGTCGTCGACGGGACGGTGCTTCCGGGGCGACCGATCGACCGGATCGCCGCGGGCTCGGCCGCCGACGTCGACGTGCTCATCGGTACCAACACCGAGGACTGGCGGCTGTGGCTCATGGTGAGTGGAGCGTTCGCCGGGATCACCGACGACATCCTGTGCGGGCCGGTCAGCACCCATGGCCACCAGTGTCTCGAGGCCTACGGCCTCGACCCGCAGGTCGCGCTGCACGCCTACCGGGCGCACTACCCGCGAGCGGTTCCCGGTGACCTGTTGGCTGCGGTGCAGACGGACTGGTGGATGCGGATCCCCGCCATCCGACTCGCCGAGGCACACGCGTACGCCCGCTCACCCGCGCCTTCCCCGGGAGCTCAGACCGGGACCTACATGTACGAGTTCGCCTGGGGTGCGCCGGGACTCGGCGCGGTGCACGCCCTCGAGGTCCCCTTCGTCTTCGACACGGCGAGGAGCGACACGCCACTCTTCGGGCCGCTGCTCGGACCGGACCCGCCCCAGGAGCTCGCGCGGACGATGCACTCCGCCTGGGTGGCCTTCGCGTCGACCGGGGACCCGGGTTGGGCGGCATACGACACGGACCACCGCAGGACGATGCGCTTCGACACCGCCAGCGCCGTGGTCGACGACCCTCGTGTCTGGGAGCGGGCGTTCTGGGAGGGCCTGCGGTGAGCGGGGACCACACGCTTCCAGTGGGCTACGTCGTCCGTCGGATGCCGACGGGACGCCAGCCCGTCCTCGACCGGCTTGCCGGGGCGAGCCGTCGGTTCCAGGTGCACGCGCTCGTCGAGCTCGACGTCACGAGGGCCGCGGAGCGGATGCGGGCGGACCCGGAGGAAGGCGTCTCGTGGACCGGGTTCGTCATCGCCTCGGTCGCGCGGGCCGTGTCGTTGCACCCTGAGCTGAACGCCCGCCGGGCCGGTGGTCGGCTGGTCTGCTTCGACCGCGTCGACATCGGTGCCACGGTCGAGCGCGGCACGCCTGACCGCCCTGCCCTCGATGTCGTCGTCGTCCCGGCAGCAGACCGGCTCACGTGCGCCGAGATCACGGCACTGCTCCACGAGGCCAAGGTCGGGCAGGCTCCGCCGCACGAGGTCACCCGCCCGATGGCCGCGATGCTGCGACTGCCGGGACCACTGCGACGGGCGGCCATCCGCGCCGCAGGGGCTCGACCAGGAGCCTCGGCGCGCTTCGGTCCTGCGATCGGTGTGACGTCCCTGGGCATGTTCGCACACACCTGGGGCTGGGCGATCCCGCTGGCCCCGCTGACCGTGATCGTCACCGTGGGCAGCGTCACCGAACGACCCATGGTGGAGTCGGGGGCCGTCGTCGCGCGGCCGCGACTGCCCCTCACGCTGACCTTCGACCACGCCGTCGTCGACGGAGCGCCGGCGGCCCGCTTCGTCGACACGCTCCGCGAGCTCGTCGAGACGGCAGCCGCCCTCGATGACGGCGCTGGCCGAATCGCTGCCGCTCGACGGCCAGCGCGCGACACGGCCTGACGCCGACGATCCCGCGAGGTCCCACTCAGATGTCGCGGAAGACCTCGATGGTCGCGCCGAGGGCGTTGAGGCGCTCGGCGAGGTCCTCGTAGCCGCGGTTGATGACGTAGACGTTGCGCAGCACCGACGTGCCGGGCGCGGCAAGCATGGCGAGCAGCACGACGACCCCGGGACGCAGCGCCGGCGGGCACACGACCTCGGCCGCACGCCAGCGGGTCGGCCCCTCGACGATGACCCGGTGCGGGTCGAGCAGCTGCACCTTGGCCCCGACCTTCGTCAGCTCGGTGAGGTAGATCGCGCGGTTCTCGTAGACCCAGTCGTGGATCATCGTGCTGCCCTCGGCGACGGCGCCGATGAGGGCGAAGAACGGCAGGTTGTCGATGTTGAGGCCCGGGAACGGCATCGGGTGGATCTTGTCGATCGGGGCGTGGAGCGGACCCGGGATGGTCGTGAGGTCGACGAGGCGCGTCTTCCCGTTGGCCGACGTGTACTCCGGCGTGAGGTCGTACTTCATCCCCATGCCGTCGAGCGTAGCGAGCTCGATCTCGATGAACTCGATCGGCACGCGTCGGATCGTGATGGCGCTGTCGGTGACGACAGCGGCGGCGATGAGGCTCATGGCCTCGATCGGGTCCTCGCTGGGGGCGTACTCGACGTCCACGTCGATCTGGGCCACACCGTGCACCGTCAGCGTCGTGGTCCCGATCCCGTCGATCCGGACCCCGAGCTTCTCGAGGAAGAAGCACAGGTCCTGGACCATGTAGTTGGGGCTCGCGTTGCGGATGATGGTGGTGCCGGCGTGGCGGGCCGCGGCCATGAGGACGTTCTCGGTGACGGTGTCGCCGCGCTCGGTGAGCACGATGGCTCGATCCGGGCCGACGGACCGGTCGGAACGCGCCTCGTAGAAGCCGTGGGTGGCGGTGACCTCGAGACCGAAGGACCGCAACGCCGCCATGTGGGGCTCGACGGTGCGGGTACCGAGGTCGCAGCCACCGGCGTACGGCAGCTGGAAGGCCTCGTGCTCGTGGAGCAGGGGGCCGAGGAACATGATCACGGTGCGCGTGCGACGGGCGGCCGCGACGTCGATGTCGTCGAGGTTGAGCACGGCCGGCGGGATGATCTCGAGGTCGCTGCTGTCGGGCAGCCAGCGCGTCTTGACGCCGATCGAGGCGAGCACCTCGAGGATGCGGTTGACCTCCTCGATGCGGGCCAGGTTGCGCAGCGTGGTGCGACCTCGGTTGAGCAGGGCTGCGCAGAGCAGTGCCACCGCGGCGTTCTTCGAGGTCTTGACGTCGATGGAGCCGGTGAGCTTCTGGCCGCCGACGATGCGCAGGTGCTGGGGGCCGGAGTGGCCGAGCGAGACGAACTCGGAGTCGAGCGCGTCTCCGATCTTGGCGAGCATGTCGAGGCTGAGGTTCTGCTTGCCCTGCTCGATGCGGGTGACGGCGCCCTGGGAGGTCGCGAGGAGCTCCGCGAGGTCCGACTG
>Ga0164306_10001592_pt1 | contig 10133 bp, 10 predicted proteins | sample Whisoiple_242_MG_FD_110213 | JGI IMG/M metagenome (GOLD analysis project Ga0164306, IMG submission 110213) | Soil microbial communities amended with fresh organic matter from upstate New York, USA - Whitman soil sample_242_MG | ecosystem: Environmental > Terrestrial > Soil > Unclassified >... | reverse complement strand
GAGCCGGCGGAACGCGACATCGCCATGGTGTTCCAGAATTACGCGCTCTATCCGCATATGAGCGTCTACAACAACATGGCCTATGGCCTGCGCAACCGCGGCATGGGCGAGACCGAGATCAAGACCCGGGTCGAGGAGGCGGCGCGGATACTCGAACTTGGCGCCATGCTTCAACGCAAACCAGGCCAATTGTCGGGCGGCCAGCGCCAGCGTGTCGCGATGGGCCGGGCCATCGTGCGGCAGCCGAAAGTTTTCCTGTTCGACGAGCCGCTATCCAATCTCGATGCCAAGCTGCGCATCGCGATGCGGGTCGAGATTCGCAAATTGCAGCGGCGATTGAAAACCACCTCGATCTACGTGACCCACGACCAGCTGGAGGCGATGACGCTCGCCGATATGTTGGTGGTGATGGATGGCGGCCAAGTCGAACAGATCGGCAATCCGCTCGACGTCTACCAAAGGCCGGCCACGACTTTCGTCGCTTCCTTCATCGGCGCGCCGCCGATGAATTTGCTGCCGATCCGATCGGATGGAATCAGGGCGCAACTGCCCGGCGCAACCGACGGCGGCATCCTGGGAATCCGCCCCGAGGATTTTGTGGTGTCGAATTACGCCGGCAGCAACATCGCGTTCGATCTCACCGTGGAGGCGATCGAGCGGGTCGGCGCCGAGACCTTCATCTACGGCGCGCGCGAACGTGAGGCACAGGCCGTTACCGCCAACCCCGGCGAGCTGCCGGCAGGCGAGGTAATCGTGAGGATTCCAGGCGCGGACGCACCGGGGATCGGCCAGCGTATCCGGGCGCTCGCCCCGCGCGACAAGCTGCATCTGTTTAGCGCTGATGGCCGCAAGCGGATCGATCTATAGACTCCGGCCCGGCCAATCCGCACCAGCAAGTCGGGTTGGTCCCCCGATAGCCCGGGGCCGATTACGCGGGGTTCTGCAGCAGCTTGAACACGCACCAAATCATGCCCATATTGCCTGTTGACCGGACGGCAGACCCGCCTGAAGGCCAAAAATGGGGCGCCGCAAGGGCCCCTCAAAGTCGCTTCGAGAGGACTTTGTAATGTCACGTGTTCCTTCGTTATCCAGTCCGTTCCTGCTTGGGTTCGACGAAATCGAGCGTGCGCTCGATCGCGTCGTCAAGGGCGCCGACGGTTATCCTCCCTACAACATCGAACGTTGCGATCGTGGCAACGGCCAGCCCGAGCGCTTGCGCATCACGCTGGCGGTGGCGGGTTTTACCCGTGACCAACTCGATGTAACCATTGAGGAAAACCAGCTCGTGATCCGGGGCCGCCAGCAGGACGACACGCCTCGGCAATACATCCATCGCGGCATCGCCGCGCGCCACTTCCAGCGCACTTTTGTGCTGGCGGAGGGGATGCTGGTGCTGGGCGCGGATTTGAAAAACGGGCTGTTGTCGATCGACCTCGCCCGGCCGGAGCCGGAGAAGGTCGTTAAGACAATCGCTATCAATGAACACGAATAATGGAACGAGTAGCGGACTCGACCGCTTAGTCCACACAGGAGTCGAGACCATGCGTGATGTGAATGTGACATTCGAACCCGAAAGCGTCTCTTCCGAGGCGCTGGCTCATCTGGGCGAAGGCCATATCGCCTATGTCAAACAAGTCCGTTCCGAGGACGTGCCCGATCTGTTTCCGCAGGCACCCAGGATCGCACCGGGCCTGAAGCTGTTCGCGCTGCATGCCGCCGACGGCACGCCGATCATGCTGACCGATAGCCGCGAAGCGGCGATCGCCAATGCATGGAGCAACGAGCTGCAGGCCGTCAGCGTCCACTAACCGGCTTTTGCCGTGGCACGGACGAACAGGCCTTCCGGTGTCATCGACAGCGCCTGCTGCTGTTTTTGACGCCTTTCCCATAGAGATTCAGAATACGCGGGGATGTTCTCGATCAAATCGAGGACTGGCTCCGCGTATTTTTTGTCCGATACCTTACTTTGTAAGATGCCTTACGAAGGGTGAAGGCGCGAAGGGTAAGGCACGCTTGAGGGCGCGCCCACCTGGAGGGACCAGGTCTACGCCGCGCTCGCGGGTGGTAGCGCCAATACCGAATAGATCGCCTGTGCGTCGCGTGAGGCACGCAGCTTCTTGGCGACGTCCTGATCGCGTAGCAGGCGCGCGATCCGGGCCAGCGCCTTCAAATGATCGGCGCCAGCGCCTTCCGGCGCCAGCAGCAGGAAGGTCAGGTCGACCGGCTGGCCGTCCATCGCCTCGAAGTCGATCGGCCGCTCAAGGCGGGCAAACAGCCCAAACAGCTTTTCAAGCTTGGGCAGCTTGCCGTGCGGGATGGCGACGCCATAACCCACCGCCGTGGTTCCCAGTTTCTCCCGTTGCAGCAGCACCTCGAACACGGCGCGCTCGTTCTGTCCGGTCAGTAGCGCTGCCCGCGCCGACAGCTCCTGCAGCGCTTGCTTCTTGCTGTTAACCCTCAATGCCGGGAGAATCGCCTCGGGTGCGACCAGGTCGGTAATCGTCATTGGGCGTTCCGAGGTGAATTAGCCGTCAGGTTGCGAAATAGGTTTTAAAGCGGCGGCGTCAAGAAGATGGGGCGGGGAGGCGGGTTAGGTCGGGTCCCCCGCTCGGGGCTTCTACTCCAACGTATGACCGGTGCCAACTGGCGCAACGCTGTTCCTGACCTGCCTTTGGAGGCGCAGACCATAGGAACAGGGCAAAAAAGCGTCAATACCGCGTCACTACCGGTTGCCGCCTAACCGGCATTGACCGATGGCGGGTCGATCCAGCCGACATTGCCGTCTGCCCGGCGGTAGATGATGTTCACCCGGCCGCTGCCGCCATGCTGAAATACCATGCAGGCAGCGCCGGTCAGATCCAGCTCCATCACCGCCTCGCTGACCGAAAGCCGCCGCAGCGACGTTGTCGCCTCGGCAATGATCACGGCATTGTAGCCGTTGACCTCGTCTTCGCCGTCGGACGCCGGCGCCTCGATCACATAGCTCGGCGCATCCAGCGTCGGTGCGTCTATCTCCGCCAAGGCGGCCGAAGCCGCATAGGCCTTGCGGGCCGAGCGGTCCTTCAGCCGGCTCTTGTAGCGGCGCAGCCGCTTTTCCATCATCAGCAACGCCTGGTCGGCGCTGGCATAGGCATCGACCGCATTGGAGTCGGCTTCCAGCGTGATGCCGGAATCCAGATGCAGCGCGCAATCGGTTCGGAAGCCGAACCCGTCCTTGCTGAGCGTGATATGGCCGGAGTAATTGCCGTCGAAATATTTGCGCAGCACTTCCTCGGTTCGCTCGCTGACGCGGTCACGCAGCGCTTCCCCGATGCTGATGCTTTTTCCCGAGATCCGAAGGGTCATGATAAGAGCCTCTTTTGGTTCTGGACTTGACGACAGTATCGCGATTTGGCCGCCTTGCAATCAAGCCGGTGCGGTGTCGCGGGACCGGTCGGAAGCGCCGGCGCGGGCGGAAAAGGGGTTACCGAGCATGTTTTGTTTGTCGCGACGGCGCTGCACCGAGGATGGGATTCGCATCGCTTCGCGGTATTTCGCGACGGTGCGGCGGGCGATATCAATGCCCGTGTCGCGCAATCGTTCCACGATGCTGTCGTCGGAGAGGATCGCCGCCGGGTCTTCCGCGTCGATCAATTGCTTGATGTGGTAACGGACGGCTTCGGCGGAATGGGCTTCACCGCCGTCGGCCGAGGCAATCGAGGCGGTGAAAAAATATTTCAATTCGAAAATGCCGCGATTGGTCGCCATGTATTTGTTGGCGGTCACCCGCGACACCGTCGATTCATGCATCTGGATCGCATCCGCCACAGCCTTGAGGTTGAGCGGCCGCAAATGCGCCACGCCATGAGCAAAGAAGCCATCCTGCTGGCGCACGATCTCGGTTGCCACTTTCAGAATCGTGCGGGCGCGCTGGTCGAGCGCGCGCACCAGCCAGGTCGCGTTCTGCAGGCAGTCGGTGAAGTAGGATTTGTCGCCGTCCTTGCGGATCGTCCCGGACAGCTGCGTGTAGTAGACCTGATTGACCAGCACCCGCGGCAGCGTGTCGCTGTTGAGCTCGACATGCCAGCCGCCATCGGGTCCCGGCCGCACGTAAACGTCAGGCACCACGGTCTGCACCCGCGACGCGCCGAATTTCAGGCCGGGCTTCGGATCGAGCCTTCGAATCTCGCCGATCATCTCGGTGATGTCTTCATCATCGACGCCGCATAGCTTCCGCAAGCCTGCAATGTCGCGCTTGGCCAGCAAATCGAGATGTTCGACCAGCGCCTGCATCGCGGGATCGTAGCGATTGAGTTCGCGCAGCTGGATCGCCAGGCACTCGCTCAGGCTTCGCGCGCAGATGCCCGGCGGATCGAATTTCTGCAACGCCGCGAGCACCGCTTCCACGTCCTGTTGCGAAGCCCCGAGCCGCTCGCCGGCCTGCCCGAGATCGGGCGGCAGATAGCCGGCGTCATCCACCAGATCGATCAGATATTGCCCGATCATGCGCTGTGCCGGCGCCGCGAATGCCACCGCCAATTGTTCGGCCAGATGATCGCCGAGCGTGACCTCGGCGGCGACAAAGGCCTCGAGATTGTACTCGTCATCGTTGGAAGCGCCGCCGCCCCATTCGGTGTAGGCGGTCGGGGCCGCATCCTGCGCCGCGCGCGCAGCGGCTTCGGCCGGTTCCTCGGAAAAGACGTTGTCGAGGCCGGTATCGAGGGTCTGCTCGATCTCGGTGCGGCTGCCAAGATCGTGGTTCAGCCATTCCTGCTGGGCTGGCTCGAAGCTGTCGCCGGACGGCTCGTCGCCCGCGCCGTCGCCATCAGCGGCTTCGTCGGCCGTATCAGTCCGTTCTGGCGCAGGCTCGCCAGCGACCGCCGGCTCGCTGCCGTCACTGGCCCGCTCCAGCAGCGGATTCCGCTCCAGTTCCTCCTCGACGAACGCCGACAGGTCGAGATTGGATAGCTGCAGCAGCTTGATCGCCTGCATCAACTGCGGCGTCATCACCAGCGACTGCGACTGGCGAAGCTCTAATCTCTGCGTCAGCGCCATGAAGGCAAGAACCGTTCCCTAAAGTTGGTCCGATTCTTGCTTAACCTAGTCCAGACCTGATGTACACCGCTTGACGGCCGGGAAAATCCGGCCACGCCGCAATCGGCAAAATTGGTTACCAAATCTTTCACTACGAGCGCATCCCAAAATTAAAGGCGGAACTCCTCGCCGAGGTAAAGCCGGCGCACATCCGGATTGTTGACGATCTCATCCGGATTACCCTCGGTCAGAATCTCACCGGCATAAACGATATAAGCGCGGTCGGTAAGGCCAAGGGTTTCCCGCACATTGTGGTCGGTGATCAGGACGCCGATGCCACGATTGGTGAGATGGCGGACCAGGTCCTGAATGTCGCCGACCGCGATCGGATCAATGCCAGCGAACGGTTCGTCGAGCAGCATGTAATTGGGGCGGGTCGCCAGCGCGCGCGCGATCTCGACGCGACGCCGTTCACCGCCGGAGAGCGCAATCGACGGTGTTTTTCGGAGGCGCGCGATATTGAATTCGTCGAGCAGCGAATCGAGTTCCATCTCGCGTTTTTTCCTGGAGGGTTCGACGACTTCCAGCACCGCGCGGATATTCTGCTCCACCGACAGGCCGCGAAAGATCGAGGCTTCCTGCGGCAAATAGCCAATGCCGAGCCGTGCGCGCTGATACATCGGCAGCTTGGTCACATCGTGGCCATCGAGTTCGATAATGCCGCGGTCGGCCGGGATCAGGCCGGTAATCATGTAGAACACGGTGGTCTTGCCGGCGCCGTTTGGACCCAAGAGGCCAACCGCCTCCCCGCGCCGCACATAGATGCTGACGCCGCGCACCACCTGGCGCTTGCCAAAGCTCTTCTCCACACTATGCACCGCCAGGTAGCCCGCCCGTGTTGCGAGCCGCGGGGCGCCGGCTGCGCCGTTGGTCTTGGCTTTGGGACGAGGGCGTGATTTTTCGGCCGCGGCGGGGGCAGGGGCATGAGGTTCGCTGCGCGGCAGATCCAGCCGCGGCACCGGCGTCTCGCGAGCGATCGGCGGCGCATCCCGTACCGGGCTGGTCAGTATTTCGCCGAGGGAATCGCCGAGCGCGGTGATATCGTCGCGTGCGCGTGCAAATCCCGGCGTTGTGCGCTTGGCTGTGCGTCGACGGAACATGCCGAGTAAATCCACCATCGCCGCCTTGCTCAGCCTTTCACGAAGTCCCGCGATCTGTCCGCGGGGTTCCGATTCGCGGGCGAATCATGAAGGAATGGGCGCCCGTTGCCCAGCGTGACGCCTCGATTCGAAGCGCCTACCCCACAGCCGGCCGGCCCGTAGATACAGGCTCAGGCGAGCCGCTTCAACCCGCAGTCCCAGCGTCTATCGAACAAGCGGTTGATACTGTTCGATTTATTTCGAGCTGCGGATCGCGGAGCGAGGCTTTCGCACCTCACATACGCTATTTCGACCGGCTGGAACCGCCAGGCGCGGGCGCTGGGCCAGGCGCCGCCCCCGGAAGGATCGTCGGCGTGCCCTGGCCCGATGATTGAAACAGGCCCTGCACACGCCCATTGTTCGATTCAACCCGCGACACGCCGGTGGTCATGTCCACCATCAACCGGTCGCCGCGCAGCACGTTCTTGCCCTGAGTCAAAATCACCCCACCCAACATGGTGATGAGATTGGTCTTGGTGTCGAACACGGCGGTTTCTCCGGTCACGACCTGATCCTTTTGGGTCACCACGACTTTGCCTCTCGCCTCCAGCCGCTTGATCGAGGAAGCTCCGTCGGGACCGGGGCTGGCCGCCGGGATCGGCGCGCCCTTTGCCGGCGCAGCGGCCTTTGCATTCGCCGGCGGCGTGGCAGCCTGAGTGCCACTGGCAGGCGTGCCGGATGCAGGCGCCCTGCTCGATTCGTAGAACACCACAAGCGTCTTCGACGTCATGGTGGTGTCGCCCTGGACCACCTTCACATTGCCGGAGAACGTCGCTTCCTTCTTCTTGTCGCGCATCTCGAGTGTCGCGGCCTCGATCTGGATCGGCTGGTCGCGATTCTGGGAAAAGCCCTGCATGGCATTGGGCACGCCTTGCATCGAACTCTGCGACCGCGCATCGCTGGCGGCGAGCATCGCCAGCGCGAAGGCCAATCCGCAGATCCCGTTTGCAATCCGCCTGACCCTGTTGTTGCGCGGAAAACCTATCGTCATGAAGATCATTTCGGATTTGCGCTCTTGCCGGGCGAATGCCACGTCGCGGCGGGGGCAGGCGATGCGGGTGCAGACGTGTCTTCCACCGCGGCCGGTGCCGCGGATGTGTCCGACGGAGCCGTGTTCATATTGTCCAGATGCATCACGACATGGCCTTCAAACCGGATGAGCTCGCCGCTGCCGGTAATCCTGAGCCGGTCGGAGGAAAGCGTCCCGTTGGTCAGCTTGACGTCGACATGCTGATCTGACGTTACGTCCCCCTTGGCCATGTCGACCGCGGCCTGGCTCAACCAGGCTTCATAGCCGGTCGAGGTTTGCAGATAGATATCGTGGCGCAGGTCCAGCAACTGATCCTTGGTGTTCATCGAGCCGTCGCGCGCCGTTAGCGTAACGGTCGACCGATCCTGGCTCAGCATCTTGGCGCGCAGCCCCTTGAGTTCGACGTGATTGGGATCCGTGACATCCTGGGTCGCGGTTTTCGCCCATACCTCGTATGGCCGCTGGTCGGCCGAGAAGCCGGCCATATGCGGCGATTCCATCGTGATCTTGGTGCCGGAGACGACGAGGTTTCCCAAGTCGACCGGTAACTTGGGCAAGAGCATCCGGAACGGATTGAAAATCGACACCAGCACGATAGCCGCGACCGACAGCAGCACGGCCGCCGGAACGGCGACGCGCAATATCCGCACCAGCCGGCTATGGCGCGCCGCGACCGCGAAACGGGCGTCCATTCCGGCTTGATAGGCTGGGACCTCAATCGAATTCACCGCTGCTCCAAAGCGCTACTGCCGTCAGCGTGTTCTACCGGGATACGGCCATGCCGGCGGAAAGATCGGACGCACCTGCCCACCATTCTAGCCGGCAATATCCCACGATGCAGCCCGGCCCTCGTCCGTCCCGCCCTAGGTTGACGCTCGACACTCGAACCATGAGTGTGACCGAAAAGGGGCGGCAGCCGTGGGGGCAGGGGCTTTCGGCATCTTCAAGAATGCGCAAAAATATCCTCGGTGTCCCAGCCCTCCAGATCGAGCCGCGCCCGGGTCGGCAGAAATTCGAAACAGGCGCGCGCCAGATCGTTGCGGCCTTCGCGGGCGAGCATGGCATCGAGACGCTCGCGCAAAGCGTGCAGATGCAGCACGTCGGAGGCGGCATAGCTCAACTGGGCCTCGCTGAGGGCCTCTCCGCCCCAGTCGCTCGATTGCTGCTGCTTCGACAGGTCGATGTTGAGCACCTCGCGCACGAGATCCTTCAGGCCATGGCGGTCGGTATAGGTGCGGGTCAGCCGGGACGCGATCTTGGTGCAGTAGACCGGCTGCGGCATCACGCCAAAGGCATTGTAGAGAGCAGCGAGATCAAACCGGGCGAAGTGGAAAATCTTGATGATTTTCGGATTGGCCAGCAGCGCCTTCAGATTCGGCGCGTCGGCGGCGTTCTTCGCGATCTGCACGACATCGGCGCTGCCGTCGCCATTCGACATCTGCACCACGCAGAGTCGGTCGCGATGCGGATGCAACCCCATGGTCTCGGTATCGATCGCCACCGAAGAAGTATAGCGGGACAGATCGGGCAGGTCGCCGCGATGCAGGCGGATGGTCATGGTCTCACAGAGCCCCGGTTTTTTAGACACTCGTCGAATCGATGCGGACCAAGTTACCGCCCAAACGCCGAAGAGGCGAGCGGTAGCGGCGCGGTCCAATAGGGAAATAGCGCTCCGGCGGCGATTTTCACCCCATGCGGGCGACTATTCCGGCCTGCTTGTCCTTGAGCTGCGGCGGGGAAAGCCGCGCTGGCCCGACCGGCGGCCGGCGCGATCATTATTGCACACCGAGCGGGTCGCCGCTGCCGCAGATCAATATTTCGCTACCACGTCGGACAAGGTATTGCCGGGTTTTGACGCTTGAACGCTTCCGCTTGCGCCACCGTCGTGCAATCGCAGCGACCCATTTCCCCATCTTATGCAGGTCGCTCGGCATCCGCTGCACCGCACGCCTTTCGCTTTTTCGAACGAGTTCATGACCGGACAGACCATCGCCAATCCCATCAACGATCTGCAACGAGTCGGCGGCTTTTCCCGGTACCAGTCGGCGCTGGTCGCGCTGTCGGCGTTCGTCCAGTTCACCATCATTCTCGATTTCACGATCATGTCGCCGCTCGGCGCCATCATCATGCCGACGCTCGGCGTCGATACGCTGTCAGTCCGCCCGTTTGAATACGTGCCATCACTAGACACCACGCTGGTCGAGGCCAGATGCGTGGCATGGCGGGTGCCCAGAAACTTCTTGGAAGTTGCGACCTTCAGCAATCGGTCGGAAATTCCTGGGGGATCGCTCAGGTCGGCGGTTTTGCGCATCGTCACGACCCTTTCGACTTTGAAGGGAGCAAGTCCGGAAACGCTGCGCTGCTTCAAAGCCCTCCGGGCTGAAGTGTGCCCGGACACGATCGTCATTTTGGTCATTCGGCCCAATGTAAGCCCGGACGTTTGGAACCGGCCCGCTCTCATCGAAGCTGCAAGCGATCCGAGAGACGATTTTTCTGGCCTGACTAGAGTAAAGGCGCAGGTTAGCCTCGGCCCACAAGAGGTCTATGTATTCTACGGCGGCTCCTTCGAGAACTCGACCGTAATCGCATGTAGACCGGTGGAAGGTAAGGAATTGCTGCAGGACTGCCACGTTCGCCTCGAGATCGGTGGTGTCCCTCTGTCGTATAGCTTCGCTCGAAGCCAACTGCCGCACTGGCGGCGTGTTCACGAGGGTGTGCTCTCGATAGTAAAATCGTTCGAAACGAAAGACGCGAAGTGACTGGAGCCAAGTCCGCTAATGGGATGGTCCGGCCGTGCTCCTGCCCCGCCAGCAAGCGAAGCTGGCAAGGGGCGCCAAAGACAAGGAGCACGCCATGTCTCAGTGTCCGACTCATAATGATTTCATTTGATT
>Ga0164306_10001591_pt1 | contig 10134 bp, 9 predicted proteins | sample Whisoiple_242_MG_FD_110213 | JGI IMG/M metagenome (GOLD analysis project Ga0164306, IMG submission 110213) | Soil microbial communities amended with fresh organic matter from upstate New York, USA - Whitman soil sample_242_MG | ecosystem: Environmental > Terrestrial > Soil > Unclassified >... | reverse complement strand
CGCCTTCCTTGACGATCGCCTGGGCGAGAACCGTCGCGGTCGTCGTGCCGTCACCGGCGGCGTCGTTCTGCTTGGAGGCGACCTCGCGCACCATCTGCGCGCCCATATTCTCGAACTTGTCGGAGAGCTCAATCTCCTTGGCCACCGTCACGCCGTCCTTGGTGATGCGCGGGGCGCCGAACGACTTCTCCATGACGACGTTGCGGCCCTTCGGGCCCAAGGTCACCTTCACCGCATTGGCGAGGATGTCGACGCCGCGCAGCATCTTGTCGCGCGCGTCGGTCGAGAACCGTACTTCTTTCGCTGCCATCTTTATAAGCTCCTGCTATCTCTGGAAGTTTCGGGGAGGGCTACGCCGGTCAGGCCGCCTTCTTGGTCGTCGCGGCCGAGCCTTCGACGACGCCCATGATGTCGGATTCCTTCATGATGAGGAGGTCCTCACCGTCGATCTTGACCTCGGTGCCGGACCACTTGCCGAAGAGGATGCGGTCGCCCTTCTTGACGTCGAGCGGGACCAGCTTGCCGTTTTCGTCGCGGGCGCCGGGGCCGACGGCGATGACCTCGCCTTCCTGCGGCTTCTCCTTGGCGGTGTCGGGGATGATGATGCCGCCTTTGGTGCGTTCTTCGCTTTCGACGCGCTTGACGACGACGCGGTCGTGCAGAGGACGGAAGTTCGTTGCCATTGGGCTTCCTGTTTGGCTGGCCGGCCGGTTTTTTGGCGGCCGGGGTGGGTTGAAACCGGCTGTTAGCACTCTCCGATGTGGAGTGCTAACAGGTGCCGCGGAGATAATGTCGGGGGCCGGGGGCTGTCAAGAGATTTGGGGGGAGGGGATTCGCTGGTTGCGGAGGCGCGTCATACCCGGCCTTGCGCCGGGTACCCACGAAGGCAAAAGCGCCGGGGCTTCGTGGATTTCCTTCCCGCGAAGGCGAAAATTACGTTCATTTGCCCCTGGCGGGTTCTACGCGCCGGAATGACATCGCGGTCAGCGCTGGATCGCTATTGGGCGATCCCTTCTTGCGTTGCCGGAGCGCCGTCATTGCGAGCTCAGCGAAGCAATCCAGGGGCAAACGCTCGATGATTACAGAACTTGCCCCTTGGATTGCTTCGTCGGCTTCGCCTCCTCGCAATGACGTCCCCTCATCCGGCCCGCGCTTACGCGCGGACCACCTTCTCCCACAAGGGGAGAAGGAGCGCGCACCTCGATGGCGGCCAATGAGACAAGCCCGCCAGACGAGCGAATCTCTTCACCTTAGCGGGAACCTTGGCCGTAGACTCGGCGTTTTCGGCGTGACGGCTGAGATTGAGGGGATCGTCATGAGGCTCGTGCGCACATTTTTACTTGCCGCTTCATTGGCGAGCCTGCCCGCGCTGGCGATGGCGCAAACCAACACGGGCGTTGCGGTCGGCATTTTCACCGGCGGAGCGCTGGCCGGTCCGGCCGGCGCGTTTGCCGGGGGCCTCATCGGCGGCGCCACCGGGGCTGCGGCCGACGTCGCGACCGCGCCGCTCTATGAAGGGCGCACCGTTTACGTTCCCCCCTATCCCACCTCCCTGGCGCCGGGTTACGTCGCGCCCGGTCCGGTTTATGGGATGCCGGAAGATGGACCGCTGCGGCGCCGCTGCTGGACGAATGTCTACGGCGAGCGGCAGTGCGAAACCGTCCGCTGATGTGACCTGCGTAAAGAGTTGCGTTAATGGCCCCGGAGGTTTCTCCGGGGCCTTTTCATTTGCGCGACGCTGTTTCCTCGGCACCGGCCGGCGCCACGCATGAATTTGCGCTCGGCGCGAACGAAGACGGCCTGCGGCTCGATCGCGTGCTCGCGTCGCGCAGCGAGGCGGAGGGCCTCGGATTGTCGAGGACGCGCCTGCAGCAGCTGATCCGCGACGGGTTGGTTGACGTGGACGGGAGTGCGGTGCGCGATCCCGGCGCCAAGACGAAAGCCGGCGCGCATGTGCGGATCGTCGTGCCGCCGCCGCAAAAGCTCGATGTCGCCGGCGAGGACATCCCGCTCAACATCCTCCTCGAGGACAAGCACCTCCTCGTCATCGACAAGCCGGCGGGGCTGGTCGTGCATCCCGGCGCGGGCAATCGCAGCGGCACGCTGGTCAACGCGCTGATCGCGCATTGTAAGGGCGAGCTCTCCGGCATCGGCGGTGTCGAGCGGCCGGGCATCGTGCACCGGCTCGACAAGGACACGTCGGGTTTGCTGGTGGTGGCGAAAACCGATGCGGCGCATCGCCGGCTCGCGAAGCTGTTTGCCGATCACGGGCGCACGCTGCCGTTCTTGCGCGAATACAACGCGCTGATCTGGGGCGCACCGGATCGCGCCGCCGGTGTGGTCGACGCGCCGCTCGGCCGCGCTTCCGCTGATCGCGAGAAGATGGCGGTGGTGCCGGCCGAACGCGGCCGCAGCGCGCGCACGCATTGGCGCGTCACCGAGCGCTACGGCCCGGCGGGGAGGGGGGTCGTGAGCTTCGTCGCCTGCCGACTGGAGACCGGCCGCACGCACCAGATCCGCGTGCACATGGCCCATATCGGCCATCCGATCGTCGGCGATCCCGTTTATGCGACGGGCTTCATGTCGAAGGCGGCGCTGCTGCCGGAGGGGGCGCGCGACGCCGTCGCGCAGCTGCGGCGGCAGGCGCTGCATGCGGCGGTGCTCGCCTTCGATCATCCGGTCACCGGCGAGGCGCTGCGCTTCGAGAGCCCGTGGCCGGACGATTTGCGGGCCGCGCGCGCCGCGCTGGCCGCCTGGAATTAGTGGCCCTCGTTCGGATTGCGGCCGAGCAGCTTCGCCATCTCTTCTTCAAGCGACGCGAGCGGATCGAGCTCGATCTTCGGCGCGGCGCCGGGCTGCGCCTCCGCCGCTGGGGACGACGCCTGCTGCTCGGCGGCGGGATGGTCGGGCGCGGGCGGCGGCGGCACGCCGGTCTCACCGGAGAGATCGGCGGCGGCGGTCGCGACGGATTCGGCTGCGGGCTCCGGCGGCGGCGACGCGGGTGCCGGTGCCGGCTCTGCCGGCTTGGGGCTCGTCAGGAACGGTGGCAGCGGCCGCGGCTCGCGCCTGAGCGGCGTCAAAGGCGGCCGCGGCGGCAAGGTCGACCGCTCGCCCGTGCCAAGCGGGCGCAGAGGTGGCAGCGGCGGACGCAACGGCCGCGGCGGCGGCGGCGTGAGGGCGCTCTGTTCGGCCTCGCCTGTGGCTTCGGCAGCGGGCGCCTCGCCCGCCGCCGGTGCCGGCCTTGGCGCAGGCGGAGCTGGCTGCGGGCGTGGCGGCGGCGGCGGTTCCGGCACCGTGGGTCGTGCCGCAGCCGGCGCGGGCTCGGCCGGCGTTTGTGCCGCGATCTCCGTCGCGGCGGGCCCCGCCGGCCAGGAGAGGCCGCTGATCGCCGGCTGCTCGCGTTCGCGCGAGGAGCGCGCTTCGCGCGCCTCGGCGCGGATGATCGTCGATTCCACGACCACGTCGTTCGGGCCGCCGATCATGATCAGGTGCTCGACATTGTCGCGGCGCACGATCACCAGCTGGCGCTGGCGGTCGATCTCGAAGGCGTCGACGAGCCCAAGCCGCTGCTGACGGCCGCGCCCCCCGGGCAATTTGATGCCGCGGCCGAAGACGATCCGGAAGAGGACGAAGAGAAGCGCCACGCCAATGAGCAGGCAAACGGCCGCCAGAATGAAGGCGAGCGTGCGATTCTCTCCGAAGAAACTCGTGAACTGCATGTACTTCGTTCTCTCGGGTCCGCCGGCAAACGCACAAATTATCATGAAGGTCAAGGCGCAGGGCCGAAAGGTTAACGCATGGTTAACACTGTTCGGTCTATTTGCAGGGTTCGACGTGCCCCGGGCCCTGGGGACAGAAGGCGGCCGCATATTGCAGCGGCCATGAGCTCACCGCTATCAGGTGGTTGAATGAGCGATATGCCCGCCGTGGGATTCGATCGCCCGGAACGTTCCGGCAGCCCCGGCCTCGTCGTGGCGCTGGCGGTCATTCTTGTTGTCGTCGTTGGCGCGTTTTCGCTGTTGCCGCGCGATGATGCGCAGCGCCTGATCCTCGCCTTCTTGGCGTTGCTGGCCGTTGTTGGCGTCTTCGCCCTATTCGCGCTGGCGGTCGGCTTCGTCCAGTTCGCCGGGCACGGCGCGCGCAACGACCTGACCAAGCTCCTGGCGGACACGAGCACGGAGGGGCTGCTCGTCACCGAAGGCGAGACGCAGCCCATCTATGCGAACGACGCCTACATGGCATTGTCGGGTGCGCGCAATCCCGCGGAGCTCCGGCTCGTCGATCGGCTGTTCTCCGGCACGGCCGACGTGTCGGAGGCGGTCTACCGGCTGGCGCTCGCCGCTCGCGAAGGCAAGCGCTGCACCGAGGAGCTGCGCCTCTCGCCGCCGCTTCTCGGCGATGGTCCGGTCGCCTGGTATCGCGTGCGGGTACGCCCGATCGAGCGGCCCGGCGGCAAACGCGCGACTTTGTGGAGCGTCGCCGACATCACCCGCGAGCGCGAGCGCCACGAGAACGTTTTCCAGGAATTGCAGCACGCGATCGATTTTCTCGATCACGCTCCGGCGGGGTTTTTCTCCGCCGATGCGGAAGGGCGCATCTCCTACATGAATGCGACGCTCGCCGGCTGGCTCGATTACGACCTCGCCCAAGTCGGCAGCGGCGGCTTGGCGCTCTCCGATCTGATCGCCGGCAATGGCGCGGCGCTGCTGGCGGCGGTTGCCGGCAGTCCCGGCGACGTCCGCACCGAAGTGCTCGACGTCGACTTGAAACGCCGCAACGGCCAGAGCCTGCCGGTGCGGCTCCTGCACCGCGTCGCCTTCGGCCAGGACGCGACGCCCGGCATTTCGCGCACGCTCGTCCTGAACCGCACGTCGGGCGAGGAGCCGGCCGAAGATTTGCGCGCCGCCGAAGTGCGGTTTGCACGGCTGTTCAATTCGACGCCGATGGCGATCGCCGCGCTCGATCGCGACGGCCATATCGTTCGCTCGAACGCCGCCTTCGCCAAGCTTATTCCGCAAGCCTTGAAGGGCGGCGAGCACGGCCGCTCGATTTTCTCAGCGATTGCCGAGCGGGATCGCGCCGCACTGGAAAATACGTTGGCGGATGCCGCGGCGGGCAAAAGTGATATCGCGCCGCTTGATGTGACGCTGTCGGGCGAGAAGGAGCATTCGGCGCGTTTGTTCTTCGCCGCGTCTGGCGAGGATGTAAGCCCCGGCGCCGAGCCGCGCGTCACGCTCTACGCGCTCGACACGACGGAGCAGCGCGCGCTGCAGGAAAATTTCGCGCAATCGCAAAAGATGCAGGCGATAGGCCAGCTTGCCGGCGGCGTCGCGCACGATTTCAACAATGTGCTGACGGCGATCATCGGCTTCTCCGATCTTCTGCTCGCCAATCATCGGCCGACGGATCCTGCCTTCCACGACATCATGCAGATCAAGCAGAACGCCAACCGCGCCGCCGGTCTCGTGCGTCAGCTCTTGGCTTTCTCGCGGCGTCAGACGCTGCGTCCGCAAGTGCTGCAGCTCGGCGAGGTGCTCTCCGATCTGCACATGCTTCTGCGCCGGCTCGTCGGCGAGACGATCGAGCTCGACGTAAGGCACGGGCGCGATCTCTGGCTGGTCAAGGCCGATCTCAATCAATTCGAGCAGGTGATCGTCAATCTCGTCGTCAATGCGCGTGACGCAATGCCGGAGGGCGGTAAGATCGTCGTGCGCACGCACAACGTTACCGAGGCGCAATGCGCCGATTTCGGCGAAAGCCAATTGACGCCCGCCGACTACGTGCTGATCGAGATCGAGGACGAAGGCCACGGCATTCCCGCCGACGTGCGCGACAAGATTTTCGAGCCGTTCTTCACGACGAAGGAAGTCGGCAAGGGCACCGGCCTCGGCCTGTCGATGGTCTACGGCATCGTCAAGCAGACCGGCGGCTTCATCTTCGTCGACAGTGCCGTCGGCGAGGGCACGACTTTTCGCATTTTCCTGCCGCGCCACGTGCCGGACGAAAACGAGGTCGCGGCAAAAATCGAGGCCGCCAAACCCGCCGCCGATCTGACCGGTCACGGCACGATCCTGCTCGTCGAGGACGAGGAGGCGGTGCGCGCTTTCTCGGCGCGCGCGCTGCGCTCGCGCGGCTATACCGTGCTCGAAGCTGCGTCCGGCTTGGACGCGCTCGACGTCGTCGAGCAAAGCGGCAGCGAGATCGACCTCATCGTCTCCGACGTGGTCATGCCCGAGATGGACGGGCCGACGATGTTCGGCGAGTTGCGCAAGCGCGGCCTGAAATGCCGGGTGATCTTCGTCTCGGGTTACGCCGAGGAGGCTTTCGCCAAAAACCTGCCGGAGGGCGAGGATTTCGGCTTCATGCCGAAGCCGTTCACGCTGAAGCAGCTCATCGAGGCGGTGAAGGCGAATATGGGATGAGGGGAAGGGGCAAGCCAGCCTTTCCTATTCAGCAGCGCAGGGATCGGGGCGCATTATCGCCAAATGGCGTTGATATTTTCGCCAATTGGCGCTATTCTCGTCTTGATGGTGGCTCTTCCTCCTCGCTTGACGACCGCCGACCGCGAACCCACCGAAGGCGCCCTGACGGCAATCAAGGCTCTCTCTCGCGTCTTCAAGGCGTGGCGCGTCAACGGCGAGACCGCAGCCACATTGTCCGGCGTCTCGGAGCGAACATGGACGAGAATGCGGAGCGGCGCCTGGTCCGGGTCGCTGAATCAGGACCAGCGCATGCGCGCCAGCGCTCTGATCGGTCTCTACAAGGGCCTGCATCTCTATTTCGGCGATCCTCTCGCCGACCAATGGGTGAAGATGCCGAACCGCGGCCCGCTGTTTAAAGGGCGCAGTCCGCTCGATCACATGCAAGAGGGCGGTTTGCCCGCGATGATGGAGACCCGCGAATATATCGACGCGGTGCGGGGCGGTATGTGACGCTTCCCCTAGCGGAGATTGCGCAGCAGCGGACCGTTAGACTGATCCTGACCGCGTATTACAAGCCGGCGGTCTTGCGCGCTTTGGTCGATACCGACGACGAGTTGCGCGAAATCGAAGCGTTGGAAGGCTTGACGAGCAGGAGGCTGACTACCGTGCCGGATGCCGGAATCGGTCCCGGCTGGGGCCACAGCATGATCGCCGCCGCCTTCGCCTACCGCCGCAAGGGTGGCAACCGTTTCAACGATGAGACCCGCGGCGCATGGTACGCGGGTTTCGACCATAGGACCGCGCTCGAGGAGGTCGCGTTCCATAAGACGAGGGAACTCGGATACATCGGGCATTATCGCGACGAGGTGCAATATCATGCGCTGCACGCTTCGTTTATCGGCCGGTTTCACGATCTGCGAAACGTCAGCCCGAAGCCCGCATGCTTGGATGCGGATATCAGTGTCGGATATCCCGAAGGACAGGCCTTGGCGAAGAGCTTGATCAACGGCGGCTCGCGCGGTTTGGTCTATCCTTCGGTGCGCGATCCCGGCGGCACCTGCATCGTCGCTTTCCAGCCGAACGCTGTTCAGGACGTCACGCCCGGCGCCAATTGGAAAATTAGCTGGAACGGGTCGCCGGTTTGGGCGGCGACCGCGGTGTGAAAGAGCGGCTGCTTGCGCCGAGCCAGTCGAGGCTGCGGTCAATTCCCCACAAAATCGTCCGTCAGGATCGGCCCGAACAACACCCAGCGCGTTCCATCGAACTTCATCATCTGGAACTGTTTGTTGATGCGGTAGTCGCCTGGGGACGTCGACGTCGACATGCCCGGCAGCGCGAGATCGGCGACGTAATCCCTGATGTTCGTCGCCTGTTTCATGACGTTGGCGCGGGTGAGATCGTCGCCGCATTGCTTGAGAATCTGAACAAGCAGCGCGGCGGTCGAATAGCCGTAGGTCGCGATGCCGGAATTGGCGTCCTCGCCCGGCGCGTATTTCGCCATGAACGCCTTGTAGCGTTTCATGCCCTCGTCATCGGCCCATTGCGGATCTAGCGGGTCCTTGCCGTAATTGACGGAAATGATGTCCTTGGCATTGTCGAGCCCGGCGGGCACCAGCGTCTGGCTCACCGGCGAGGCATTGATGTCGAGTATCTGCACCGGCTTCCAGCCCATCTCGGCGGCTTTCTTGATCGCCTGTGCGCCGAACTTCGGCGTGGTGATGTTGTAGAAAAGATCGGCGCCGGACGATTTCAGTTTCACCATTTGCGAATCGACCGTCGGGTCGGAAAGTTCGTAAGGCGCCTCCGCGACGATCATGCTCGCGGCCTTCGTGCCGAGCCCGTCCTTTAAGCCCTTCACGTAATCTTTGCCGAGGTCGTCGTTTTGGTAGAGAATGCCGATCTTGGCATTGGGATGATTGGCGAGAATATATTTGGCGTAGATATGCGCCTCCGCCTGATAGTTTGGATTGAAGGCAATCGTCCAGGGGTAGTTCTTCGGATCGGTGAAGCGCGTCGCGCCGGTCGCAGCGAGCAGCTGCGGCACTTTCGTCTCGTTGAGATATTTCTGCACGGCGGCGTTCGGCGGCGTGCCGATGATCTGGAACGTGGTCAGCACCTCGTCGCTTTCGACGAGCTTGCGCACCTGCTCCACGGTTTTCGGCGGATTGTAGGCGTCATCGTACTGGATCAGATTGATCTTGCGGCCGTTGACCCCGCCCTGTTCGTTCATCATGCGGATATAGGCGGCCTGCACCTTGCCGATGCTGCCGTAGGCCGAGGCCGGACCACTCAGCGGAATCGTCTGTCCGATCTTGATTTCCGTGTCGGTGGCGCCGGTGTCGTATTTCTTCTGCGCGTATGCCGAGCTTGCGAGCGCCGCGCCGAGCGCAAGCGCAAATAGTGGGGCCAATTTGAACTGGCGCATGCGTCTTCCTCCCGAGATGCGGCGCGATGCTTCGCCGCGCCGTCAAGGGGCGAGCGTATGCAAAAAGCGGCGGTGGGGGAATGCCTTTCCTTTGAGAAAGCTGCTCCCGGCCGAAAGCGCGAGATGCCGGCCCGCGATCCTATTTCCCCTCTTTCTCGACCTTCTGCTTTTCCTCCTCGTTCATCTGCTTGACGGCTGGCGGCTGGTTGGTCGCGCCGGTCGGTTGCGTTACCGTTGCCGGCGGCGCGGCGGTCGAGACCGAGGTCTCCGATTGCGGCCCACGCGCCGGGCGCGCGGCGTCGCCGGTTTGCGCAAGCCGCAACGCGGGCGAAGCCTCCGCGCTTTTCTCAAAACCGCAGGCCGATGCCGCGCCTGCCGATACCGCAAGCAACGCAAGCGTGCCGGCGAGACCTGCTGTTGTTTTCATCCGCATGATCGCGCTCCTCACGCCAGCTGATTGCCGATCGGCAGGCGTCTGATGCGCTTGCCCGTCGCGGCGAAAATCGCGTTGCACAAAGCCGGCGCGAAAGGCGGCACGCCCGGCTCACCAATACCGCCCGGCGGACGACCTTCGCCGGGCGTCAAGTGCACGTTGATCACGCCCGGCGCCTCGTCGATTGTTGCGACGGGGAAATTGTCGAAATTACTCTGCTGCACGCGACCATTCTTGAAGGTGATCTCGCCGTGCTTGGCGAGGCTGATGCCCATGATCGCCGCGCCTTCCATTTGCGAGCGAATGCGCTCCGGATTGACGTAAGTGCCGCAATCGACGGCGGTGTCGACGCGCGGGATCGAAATGTTGCCCTTGTCGTCTACCGCGACCTCGATGACGGTGGCGATGTAGCTGACGAAACTGCGATGCGCGGCGATGCCAAGGCCGTGCCCTTGCGGCAGCTTGCGGCCCCATTCGCCTTTTTCCGCCGCAAGCTCGGCGACGCGGCGCAGTCGGCCGGTGTCGATTGGATATGAGTCGAACGGTTCGTCGTAATTCCAGAAATCTTTCACCGATTTCCCGACGTCGACGATGCGGTCTGGACCGATCAGCTCGATGAGCATGTCCTTGGGATCGCGGCCGAGCGCGTGCGCGATTTCGGCAACCATCGTCTGGATCGCGAATGCATGTGGAATATTCGAGACCGAGCGGAACCAGCCGATCCGCGTATGCGCGGCTGCTTCCGGATTCTCGCAGCGTATGTTCGGGATCGCAAACGGTACGTCGACAAATCCCTGCCCGAGCTCGATCGCCGACTCGTTTTTCGCGCCCGCCACGAAGCTCGACATGAAGCT
>Ga0164306_10001587_pt1 | contig 10153 bp, 15 predicted proteins | sample Whisoiple_242_MG_FD_110213 | JGI IMG/M metagenome (GOLD analysis project Ga0164306, IMG submission 110213) | Soil microbial communities amended with fresh organic matter from upstate New York, USA - Whitman soil sample_242_MG | ecosystem: Environmental > Terrestrial > Soil > Unclassified >... | reverse complement strand
TCGCCGCGACCGTCGCCTCGATGCTCACTTGAACCCATCGGCCGACGCCGTGCGTGCTGAACAGGATGACCGCGCCGGTCAGCATGAGCTTGCACAGCACCCACCAGTAGCGGGACAAGCCCCACTTGGTGGTGAGCGACACAACCACGCCGGTGGTGAGTGCGCTGAAGGCGAGCGGGATGACCAGATAGGTGTCGAGCCGTTCGATCATCGCGTTCCATGCGTCGCAAAAGCGGTCAGCTGTCCCCGGTTTGGGGGCTGATCGCGTTCGGGCGGTGCCCCACGGGGGCTAGTGGCGAGCTCTTCGATGACTTGCACGCGCGGTGATCCGCGTCTGGTTATAGTGCAGATAATCGATGCACAATCGATGCGTCGGAGTGGATGAAATTGCGCGGAGGTGGGTATGTGACCGTCGACCAAGGTGATGATCGCGGGCCCGCATGCCAGGCAGAGAAGGGACGCAGGTGAGCGGTGTGGATGGCCGATCGGGCGTCAACGGCTCAGTGTTTCCCCGTTGTGCACCTCGTTCCACGGTTATCTGGACACCTCACTGCCCCGGTGGCGCGGGGGGCTGGCCGATATCGTGCGCGCGACGGTGGCCGATTTTGTGGCCGAACAGTGCCGCGCGCTTTCCGGGAGCAATCTCGGCATCGCCGTCGACGTGCTGATGCCTTTCCTCGACGGCGGCAAGTGTCTGCGGTCGACGTTTGTTTACCTGGGTTGGATGTGCGGTGCCGACGCAGACGACGCGGCCGTGCGTGCCGCCGCCAGTTTTGAGATTCTGCATGCTTTCGCCTTGCTGCAAGATGACGTCATGGATGGCGCGCCGATTCGGCGGGGCCGGCCGTCGACTCACATGCAGTTCGCGCGGTGGCATCGCGAGCGCGCTCTGCCGGGGTCTGCGCAGCGCTTCGGCGAGTCCGCCGCTGTTCTGCTGGGCGACTTGTGCCTGGTGTGGTCCGAACAGATGTTGCGGGACAGCGGGCTGGACGACACCGCGCTGTCGCGGGCCTGGCCGCGCTACGACGCGATGCGCACCGAGCTGGTGGTCGGCCAGTTCGCCGATCTCGTCAACGACGCCGGCGCATTGCCCACCCTGAACGAGGTGCTGGGTGTTTCGCGGCGCAAGTCCGGCAATTACACGGTGCGGCGGCCGTTGGAGATCGGAGCCGCCCTGGCGGGATGCGGTGAGGCTGTGCTGCGTTCGCTCAGCGATTACGGTGAGGCCGTAGGGGAGGCTTTTCAGCTGCGCGACGATCTGCTCGGAGTCTATGGATCACCTGCCATCACCGGAAAGCCCATCGGCGGCGACTTGCGCGACGGCAACGCCACCAGCGTCGTGGTGGCCGCTTACCACCTGGCCCGGGGCTCTCTGCGGCGCGATCTGGCCGAGCTGATGAGCCTTCGCGAGCTCGCCGAGACGGATATCGCTCAGTGGCAGCGGCTGATCATCGCCAGCGGCGCGCTAGCGTTGGTCGAGCAGATGATCGACGAGCGGCTCGCGCGTGCGCTGAGCGTCATCGCCGATGCGCGGTTGAGCGATCCGGTAGGGGCGGCGCTGGCCTACATGGCTGGCGCCTGCGCCGAGCGTGCCGCATGAGGCCTTGGTCGGAAAAGCGCTGATGCGCACCGTAACTGGCAACGCCGACCACGTGGTGGTGGTGGGTGCCGGGTTGGCCGGGTTGGCGGCGGCGCTGCATTTGGCCGGGCGGGGACGTCCAGTCACCGTCGTGGAGCGTGGCCGGGTTCCCGGTGGTCGGGTCGGCCGGCTCGATGTCGATGGGTATCGCCTCGACACCGGTCCGACGGTGCTCACCATGCCCGACATCATCGACGAGACGTTCGCCGCCGTCGGCGAATCCACTGCCGACCGGTTCGTGCTGGAGCCGGTGTCGCCGGCCTATCGCGCTCTGTTCGCTGATGGCAGCGCGCTCGACGTGCATGCCGATCCGGACGCGGTGGGTGCCGAGGTGGCCGCCTTCCCGGGCCGCGCGAAGCCCAGGGCTACCGTGGCCCTGCGGGATTGGCTCACCCGGCTCTATGAGGTTGAGTTCGACGGATTCATCGCGGCCAACTTCGATTCGCCGCTGGATCTGCTGCGCCCGCACCTGGCCAGGCTGGCCGCCCTCGGCGGCTTTCGTCGCTGGGACACGATGGTGGCGCGTTTCATCACCGACGAGCGGGTACGGCGGTCTTCACGTTCCAGTCCCTCTACGCGGGTGTGCCGCCGCAACGCGCGCTGGCGGTGTATGCCGTGATCGCCTACATGGACACCGTGTGCGGCGTGTACTTTTCCCGCGGCGGTATGCGGGCATTACCCGACGCCCTTGCTGCCGCGGCCGCGTCGGCCGGAGTCGAATTCCGTTACGGCTCAACGGTTAACGAGCTGACACGTAGTGGGGAGCGGGTGGTGTGCGTGGCCACCGTTGAAGGCGAGCGGGTCAGGGCCGACGCCGTCGTCTTGAAGACGGAACTGTCCGACACCTATCGGCTGCTCGGCCGTACGCCGCGACGGCCGGTGGCGCTGAAACCGGCGCCCGCGGCGGTGGTCGCGCACCTGGGCTGCCGCGCGGTCGATGATCGCCTCGGACATCACAGCATCGTTTTCGGGCAGGCCTGGGAGCAGACGTTTCGCGATATCATCGACGACGGCCGGGTGATGGGTGACCCGTCGCTGCTGGTGACACGGCCCACCGCCGGTGATCCTGGTTTGGCCCCCGCCGGTCGGGACCTGCTCTACGTGTTGGCACCCGCGCCCAACACCGTTGTAGGCGCGATCGACTGGGCCGCGGTCGGGCCGGCGCACACCGAGTAGATCATCGCCGCGGTCAGCGACAGGTTGCCCGCCGTGGGCATCGAGACCGAAGTCCTGCATGTCATCGACCCGGACGGGTGGGCGCGCCAGGGAATGGTGGCGGGCAGCCCGTTCGCCCTCGCGCACACGTTCGGTCAGACGGGGCCGTTCAGGCCCGCCAACACGGTGCGCGGCATCTGCAACGTCGTGCTGGCCGGATCCTCGACGGTGCCGGGCGTGGGGGTTCCCATTGCGTTGCTGTCGGGGCGGCTGGACGCCGACCGGGTGACCGGTGTTGCGCGCCGCCCGGCGGCCCCTCGGGCGGTGCGGAAATGATCGGTTCCGAACTCGATGCCGCCGGTGTGCGCGATCCGCTGTTGCGTGAGTCCTACCGGCGCTGCCGGGCACTGAACGCCAAATACGGGCGGACGTTCTTTATGGCCACCCGATTGCTGGCGGCCCAGCAGCGGCCTGCAGTCCACGCCTTGTACGGATTCGCCCGGCGCGCCGACGACATCCTCGACGACTTGGACTTCACCCTCACCGGCGCCGAGCGCGGCGCACGCCTGCAGCAGCTGGCCGCGGCGCTGTTCGATCAGATGGTGAGCGGCGCCGAAGGCGGTGACGAGTCATTGGCCGCGGTGGTGCATACCGCGCGCCGCTACGGCATCGCCTGGCAGCTCTTCGACGATTTTCTGGCCTCGATGCGGATGGATTGACGGTCACCGACTATCCCGACCGCGCCGCGCTCGAGCGCTACATGTACGGCTCCGCGGAGGTCATTGGTCTGCAGCTGCTTCCCGTCCTGGGCACGGTGTGCCCGCGCGAAGAAGCCGCGCCGTACGCGGCGGCACTGGGAAAAGCATTTCAGCTCACCAACTTTCTGCGCGATGTCGACGAGGACCTGGCCCGCGACCGGGTCTACCTGCCCGCTGACGAACTCGCCGCCCACGGCGTGGATCGCGACGTGCTGATGTGGTGTCGCGCCACCCGTCGCACCGATGCGCGGCTACGGCGTGCCCTTGCCGAGCAGCACGCCATCACCCGCGGTGTGTACGAGTTCGCCGAGCACGGCGTCGCGTTGCTGGCGCCGCGGTCGCGGCCCTGCGTGCGGGCCGCATACACGCTGTACTCCGAGATTTTGGACTGCATCGAAGACATCGACTTCGCCATCTTCGGCCAGCGCGCGACCGTCGGCGCCTCCCGTCGGGTGCGTGTCGCCGCGGCGGGACTGGCCAGTGCGTGGCGCGCGCGGCTGACCCACGAGAACATCTGAGTAGGGATCGCTGGCAATACCTGATGGTGCTGGGCGCGTGCCTGCTGCTCACCGCGCCGCTGGAGTGGCTGGGCAGCGGTGTGTACTGCCGCGCACGGCGGGTCGTGCTGGCGGTGGCGGCCGTGTTCGTCGTGTGGGATGTCGTGGCGATCGCGGCCCACGTATGGACCTACAACCCGCGTTATGCGTCCGGCCTCAGGCTGCCGGGCGCTCTGCCGCTCGAGGAGCTGCTGTTTTCCTGGTGATTCCGCTGTGCGGGCTGCTCACCTACGCCGCTGTCGATGGTGTCCTGAGTCGACCACGGCGGCTGCGCGACAGAGCGGGGCGGTCGTCGTGACCGGTCTCAGTTACACGCTGCCCGCCGCCGTCGCGGTGATGGTCGTGGTGATCCTCGAGCTCGCCGTGTGCCGCACGGGGGTGTTCCGCCGGGCGGCTTACTGGATCTCGATGGTGATCGTGTTCTTTTCCAGATTCTCGTCGACGGCTGGCTGACCAAGTTGTCCGCGCCCATCGTCATCGACGACGAGCATTACACCATGGGCATCGGTTTCCCCTCGACATCCCTGTGGAGGATTTCTTGTTCGGTTGGGCGCTGGTAACCGCGGTGCTGGTGCTGTGGGAGCGCTCGCGGCTGCGGCACCGCGACGAGGTTGCGCAGTGAACGTCGGCGCCGGCGGCTTAGCGCGCAGCCAGGTACCGGCGGCCTTCGATGCCGCCGCCGCCGGCTATGACGGGCTTGTCGGCCTCAACCCCAGTTATCATGCGCACCTTCGAATTTCGGCCTGGCGGCTGGGCATCGCGGCCGGTGGTCGCGGGTCGCGGCTGCTACACGCGAGGCGCGGCACCGATGCCTCGACGGCCGCCCTGCTGGCCGCCGCTCCGGCGGCGCGGATCGTGGCCGTGGACGCCTCGGCGGGTATGTTGGCGATGGCTGCGGGGAAACGGTGGCCGGATTCGGTGCGGTTCGTGCACAGCCGTGTCGTGGATCTCGCCGACGCCGGCTTCGTCGGGCCGTCGACGGCATCCTGGCCGCCTATCTGATCCGCAACCTCGACGCCCCCAACGAAACGCTGCGCCGCTTCGCCGGCTTGTTGCGTCCGGGCGCCCGGCTCGCCGTGCACGAACACTCGGTGGGTGACTCACGGCGCGCCACCGCGACGTGGAATGCGGTGTGCGCGGCAGTCATCATCCCGGCCGGCCGGCTGTGCAGCGGCGAGGCCACCCTTTACCAGTATCTGCGACGCAGCGTGAACGCATTCGACGGTGCCAGCGCGACCCGGGAACGTTTGCGCCGCAACGGTTTCACCGATGTGCGCAGCCAGACGATGCCGGGTTGGCAGCGCGACATCGTGCACACCTTCACCGCGACGGCGCCACGATGATCGATCCACGGCGCGCCGAGCACTCCGCACCGCCAGGTGCACCCAGTGCGGCCACGACGGGTAGGCGCCCGCACGTCGTGGTGGTCGTCGCTGCCGTCGATGTTGTCGAAAAAGACCACTTCCTGGGTGGCCGCGTCGGCGGCTGGAGCGAGACTCTGTCCGACGGTACCGCGGTGGCGATGAACCGCGGCTTTCACGCGTTCTTCCGCCAGTACCACAACCTGCGCAAGTTGCTGGCTCGCGTCGATCCGCAACTGTCGATGCTGACTCCCGTCGACGACTACCCGCTCATCGATGCGCGCGGCCGCCGCGACACCTTCCGCGGACTGCCGCGCACTCCGCCGCTCAACGCCGCGGTGTCGCGCTGCGCAGCCCCACGTTTCGGCTGCGGGACCTGCTGCGGCTCAACGCCCGCGCTGCGGCGCCGCTGCTCGCCGTGTCGGTGCCCGATATTTACGACCGCCTCGATGACCGTAACGCCGAAAGGTTTCTGCGCGGCATCAACTTTTCCGTCGCCGCGCAGCATCTGGCGTTCGAGGTGTTCTCGCGCAGGTTCGTCGCGACCCGGCCGATCTGTCTGCCGCCGAGTTGGCGACGATGTTTCACATCTATTTTCTGGGTTCCAGTGAGGGCCTGATTTTCGATGTGGCCAATGCGAATTTTGATGTGGCACTGTGGAATCCGCTGCAAGATTACCTGGAAATTAAGGATGTTCGCTTTCATACCGGCGTGACGGTGACCGCTGTGCACGCCGGAGAGCGCTTGTCGGTGAGGGGACCAGACGGCGCTCAGTTCACCGGCGACGGCGTTGTGCTGGCCACCGATGTGTCGGGTCTGCAGCGCATCGTCGCAGGCTCGGCGGAACTGGGGTGACGACGGCTGGCGCGCGAATCGCGGCGATGGGCACCGCGGCGCCGTTCGTGGTTCATCGGCTGTGGCTGGACCGGCCCGTGAACAGTGACCGGGCAGCCTTCGTCGGCACGGGTGGACGGGCCCCGCTGGACAATGTCAGCGTGCTGGACCGCTACGAATACGAAGCCGCCCGGTGGGCGCATGACACCGGCGGCGCGGTCGTCGAGCTGCACTCCTACGCCATCACCGGGCGCTACCGCGGTCTGTGCGAGACGCTGCTGGGCCGCGTGCACGACCTCTACCCGGAAACTTGCGCCGCACGCCTCCTCGGTGAGCGGGTTCTGCACGCGCAGGACTGCCCGCGCTTCGCCCCAGGCGATTTCGCCGTTCGGCCGACCGTCGCTGCGCCTCACCCGGCGCTGGCCTTGGTCGGCGACGGCATCCGCATCGACCTCCCGGTGGTGCTGATGGAACGGGCCGCCACCACGGGCTGGGCGGCGGCCGATCGGCTGCTGACCCACTTTGAGATGGCGGGCCACACCCTGCGCAGTGTGCCGACCACGGGCCGATCGGCGGTGCTGAGACGTCTGGCTGGGACTGCAAGGCGATCGGAGTGATGAGCGTGCTGGACGCCGTGCGCGCCCGCTGGCCCAAATCCGCGCCGTTTCAGCTGCTTTCGGCGTCGCGGTGGGCTCATCAGCGCCCGACCTTTCGCGAGACGGAACCGAAACTGATTGCCGCCGCGCTGCGGCGCTCCCAGGGTCAACCCAGTGGAAACTGGTATGCGTTTGCCGCCAGCGACCGCATCGGCACCGCGCGGCCGCAAGGCGTTCAGTCGGCGGATATGAGCTGGTCGCCTGGCGCAGCCAGGACGGGGCGCTGCACGTCGGGCCGGGGGCGTGCCCGCACCTGAAGCTCGGTTAGCGGACGGCGGAGCGGGTGAGGCGCTCGACTGCGGCTTGCAGACTCCGCACGCGGCGGCCTCGTCGGCCGCCCTGGCTCGCCGGCCAGCCGGGACCGGCGAGGAAGAGCCGCGCGCGATTGGCGACTTCTTGGGTGGTCTGCGGATCGGCGGTGCGCGCCGTTTGCGCCCACAACACCACACTGGACCGCCGCCCGCGGCGCGCGAGGGCGTCGATAAGTGCGCCGACGGGGACGTCGGCGCCCAACATCACCGCATCGTGACCGCGCTCGGCCAACGCGGCACGCAACGCCTCCAACGGTAGTGTGTGCATTTCGGAGGCGGTGCAGGCCAAGATGATCGAGGCGGCAGTTGCTGGTGCTGGGACGCCGATGCGTTGCAGCGCCCGTATGACTGTCCATGACAGCGCATGTTCAACTTCGATGCAGCCCGAGCCCCGGCCCTGTCGAGTCTCGATCTGGCGAAACGCCGGGCGGATCAGGTCGTCCCAGGTGTCCAGGACGCCCTCGGAGCGCAGACTCGCATCCAGCATCCGGGCGGCGCGCGCGGTATCGAGATTGAAGACAGCGGCCATCAGCACTTCTGGGTCGGTTCGTCCCTGCGCGACCGTAGCCATCGCCGAGAGCGCTGCCGTCCCGGGGTTGGCGCCCTGGCCGATCAGGTCGCGCATGTGTCGCATCACCGCGATGTCGGTCTCGCTGTAGAGCCGATGCTGGCCGGGCAGGTGCCTGGGCGGCCCGACACCGTAGCGACGGTTCCAGCTGCGCAGTGTCGCGATCGGCACCTCCAGGCGCACGGCCACCGCGCCCACGGTGAAGCGTGGCAGGCTGGTCTCGTCTTCGGCGTCTGCTGGTTGGCCGGGGGCGACGGCCGGCGTCGTCACGGCATGCGCGCGCTCGGAAGTGCCACCTCGTGGCCGCCCCGATGTCGCGTTCACTTCACCTCTCAGGTGTCGGGTTGCGCCGGTATCGATACCGACCGGCCAATTGGCCAGGATAGGCCTTCGAGAACCGCTTCAGGTCCCTTCGATGCGCAAATGATGCGATTTTTCCGGCGCCTGCGGTGTGGTGGGATCCATCGCCGATTGAGTATCCATGCGGCAACACGGTGTGACGTCGTCGGTGCCGGATCGGCAGCGGACGCACCTGTACCGCACGGGCAGTTCACACCTGTGCATAGGATCTGCTGACGGCAGATACGACCGCGGGGGACCGACTGGTCGAAATTGTTGGCAGCGCAAAGCCTTTGACACGCCCAGCCACGACACCCGCGCGCGGCACCGAGTGGAGACTGCGCTGCGTGGCCGGCAGCCGCGAGATGAGGACGCAGACTTGTCGGAACCCACTCGTCTCGTTCGTCGTATAGATGAGACCCGGGAACGGCCCGGGCGGAACATAGGAGCCGCCATGCCGCAGTTCGCCGCACTGACGTACACATCCGATGTTGACTGGACCGCGGCCGAACAGGCCGACACGATGGCCGAGTATTCGACCTTCGGTTCCAGACACGCCGCGGTGATCCGGGGCGGGGCAGCGTTCTTCCCGACCGGTACCGCTACCACGGTGCATGTCGCCGGCGGGCGCGGAGGAGAAATCACTACGAGGGCCGGCGCGTACGCCAACACCACCCACGCATTGACCGTTTTCTACCTCTTCAAACCCCCGAATATGCCCACAGCGATCCAGATCGCGGCCGACATTCCTGCCGCCGGGGACGGCGCTGTCGAGCTACGCCCGGTCATCGATTTGTCTGGGGGGACAACGGCAAAGTCATGATTCCGCCCCGACCGCTTGACTGTATTCGCGCGGATTCGACCTAGCACCGGTGCTCGGGCAACGCGATCCGTGGATGGGCGCTGCGTCGCGCAAGCGACGTCCTGGGTGACCGTCAACACGTCCGTCGCGTTCGCCGGGATGTTGCTGCCTGGTGGCGACAAGGGCAAAGAGGGCCGGGACAGCACGTGCGGGCTGATGGTCACCGTTGTGCCATCGGCCTGATCACCGCGGCTCGCAGGTCGCAGCAGTCGAGCTGGCCGCCGTGCCAGCGAAGTCGGCTGACCCGGGCTGAGAACGGTGTTCCTCCAACCGAAACGCCCAACTATCGAGTTCGATGGGTGCGGACGCCCAGTCGTCGGGGGGTGGCGGGCTGGGCGTCCGCAAGTCTGCCGGAATGCACTGCGCGTCCGAGCGATGGATTCGCCGCCCAGCCCAGCAACGAGAATATAGCAAGTATTGCGTCGTTCGTGCATCAATTGGTCGTGAAGGACGGGGGCTGGTCGACTTGCGCCTGTCGGCGTGGCCGAGTCATGGGGGCCGGCGCTCGCGCCCGCGTCACAGACCGCGTTCTGAAGCTCTTTCTGTTGGGTCAAGACGATCTTTACGGCGTAGCTTTCATACACAGGCCGCTTGGTCGATAAGCCGTGCCCGCAACCAGATGTGTGCGGGATCGTCGGTATTGCGCGGGTTCCAGTACATCGCCTCTATCAGGGGTGCCAGGTTCACCGGTGGGCGCACCATTCGCAAGTTTGCGGCAGCCGAAAAAGAGCGCGCCAGTCTCTCTTGGACGATCGCGACGAGTCGGGTGCCGGTTACCATCAGCGGGACGATCACGAATGTTTCGGTCGTTACCTCCGTGCGGCGCTGGACGCCTTGTGCGTCGAGCTGCTTTTCGATCACCGACGGCACCGCGGCCTTCGCCGCGATATAGGGTAATTCGCTGAAGCGCTCAACATCGATGTCGTCGTCGACCGCGGTGTTGTCGCGATCGGCGACCACGACGAATCGGTCATCGAACAGCTTTTGGCACGACAGGTCCGAGTAGCCGTCATCGGCGAGGTCTTCGGGGTAGATCAACAGATCGGCGCTGCCGCGCCGCAGCCGGTCGGCGTTGTCACCGCCGACCGACGACACGGTGAGCGCGACCATTGG
>Ga0164306_10001586_pt1 | contig 10165 bp, 10 predicted proteins | sample Whisoiple_242_MG_FD_110213 | JGI IMG/M metagenome (GOLD analysis project Ga0164306, IMG submission 110213) | Soil microbial communities amended with fresh organic matter from upstate New York, USA - Whitman soil sample_242_MG | ecosystem: Environmental > Terrestrial > Soil > Unclassified >... | reverse complement strand
TGAGGTCGGGACCGTCGCCGGACGGGCTCGCGGTGACCGTCGGCTTCTGCGCCTGCTGTTGGTAGAACACCGATAGCGAACCGCCGCCGCTCCAGCCCGCCAGCACGACCTTCGAGTACCCGAGCCGGTTCTTCGCGTCCTTGATGGCTTCGCCGAGGTCTTCGACGACCTTCTCCATCAGCAGCGCCGAGTCGGTGCCGCGGAACCTGCTGTTGCAGTAGATGACGTGGTGGCCTGCGCGCGCCAGCGCATTGATCATCGGCAGGTAGGCGCCGCCGCCGATGGGGTGCATGAAAACCAGCACGGTATCCGATGTCGCCGCCGGTTTGAGCAGATAACTCTCCAGCACCACCAGCTCGGCGACGCCGCCGTAGACATCCCGAACCGCCGATGTGTTCTGGTAGGCAACGAGATACGGAATGCGGTCGTATTCGTAGCGGACCGGTGCCTCCGTCGTCGGCATCAGTGTTGACCCAAGTCGTTGGCCAGCACCTCGTCGGACGGGATGAGCCTGCGCCTGGTATCGATGGCGATCACCGACCAGTCGACCCTGTCGTACTCGTCGAACTTGCGTCGCGCCCGTTCGCGCGCCTTCTCCGGTGCGCCGTGGTGAACGCCTTGTGGCGCATGCGAAATCAGACCCGGCGGCATCGGGATGCCGTAAAGCGAACCTGCGTGGAAGAACGCGATCTCGTCGTAGTCGACGTTGCGGTGATACCAGGGTGTGCGCTCGGTGCCTGGCACACCCTCGGCGGGTTTGGGCAGGAAGTTCATCACGTAGACACCCGCGGCCTGCATGAACAGGTGAACGGTCGGGGGCAGGTGCACGCTGTCGGAGGTCACCACGTTGTAGTCGGCGATGTTGAATGTGAAGGCGAAATTGTCGCCGCGCCAACCCGCCACGTCGAGCGGATGGTGTTGATAGGTAAGCGTTGTCGGCCCACCGTCGTGGATGAGCCGCACCTCGTAGCTGTCTGCGCCGGACGGGGGAGGGCCGTCCATCGGTACGGGGTCGGGTATGACGACCTGCGACGGGTCGAACGGAAAGTGCCTACCCAGCTGGCCCGGCGGCGGCACCCGCAGCTCGTCGGTGGTCTGGATGAGAAGAAGAACCATTTCGTCATCGGGCACCTGTCGGAACGTGCACGCCTTCGGGATGTACACCCAGTCGCCCTCGCGGTAGCGCAACGGGCCGAACTCGGTCTCCAGCACGCCGGTGCCCTTGTGCACGAAGGACAGCAGGTCGCCGTCGACGTAGCGGACGAAGAACGGCATCGGCTCGGTCCGTCGCGACAGCAGAACCTGGCAGTCGGGATTGGAGAACATCAGCATCGGACCACCTGCCGCGTCGGTGGCGTCGCTGGGCTTGAGCTCGCTCGCCAGCACGTCGACGGGTCGTAGCGGCCCCGAACTGCGGTAGGCCGTCGGGTCATTGCGGCGGTACATGTTCGCGGTGCGCCCGGTGAACCCGCCGCGGCCGAGCTCGTCGTCCTTCAGGCCGTCCAGGTCGGCGTGCAGCCGCCGCGGGGTCGTGCCTTTTCGCAGGTGAACGAACGATTCCATGGTGCTCCTACCGGAGGGTGCGGCCGAAAAGTAAATCTGACTTTAGTTTTTCGGGAGCGCCCGCGTCAACGCCTCAGTCGGTCAGGTCGACCCGAACCGAGAGCAGGTTCGTGCCGAATGTGCGCACGCCGAAGCTGTTGAACTGCGGTAACGAGCGAAGCCGTTCCCGTGGGTCGTCGTCGGGCACCAGATGGGCGGTGCCGTTGTGCCAACGGCCGCGAAGCCGGACCCGCACGTTGGGGTTGGCCTTGATGTTCTTCACGTACTGCGAGTTCTCGCCGAACTCGGACACGAACCAGAACTCGTTGCCGACCTTGCTGCCGCCGAGCGGCGTGCGGCGCGGCTCACCAGATTTGCGGCCCGTCGTCTCGAGCAGCGTTTGAAACGGCATCATCCGCATCAAGCGATTCGCGACGTTCTTCTGAAACAGCGTCGTGATGCGGTCACGAAGGTCGTCGGCCACGGAGGCCCCTTTCTCACACCATTGAGGTTCGCGGGATTTCCATACCCAGTATCAGGGCGCCCGCCAATTCCCGGCTGGTGTCGTAGTCGAACACCACATGGCCTGCGAGCACATCGACGTCGCGCTTGATCCGCTGCAGCTGATTGTCGAGGAAGTGGGCGCTGGCGCCGGACGCCGCGAGCAGCCGCGTGATCACGCTGCGTGACTCGCTGACGATGTGGGCGGCCGCGAGCCGCGCCTCACCGCGCACCGGGCGCGGCACGGGATCGCCTGCTGCGACGAGACTTTCGAGCTGGCCGACGGTGTCAGCGAGCAGCCCCCGCAGCGCCCGCAGCCGTACCCGCGCCTCGCTGAGGTGAGTCTGCGCGATGGGTTTGTTCTTTTGCGTGACGCCCTCGTAGGCGAGGACCCGTTGGGACAGGCGCTCAGCGTAGACGTCGGTGGCGCGCTCGGCGCTGCCAAGGGCGGGCATCGCTGCCAAGAGTGCCAGCGCGGGCACCATCGGCCAGCGGTAGGTGTCGGCGTCGTGCAGGGCGGCGCCGGGGGCGGTGCCCTTGTAGATGTCGGTGACCCGGACCAGTCGGTGCGCCGGGACGAAGGCGTCGGTGATGACGACGTCGTTGGAACCGGTGGCGCACATGCCGTCGGTATGCCACACGTCCTCGATGACGGCGTCGCTGATCGGCAGCAGGGCAAGCGCCGGATAGATGCGCTCGTCCGGCCCGCACAGCGCGCCGACGATGATCCAGTTGCCGTGCATGACGCCGGTAGCCCATGACCAGCGTCCCGTCAGCCGGACGCCGCCGTCGACGGGGACGCCGCGCCCGGTCGGCGCCAGGGGAGCGGGCGCCAGAAAGGGACGCGTCGCGAAGGCCTCCTCCTGGGCTTGCTCGCCGAACAGCGCCATCAACCAGTTGTGCAGGGTGTAGAAGCCCAGCGTCCATGCACTGGACGCGCATCCGTGGGCCATTCGGCGGACCGGGTCGAGAATCGCCGGCCACGGCGCCTGTGGGCCGCCGTAGCGGGCGGGTACCAGAAGTTCCGGCAGCCCCGAGGCGATGAATTCGTCGACGGTGGCGCTGGGCAGCCTGCGAAGCCGCTCGGCCTCCTGCGCGCGCCCGGCAAGGCGGGTGACGAACTCGGGGCGAATGTCCGGCGATGTGGCTTTCGCCGTGGTCATGTCCGTGAACGTACCATACTTTTTAGTATGGAGAATCGATCAGCGCGTCAGCATGAGATCAAGAAAGCGCTCGCGCCGATCCACGCCACGGGCGTTCGGTGTCCGCCCGGACAGGTGCAGAAACCCGATCCCCGCGGCGAACGTGGCGTTTGCGCGCAGATCGGCGTCCTCACTGTCGAACCCGTGATCCACAAAAGCCTGTCGGACTGCGTCGAGAACACGTTGGTCAGCGGCACGGACGCTGGTGGCCACCGCGTCGTCGGTCCGCGCCCACTCGCGCATGGCCCGCTCCAGCGTCCAATGCCTGGCGCTCAACAGCGACGACATCATTTCCGAGAGCCGTTCCCGCGGCGGGACACCTGCCATGTCGGCGAAATGGCGGCGGTCGCCGTCGCGTAATTCACCCCACGCATCGATCAGCGTCGCGCGATAACCGGCGATATCGGCGAAATGCCAGTAGAAGCTGCCTTTCGTCACCGCAAGGCGGCTGCACAACCTGTCGATCTTGAGTGCCGTGATGCCTTCTTCGGCAAGGATCGAGAAGCCGGCCTGGACCCAGTCGTCGACAGTTAACCGGCTGGTGGCAGCCCCCGCGCGCTCCATCGCCATCATCAACTACCCTACGGTGATCGGCGATCCGAAGCAGTGCCGCTGGACCCGTCCGATTGACGATGGCGTCACGATAAATTTCGCTTACGAATGAGACACAGCACGACAGCCGGGGTTTCTCCCGCCCTGGTCACATGTTTTACTCAGGAAGCACAACTGAATCCGCTCGGTCCGCTCGTCTGATGTCGAGCGGGCATGACCCGTGTAGGCGTTCGCGATAACCGAAAGATGGATGGACTGCAGTTATGACCTTCGTTGACAAGTTCCGAGGCCGTTGGGCACGCAGGTTCACAGTCGCCGCTCTGGCGACGGTCCTGCTACCGGGGATCATCGGCTTCGCGGGAGGATCGGCGACGGCGGGTGCGTTCTCCCGGCCTGGCCTACCCGTCGAATACCTGATGGTGCCGTCCGCATCGATGGGCCGCGACATCAAGATTCAGTTCCAGAAGGGCACGGGTTCGCACTCGGTGCTTCTTCTCGACGGTCTTCGCGCCCGCGACGACTACAACGGCTGGGACATCGAAACCCCGGCATTCGAGTGGTTCAATCAAAGCCCCCTTTCGGTCGTCATGCCGGTGGGCGGCCAGTCGAGCTTCTACACCGACTGGTACCAGCCTGCGTGCGGCAAGGCCGGCTGCCAGACCTACAAGTGGGAAACGTTCCTGACCGCCGAGCTGCCCCAGTGGCTGTCGGCCGAGAAGGGCGTGTCCCCGAACGGCAACGCCTCAGTTGGCCTCTCGATGTCGGGCAACTCGTCGATGATCCTCGCGGTGTATCACCCGCAGATGTTCATCTACGCCGGCTCGCTGTCGGCGTTCCTGAACCCGTCCGAGGGTCAGTGGCCCGGCCTTATCAACCTGGCCATGGGTGATGCGGGCGGCTACGAGACCGACCCCATGTGGGGTCCTCAGTCCGATCCGGCATGGCAGCGCAATGACCCGATGGTCCAAATTCCGGCACTTGTAGCCAACAACACCCGCCTCTGGGTGTACTGCGGCAACGGCACGCCTAACGAGCTTGGTGGCGCCAACCTGCCCGCGACCTTCCTCGAGGGCCTGACGATTCGGACCAACCGCACGTTCCAGGACAACTACGTCGCCGCGGGTGGCAAGAACGCCGTGTTCAACTTCCCGGATTACGGCACGCACAGCTGGGAGTACTGGGGCGCACAGCTGCAGCAGATGAAGCCCGATATGGAGAAGTACCTCGGGTAGTCAACGCCTGATCGTTGGACTATGACCAATCCCCGTCGAGGGTTTCCTCGGCGGGGATTGGTTTTGTGCCATCGAGATGCAGGTGCCCAGATGCCCTGCGACACACGGCACCCCGTTCATCGTCGGGACGGGGCCGCCGGAGATGATCGTCGGCACGCCGTCGCCGTAGGGCTGATAGTCCGAGTTGCCGCCGGCGGGGTCGGCCACCGCAGCCGGTGCGGTAGAGATGACGGCGGCGCAGACGGCGGCCAGCAGCAGTGGGCGCATCTAGAAACCGCCGGCCACCCGTACCACGGCGCGACCTGAGTAGCGGCCCTCGCGGATCTCGTCGAGGACGCCGACGACGTCTGAGATTGCGACTTCGTTCGTGATGTCCGAAAGATGTTGTGGACGAAGCGAATCGCCCAGCTTCTTCCACAGCTCGCGGCGCGGCGCGATCGGCATCAACACCGAGTCCATGCCCAGCAGCGACACCCCGCGCAGGATGAACGGCATGACGGTGGTGTTCAGCCCCGGCCCGCCGGTCAGCCCGCTGGCTGCGACAGCTCCGCCGTACCGCAGGGTGCTGAGCACGTCGGCGAGGGTCTTGCCGCCGACGCAGTCGACCGCGCCGGCCCACCGGGTCTTGGCCAGCGGGCGGGGCTTGGCGTCGGGATCCTCGGGCAGCCGGCCGATGACCTCGGCGGCGCCGAGTGCTTTGAGTCGGTCGGCCGCCTCTGTTTTGCCGGTCGACGCGACGACCTCGTAGCCCGCGGCGGCAAGCAGGTCGACGCTGACCGATCCGACACCGCCCGTCGCACCGGTCACCACGATCGGTCCGTCGTCGGGCGTGATGCCCCAGTCGATCAGCGCCTGAACGCTCATCGCCGCGGTGAAGCCCGCCGTCCCGATGGCGGCCCCGTCGCGGGGGCTCAGCGGGCCGAGGGAGACCACCCAGTCCGCGGGTACCCGTGCGTATTCGGCGTAGCCGCCGTTGCGGGCGGTGCCGATCTCATATCCGTGCGCCAGCACTGCGTCGCCCACGGCGAAATCGGGCGACTGGGACTCGACCACCTCGCCGGTCAGGTCGATGCCAGGCACGATCGGGTAGTCGCGCACCACACCGCCGTTGAGCGTCACGGCCAGCGCGTCCTTGAAGTTGACGCTCGAGTAGGCCACCCGGATCGTCACCTCGCCGGCGGGAAGGTCGGACTCCGCCAAGGTCTCGACCGCGCAGTCGATGCGATTGTCGTTCTTGCGGGCGACCAGAGCGGCAAAGTTGTCCATGCCACGACATTACGTCGCGGCAATGCGGGCTACTTCAGTTCGGCCGACGACAGGCCAAGCAGCCTGCGCGCCACCACCAGCTGTTGAATCTGCTGCGTTCCCTCGAAGATGTCCAGGATCTTGGAGTCGCGCGCCCACTTCTCCAGCAGCGTCTCTTCGGAATAGCCAGTGGTGCCTGCCATTTCGACAGCCTTGAGCGTGACGTCGGTGGCCACCCGAGCCGCCTTAGCCTTGCCCATCGACGCTTCCTTGCTGTTCGGGATGTCGTTATCGGCCTGCCACGCGGAGCGCACCGTCAGTAGATAGGCGGCCTCCCAGTCGGCCTCCATGCGCAGGAACTCCGCGGCGGCGGCGCTCTGGACCTGAGCGGGCTTGTCGTAGGAGATCTGCACGCCCGCGTCCTCGAGGATCTTGCGCAAATCCTCCAGGGCGGCGCGCGCGATGCCGACCGCCATGCCCGCGACGACGGGCCGCGTGTTGTCGAAGGTCTCCATGACGCCCGCGAAACCCTTCTCCACCTGGATCTCGGGGCTGCCGAGCAGATTCTCCTTCGGGATGCGCACATTGTCGAAGCGGATCGCCGCGGTGTCGGAGGCCTTGATACCGAGCTTGTCCTCGAGGCGCTCGACGGTGACGCCGCGATGCTCGCGCGGCACGATGAACGACTTGATCGCCGCGCGGCCCATCGACTTGTCCAGCGTCGCCCAGACCACGATGTGGGTGGCCCGCGAGCCTGCGGTGACGTAGATCTTCTCGCCGTTGATCACGTACTCGTCGCCGTCGAGCGTGGCCGTGGTGGACACCGCAGCCGAGTCGGAGCCGAAGCCGGGTTCGGTGATGGCCATGGCGGCCCACACGTCCTTGCCGAGCCGCTCCAGTTGTTCGTTGGTGGCCACCCCGCTGATCGCGGCGTTGCCGAGTCCCTGGCGCGGCACCGAGAGCATCAAGGCGACGTCGCCCCAACTGATCTCGATCACGTTGACGACGGCAGACATGTTGCCGCCGTTGTGGTTTGTCGCCTTTGCCTCTTCGGCGTCGCGGAACGCTTCGGCGCCCGCGAACGCGACGAAGTTCGCCTCGGAGATGCCTTCGAACAGGGTGGCCAACGTGTCCAGTTCGACCGGATACTCGTGCTCGCGAAGATCCCATTTGCGGGATATCGGCCGCAGCATCTCCGCGGCGCCCTGGTGTGCCTTCTCGATAACCGCGTTCAGCTTGCGCGGCATTTCCAGATTGATTGCCATGAAAGTGTTTCCGTTCCTGGAGGAATGACGACTCTGTTAGATGACGACGACGCCCTCGGCGACGCCGATCGCGCGCAGGTCGCGGTACCAGCGTTCGACGGGATATTCCTTGGTGTAGCCGTGGCCACCGAGCAGCTGCACGCCGTCCAGGCCGATCTGCATGCCCTTGTCGGTGCCGAGCCGCTTGGCCAGCGCCGCCTCCCGGGCGAACGACAGGCCCTGGTCTGCGCGTGACGCGCCGCGCCAGGTGATCAGCCGCAGACCGTCGAGTTCGATCGCGATGTTGGCGCACATGAAGGCCACCGACTGGCGGTGGGCGATCGGTTCGCCGAACGCGTGCCGTTCCTTGACATAGGGGACCACATGATCCAGCACCGCGTGGGCGGTGCCGACGGCCAGCGACGCCCAGCCGAGCCGGGACAGTGCGACAGCTTCCGAGTAGTCCTCGTCCGTCGCGGCCTCCTCACCGAGACGCGCGGACAGTGGCACAGTCACATTGTCGAGTTCGACCCGGCCCAGCGCCGCGGCGCGGATCCCCATGCTCGGGTCGGCTTGGACGGTAAGGCCCTTCGACGACGATTCGACGATGAACATCGCAGGCTTGCCATTCAATTGCGCTGCCACTATGAGCAACTCCGCTTCCTTGGCGGCCACCACCAACGACTTCACGCCGTCGAGGCGGTAGCCGCTCGGCGTGCGAACGGCCGTCGTCTTCAGCGCGGTCGGGTCGAACAACGGACGCGGTTCGGCGATCGCCAGGCAGGCCTGCGGCACATTCTCGCCCGCGAACTCGGTGAGGTAGGTGGATTGCTGGTCGGCACTGCCCCAATGAGTGAGGGCCGATGCGACACCGGCCGGCGCCAGGATCGGCAACGCCAATCCCATGTCCCCGTAGGCGAGCGCCTCGGCAACCAGCGAGTTCGTCACGGCGGCACGGTGTTCGGCGATGCCGTCGAAATCCTCTGGGATGTTGATCGCGGTGATGCCAAGCTCGTTGGCCTTGGCGACGAGATCCGCTGGGTAGCTTGCTTTTTCGTCAGCATCGCGGGCAGCGGGCCGAAGAACCTCTTCTGCGAAGTCGCTGACGGTCTCGACGATCATCTTCTGGTCGTCGTCCGGCGTCAGGTCGAAGTAGTCGGCTCCGCTGGCCTTCAGTCGCGTCGGGCTCTTGCCGCCGGACACCTTCTTGAACTGACGGTTGGTGGCGCCGACGACCGAGAAGACCTGTTTCACCCCGTACTTCAGTCCGCGGTTGAGCGGATCGCGCAGGTTGTGCTTGTCCAGGAACTCCTGGCCGACGATCGGAGTGATCAACGCCAGGCCGATATCGGTCGGTGTCCGCTTGTGCTTGTGGGCGCCGACGGCGCTTTCCCGCCCGTTCTTTTTCGGTGCGCGCGCCGACTTGCGGTCGATTGTGTTGGTCATTGTGTGCAGCCTCGCTCAGTAGGGCCAGTGCCGATGAGCCTATCTTACTCCGGAGTAAGATAGAAAAGGAATGTTCTCTGGCTCACACCTCGTTGAGCCTGGCCAGCACTGCGTCGTGAAGAAGTCCGTTGGTCGAAACCGCGCTGACGCCGTGGGGGCCCGACTCGCCATGGAAATTCGTGAACGTGCCGCCCGCCTCCCTCACAAGGAGGTCGAGAGGACCGAGGTCCCACGGCTTGAGGTCAGGTTCGATCGCGATGTCAACGGCACCCTCGGCCACCAGGCAGTGAGACCAGAAATCGCCGTAGGCGCGTACCCGCCAGACCTCGTCGGTGAGGTCGAGGAAACGCGATCGGCGGTCGCCCCACCCGGTGAGGTCGGAGAAGGACAGGCTGGCCGAGGCGAGGTCATCGACACCGGAGACGGAGATGCGCCGCTTCGCATCGCCGAAGGAGGTGAACGCGCCTTCGCCGGCGCCTGCCCACCACCGGCGTCCGAGCGCGGGGGCGCTGACAACGCCGACGACGGGGGTGCCGTCGACGAGCAGGGCGATCAGCGTGCACCACACCGGAACTCCGCGGACGAAGTTCTTCGTGCCGTCGATCGGATCGAGCACCCACTGCCGACCCGTGAAAGCCGGTGTGCCGCCGAGTTCTTCGCCGAACACCGAATCATCGGGACGGCGCGCCGTCAGCGACGCCCTCAGTAGCTCTTCTGCCGATTCGTCGGCGTCGGTGACCGGCGTAAGGTCCGGTTTGGTATCGACCCGCAGATCGAGCGCACCGAACCGGTCCAAGGTCAGTGCGTCCGCGGCGTCGGCCATCTCCAACGCGAGGGCGAGGTCATTCGCGACCGAGGTCATGGCAGCAGTCCTACCACGGGACGCGTGTGGTGGATGACGAGCTAGCGTTGGTCGAGGAAACCGACGAGCACGGCGGTGACGTCTTCGAGGCTGTGGTAGACGCCGGCGGCGCGACCGGAAGCGTCGCGGTCCACGGGGTACTGAGGGTGCTCCATGCCCAGAACTGTGAGCCCGGCGGCTGCGGCGGCCCGGATGCCGTTGCTCGAGTCCTCCACCGCATAGCTGCCTGCGCTGCGTGCACCCAGCCTGGCGACGGCTTCGGTGTAGACGTCGGGGGCGGGCTTTCCGGCGGCCACCTCGGCGCTGGAAACCGTCGCGCGGAAGTACTCGCCGACGGGT
>Ga0164306_10001582_pt1 | contig 10173 bp, 12 predicted proteins | sample Whisoiple_242_MG_FD_110213 | JGI IMG/M metagenome (GOLD analysis project Ga0164306, IMG submission 110213) | Soil microbial communities amended with fresh organic matter from upstate New York, USA - Whitman soil sample_242_MG | ecosystem: Environmental > Terrestrial > Soil > Unclassified >... | reverse complement strand
CGCATGACATAAGACTGTTAGCTGAAGGCAAACATGTAGATGGCATTTGTTTAGACCTCTTTAGATAGAAAACGTTGCATGTTGCATATGTTGCATGTATGTTGTTCTCATACTCATTTTCTACCTCATATTTTATTGTTTGCCTTAGTTAGGACTACTGTAATCAGTATGGGTTGTGTTGTTTCATGTTTCAGTTGCGCTTCTTCATTTTTCTACAGAGCCAAAAAGAGAGAATTAGGACCAATCTTGTACGATCGTCAAAGCGAAACTTTGATACGTGAAAAGTTACCTATCTCTACATGGCTCGAAAATGGCATCATGTATTCGAGACCTTTAGACATCATTGATAGAACAAAATTCATCAGGAAACAGTTGAAGAGCGAAAATATCTCCAGTGAACACGAGAATCATACGTATGCTAGTGCGGGAAAGATTCCCTCGTTTGTAGACTTTTACAACATCAAAATGGAAGACTTTGTACAAGAAAATCCCAGTTCATACAAAACGTTCAACGATTTCTTCATTCGAGAAGTGAAACCTGAAAAACGACCTGTTGCAGAAGTGGATAACGATGCTGTAATCGTTTCTGCAGCAGATTGTCGAATGACCGTTTTCGATTCTGTTGAAGACGCTCATAAATTGTTCATCAAAGGCAAAACTTTCAACCTTCATCATCTTATCGAGAAAAACGCCCGAGAAGAAGATTCAGAAAAAATCGCAGATATCAAAAGTTGGATCAGTGAAAACCTCTCCATGACTAATTTCCGTTTATCTCCAATGGATTATCACAGATTCCATTCACCTGTATCCGGTACTGTTATCTCTATCCATCACATCGAGGGACAGTACTTTACCACTGAACCTAAAGCACTTGAAAGTGATATCGATGTACTCGGCGAAAACGCACGTGTCGTTGTTGTCATTCAGACTGAAAATCACGGAAAAGTTCTCTTCATACCTATCTCAGCGGAAGCAGTTGGAAAATGTCATATTTTTATTACGGAAGGAGAAGAAGTCACAAAAGGTGACGAAGTTGGATATTTTGATTATGGAGGAAGTGACATTGTCGCAGTTTACCAGAATGCCATTACATGGGATGAAGATGTCTATTCTTATTCACAGAAAGAGATTGAAACATTGACACATGTCAACGAAAGAATCGGGATGTTCATTTCATAACATATGATGATATTTCAAAACTGTCGATGATGTTACAAATCAAGACCAGAATGATGGAAGATTATCTGGGATACTACGCTTCATATCTAAACGCACACTTGTGATACCATTGTCTTCCTGTATTGTCGTTATATACCATGGATATGGAAGTCTCCTTTTTATCATTTTGATATAGGTTCTACTCGATTGCACTCTTGTGAGCTCCCATTCCCCAATCATTCCAATTTTACAATGTCGCAATACTGATGCGATTATGTTGGTATTCGACATTTTGCTGAGATAGTTTTGTCATCCCGGGTCGATTCAACTTTGTAGTATTTTGTAGATTTGTAGTATTTTGTAGATTTCAGAAATGTACTATCGATAGCGAATCCGATGTAACTCTTCAATTCTAGAATTGCATTTAAAGAATCGTTCAGATAACCGCATCATAATCTTCATTGTCCTTTGCGTTGACATTCACCATGAATACATACGATTATACAGGTTCACCAAATCAGCCACCTCAAAACGTTGTTTACATCAATCCTGACAACCCTTATCATCAACGTGTCCTGGGATATAATGTCTATCAGGGCTATTATGATGCAGGATATACAGCCCCACGTGGATGCTGTGGAATGCCATTTGCATTCTGGCTCTTCCTTTTAGGGATTTTCTTTCCTCCTTTGTGGCTCATTTCGGCATGTTGCCTCTTTTCTAGAAACCCCTATGAGAGACTATGGGGTCGTGCAAGTTTGTTCGCTTTCATCCTAACAGCCATCTTAGCGGTTATTTTTGGAGCAATTGGTGGCTTTGTTTGGTGGAGATAGAAAGTGCGTTTGAACAATTACTCATATAAAAGGAAGATGAACAGCTCCTTCTCCTTCCATTTCTCTTCACTCCATATTTTCCTAGCATCATCTGGGCATCCTTCCCAGCATCATTCCCAGCATCATCTCAGCTTTTCTCTCTTCACCATGGATTTTCAACTAGTAATCTTCGATCTCGATGGTGTCCTTACAACTGCAAATCTTTATATACTCCACGATATCATTCCTTACTGGAGGAGCCGTGGTGTCAAAATAGCCTTGGCATCTCATAACGGTCGAGCACCTACGTATTTGAGTAGTCTTGGTATTCTCTCCCATTTTGACACGATTGTGTACTTTTTTCCTATCAATTCTGTCGATCCGCATCTTTATCCAAAAAACAAAGCTCATCTCGTTGCTACTGTTCTCACCTATTATCCTGGCATACCTCACCACGAAATTCTCTTCTTCGACGACAGTTTCAGCAACTGTTACGAAGTCTCAAAGATGGGAGTTAGAACGTGTAACGTCAATCCCGATATTGGTTTCAATGGCGAATGCATCAATTGGGCTGATGGTGTCGTTGGAGTCACTGCTTTCCACACTATCTCCAGGAAGCTTGTTAAATCAATGTACGCAAAAAGAACTTCTAAATGTGACAAAGCTGATGACAAAGTAGATGACAAAGCTGGAAACCCTGAGATATATGGAAAAGCTGATGACAAAGCTGGGAAAGCGGGGAAAGATGGAGAAAGAAGTAAAGAAGACCTTTTTCTTTATGATTTGGGAATGCTGATAGATTTAGAGACCAATTCAGATAGTCTTCCATTGAACTTAGCACCTTTGTTACTTTATTTGTAATAAACACACATTAGACATACATTACATACATCTTTACATCCTACGTTTTCCCTTTTTGTTACCATTGTTGTCATTGTTGTCATTGACCTTCTTAGGGACATATCTACCCTTTTGAGTATCATACTGGTAACCGCGTTCAGTCATCTTAGAATCTTGTTTAGCAGCTTTATCCATCAATTGGTCAAATTGTTCTGATTTACGTTTCTTTTCATGCAATTCTTCTTGCAGTTTCACACGAGAAGCTTTTTCAGCCTGCAACCCTTCATAATACAACTTAGAATCACGTTTGCCTTGTTCACTTTTTTCTTTCAATGGTCTGACAGGATTCAGTTCCCATTGCTTCCTAGTATGTTTTCTTTCGAAACTGTTCAACATGGCAATGTTTCGTTCTCGTCTCTCCGACTCCATCTGTTCTGAGCTGTAAACATTGACATTTGCGGACAACGGTTTCGGGTCGAGTACGCTATTAACAAACGCAGTCGGAAGATACATGGTGCCCATTATGTTTAATTTTGTTTAATTTGTTGTTATTAGATGCGTTCGAGTTGCTGCTGGTACGATTATCTCCAGAATTACTACACAATTCCCTTCAGAATTTAAGCAAATTCAATTATGATTATGTGTGACAAACTCTTCTATCGATAGTAAGGTTGTCTATCGATAAAAAGATGGTCTATCGATAGATGGAAAATCATTCTGTCATACATATTCAAACCACAATCATGCATTCATACATACATAATCTTTTCGTTTTCGCATGGTTTTACGTTGTTTTCCCTTACCTTACATCACTTTCACATCAATATAGTAACAAGCTCCTTTACAGGCTCATCATGCCCAAAAGACAACATGAAGAACTCAATACTCTTCCAAACAAACGCATTGCATCTCCAGTCTGCGAAAGATACAGAAAATTTGTGAACATCAAACTGTCCTCCATCGAAAAGAACCGTTCATATGCAGAAAAGGTCTCCAAACTAGAGCTCCAAATGGAAGAAACTGAAGCCATCAAATCAAAAAAAGTTAGAGAACAAACCTATCGAAAGTTGGATAAAGAGCTTACAAAAGTTAGTGACGAACAATACGCTTTCAACAACAAAACCGGCGCTGAATTGGAAAAAATCAAAAATTCCGTCCCGAAAAAAGACAATCTCCTAACAACAACTGCAGTAAGGTTCGATCGTATCTTCGAATTGATTCCGAAAGAAAGAGCAATTGAATTGCTCTTCGCAAACAGAATTTTCTACGAGGGGGACCAAATTACTGCTGATGAGCTCTTCAAAGATGTCGATAAATTCTATTATGATACTCTTTGGTATGAGAACGAAAGAATTGTATGGATAGATCCTTATGACTATGTGTGTGAACTACCAGTTAGACATTACGGACGTGGAACTATGGAATTAGAACGTAATTCACCAGAAGATTTCTGGAGTGATTTTGATGAAGACAGTTGGGAACATTTAGCAAATCTATACTACAAAAATTTCTATGCGTACAAAGTAATTCACCGAGCAATCAAACCTTGGCTGACCAAACCAATCACTGCTGATGGACGTTGTGGAATCTATGCAAGCACTGGATACAAAGGTTGCATGCAAACCTTAGATGGAGCGAGTCTAGTTGGTAAATAGCTCGATTATGATGAAGATTTGTTGTATATAATTTTTAATACGTCGATTTATACACTGTTTGCACTGATTACACTGATTACACAATTTTGACTACACAATCTTATAGTGCCCGTCCTTGAATGTAACAACTCCATTGCTATATTGAATAGTCCTGTCAAGAAGACTGAGCGCACACCTTTCGGTATTATTCAGATACCCAAATCTTACTTGTAAAGTCTTGATATTTTTAGCCACTATTTTGATGTAAACATCCTGATGATAAATCGCAACGAGTGGAAAGATCTTTTCAAACTTGAACATCACGATGTTGGTTGGTTTGCATAACAAAGATTTACCAATACTAACTCCATTATAATTGCACAGTTTTACACATGAGATATCAGTTCCAACGATATAACATTGGTCAATGACATCACCGAATCGAGGAATTGAAAACGCCCGCCTTACGTTATTGTTATTTGGAAGTATGTTATCCCAGGTCCAAGGAATGCACATCTTTGGATGGGGAGTCAACAGAGATTCATAATCGAGCAGATACTTTATGTGTGGAGGTATTTTGAGAGATGATGTACGATCTTCCGGGGTGACCCAAATGAACTGTAGTGCCATGATATTTCCACAATCAATCCCTATTTGCGGTCCGTATTCGTTGAGTTTCTTACATTGTCTATTCCACGATATGAGATATTTACAACGTGCCCAGTCAAACGCGAGTTTTCCTAGGCGATACATTTTACGATTCACCTTCCGCAAAGTATGAGTACTTCTCACTCCAGACATTGTGCAAATTTTGAGTAAGAGTTCAGTTGGTAAATCTTGTAACTGTTTCATAATGACACTTGATGGATGAAACTATATATACCTGTCAAACTCTTAAGTATATCAAATGATGTTTTGTAACATATAGAGAAATCTCTTGTGAAATCAGAAGAATCCTCGCTTTCTATCGATAAAACTCCCAAACGTATTCGATGCAAAGTGTGAAATATAAAGCATATAGCATAACACACTTTCGTATTGTTCGTCTTTAACTATCAAGGAATACTAATGGAGCACATTGTGAACTTCAAAGAGCAGTATATGCGATATTTATTCCCTAGAGGTTTACAAATCACAGTGTTAGACGGCTCTCCTACCGAGCAGCAATTGCAGTATCTAAAAGATGCTATCGACTTGCGTATAAAGTACGCCATATTGAAAGCATATGTCGAAAACATTCGCGATGACATAACCGACGAATATCTGAAATGGAAGAAAGATAGAAAGACTATGAAATTCAAAGCCTTACCAGTAAACGACATCTACAAAAAGATTCACAATATCCTGGTTGAGAATGCATTTGGTTCGTACCCACTTTCTGAATTACCACAATTGATGGATTATATCGAGCAAATGACAGGTGTTGAGAGGTACTCCATTGATTTCGCTACTGTTCATGAACGGGAAGCATTTCTCGATAATCTAGGTCAAAAGTCCAAATTAAATACCAGCGAGGAGAAACGTATTAACAAACATATCCTGGAAAGATATGATTTAGGTTATGGCGGGGGTGTGTTTTTCGACATTAACAGCCAAGGCTTTATAGAACTAGAACATCCCGCTGTATTGACTCAGGAAGATAAAGACAGAATTTGTTGCATCGAACAATTTTTTACAGAGTTGAGAGAAATAGCGACTAGAACAGCACAATACAACAACAAGTTCAATTCAAGTAAACTTATCAGACAACTGGATCTATACAGTAGAAAAGTCGAAGAACTACTTTATGCTATCAGAAATTTGTAAATCACATGAGAATGAGAATAAATTCATATGTAACTCCAAGTCTCACCATCCGAAAGACCATAATCGTCTGCTAATTTAACAAAAGTACGAGAAGAAGCTCTTGTTAAATGTTGGGAACCATTCGCAGTCTATCTATGTGAGGACGAGGCTTAGTAGCAGTTAGTCATTCAGACAGTTTGTCGTTTAGTAATAGTATTGACGGTCTTGGAATTTCTCAAATGCCCGTCTTCCTGCCAAAACATTCATAGAAACATAGAATGCTACCGCGATAAGGACTGATAACGCAGGGTCTCGGTTTCCAGTGTAGGCGATAAGGAACAACACGAAGATTCTGAAGGGAACGTATCCAAACCATTTGAGGATGGAGTCAGGGAGGGCAGGCGCCATAAGACCACCGTAAAGAACGAGGAAAAGACGGAGAAGACCGGCAATTGCGGGAGTTTCCAATGGACTCAAAACGTTGTTGATGTCCGAATTGTAAGATCTGAGGAATTCCATTGAGTGACTTGAAAAAATGGATTGGTTTAATATTTACATAACAATAAAATTTTTTGGTGAAAAAGTGTACTACAAAGCTTTTGTTCAAATGTTTTTGTATCGGTGAACATTTTTTATCAGTCTGAATTTGCGTTTGAATTGTCTTCTATAGCGTTTTCTATTTCTATAGCGTTTACTGTACTTTCAGATGTCTCTGTACTTTCAGATGTCTCTTCAGAGACAACAGCCATTGGAACTGCTATTTTCCATTCTGACTGGGGAATAAGTGTACGCGCGAAATCAATCAGTTCTTGTTCATGTTCTGCCATATACTCGTGTGTGACTTTGATAAGATAATTTATATGGTCCTTTGAAACATCTGTAATACCCATATGTTCTTCACTCAATGGTATATCAATATCCAACACATTACCAGGGTTCTTCATCAAACATTTTATCATGTACATTGTACTCATCGTGTTGGCATTGATGGTGCTATTGAAGGCTTCTACCAGAAAACTCGGTCCAGTGGTGATGATTTTTTTCGGGTCCACTTGTTTTCTAGAATAACCTGTACCTAATGAAGCAACTATCAAATCGTCAAAAGGTACATTGTAATGATGTATCGCTTCAATAATGGAAAACATCGTGGGATTTTTAGCATACAATGCGTCCATGTAAAGACCATCTTTGATAGGATGTGGTGGCCAAACGGTCGGTGCAGCAGTGGCGGCTTTGATGCAATCTGATAGGAGATAATCTTCTGATTCGTCAAAACGCGCTTTGCGACTTTTGAAAAACACAGGTGATTTTGTGCACATGTCATAACTGGTGAAAATGGCATCTTTTACAAGATTTTTCAACCGCGTTTCTCCCATCCATGCTTTAAAACGCTCATCTCTGTTTTTTGTGTAGAACATTGGTCCGTATATCCCATTGATGGTGGTCATTTTTTTCCACATTGAACTCTCGAAAACAACAGGACCCTCCTTGATGTATACGTCGAGAAGATCCTTTGTGGTATACTTCCATTTAGGAGTTTCTTTCAAATTATCAGTGTTGCCCTTAGCATCTTCCCCTTCTGGTGCTACATCTGCAGGAATGTTTAGAACTGCAGAGATCATAGCACCTGTACTAGTTCCTATGAACAGATCAAACATTTCACACGGATGTCTACCTGTGATTTGTTCTAGTTTCAACAAAACTAACGAGGGGATGATACCACGGGACCCGCCACCAGAAATTGACAAGACGCGAAACTTTTTCTTTGTGTCTGACATTACTAGGCTTATGATATTCAACTGTATCCCTTTCTTTTTAATCACAAAAATAAAAGTATGTATTTTCAACAACAGACGAGAAACAACAGACGAGAAAGTTAGAAAGCTACATGATACATCATGTCGTCTAGATGAAACTCTTATCTAGTATTCCTTTTCGAAAGATGTAAATACCATGGTAATGTTGCGATGCAAATAGCGACAATCCAAAAACAACCATTGTCATCATTCCTAGGTGGTGGCTTTGCATGTACATAACGACGACTACTACGTTCTATTACATTCAAAGGAATGCGTTTCGATTTGATCAAGGAAAACAAAACCATCGTTTGTAATTTGAATATTGTTCGCTGTTTGTGTTTAAACTAGGTTGTAATAGTGGAGTCGTATCATCATTTATTCTAGGGCGAGACGGAACTTTCACCCTTTTAGGTCCTGGAGGATATGTAGAAGGGGGATATGTAGAAGGAGGATATGTAGAAGGGGGATACAACTTCCCTGACTGCTCCGACTGCTCCGACGGTTCCTCTTGTTCCTCTTCTGCTCCATCACAAAGATCGACAACGTCAGTAACAACAACTTTATCTTTCCCTTTGTGTCTTGATTTCTTTTGCCGATAGTCAGGCAGATTCCTAATGTTTTGGATTGGGTCTATCTCTTCATATTGAGACGCTATCTTGATGAAGATTCTATGACTGGAAACCCATACGTGTATCACTTGGTAATCTTTAGGAAGTAACCATTGTTTGATGACATTCTTGATACGCCCCGAAGTAATACTTTGAATATATGACTCTCCGAGTAGATTAGTAGGTGTTACTTCATCAAATTCCAGTGAAGAGGCAGATAACAACCATTTTGCTATTCGTATTTTGAGACCTGGGAGGTACTCATCGATGCGTTTGTTAGCAAGAATCAATGATGAATCTCGTTTTACTTTGAAAGCAGATTCAAACATATCTCTGTGAGGAATCTCTATAGGTGGTGGCTTCTCCCTTTGGTGCAAACGAACGTATGGTGGTGGCATTACGATATCTCATAAAGTTTACTTTACTTACGTCATCGAAGAGATTTCTTTAAATGTTATAGATGTCAAATGTGATAAACTATCGATAGTTGTGTACATAACGGACCGCGGATTAGAATGTCATCCTGTTTTTTGCGTAATATACTGTAAATAGAGTAACAATCCTCATGCAAAGATATATTATAGGTGGAACAGCCATGGCAGCAACATCACTGTTTAGTCTTTGGAAGAATCGAGACCACTTACTCTTCCATCCATCAAAAGATATACTTCAAACTCCACGTGATGTAAACATACCATACGAAGAAGTGAATATCTCCACTGACAAATATGTAATCAATGGTTGGTTCATGGGGTCCAACAGAAAAAAGGTCATAATCTTCTCCCATGGAAACGGTGGTAATATCTCTTATCGTGTGCATTTCATACAGTTTTGGGAAGAGTATCTTCGTGATACGTACTCTCTTTTCATGTATGATTACCCAGGATATGGAATATCGACATTCAAAAGGGATAATAAACAACAGTTTCCTTCTGTTGACTCTTGCAAGAAATCTTTAGTAATCGTAATGAAACACTTTAGCAAAATGTTCGACACAAAGGATATGGTTTTGTACGGTGAATCAATCGGTGCTGCAATCACCGCTGTTACTGCATCCGAGTTAATAGATGATTTCGACAGTGTTATTCTACAGTCAACCTTTACTAGTATATTAGATATGGCACATCATATGAGTAGTTGGACATTCCTGGCAACACCTTTCCTTCCAGAAGAATTAGATGTTCTTGATGCTTGCAAGATTCTGAAGAAGCGTAGAATACCATTGTTCATCATGCATTCTAGAATTGATGAAATAATCCCTTACTCGATGTTTGAAAAGTTGAAAAAACATGCTGATGCACATTTAACAATTGAAGGAGGTCATAATGACACTGTCCTTGATGCCAGAGTAAGCAGATTTATTATTGAAAAAAGATGATGTGATGATGAAGAAGAAGAAGATGAAGAAAATGAGAAAACAACATGGAGAAGAAGATGGAAAAACAACTGAGAAAAGCAACTGTCATAAAGGGTTCATCCTTTCGAGTAGACTTTTATTTCACAACGGTGCTCAATATGGAACAAGAACACCAAGCTT
>Ga0164306_10001581_pt1 | contig 10174 bp, 7 predicted proteins | sample Whisoiple_242_MG_FD_110213 | JGI IMG/M metagenome (GOLD analysis project Ga0164306, IMG submission 110213) | Soil microbial communities amended with fresh organic matter from upstate New York, USA - Whitman soil sample_242_MG | ecosystem: Environmental > Terrestrial > Soil > Unclassified >... | reverse complement strand
GCGATCGTCGCCCGCCTCGCCCGCGCCGTCCTCGGCCCCGCCTCCACCACCCCGTGGGAGGACTTCGAGAAGGACTACGGCACGATCCGCGACCGTATCTCCCGCGTCGTCCCCGGCTTCGAGGACTTCAACGCCCGCGTCGCCCGGCCCGGCGGATTCACCCTCCCCCACGCGCCCCGCGACGAACGCCGCTTCCCCACCGCCACCGGCAAGGCGAACTTCACCGCCGCACCGGTCGAGTACCCCGAACTCCCCGAGGGCCGGCTCCTGCTCCAGACCCTGCGCTCCCACGACCAGTACAACACCACGATCTACGGCCTCGACGACCGCTACCGCGGCATCAAGGGCGGCCGCCGCATCGTCATGGTCAACCCCCAGGACGCCCAGGACCTCGGACTCGCCGACGGCTCCTACACCGACCTCGTGAGCGAGTGGAAGGACGGCGTCGAACGCCGCGCCCCCGGCTTCCGCGTCGTCCACTACCCCACCGCACGCGGCTGCGCCGCCGCCTACTACCCGGAGACCAACGTGCTCGTCCCCCTGGACGCCACCGCGGACACCAGCAACACCCCGGCCAGCAAATCGGTCGTCGTCCGGTTCGAGACGCCTTGAGCCGCAGATCACTAAGCGGACGCTCAGCCGTCTGATAAGAACAGTGCACACAGCAACGGACGACCGCACACGATCGGAGCCGGACCCCATGGGCGAGCACACCGCACCCACGTTCCCCCAGGAGATCATCGACGAGTACGCGGCACTCGGCGTCGACCTCCCCGCACTCTTCTCCGCCGGACACCTCGGCGAGCGCATGGGGGTCACGATCGTCGAAGCGTCCGCCGAGCGCGTCGTCGGCACCATGCCCGTCGAAGGCAACACCCAGCCCTACGGACTGCTCCACGGCGGCGCCTCCGCCGTCCTCGCCGAGACCCTCGGCTCCATCGGGAGCATGCTGCACGGCGGCGCCACCAAGATCGCCGTCGGCGTCGACCTCAACTGCACCCACCACCGGGGTGTCCGCAGCGGCCTCGTCACGGGCGTCGCCACCCCCGTGCACCGCGGTCGCTCCACCGCCACGTACGAGATCGTCGTCACGGACGAGCACGACAAGCGGGTCTGCACCGCCCGCCTCACCTGCCTGCTCCGCGACGCGGCCGGCCCCACCGCAGGCTGACCCACCCCCTCAACACCCCGCTGCCCGGCCGGATGCTCACCGCATTCCGGACCGGGCAGACCCATATCCGAAGCAAAACACAGGACTTGGCGGACACACAGGGTCAACACCCTTGACCCTCAAGCCCGTTCCATGAGCCACTTCAACAGCCAAACCACCTCCCCGAGGCCTCTCACATATCCCACACATGTAACACTCCGTAACATGTGTGCAATACACGAAATACGTCACGCGCACCGCCCCGGCCCGGCCGGCCGATCCGCGCCACGCCCCTTGCGCCCCGATTCGCGCGACAGCACCAAGATCGCCCCAAGCCCCTTAGCAGAGCTGCGGGTTCTCACCATGCGGTCACTCCGCCGCCGGGGCAAAAGCCGTACACCTCCACACTGCGGCCAACAAGCCTTCCCCACGGCATAACAAGACAGTCACATCATCAGCGGACCTGTCCCGCACCCCCGCACCTGCCCATAGAGTCACGGCCAGTCACCGCGCCGCCGGGCGCGTCTGCTGCACGGCCCTGTCTCGACCAGTACGGCCCGGCGATCGTCACGGCACCTCAGCAGAGGAGGCCGCGCCAGGGAAAGGACCTTTCGTGCGACACCGTTCTTTGCTCATCCTCACCACAGTGCTCACCACAGGCGCACTGACTCTCACCGCCTGCGGATCGCGCGACGACGACAGCAAGGGCAACAGCGACAGCGGCAGCAAGACCACCGTCGTCATCGGTGTCGACGCCCCGCTGACCGGATCCCTCTCCGCGCTCGGCCAGGGCATCAAGAACTCCGTGGACCTCGCGGCCAAGACCGCGAACAAGAACAACGAGGTCCCCGGCATCGAGTTCAAGATCGAAGCCCTCGACGACCAGGCCGTCCCCGCCTCCGGACAGGCCAACGCCACCAAGCTCGTCGGCAACAAGGACGTCCTCGGAGCCGTCGGCCCGCTGAACTCCGGCGTCGCCCAGTCCATGCAGGGCGTCTTCGAGAAGGCCGACATGGCCCAGGTCTCCCCCGCCAACACCAACCCCGCCCTCAGCCAGGGCGACAACTGGGGCAAGGGCGACTCCAAGCGCGTCTTCAAGACCTACTTCCGCACCTGCGCCACCGACGTCGTCCAGGGCAAGTTCGCCGCCCAGTACCTCTTCAACGACGCGAAGAAGAAGAAGGTCTACGTCGTCGACGACAAGCAGACCTACGGCGCCGGCCTCGCCGCCATCTTCTCCGCGGAATTCGAGCGCCTCGGCGGCAAGGTCGTCGGCACCGACCACGTCACGGTCAAGGAGACCGACTTCTCCAGCACCGCCGACAAGGTCAAGAGCTCGGGCGCCGACTCCGTCTACTACGGCGGCCAGTACCCCGAGGGCGGCCTGCTCTCCGACCAGATCAAGAAGACCGGCGCCAAGATCCCCACCATGGGCGGCGACGGCATCTACGACCCCGCCTTCATCAGCGCCTCCGGTGAGGCCAACGACGGCGACTTCGCCACCTCCGTCGGCTACCCCGTCGAGGCCCTCCCGACCGCCAAGCAGTTCATCTCGGACTACAACGCCGGCGGCTACAAGGACCCGTTCGCAGCCTACGGCGGCTACTCCTACGACGCCGGATGGGCCATCATCCAGGCCGTCAAGGCCGTCGTCGCCGACAACGACGGCAAGCTCCCCGAGGACGCCCGCGCCAAGGTCACCGAGGCCATGGCCAAGGTCTCCTTCGACGGCGTGACCGGCAAGGTCTCCTTCGACGAGTTCGGTGACACCACCAACAAGCAGCTCACCGTCTACGAGGTCCAGAAGGGCGCCTGGAAGGACGTCAAGAGCGCCACGTTCGAGGACTGATCACCCAGCACCACCCCAGCACACGCTCCTGACCGCGCGAGGGCGCAACAGCGCCCTCGCGCGGTGTCATATCCGACAAGCTCATCGGAGGCACTGCGGTGAACGAACTGCCGCAACAGCTGGCGAACGGCCTCGCACTCGGCGCGCTCTATGGCCTCATAGCCATCGGGTACACCATGGTGTACGGCATCGTCCAGCTCATCAATTTCGCCCACGGCGAGATCTTCATGATCGGGGGCTTCGGCGCCCTCACCACCTACCTCGCGCTCCCCAGCGGAACCTCGCTCATGGTGGTCATACCCCTCATGATCATCGGAGGCGCCATCGCCTCCGTCGCCGTAGCCACAGCCGCGGAACGCTTCGCCTACCGCCCCCTGCGCGGCGCACCACGACTGGCCCCCCTCATCACCGCGATCGGCCTCTCGATCGTCCTCCAGCAGCTTGTCTGGGGCTTCTACCCCGACGCCAAGAAGCCGCGCAGCTTCCCGGAGTTCAAGGGCGAGTCGTTCAAGATCTTCGACAACCTCTACCTCCAGCGCGCAGACGCCTTCATCCTCGTCCTCGCCCCCCTCTGCATGCTCGCCCTCGGCATGTTCGTCGCCAAGAGCCGCAGCGGCCGCGCCATGCAGGCCACCGCGCAGGACCCCGACACGGCCAAGCTCATGGGCATCAACACCGACCGCATCATCGTGATGGCCTTCGCCATCGGAGCCGCGTTCGCCGCCATCGCAGCCGTCGCCTACGGCCTCGACAAGGGCCAGATCAACTTCGAGATGGGCTTCCTCCTCGGCCTCAAGGCCTTCACCGCCGCCGTACTCGGCGGAATCGGCAACATCTACGGCGCCATGGTCGGCGGAGTCGTCCTCGGCCTCGCCGAAGCCCTCTCCATCGCCTACATCGAAGAAATCCCCGGCATGCAGCAGCTCGGCGGCGGCGCCTGGGCCAACGTCTGGGCATTCGTACTTCTCATCGTCGTCCTCCTCGTCAGGCCACAAGGCCTGCTCGGCGAGCGCGTCGCGGATCGGGCGTGAGAACCATGACAACCGACACCACCACAACCGCCGCCACCACCCCGGCCGACACCGGCTCCCGGACCAGGGCACTGCGCGGCCTCACCGCCCTCGGCGGCGTCGCGACCATCGCCAGCACCTTCCTGTCGTGGACCTACACCGACGAGTTCCCCGGAGACCTCACCGTCTACGGCTACCCCGGCGGCCTCCAGGTCCTCACCCTCGTCGCAGGCGCCCTCGTACTCCTGTACGCACTCGCCGCCCTCGACATCCGCGGCCTCCGCTGGCTCGCCCCCACCGGCACCACCAAAGCCCTCCGGCTCCTCGCCCTCGGCGCCTTCGCGACCACCTGGTTCACCGTCATCGCCATCGCCGTCGAACTCGGCGGCATCGTCAACCTGGAACCCGGCGGCTTCGTCGCAGCAGTGACCTCCGCGATCCCCCTGATCGCCTTCCTCCTGCCCGACGACACCCACAAGGCCACCCGCCCCCGGGAGCTCCCCTCCTGGGCCGAAATCCTCATCATCGTCGCCGCCTTCGGCACCGGGCTCTACGTCGTCACCTACGGCATCGACACCGAATACGCCGAACTCTTCACCGGCTACATGATCACCGCCGGTTTCGCCGTGACCGCCCTCTTCAAAGCCGGCCTCATGGCCCGGCTCTCCGGGCTCACCACGAAATACCGCTCCATCGCCGTGGCCGCCGCATTCGTGGCCGCAGCAGCATTCCCCTTCACACAGACCACCGACCAGTTCACCCTCATCGCCGTCAACATCCTCATCTTCGCGACGGTCGCACTCGGACTGAACATCGTCGTCGGCCTCGCCGGCCTCCTCGACCTCGGATACGTCGCCTTCCTCGGCGTCGGCGCCTACACCGCCGCACTCGTCTCCGGCACCACCGCCTCCGCCTTCGACGTCCACTTCCCCTTCTGGGCAGCCGTCCTCACCGGAGCGGCCGTCTCCCTCATCTTCGGCGTCGTCATCGGCGCACCGACCCTCCGGCTCCGCGGCGACTACCTCGCCATCGTCACCCTCGGCTTCGGCGAGATCTTCCGCATCACCGTCGGCAACCTCGACGGCGTATCCGGACCCCAGGTCACCAACGGCCCCAACGGCGTACCCAACATCCCCGACCTCGTCTTCTTCGGATACGACTTCGGCGAATCCCACACGATCCTGGGCATCGAACTCGGCGGATACGCCAACTACTACCTGCTCATGCTGCTCGCGATGATCCTCGTGGTCCTCGTCTTCAGCCGCGCCGGCAGCTCCCGCATCGGCCGCGCCTGGGTCGCCATCCGCGAGGACGAGACCGCCGCCACCGCGATGGGCATCAACGGCTTCCGCGTCAAACTCATCGCCTTCGCCCTCGGCGCCACCCTCGCCGGCCTCGCCGGCACCGTCCAGGCCCACGTACAGAGCACCGTCGTCCCGGAGATGTACGTCTTCGCCGGACCCGTGCCGCCCAACTCCGCCTTCCTCCTCGCCGCAGTCATCCTCGGCGGCATGGGAACCATCAGCGGACCCCTGATCGGCGCGACCCTCCTCTACATGATCCCCGCGAAGCTGCAGTTCCTCCAGGACTACCAGCTTCTCGGCTTCGGCCTCGCACTCATCCTGCTGATGCGCTTCCGCCCCGAAGGCCTCATCGCCAACCGGCGCGCCCAGCTGGAATTCCACGAGACCGGCCAACTCGACACGCCCGAAGGCACACTGCCCGAATCCGGCGTCGGCACCGTGAAGGCGGGGGCGTGAACGACATGACGACCACCACCGAGACCACCACGCCCGTCCTGGACGCCAGCGGCGTCACCATGCGCTTCGGCGGCCTCACCGCCGTACGCGACGTCGACCTCAAGGTCAACGCAGGCGAAATCGTCGGCCTCATCGGCCCCAACGGGGCAGGCAAGACCACCTTCTTCAACTGCCTCACCGGGCTCTACGTCCCCACCGAGGGCAAGGTGCGCTACAAGGGCACCGTCCTGCCCCCCAAGCCCCACCTCGTCACCCAGGCAGGCATCGCCCGCACCTTCCAGAACATCCGGCTCTTCGCCAACATGACCGTCCTGGAGAACGTCCTCGTCGGACGCCACACCAGGACCAAGGAAGGCCTCTGGTCCGCCCTCCTCCGCGGCCCCGGATTCAAGAAGGCCGAAGCCGCGTCCCACGCACGCGCCATGGAACTCCTCGAGTTCATCGGCCTGCAGGACAAGGCCGACCACCTCGCACGCAACCTCCCCTACGGAGACCAGCGCAAGCTGGAGATCGCACGCGCCCTCGCCAGCGACCCCGGACTCCTCCTCCTGGACGAGCCCACCGCGGGCATGAACCCCCAGGAAACCCGCGTCACCGAAGAACTCATCTTCGCCATCCGGGACATGGGCATCGCCGTACTCGTCATCGAGCACGACATGCGCTTCATCTTCAACCTCTGCGACCGCGTCGCCTGCCTCGTCCAAGGCGAAAAACTCGTCGAAGGCACACCCGCGGTCGTCCAGGGCGACGAACGCGTCGTCGCCGCCTACCTCGGCACGCCCTTCGAAGGCGACACACCCGAGAAGGCCGGCACACCCGATGCCGAACCCGCCGCAGCGGACAACGCGGGAAGCACCACCAGCACAGAAGGGGAAGGCCAGTGACCGCACTGCTCGAGGTCGAGGACCTCAGGGTCGCCTACGGCAAGATCGAAGCCGTCAAGGGAATCTCCTTCACCGTCGAGGCCGGTCAGGTCGTCACCCTCATCGGAACCAACGGCGCGGGCAAGACCACAACCCTGCGCACCCTCTCCGGCCTCCTCAAGCCCTCCGGCGGGCGGATCCTCTTCGACGGGAAACCCCTCACCGGGATCCCCGCCCACAAGATCGTGGCACTGGGCCTCGCCCACTCCCCCGAAGGCCGCCACATCTTCCCCCGCCTCAGCATCGCGGAGAACCTCCAGCTCGGCGCCTTCCTCCGCACCGACAAGGCAGGCATCGAGAAGGACATCCAGCGCGCCTACGACCTCTTCCCCATCCTCGGGGAACGCCGGAAGCAGGCCGCCGGAACCCTCTCCGGCGGCGAGCAGCAGATGCTCGCCATGGGACGCGCACTCATGTCCCAGCCCAAACTGCTCATGCTCGACGAGCCCTCCATGGGCCTCTCCCCGATCATGATGCAGAAGATCATGGAGACCATCGTCGAGCTCAAGGCGTCCGGCACCACGATCCTGCTCGTCGAGCAGAACGCCCAGGCGGCCCTCTCCCTCGCGGACCAGGGCCACGTCATGGAGGTCGGCAAGGTCGTCCTCTCCGGCACGGGCGCCGACCTCCTCCACGACGAGTCGGTCCGCAAGGCCTACCTCGGCGAGGACTGAGCACCCGGCACCACGACAAGGGCCCGCCCCCGGACATCCGGGAGCGGGCCCTTCTCCGTACGCGCGTACGCGCCTACTCGGAAGCCTTCTTCTTCTCCTCGGCGTCCTCGATCAGCGCCTCGGCCAGCTGCTGCATCGACATCCGGCGGTCCATCGACGTCTTCTGGATCCAGCGGAACGCGGCCGGCTCGGAGAGGCCGTAATCCGTCTGCAGGATGCTCTTCGCCCGGTCCACCAGCTTCCGGGTCTCCAGCCGCTGCGACAGGTCCGCGATCTCGCTCTCCAGCGCCTTCAGCTCCGCGAACCGGGACACGGCCATCTCGATGGCCGGGACCACGTCGCTCTTGCTGAACGGCTTCACGAGGTACGCCATCGCCCCCGCGTCCCGGGCCCGCTCGACCAGATCGCGCTGCGAGAACGCCGTCAGCATCAGGACCGGGGCGATGGACTCCTCGGTGATCTTCTCGGCGGCGGAGATCCCGTCGAGGACCGGCATCTTCACATCGAGGATCACCAGGTCCGGCCGGTGCTCCCGCGCCAGCTCGACGGCCTGCTGCCCGTCCCCGGCCTCACCGACGACCGAGTACCCTTCCTCCTCCAGCATCTCCTTGAGGTCGAGGCGGATGAGCGCCTCGTCCTCGGCGATGACGACGCGGGTCGTCAGCGGCGGGACGTGCGACTTGTCGTCGTCGGCGGCGTCTACGGGCTGGGGCGACTCGGGGGTGGTCACGGGGCTCCTTGGTCAAGACAGGGGTGCAGCTCCCAAGAGCCTACCTAGCTACGCTAAGCTGGATCATCGGCGGGTCGAAGTAAACCTTCGATTCATCGCGCCCCGGTAGTCCAATTGGTTAGAGACAATGGATTCAAAACCCATACAGTGTCGGTTCGAGTCCGACTCGGGGTACTTTCCTTAGATTCCAAGGTTGAGCAATGATTTAACGGCTTCACCTGATCCGGGTAGCGCCCGAGTGTCTCCGTGCCGGCGTCAGCTCAGGCACCCTCAGCCGTACCGCCCGGCTCCGACGGCACCGACCTCACCGACTGCGACCAGCTCGGCATCTCCGTAGCCCGACGGGCGTCCGTGGCTCTCATGGACGCTCACGTCGGGCCGAAGTACTGACGACCGTTACCTCGGGCTGTCGTCCTCGCCGATGTGGTGCACCCGCACCAGGTTCGTGGAGCCGGCGACCCCGGGCGGGGAACCGGCCGTGATGACCACGATGTCGCCCTTCTGGCAGCGGCCGATCCGCAGCAGTTCCTCGTCCACCTGCGCCACCATCGCGTCCGTCGAGTCCACGTGCGGCCCGAGGAACGTCTCGACGCCCCACGTCAGGTTCAGCTGCGCACGGGTGGCCCGGTCCGGGGTGAAGGCCAGCAGCGGGATCGGGGAGCGGTAACGGGAGAGGCGTTTGACCGTGTCGCCGCTCTGGGTGAAGGCCACCAGGGCCTTCGCGCCGAGGAAGTCGCCCATCTCGGCTGCCGCGCGGGCGACCGCGCCGCCCTGGGTGCGGGGCTTGTTGCGGTCGGTGAGGGGCGGGAGGCCCTTGGCGAGGATGTCCTCCTCGGCCGCCTCCACGATGCGGGCCATGGTGCGCACCGTCTCGACGGGGTACTTGCCGACGCTGGTCTCGCCGGAGAGCATCACGGCGTCCGTGCCGTCGATGACGGCGTTGGCGACGTCGGAGGCCTCGGCGCGGGTGGGGCGGGAGTTGTCGATCATCGAGTCGAGCATCTGGGTGGCGACGATGACCGGCTTGGCGTTGCGCTTGGCGAGTTTGATGGCGCGCTTCTGGACGATCGGGACCTGTTCCAGGGGCATTTCGACGCCGAGGTCGCCGCGGGCGACCATGATGCCGTCGAAGGCGGCGACGATGTCGTCGATGTTGTCGACGGCCTGGGGCTTCTCGACCTTGGCGATGACGGGGAGGCGGCGCTCCTCCTCGTCCATGACGCGGTGGACGTCGTCGATGTCGCGTCCGGTGCGCACGAAGGAGAGGGCGATGACGTCGGCGCCGGTGCGCACGGCCCAGCGGAGGTCTTCGATGTCCTTCTCGGAGAGCGCGGGGACGGAGACGGCGACGCCGGGGAGGTTGAGTCCCTTGTGGTCGGAGACCATGCCGCCTTCGATGACGGTGGTGTGGACGCGGGGTCCGTCGACTCCGGTGACTTCGAGGGTGACGCGGCCGTCGTCGATGAGGATGCGTTCGCCGGTGGTGACGTCGGCGGCGAGTCCGTCGTAGGTGGTGCCGCAGGTGTGGCGGTCGCCTTCCATGGGTTCGACGGTGATGGTGAAGTCGTCGCCGCGTTCAAGGAGTACGGGGCCTTCGGCGAAGCGGCCGAGGCGGATCTTCGGGCCTTGAAGGTCGGCGAGGATTCCTACGCTGCGGCCGGTTTCCTCGGAGGCTTTGCGCACGTGGTGGTAGCGCTCTTCGTGTTCGGCGTAGGTGCCGTGGCTGAGGTTGAGGCGGGCGATGTCCATTCCCGCTTCGACGAGTGCCTTGATCTGCTCGTACGAGTCGGTGGCGGGTCCCAGGGTGCAAACGATTTTTGCTCGGCGCATGGTTCGAGCCTAGACCTTACCTGTGGGTAGGTATTTGTCTCCGCATGACTGCTCAACGGCCTTTTGGTTAAGGGTTATTGCTAACTGTTGAATTGTGCGGCGGCGCGCTCCGATGAGCAGTTCATAGGACCCGCGCACGTCTCTGCGCGGGTCGCTCAAAGCTGCGGGGGCGACATCGTAAAACGGGCGTTGACCTGGGCGTATACGGTCTGGCGCTGGGGTTCGAGATCGAGGGCGGGGGCGGCCTC
>Ga0164306_10001579_pt1 | contig 10178 bp, 8 predicted proteins | sample Whisoiple_242_MG_FD_110213 | JGI IMG/M metagenome (GOLD analysis project Ga0164306, IMG submission 110213) | Soil microbial communities amended with fresh organic matter from upstate New York, USA - Whitman soil sample_242_MG | ecosystem: Environmental > Terrestrial > Soil > Unclassified >... | reverse complement strand
GCCCGCATGTTCCAGCGCTCCATCACTGCGGGTGGACGCCCGTCACGCTGGTCACGAAATCCACGAAGCGGCCACGCGGATGATCGCGGAAGTAACTGCGGGCCGCTGCGCGCGCCTCGGCCGGCTGGCGCTGATTGTGGATGGCCGAGACGAGCAGCGCGTCGCGCTCGTCCGCGAAAGGGCTGCCAGGGAACGCTTTGCGGTCCGCGTAGATGAGCTGTTCGGCCCGGGCCGGATCCGTCAGCACGACCTCGCGGATCGCCATGATTTCGGGCGAGACCCCAGCGCTAGGCGGGCCTGCGGCCGCAACCGCCAACCCCCCATCGGGGACGGCGGCGGATGCGGAGGCGTCCGGAGATTGAGCGCTCTGGGTCGCGGCGGGCGCGGGCTCGTCGCGCGCAGCGGGTGTCGCGGCGCCGGTCGCCGGTTGGCCCTGGGGAGGTGCGGTCAAAGGCCGCGACGCCGTCTGCTTTGGAACGCTCGAGCCGCGCAGCCAGTAGCAGCCGACCGCGCCCGCCGTCGCCACCAGTACGAGCGCGATCCCCCACCGCTGATCAATCCGCATCGTCGGCTGGCGTACCCGATCGGGCGCGAGCGCGCAATTGCCAACTGCGCACGCCTCGGGGCCTCGACGACCGCACGTAGGTGCGCTTCGATTAGCATTTCAACCGCGGGCGTATCAGCATCGAGACGGTGGCAGAAGCATCGGTAACGAGATGAAGGTCAGTCGAGGTCCCGCCCTGTTACTGATTTTGGCCAGCAGCAGTTACTTCGGACTTCATGCTTGGAACGAGGGATATCGGAGTGGAGCTGGGGGCACGATAGCGTCCTACCTGCTACCGATCTGGGTTGCTTGTTGGTTGGTGAGCTCGACTACGGGGGACGGCGCGTTCGTGCGCTGGGTCATGCTGGCGGCAGCGCTATTCGTCGTACCTGCGGCAGCGGTCGGCATCTGGATGGGGTCCCAGACCATGGGGATTTTCCTCAACCTGGCGCTGTTGATTGGCGCCCCACTCGTCGCGGTCGCCTACCACTCCGCGTATTCCCGTACCCGCTGAGCAAACGTTGCGAAGCCTCGGCGCTGAACGATGCGAGGAAACCGCCTTTGGTGACGAAAGCATCTCCCGAAGACGCGGGTAGGTTGCCGCGCACGAGCGCCGAAGACAGCCGAACGACGCGGTAGCCCGCGCGCTCGAGCTAGCCGCTCCGACGCCGTGGGCTCGAGAATACCAGCTCGAGATCACGGACTGGCGAGCGTCTTCAGCCAGCGCCCAACGGCGGCGCCACCGGCGCCTTCGACCATGACGATGCGTCCCTTGATCGGCAGTCTCAGGAGCTCGCGGCGCGTGGCACGGTTCACGGCGACCAGCGAGGATGGCTCGACGATTAGCCAGATGTCTTTGGAAAGCGAAGCGACGACATCGAGCGCGTCGGGGAGTATCTGCTTCGCTTCAACCAGGCTCGCCGGTGCCGCCATCCCGCCGAGCGCGTCAGGGGAGGGGCGGACCGGGGCCGTAACCGTGAAGCTACGCGCCGAGTTGCCCGGTAGCAGTACGGTGCCGTCGAGCCAGAGCCGACCGTCACGGTGCTGGAGGCAAACTCCGGGATCTTTCCGGAAGTCGATGACGGCCCACGACGCATCGTAGGGCTCGTCCAAACGTGCTGCGTGTCCGCTTCACCGTAGTTGGCGAGCGCATGGTGCATGAACTGCTCGAGCTGCGACCGGTCGGCTAGGCGTGACAGCGGCCAAGCGAGGGGAGCGCCAGTCGGGGTCGTGAGCTCCAAAGCGTGCTGTGCCTGGAAGGCGAGCGCACCGCCCGTCCACTCGCTCGTGGTGTGACTCACGCATAGTGCCTTGGATGTCACGTAGACCACCTGCGTGGTGTCTTCGGCGCCGGCCACCGCGCCGCGCTCCAACGCACGCCGGCGCTGCTGCTCGACGACCGGAATCGCAGTGCGTTGCCAAGCTCGCCAGAGCACGGTGGCATCGTAGAAGTGCGGCGTGTCAGGCTCGGCGTCTTTGCCTGGTTGCAGGTCGCGCTTCACGCTGACCTCACCCAGATACAAAAAGCCGCGTGACTGAGGGACTGCCAGGTAGGGGAGCTCGGAAGCGAGCCGTACGCTGTCTCCGGCGATGTGCAGCACGACGGTCCGGTAACCGGCGGCGCCATCCGTGCGCGGACGGCCTTGCGCACTGAACATCGGCGCGTACCCCTCGATGTTCTCGACGTGAAGGCCTAGCAACAACACCGAATCCGGTACGGCCTCGGCGCGCGCACGGGCCCCCCACAGCGATACGAGCACCATCACCACCAGTTTCAGCCCCAAACGCATGCGCCGACCATAACGCTTGTTCGAGGCGCCGTCTTCCCTAGCCGAGGGCTTCATCAGGCTGCGCGGGGAGATGGCTTCTCATGCCGCTCGTCGGCTGGAAGCGCTGACACGAAACGCGGCGACTGATATGAGTTTCGAGCATGATGAGATTCGTACGTTCCGCCACTGCGCTGCTCGTGGTCGCGTCGCTCAGTGGTTGCTCGAAGGACGCCCCGAGCACGGAGCCGCCCGAGCCTGGGGCGAGCGCGGGAGCGGGCGGAGCTGCGGAGTCGAGCGCGGGCGGGCTCAACCCGTTCGTGCTGTCGTGTGCCGTCAACCTCGACGGTCGCGAGACGCTGCGGCGCGGCTGGCCGGCGGTGCTGCGCGTGAGCGCCGCGTTCGATCACGAGCCGGAAGCCGACGAGCGCTACACGCTCGACAACGACGCGCTGCGCTTGACGGTGCGTGATGCGTCCGACAAGGAGCAACCTTTGTCCTTCACGAGAGCGGTGGCGTCCGAGACGGTGCTCGATGCCGACCATCCCGCGCTGGAGCTGATTCGAGTTTTGTCGGGCGAACGAACCGACGAGCTCACGAAGGGCACCTACACGCTCGAGGTGAGCTGGGGGCCGGCGCGCGAACGCTTCGAAATTGCCGTCGAGGATCCGCCGCCCGACTCGCCGCGGACTAACGAGAGCCGGGCGCTGCTCGAGGCCGACGCGGCGCTGCAGCTCGGCCATCTCGACGCGGCGCTCGACGGGCTCGATCTCGCGCTCGACGACCAGCCTGACTCGATTGTCCTCCTCAATCAGCGCGCGATCGTGCGTGAACAGGCCGGGGACGACGAGGGGGCCTTGGTCGACGCGCAAGCCGCGCTAGCGGCGTTTTACGCGCAATTTCCTGATGCGAGTGAACCGCCCATCACCATCTTGCAAGTGAACGGGCGCGTGCTGAATCGCCTGCTCGGAGGTGCGCCGTGAAGCGGTCTCGACCGTTGCGAGCGGGGAGCGGCGCGCTGCTCGCGCTTCTGATCTGGCAGGGCTCGAGCGCCGCTGCAAACATTCCGACAGCGCTTCAGGAGGTCAAACGCTGGCGCATGACCTTCAACTACGAAGAGACGGCGACCGGCAAGGCGCAAGATTGGGACTGGAAGCTCAACATCAAAGCTAGCGGCAGCGCTTTGCTCGAGAAGACGGACGACGCCTACGGCAAATGGACCGGCACGCCTGACGTGAGCGTGAGCTACTCGTACGTCGGCTATGAAGGCAATCCGATGTGTTACACCGATGAATCGGTGATGAGCTCGGGGGGCCTGGTCGACGTCGAAGATTCCGCAAGTCTGCAGTTCTTTGCGGACGGATACCAGATCTCGCCGGCGGCTCACAATGTCATGATGATGTTGCAGCAGACCAACGCCTGCCCCGACGCGCACGAGGTAAACGTCAGCGGGCAGCGCTTCTGGTACCAGTACGGCATCATTTCGGACTCGATTCCATATCCCGACGGGCTAGAGCTGAGCGGTACGCTGACCGACGACACGCATCGGCCGAACGTCGAGCAAACCATCGGCGACTTGGATTTGGCCACCACCCACGCGGTGCTCAGCTACCAGCTCACGCCCGAGCAGGATCCGCTCGTGCTCGAGATCGACGACTCGGGCGCCTATGAGACCTGGCGACCGTCGGTCGGCGACGCGCGGGGCAATCCCGGGGAGCCGATCACGATCAAGGTCGAGCTCAAGGGCGAGAGCGGCGACAAGCCCACCGTCAAGGCAAGCAAGTTCACCTGGGCTTTGACGGGAACGTCACGCGAGCCGGGCTTCTCGATGAACTACCCGATCGACGCCGACGACGACGAGCCCGATCTCAAGCTCGAGGGCATGGCGAGCGACGGCCAAGAGCTCAGCGACGAAGACCAGCGGCTCGAGCACCTGCTGGTCACACCCGCGACGACCGACCAGGTACAGATCCGGCCGTACGATTGGGGTGGTTGGAGCACGCTGCGCGTCACCGCTTTGCTCGAGGACGGTCGCACCATCGTCGGCAGAGTCAAAAGCAGCAAAGAGGAAGATCTGCGCCTGCCGAAACGCGCCGAAGACTCGTACATCGCCGACGTCTGGAAGAAGCAGAAGCACGCGAGCGGCGACGATCACGCCGACGACGACGCAAAACCCAACGGCGACGGCAACGACGGCGATGGCCTGTCCCTCTACGAGGAGTATCGCGGCTTCTATCATCAGGGCGAGCACGTCGAGGGCGATCCCACCACCAAAGACTTGTTCGTCTTCACGGCTCAAGCCGCGCGCCCGGGCGTGGCGCACTTCGCGAAGCTGTCCAAGCTTGCCGTACACATGTACCTGCGCGGCTCCGAGCTCCCGGAAAGTCGCGTGATCAACGCCAATCGCAGCGGCGGGCCGAACGTCACGGATCAGCACGCGCTACGCGTTGTCATCAGTGAGTCCCAACCCGCCGCCACCGAGCACGTGAACCTGCTCGGTCAAGCCGTCGGTGGTCCCGGTACCCCGAAGGACGTGCTCGAGGTGCGGCTGATGGGCGGCTGGGCCGCGTTGCCGCTCGCCGACCGCAATCAAGTCGTGGCTCACGAGTTGTTCCACGCCGTGAACGTCTACCATCACGGCGAGGTTGACGAGCCGGTGGTCGCCTGGGGGCTGAATGACGAGGGCGAGCTCGTCGAGGTGCGACCCGGATCCGACGCTGGACAACCCATTCACGTCTTCCGCGAACGAGTCGGCAACGTCGATGCCGAGGTTCTCGAGCTCTTGAACAGAGCCGGCAAGCCACTGCTGGGCTGGCTCGGTAAAGACGGCGGCCAGCACTCGGGGAGCGACGCTTGCGTGATGCGCTACTTCGTCGCCAACGCCTACGAAGGCAATCCCGACGCGACCCGCCGCTACGTCACCTCTGAGCGCTTCGGCGCGGGCCTTTGCTCTGATCCGGGCGGCAGTGGGGTGAACGACCCCGCCCGTGATCCCCAGTCGCGCTTCGGCGCCGCCGCCGACAAGCGCGGCGACTGCGTGCATCAAATCCTGGTCAGCGATGCGGTCGACGCGCCCAGCCGCTGAGCCCGGCTTCGCGCCGGCGGCGTAAGCGGCTTGCTGAATTGGGCGAGGCCGGCGCTGAGCTGGAGGGTTGGCCCGTCCGAACCGTGCCCGTCTGCGGCTCTACCTTGGGCGCTGCGGAGGATCTGCGCGACCGTGACCGACACGTCTTCAGTTCACAGCTCGATAACCAAGCGGAGTCCGGAGCTGCGTGGCGTCAGAATGCGGTGGCAACGGGCTCGCGTCGCGCGCCTACGACGATGACCGGAACGCCGACGGCCACTGCTGCAGCGGTGGCGATGAGGCCACCGAGCATGACCTCCGAGTGACACGTCCGTCTCCCGCTGCCCTCTGATCCGTCGAGGCTCACGCAGCTCAGGTAGCCAAGCGACGTGACGATCAGGCCTACGGGAGCGAGCGACGTAATCACGATGCCTGCCGTCATCATCCCGGGCGAGTGGCGCTTGCCCCTCGGAGCCGGACGTCGCCGCTCTTTCTTGGGAGAGACTGGGTCGTCAGCGAGCGACGCCGTGGACGTCGGAGCCGGCGCCCTCGTGCTGGGCGAAAGTTGCGGCGCGCGAGCCGCAGGGACTGCGCTTACGGGTTGCCGAGCCGGCGGTGCGACGCACTCCCCGCTTTCGCAGATTTGGTCGCCTGGACACTCCTTGTCACTCGCGCACGCCGCAAGCGCCGATCCCGATGTCATCATCATCCCAGCGAACGCGACTGTGCCCACCCGTACCACCCGATTCCACATGGGTTTAAGCTCGCCCGAGGCTCGCGGGTCGACAAATTGCGTGGAGCCGGGTAATCGCCGCGCGCGTGAGGAGACGCGGATGGCGTCGAGACCGTTCGAGAGTCGACCGGCGCGATTTCGCGGCCTAAGAGACCGTCCCCCGAATCGTAGGTGAGACGAACGTTTCCGCGAGGGTGCGACCCTGCTCCATCGGAGGCATCTTTTTGTCGAACGAGGGCGAAAGCCGCGACGACAGAGTAGCTGCACGAGACAGCAAGATCGTTCAACTCCGAGTTGCGCAGGTCATGTTAGGAAACACGGCGCCTCCAACCGGTCCAGCTCACCTTGCCGTTCGGCTGACGAACGCTCGCGCCCGGTGTTTACGTAGTTGGCGACGACGCGTCTGCGACCGATTGGATGGCAATAAATCACGACGAAAGAGGGAATCAAAACATGTCTCGTTCGACTCGTCTGCGGTCCGCTGTGCAACGTCTTTCGGCAACTTTGCCAACACTGGGCCTGCTCTTTGCTGCGAATGCCACAGGATGTGTGACGCAAGCGGAGGCTCCCCCCAAGGTTGCTGAGGCGGTACCTCCGCCCTATCAGGCTAATTTCGGCTACGCCGTGCCGAATAGCGGCCGGAAGATCGAAGTGACCGTAGGCATCGTGGCGCCACAGTTCTCAGGTGATGGCGTCGAGTGGTGGAAGTCGCGAAAGACGGATGATGTTACCAAGGCCATGGTTCGGGGTCTTAGAACGAGCTTTACGGAGCTGTTCACGGCCAAAGGATTCAATACTGCCGGCCCTTTCGATTCCGTCGATGACATGACGTTTCCGGAGAAGAAGGGCAGCGACTTCGTTCTTTATCCCGACTTCGACGTGGACGTGAACATGGTCGCCTCCGGTGGCGTGGCGCCGGCCAAGCCCGTAGAGGCCAAGCCAAAGGCGGAGGGAGCCAGCTTCAGCCTGGGCGACATGCTCGGTGGCGGAGGGAAAGGTGCGCCCGCCGCTGCGGGGCCAACCAAATGCACCGCCACGTTGAAGATGTCCGGCACCGTTCTGCTCATCGTCAAAGAGCCCCTCAGTGGAGAGAAGATGTGGGCAAAGAAGATCGACGTCTCCGAGCCGATCAAAAACCTCGAATTTACGGGCTACCAGTGCAACGTCGAGAACGGGCAGATCCGCGGCGCCAGCGATGCGTGGGCCAAGGCCAACGAAGACATGTATCAGAACGTCATGAAAGAGCTGGACCGGTATGTGAACGCCGAAGAGTTCCAGGACCTGAAGAAGCAGTCGCTCGATCTGCGAGCAAAGAAGGTGTACTGAAACGTCAGGAGCTTTTCGCGAATTCCGATGAGCGTCGGCGCCTGCAAGCGTTTGAGAGAGGTCTGAGCTCGGTTCGCGGGGCTACCAGCCCGCGGCGAGGTTTTTGGCTTCGCCGGTCGCGTCGTTCCAACATTTCACGTGCCCCGCGACACTGAGTGAGCAGACGATGTAGGCAGAGGCCACGAAGTCGATCGTGTCCGCGTCGCCGTACGGTGTTGGGGGCAGCTCTTCGAAGACGTTGCCGCAGTGCAGTTGGCGGGCGTCATCGAGCGCGCAGGCACGCGGCAACGTCGTCCCGATGACCTTCTTGAACTTGCCCGGCCAAGTTGCCGCCTGCAGGCCCTCGGAGAAGGTGAGCCAGCATGCCATCTCGCCCTGGTCCGAAATTGCGCAACCAGCAGATTGATGGTCGACCAGTACATGCGCGGGGGCGCCATGCCAATCAGGCGGCGTCTGGACTTGTCCGAGCGCATGCACGCCGAGCGGGCTGAGCACGAACACGTAGCCATCGCTCAGGCTGATGTCGATGGGCTGCTGCACGACGGGCGGCTCGCTGAACAGGTCATGACAAAGCAGCTCGCCATTGCAGAGACTGCACAGGCCGTGGTCACCGACTACGACGCGCCCGTCGCACGCTTCTTGGGTACAAGAATAGCGGTCTTGCGAGTCACGAAAGCAAGGCATGACCTGCGAACCGTTGACGTAGTCATCCGGTAGCAGTACTTCCATCGTGTCACCCGGTAGGGTCGTCTTCTGCACCTGGAAGGCCTCAGGAAAACATTCGAGGCGATCGCTGCCCAGCACCGCGCACACGCCATTGCTCTCTTTGTCGGACGCGAGCAGTCGCACGCAGTCGACGCCAGCCGTGTCGACGTTAGTCACCACGCCGCAAGCGCCGCAGGTACCGAGCTTCCCGAGCACCGGATCGCATGCCGGCTCACCAGGCGCACAGCGCAGCCCTTTTTCGTCGCAGGGCGCGCCGCCGGCCGCTCCGGCAGCGCCGGCTGCTGCGTCCGCGCCGTCCGCGCCTGCTGCGGGGTCGGGCTCAGTCGTCTCTTCACCGCCTTTGCCGGCATTGGCGCGCCCGCCATTCGTGCCGGCTCCATTCGCGTTCCCGGAGCTCGCGTTACCGCTGGTTGCGCCACCACCATTCGTGCCGCTGCCATTCATATTGCCGCCGATAGTGCCAGGCTCGCCTTGGTGAGTCGTCTCCCCGCAACCGATGAAGAGCAGCACACATACCCCCGACGCGCGCCATCCCAACATCGGCGATAGCCTAGCAGAGTCGATTTCGAATTTAAACTGGACGCTTCTAGGGCTTCCGTGGGCGCCGCTGCGTGTACTCCCGGGCAGTCGAGGTCCGCGCAAGAGGAACGTGAATAGTGGGAAGCCACCATTTCCTTCAGCGCCCGGCGTCTTCGCGCTTCGCCCTGAGCACTGCGCCTCGCCGAGCTTACGCGACCGAGCCGGCGCGACACCGGCTCGGTCGACGCCGTCGCCTCAGCCGGTGACGCTGGGGCGCCCGGTCTCCAGGTGCCCCGTCAGGCGCTGCGCCCAACCGGCGTCGTTGCTGAGCGTGATGGTGAGGTCGTACCAGCCATCCGAGTCGTTGCAGGCATCGAGCAGCCATTGCTCGGTGCTGTGCGCGGCCACGCGAAGTTTTTGCGGCTTGGCGTGGGGCGCATAGTTGTTGAAGGTAATGGTGAAGGTCACGCTGCGCGAAGCGTCGTTCTGCAGCTGGAGGCGTAGCCGGGGCCCGCCATTGCGATCGCGGCAGCCGTGGCCCTGCTTGTCGTCGTCATCGTAGTAGCTCGCTTTCACCCAAGCGTCGACGCCGGCGCCCTCCGTGTCCCCCACGTAGCGGCGGAGGAAGCGGTTCGGACCGATGACCGTGATGTCGTAAGCGGTGTCACCGGGCCCCGCGCCGACCGCGCCGGTGCCCACGCTGACGTCACCCGCGCCGATCGTAAATTGGCCCGGAAATGCGGCAGGATAAGCGGCGAGGGCAGGGACGCCCGTGAGGTTGTTGTAGACCGAGAAATGGCTGGCTTTGCTCGCAAACGGCGCCACGTTGCTGAGCTCGAGCGAAGCCACGAGCGCGCCGCTCGCGCCCGGCGCGATGTCGACCAGGTTGGCGTTCGGTTGGCAAGGCAGAGGACGCGCGCGCTTGCTGCCCGGCTCTTGCTTCGGCATCACGTTGCTGTCCGGCAGCGGCACGTACTCGACCTCGGGAACGAGCGAGGTCGGTGCGGGCAGCTTTGGCAGGCCGTACACGGGCGCGCTGAAGTCGAACGCGTTCAGCAAATCTCCCGCCACTTGGCGGCGCCATGGGCTGATGTTGGGGCACAGCGCGGGTTTGCCGAGCGCCGTCGTCCACTTTTCGAGGAACTGCAGCACCGAGGTGTGGTCCGACACTTCCGAGGTGACCCAACCGCCGCGCGTCCAAGGCGAGATCAAGATCAGCGGCACGCGGAAGCCGAGCCCCACCGGCAGCGGAACGTTCACCCCGTACGGCTCGAGCGTGCCCGAGTCCACGAACTCGTCGTACTCGCCTTGAGGCGGCACGGGCGGCGGCACGTGGTCGAATTGGCCGTCATTTTCGTCATAGTTGATGACCACGAGCGTCGAGTTGAACACTTCCGGATCGGCGTTGAGCGCGTTCAAGAGCGCGTTCAGAAAATAAGCGCCGTTCGAGGGCGCGGTGACCGGGTGCTCGGAGAAGAACTGATTGTTCACCACCCAGCT
>Ga0164306_10001578_pt1 | contig 10179 bp, 10 predicted proteins | sample Whisoiple_242_MG_FD_110213 | JGI IMG/M metagenome (GOLD analysis project Ga0164306, IMG submission 110213) | Soil microbial communities amended with fresh organic matter from upstate New York, USA - Whitman soil sample_242_MG | ecosystem: Environmental > Terrestrial > Soil > Unclassified >... | reverse complement strand
CGTACCGGAACGCAGCCTCGGTGATCTCAACCTGTGCTCCGGCGGCGTGCGCGCCACCCTCGGCGCATCGCCTGACCACGTCGATCACCCGCTGCAACGCCTCGGTGTCTGCAGCACGAGCCATCCAGCGGCCGGCGGCCCGTCCGGGGATGACGTTCGGCGCCGTGCCCGCATGCTCGACAACACCGTGGACCTGCTGAAGCGGTTCGAACTGTTGCCTGGCCAACCCGATTGCGGTGAGCATGATCGTCAGTGCGTCCAGGGCGTTGATCCCCAGATGGGGGCTGGCGCTGGCATGCGCTTCACGCCCGACGAACTCGACGTGGACGAGAGCCGAGGCGAAGGTGTCCATTTCGATCGTGTCCGCACCGGCGGGATGGACCATCAAGGCGGCGTGGGTGCCGTCGAAGGCGCCCTCATCGAGCATGGTGACCTTGCCGCCTGCGTTCTCTTCAGCGGGAGTTCCGAGCAGCCGAACGGTGATGCCGAGGTCGTCGACCATCGGAACCAGCGCGGTGAACGCCCCAAGGGCTGCACCGGCGATGACGTTGTGGCCGCAGCCGTGCCCGATTTCGGGAAGCGCGTCGTACTCGGCGCACAGGGTGATGACAAGTTCGCCATTCCCGGCCTCTGCCCGAAGAGCGGTCGGGAGGCTGCCCACCCCCACCTGTGCGGTCACGCCGGTGGCGGCGCGGATTCCGTCGGCGAGCAACCGCACCGACCGAAACTCCTGGAGCCCGGTCTCGGCGGCGGCATGAATGGCCCGATGCGTGCCCAGGATCGTTGCACGCGCCTCGTCGACGGCGACTGCCGCCCGATTCTTGGCTTCCCGTGCATCAAGGCTAGACATGAGCGCACCGACCCGAATGCTCGCGAACCGTTTCCGCGAAAACCAGGAAAGGAGCGTCCCGCTCCGCAGCGGGCGTTCCGCTCGCCTCGGGATGCCACTGCACGCCAAGCACGAGGCCGGACTCGTCCTCGAACGCCTCGACCAGTCCGTCGGCGGCGACAGCACTTGTGAATAGGCCCGTTCCCAGACGATCGATGCCCTGATGATGACCGGAAGCGACGGTGATCGCGTCGACCCCGAGGTGCTCACGCAGCCGCGACGGTGCCATCGTGACGGAGTGCCAGAGGAAGTCCAATGCTTCACCGAGGTTCGGTCGGTGAAGATGTTCGACGGCACTGGGCGGTAGGTCGGCGATCAGCGTCCCGCCGGCCGCGACGTTGAGGACTTGGGCCCCGCGGCAGATGCCGAGGGTCGGCAGCCCGGTCAAGAGGGCCGCCCGGGCCAGACTCAGGTCCAGGGCGTCCTGTTCGGGGTTGACGTCGTACACCGCCTCCGACTGGGCGCCGCCGTAGATCGACGGATCGATGTCGCCCCCACCGGGCAGAACCAGGCCGGCGAAGTCGCCGAGATCAACGGTTTCATTGACCACAACGGGTGCCAGTCCGGTGCGCTGCACGAGGGCGGCGATGTCGTGCAGAAGTCGGTTGGCGCCAAGAACGCGTTCGTCGCCGTCGTCGCCGGAGGACAGCCTCGCCGGGATGGCGACTCGCAGGGATGGGGTCATGTGGGGGCTCACTCTTCTTTGAGGACCGGAAAGCGTATAATACCTTTATACTATAGAGACTAGAGGTTAACAGTGCAAGCCCATCTTCAGACTTTGTTCGCGCCGATGCCCGCCGCAGGTGTCAGCGAGGCGATCGTTCGCCGGATCGGTGATCTCATCGCGTCCGGTGACTTGCGCCCGGGCGACCGCTTACCGCCGGAAAGTGAACTCGCGCAGGCGTTCGACGTCGCGCCGATGACCGTTCGCGCCGCTCTTCAGGTGTTGCGTGACTACGGGATGGTCGAGACCAAGCGGGGCCGTGCAGGCGGCACCTTTGTCAATGCCGACGCTCCATGGGCAGCGATCGAGAATGTTCAGCTCCCCACCGCCGAGGAGTTCGAGGACCTCACCATCTGGCGGACCGCAGTGTCCGGGGAAGCGTCCGCCCGGGCGGCCGAGTTGGTCGCCGGGAGCCGGATCACCCGCGAAGCGCGGGAACACCTGATCGCGCTGACCGATGCGACGCACCAGAAAGGGCTTTCGCAGCAAGAGTTTCGGCTTGCCGACTCGGCGTTGCATCGCTTCATCGCGGAGCTGTCGGGTTCCGCTCGACTTGTCGAGGCCGAGCGTCAGATCCAGGCGTACATGACGTCGGCGCTGCGGCTGTCTCAGCAGCCGCCGGATACCCGCAAGCTCAAAGCCCAGTCGCACGCATCCCTATTGGCGGCCATCCTCGCCGGTGACCCCGAGCGGGCACGCCGCGAACTCCGGGTCCATGTCTCCGCGACCGCGGACCTGATGGTCGGCACCGGTTACCTACCGAGCAAACGCCAGTGAGGCACTGGCTGGAGTTTCCTCGATGAGTTGATCTTTAGAGGGGCGGTTTCGCAGTTCACGAGTGGTTTCGGTGCGGTCCTCAGCAGTGGTTTCTATCTGCCCCGGCAAAATCTCGTAGCGGTGACGTGTCGTTCGCTCAGGTCGATGGCACGTTGAACTGCACCATGGTGAGGGCGACCGGCGAGGGAAGTTCGCGCCGGAATCCCGGTCCGTTGTCCAGGCGGCTCCCGCAGGATTGCTCGGACAGCGGCAGCAGCGGACAGCTGAGTCCGAGGACGGAATCCCCGGCAGCGACGATCAGGACAGGGAGGTCCTGGTTCATCGCGCCGGTCAACGGCCCGAGTGCGGCCAACGCCCGGCCGGACGTCGACGGACTACTGAGGACCGTGACGTCGGTGAGCCGGTAGCGCAGGTCGAACCGGTCGACCTGGCCCACGGCAAGAATCGTCCGCGCACCGATCTCGGCGCCGGGAACGGTGACATCCTTGCCGCCGGCGGTGAGCCGAACCTGCGTCGCTGCCGCCGAGGACGAGGCAAACTGTTGGCCGGCGCGATCGACCGAAGCCGGTCGCAACGTCACATCGCTGACCGTCCCTACCGGCCTCACCCGTTCGATCACCTCGAAGGAGCCGTCCGGCGAAGGCCAGGCGAGCAGCAAAATGCCCGGCTGCGTGATTCCTGGACCGGTTTCCGGCATCCGGATCGGCGGCGGGTCGGTGGCGTCGGCCGGGGCCGACCGGTCGGTCGGTGACGGTGCAGCAGCCGCGGCCAGCTGTGCCGTCATGGCCGGGGCTCGGGAGGCAACGCTGGTCGCTTTCGACTCCCCGCTGCTGGACGTGATCGGGGCCTGGGCGGCGGCCGGATCCGCTGACGAGAGATTCACCCCGCTGACGATCATGAACGCGCCCACTGCCAGGCAGATCACCACTGCCGCTGCGATGCCGGCAATCCGCGGTCCGGTCAGTCGTGCGGCTGCAGCATGCCGGGCAGCGACGGTCGGTCCTGCTGGCCGATGGACATCGTTCACTGGACGTTCGGCGGCCGTGTCAGCCGGACCAACGCGTGCGTGTTTGGCCATCTGTCGACCCCCGCGAAATGCGATCAAGATTGTCGGAAAGCCCCTGAACTGTTGACTCACTGACCGTAGCCAGTTATAGGGTGCTAGGCCTAGACAATTCCACTCAATGAGTGAAGACCAACCCATTCAGGGGAGTGTCATGTACACGTCAGGGCGCATGTTGGTGGTCACCGCGGTGTTCGTCGGAGGTGTGTTCGGCGGCGTCGCCAACGGAACTACCGCTGCCGCATCGACGGCGACGGAGGACACCGCGACGGTGTACCTCGTGCAGGGCGTCCCCGGAACGGCCGTCGACATGGCCGTCGACGGCAAGAGCGTGGCGCAGGACGTACCGACCACCACCGTCATCGGACCGATCGCGGTCGGAGCGGGCACCAGGACCATCACGTTCACCGACACCAACGGCAAGGTTCTGGCGGAGAACACGCTCGCGGCCACCGCCGGCGGAAACTCGGACCTCGTTCTCCATCTGCCGACGGCCGCGGGCGACCCTCCGGTCGTCACCAAGTTCGACAACGACATGACCGGAGTCCCGAGTGACAAGGCATCGGTGACCGTTGCGCACACTGCAGCAGTGCCGCCGGCCGACATTCGGGTTGACGGGAAGGTGCTGTTCGCCAATGTGGCGAACGGGGAATCGTTGAACCTGGTCGTCCCGGCGGGCAGCTACAGCGTCGACATCGTGCCCACCGGCGCGAGTTCGCCGGTCGTGTTCGGACCGGTCAACCTCGCCGTCCAGGGCGGCTCGCTGAATCGCGTCTACGCTGTCGGCGACCCGTCTGCGACGACGATGAACGTCGCGGTGCACGTCATCCCCCTCTCCGACAGCGGGTCTGCGCCACCGACGATGATCAACACCGGCACCGGCGGAAACGCCGTCGTCCTGCAACTGATCGCGCGCTTCTTGCAGCCGTGGCGCGGTTGAGTCGCCCTGTTCGCACCGCCACACGGATCTCGCCCGTCGCTGTGGTCATGCTGATGTCGCTGGCGACGGCGTGCGCGGCCGGTCCCACTGCACTCACCAGCCCCGCTGTGACGACCACCGCGCTGACAGGTTCTGCGCTGACAAGTTCTGCGCTGACGAGCCCTGCGGTGACGAGTTCGACCCTGACGACTGCGCCCGTGGTCGCTGATCCGGCGGCAGCACCAGCGGAATCCGCCCGGCAACCGGTCGGCAGCAACGTCATGACTTCGCCGGCCGTTGACCTGCGCTCAGGCGCCCTCACGACGACAGCACCGTCACCGGTGCGGCAGGGAACCACCGCGCCGAGCGCCCGGGTCCGGTTCCTGCCGACCAGCATCGAGTTGCCCAGCGGCGACACCGCCGTGATCGAACCGGCTCAGACCGTGGACGGTGTGCTTCAGGTGCCCACCGACGTCCAGCACGTCGGATGGTGGGACGGCAGCTCGTATGCCGGCGACCCCTTCGGCTCAACCGTGCTCGCCGGACACGTCGATTCCCGCCAGCAGGGTCTCGGCTTCTTCGCGCAGCTGCTGATGATTCAGGTCGGTGACCACGTCACGCTGCGGTCGGACGGGAACACCCAGACCTATCGGGTGGTGTCGTCGGCGCTGGTGCAGAAGCAGGCGCTGGCCTCGGATGGCGACGCGCTCGACCAGCGGGGTCCACACCGCCTGGTGTTGATCACCTGCTCGGGGGAATGGCATCCCGAATTGCGTTCCTACGACAGCAATCTGGTGCTCGTCGCCGATCCTGTCGTCTCCTGAGATCGCACCGGAGCGGCTGCGCCGGTCAACGGTCGGGTTGATCCCGGGTGACTCGGCGTCGTCGAGCCGGATCCAGCGAGCCGTTGCGGGAGGGCAGCGCACGGCGATACCTCTCGGCAAGGGACTGCACGTGATCGACCAGCCCCGGCGGCTCGCTGACGTGAAAATCCAGTCCCAGCATGCCGATCCACACCGCGATGATCTCCAAGCTGTCACCGCCGGTCACCAGGACGCAGTGCTTCTCGTCGACCGTCTCGACCACGCCGACGGTGGGATTGATCCGGGCCAAGACGTCCGAGGCCGGTGCATCGACGACGATCCGGGTGTGGACCGCCCACCCGGAGAACGCCACCTCCCGCAACACGAACCCGGTGTAATCCTCACCGACCAACGGGTCGGGGTCGAACCGCCCGCCCCCCGGTACCCGAAGGGCCATCCAGTCGAGGCGGAACACCTTCCACGGCAATGAGTTGCGGCTGTCCGGATTCTTCGCCTTCGGTGCAGATGCGATGGACCCGCGCACCCGCGCGACCACGTACCAGCGGTGTTGCCAGTTCACCAGGCGATAGGGCTCGGCGGTGACGACCTCCTCCGCTGTGGACGGTGCCCGGTAGCCGAATCTGACCGCCTCGTGATCGCGGATCGCTGCGGCCAGGTCGGTGAGCAGTCCGGCGTCGACTACGGGGTCGGCAACGTTGCTCCCGGTGTTGGCCGGACCGGTCGAGGTGCTGTCGTGCAGGGCTGACACCCGTCGGCGCAATCGCGCCGGCAGCACGTGCTCCAGCTTGGTCAGCGCGAGCGCGCTGGCTTCTTCGATCCCACGGACGCCGGTCACCGCACCAAGTCCGACGGTGATGGCGACCGCCTCGTCGTCGTCGAGCAGTAGCGGGGGCAGGCGCCCGTTATCGCCCAGCTGGTATCCGCCGGCCGGACCGCGGGCGGCATCGATCGGGTAGCCGAGTTCCCTGAGTCGCTCCATGTCCTTGCGCACGGTGCGCTCGCCGACGTCCAGTCGGGTGGCCAGTTCGGCACCGGACCACTGGGCGCGCGACTGCATCAGACCCAGGAGCGCGAGTAGCCGCGCCGATGTCTCCAGCAAACCGGACCTCACTTTCGGCGCGCTACATACTCGTCGGCGGGTGTCAGAAAATCTCTGAAGACCCGGATAATTCCGGAACGAAGCGTGCCGGAATGCTTCCTACGGTAGTCCCATGACCACACACCAGGAGCTCACCGTCCAGCCGTTCCGGGTCGAGATTCCGCAGGCGGATCTCGACGATCTACAGGCCCGTCTCGCCCTCACCCGCTATCCCACCCCAGCTCCCGGGGACGACTGGGTCTACGGCACTCCCGTGTCGTACCTCAAAGAGATGGTCGACTACTGGCGCACCGGATTCGACTGGCGCGCCCAGGAGGCCCGGATGAACGAGTACGGTCAGTTCGTCACCGAGATCGACGGCCAGCGCATCCATTTCCTGCACGTCCGGTCCCGCCACGACAACGCGACCCCGCTGCTGCTGACCCACACTTACCCAGGATCGTTCGTCGATTTCCTCGACCTGATCGGCCCGCTGACGGACCCGGAGTCGCACGGTGGCAGCGCCGACGATGCCTTCCACGTCGTGATCCCGTCGATGCCGGGCTTCGGATTCAGCACGCCGATGGTGGGGGACTGGACGATGGGCCGGGTCGCGGAGGTCTTCGACACCCTGATGCGTGGGCTCGGCTACCCGTCGTACGGCGCGCACGGCAGCGACGGCGGTGCGATGGTTTCCCGCGAGCTCGCCCTGCTCGACCCGGAGGGCTTTCTCGGAGCCCACGTGCTGCAGCTGTTCTCGTTCCCGTCCGGCGATCCGAGCGAGTTCGAGAAGATGACGCCGGCCGACTACGCGGCGCTGGAGTTCGCTGGCTGGTTCCAGACGGTCAACGGCTTCGCGCTGATGAATGCCTCCCGGCCGCAGACCATCGCGGCGGCGCTGTCCGACTCGCCGGTCGGTCAGCTCGCCTACAACGAGCTTTTCGAGAACTTCGGCAACGGAACGGGTCTGATGACCAGGGACCAGGTGCTGACCCAGGTGTCGCTGTACTGGCTGACCAACACCTCTGCCGGAGCGGTGCGCTACCACTACACCGAGAAGGCCGTGGAGGCCCGGGTGAACGAGGGCCGGATCGGGGTCGCTGTGTTCGCCGACGACTTCCAGTCCATCCGACCGTTCGCCGAACGGGACAACACCAACATCGTGCACTGGTCCGAGATCCCCCGGGGAGGGCACTACGCCTCGATCGAGGTACCCGACCTGCTGGCCGACGACCTACGGACCTTCTTCCGCACCACCTGACCCCTGCGCGGCGCGGATCCCACGAAAACCGTTGTTGATCAACCCCTCTGGCACCCTTCCCGACCCGGGAAGGGTGCCAGCATGGTTGATCAACAGCGAGCTGCGGGGAATCGACCTGCTGGCGGAGCGGCCCGATCGACACGTTGATGAAAGGCTTGGGCTCAGGAGCGCCGCGCGAGAATTGAGGCAGGTCTGCATGGACATGAAAGAAGTCAACCGCCGGACGATCGAGCAGTTCCGCGCCGGCGGTGAGATCGACGGGATGCACCGGGAGCGACTGATCCTGCTCACCACGACGGGCGCAAAGTCGCACGCAACCCACACCGCTCCGATGATGTTCGTGCCCGATGGCGAGCGGATCCTGGTGATCGCCTCGAACATGGGGGCACCGAAGGTCCCGGACTGGTACCGCAATCTGCAGGCCGACCCACGGGTCACCGTCGAGGTGGGCGACGAGAAGTACGAGGCGATCGCCAGCCCGCTGCAGGGGGCGGACTACGACCGCTCGTGGGCACGGATCAAGGACGGGTACCCGTTCTTCGCCGACCACGAGGCGCAGGCCGGCCGGACCATTCCCGTAGTCGCGCTGACGCGGTCGTCTGAACAGTCCGACTCGTCATCTGGCTGACCGGAACGCCACTTGCGACGCCAGGACGCGCTCCGCGCATGACCGCCGGGCATCACCGCACCCGACCCACAGCGCACTTGATCAACCGGGTTGGCACCCTTGAACCCGGGCGGAAGGGTGCCGACCCGGTTGATCAACTGGGCGTCGGCGGTTTCAAGGGTGCGTACGCGGTTGATCAACTGCGAGTTGAGGGACGCCGGTGCATCATGTTCCGATGGCTTTCGACGTCCAGCGTTTGCTGAATCTATGGACCGATCCGCTGCCCGAGGGCGCGGCGGCAGAGGACGCGTTCCGCGAGGTCTACACCGACCCGGTGACGGTCAACGGGACGTCCCTGTCGGTGGCGGAGATGGTGACCAGGGCAAGGGCGCTACAGGGGAGTTTCGAGCATCCACAACGGGAGATCCTGGGGTTGACCGAGGGGGAGGGCAGCGTCGCGGTCGCATTCCGGTTGACCGGGCGCCACGTCGGTCCGCTGAACACCTCCGTCGGAATGCTGCCGCCGACCGGGAAGGTGATCGCGCTGCGGGTGATCGACATCCTGACCATCGAGGACGACCTGATCAGCGAGATCGTGATGGTGGCCGACGAACTCGGCGGTCTTGCGGCCATCGGTGCGGCCCGATTGACGTCGCCGGCCGGCTGAGGATTGCTGTCGGTCATCGCGCCTCTGGGGAGTGCCCCCGGCAGGATTCGAACCTGCGCACCCGCCTCCGGAGGGCGGTGCTCTATCCCCTGAGCTACGGGGGCGCGAGGCAAAACTCTACCGCACCGGACGGAGCGACAAACACCTCGAGCAGAGCTGAGCGCCATGCGGAGCCGGTCCCGTCCCACCCTGCCGTCGGGCGCGGATCGACCTACCGTGTCGTCACCGATTGTCCCCGTGAGGAGCAAGGAGCAGTGCGATGGACTCGACCCACCCGATCTGCCGGGCCTGCGGCGTCCAGTACGAGCAGGACCACGACCTGGCCCACTGCCCGATCTGCGAGGACGAGCGGCAGTACATCCCGCCGGACGGTCAGCGGTGGACCACCCTGGCAGAGCTGCGCGACGAGGGGCATCGCACCGTTCATCGGGACGAGCTGTACGGCCTGCCGGCGATCGGGACCGACCCGCGGTTCGGCATCGGGCAACGCGCCCTGCTGGTGCCCGGTGAGGGTGGAAACGTGTTGTGGGACTGCATCACCTATCTCGACGACGCGACGATCGACGCGGTGAACGCGCTCGGGGGCATCAGCGCCATCGCGATCTCCCACCCGCACTACTACGGCACCATGGTGCAGTGGAGCGAGGCCTTCGGCGGGGTGCCCATCCACATCCATCGACGCGACGAGGAGTGGGTGCAGCGGCGCGGTGAGGTCCGGTTCTGGGACGGTGACTCGGTCGAAGTGCTGCCCGGCCGGACGCTCTACCGGGCGGGTATCCACTTCGCCGGCGGGACGATTCTGCACTGGCCGGAAGGGGTGGACGGCCGGGGCGCACTGTGTACCGGCGACATTTTCCAGGTGGTGGAGGACAGGCGCTGGGTCAGCTTTATGTACAGCTACCCGAACCTCATCCCCGAGCATCCGGACACCATCAGGCGGGCCGTCAAGCTGGTCGAACCGCTGACCTTCGACGTCATCTACGGGGCCTGGTGGGACAAGGTGGTGTCGAAGGACGCCAAGGGTGCCGTGGTCAGATCGGCCGAGCGCTACCTGCGGCACCTGGGGCTCTGAGCGGGCCCACCGGATGATCAACTCCTGGGAAGAATGTGTGTCACCAGGTGACGCCCTTTCTTCCCAGACGTTGATCTTCAGCCAGGACAGGGTTACCAGTTCGGCGGCAGCGGTTCGGCGCCGCGCTCGGCGAGCATCTGCGTCATCACCGCGATCTCGGACTCCTGAGCCTGCGCCATCTTCGACGCGAAGTTTCGCACCACCGGATTGGTGGCGTTTTCCGCCGCGTACTGCATCATGGGCGCCCCGCCCTGGTGGTGACGCACCATCAGCTGCAGGAAATAGGTGTCGGACTCCG
>Ga0164306_10001577_pt1 | contig 10179 bp, 10 predicted proteins | sample Whisoiple_242_MG_FD_110213 | JGI IMG/M metagenome (GOLD analysis project Ga0164306, IMG submission 110213) | Soil microbial communities amended with fresh organic matter from upstate New York, USA - Whitman soil sample_242_MG | ecosystem: Environmental > Terrestrial > Soil > Unclassified >... | reverse complement strand
TCGGCGCCGCGTGCGCGGTGGCGGTCGGTGCGCTGTCGTCGGCGGTGTTGGTGGCCAACAACCTTCGCGACATTCCGACCGACAAGGAGTCCGGCAAGATCACGCTGGCGGTGCGCCTCGGAGACGCCCGCACCCGGGTGCTGTACCAGGCGCTGCTGATCGTCGCGCTCGCGCTGACGTTGGTGCTGATGATCGCAAAACCGTGGTGTGCGGTGGGCCTGGTCGCGGCGCCGCTCGCCGTCCGCGCGTCCGGTCCGGTGCGCAAGGGACTGGGCGGCAAGGAGCTGATCCCCGTGCTGCGCGACACCGGCCTGACGATGCTGGTCTGGGCCGTCGCGGTGGCGCTGGCTTTGGCCTTCGGCTAGACGATTTCGGCGCGCATACGGTCGCTGAGCGCACGTTTGCGCGCCGAAATCACGAGGCAACTGAACCGCGGCCCGACGTCTACCCCTCGGCGACGCCAACTTTTCGATCGCGCCGTGATGACGACCGTCGCGCCCAAGATGTACACCTCGACGCACATCATTGGGCCGCGGAACCGAACGTCAGAAAGGCGATTCCGGTGAACGCGCCCGCGATCACTTGACTCACAAGGTAAACGCCGCCGAACAACGCGGCAAAGTCCACCGTGCCCGCCACCACCGCGATACCGATAGCCAAGTGCCACACGGTATTCGGCGCATCTCGGGGGGATTCGATGCAGCTGAACACCACATACGCCAGTACCAACGCGAACAGCAGCTCCGCACCGAATGCCGCCACCAGAGCGCGCCCACTCAACATCATTTCCATCACAGCCTCGGATTGGCCGGATCCGACGACGAGTCGGGTTGTGATCGCCGCGCACAACCCGGCTGCGAGCTGAGCCAGCCAGTAGCCAGCTGCTTCGCTATATGAAATTCGGCCCCACATGGCCGCGGCCAGCGTGATGGCGGGATTGAAATGCGCTCCGATCCGCAGGCCTCCTGCGTAGATCAGTGCCATCAGGACCACACCGATACCCAGAGCCGCAAACGGGGAGCCGCTGCAGAGACCCACGCCTACGGTCAACACGAGGCCGAACGTCCCGAGTGCCTCGACGGTGTACTTTTCGAGTGTTCGGGGCTTGTCGACGAGTGCGCTCGGCGGGTAGAACCCATCCAGCGAGTGCGGGGCGGTGGTCATGAACTACAACCTTCGCGGCCGAGCAGCCCTAAGTCGTCAACGCTGACCGCAATCCAGCATTCCCACTAGCCCGAGGACGCCATACCTGCTAGCTGCAATCTTGCTGCCTCGACTGTGAGAACCATGCAAGATTGTTGAGTCTGCACCGTTATCCCGGTGCCGGAAGGATTCAATATGTCTGCCGTGCAGGTCGTCGTCGCCGACGACGATGTCCTGCTGCGCGAGGGCCTGGCCAGCCTGCTGGACCGGTCGGGTTTCGAGGTGGTGGGCCAGGCCGCCGATGCGACGGAGTTGCTCGCGCTGGTACGTGACCGCAAGCCGCAACTCGTCGTCGTCGACATCCGCATGCCGCCGACGCACACCACCGAGGGCCTCGACGCGGCGCGCGTGATCCGCGCGGAACTGCCCGACACCGGGATCCTGGTGCTGTCCGCGCACGTCGAAGTCGAGCACGCAACCGAACTGCTGGCCAGCGGCCACGGCATCGGCTATCTGCTCAAGACCCGTGTCACCGATGTCGCCGACTTCGTCGACACCCTGGAACGCATCTCCAAGGGCGCGTCGGTGGTCGACCCGGCGCTCGTTCAAGAACTCGTCTCGGCCCGCCGCCGCGACGACCCCTTGGCCGTGCTCAGCGCACGCGAGCAGGAGGTGTTGATGCTGATGGCCGAGGGTCGTTCGAATGCCGGTATCGCGCGGCGACTCTGGGTCACCGAAGGCACGGTCGAAAAGCACGTGCGAAGCATCCTGACAAAGCTCAACCTGCCCGAGACCGGCGACGACCACCGTCGCGTCCGGGCGGTGATCACCTACCTCGAGGCCCGCTGACCTTGACTAAGTCCCGGATGGCGTCGGGTGACAGCGAGAACTTCTGCAGGAACCCCACTGCTGGGCTCGCGTCGATCATCTCTGCGAGGTCGGACTCGGCGTAGGTGGAAACGAGGATCACCGCGAGGGTGCTTGGGGTGCTCGCGCGGTCGAGTTGCTCCGCGAGCACGAAGCCGTCCTCTCCGCCAAGGTCGATGTCGACCAACGCGACGTCGGGGTGAAAATCCTCGTAATACTGCAGTGCCTCAGCGCTATTGGATGCCTTGACTACGCTGATTCCCGCCCGCTCGAGCATTGCGCTCGCGGCATCGCGGAAATCGGCGCTATCGTCAACGATCAGACAGCGCACGTCGCAACCAGCGGCAATACACACTTTTCAGCCTCGCAGATGTCGACCATCATTGCATTCCCGCTACCCAGAACTTCTGCCGCCAAACCACGCGCCAAGGTGCGCTTATCGCGGCTATCACAGAATTGCCTGGCAACGGCAATAATCGAGGGGCCATTCTGTGTTGAAGAAGCGAGATGACTCAGCATTCCACGTCGCCACCACAGCCAGGACCCGATCCCCGCCCCACGTTGTACACGCGGCTGCTGGCGCTGGTGGTGCGGCCGACGGCGCCTCCGGTGTGGGTGGGCATCGTCGTGGCGGCCGCGTTCATTGTCGGCGAGACGCTTCTTGTGAAGCGACTCGAGCAAGTCGCGCCGGAGAATGCCTTCGGCGTGCTGTTCCTTGTCGGCGTGCTGGTCATTTCGGCGGGGTGGGGATTCCGTCTCGCGGTCGCCACGACATTGGCGAGTGCGGTGGTCTACGTCCAGTTCCACATGGAGACCAATGCGGGCTTGATACCGACGCGTCCGCAGGATGCACTGGCGATCCTCATTTTCCTGCCAGTGGCGTTTCTGGCCAACGTGCTCGCCGGGCAGGCCCGCCTGCGCGCCGCGGAAGCCGAGCAACGCAGGCGCGAAGCTGACCTGGCGGCCGACCTGGCTCGCCTGATGCTGCGAGCCGGAGATCTTCGGCCGGCGTTGGACGCCGCAGGCCGGCGGATGGCGCAGGTGCCCGGGCTTCGGTTCGCAATGCTCGAGCCGGAAACGGTCGTCGCGAGTGCGCACCAATCCGCTATTCCGTTGCGTGACGGCGACGTACCGCTGGGCACCCTGTTGGTCCCCGCGAACCTGCCCAAGCCCATGGCCCACCTCCTGCACCGGCTGGTGCCTTCTCTCGAGGCCTTGCTTGCCGCCGCCCGTGACCGCGAGGTGATGAACACGCAACTGGAGGCCAGCAGGAAAGAACTCGAGCGGTTCTTCGACCTGACGTCCGATCTGTTCTTCATCGGCGACGAAACTCGCGTGCGGCGCATAAACCCGGCTTCGGAGCGCGTCTTCGGCTACACGGCGACCGAAATACAGGCCAGGCCGTACGTTGAGTTGATTCACCCGGACGACCGCAACCGCACCACCGCGCTGGTGGAAGCGCTGGCTCGCAGTGGCGGCACAGCGCAGTTCGAGAACCGCTGCGTGCGCGCCGACGGCGGTGTGCGCTGGCTCGAGTGGAGCATCGTTGCGGAGAACGGCCTGCTCTACGGCGCCGCCCGCGACGTCACCGACCGGCGACGTGAGCAGGACCGGTTGCGTGAGGCGCAGCGCATGGTCGAAGCGAGCCACGCCGAGGTCAGCGCTCTCGCCGAGCAACAGGCAGCGCTGCGCCGTGTCGCAACACTGGTCGCCCGCGGTGTCGACCCCGCCCAGGTATATCCCGCCGCCGTTGCTGAGTTGTCTCGCGGACTCGGTATCGACAATGTCGCACTGCTGCGCTACGAATCCGGCGAGGCACTGGTGTTGCTGGCAGCTCGGGACAAGAGCGGGCTCACGAAAATGACTATCGGAGAGCGGATTCCACTCGACGACGACAACGTGCCCGCTATGGTCCTAGACGCCGGAGCGCCGGCACGGATCGACTGTTTCGAGGCAGCCACGGGTCCCACAGCCGAGCGGATCCGCCGGCTAGGGCTGCGCTCGGCGGTCGGTGCGCCGATCATCATAGACGGCCGCATCTGGGGTGCATTGGTGGTCGGCTCATCACAAACCGAGCCGCTGCCGCCGGAAACCGAGGCCCGGATCGGGGATTTCGCGGACCTCGTCGCCACCGCCATCGCCAACGCCGCAACCCGCGCTGAGCTCACCGCATCACGTGCGCGCATTGTCACCGCCGGCGACCAGGCCCGCCGACGCTTCGAACGCGACCTCCACGACGGTGCGCAGCAGCGCATCGTTTCGCTCGGACTCGCACTGCGCGCAGTCGAAGCGTCGATACCCGCGGAGCACCAACAGCTGTGCGACCAGGTGTCCAACATCGTCGACGGCTTGGTCGGTGTGTCGACGGAATTGCAGGAGATATCCCGAGGCATGCATCCCGCGATCCTGTCCAAGGGCGGGCTTGGCCCGGCGATCAAGACGCTCGCCCGACGCTCGGCCGTGCCCGTCGAGCTCGACCTCAACGTCGATCGCCGAATGCCCGAATCGGTTGAGGTTGCCGCGTATTACGTTGTCGCCGAGGCGCTGACCAACGCCGCCAAACACGCGCAGCCGTCCGAAGTCGTGGTGTCCGCCGTCGCCGGCGACGATGAGCTTCACCTGACCATCAGCGACAACGGGATCGGCGGTGCCGTCGCGGGCGGGGGCTCGGGGCTCATCGGACTCAAGGACAGAGTCGAGGCACTGGCAGGCCGACTTGGCATCTCCAGTCCACCCGGGAGTGGGACAACGTTGAACGTGGTCATCCCACTCCAGGGCGAATAGCCCGACTGCGCTGTCAGTTTCAGTTGCGTCCGCCGTGGTGGAAAATCAGCACGTTCCCGAAGAACGGGTACTGAGCCTGGTAGTCGATCGGGGGCGGGGTGGCACTGACTTGTGCATTGCCCTCGGACTCGCAGACGCTTGCGGTTCCGGTGAAGGTGCAGGTTGGGGCGGCGTCGGCCAGCGGTGCAACCGCGATCGCTGCTGCGCCCGCCCCGGCCACCAACAGCGGTGGAATGAAACTCCGGATTCTGATGATGATGGCGCTACTCCTTTGTTAGCCTGCCTTTGTTGGCACTTTCAGGATCGCGCGTGCACCAAGGGATGTCGTCGCTGCTGACACCCATCTGGACCTACCAGTTATCCCCCACTCGGCGTCAGTCGGCGAAGACTGCCGAGAAGGGCACGCGTCTGAAGCCCGGCGGCGTGGGCTCGTCGGGACGGGCGACGCGCGGCTGCTTCTTTGCCGGCTTATCGTTCGCCCGGAACTGCCAGTCGTCGTCGAACACACCGGCGAGGTATTCCGCGATCTCGGGGTCGAAGAAGATCAGGCTGGCGTCTCGGTTGGCCGCGACACCCTCGTTCGACCAGTTGTGGCTGCCGACCATCGCCGTTTTGTCGTCGACGATGATCGTCTTGTTGTGGCAGCCCTCCTGGAACCGAATTGCGTCACTTGGAAAGCCCTGCGCGGTAAGCAAATCCAGCTTGTCCTCAGTCATCAGGTTGCGGAAGATGAAGCGGACCTCCACGTCGGGATCCTGAGCTTTTTCCTTCAGCGCATCGACCAGCGCCAGTAGCTCAGGAAAGTCCTCACCGTCACCGCGAAGGTTGATGTACTGGTTCTGGAAACGCAGGCTCGTCTTGGCGGATTTGATCAGCTTCAGAACGTTCTCGGCGTAGTTGTCCGGCGTCAGCAGGGGTTGCACCTTGACGACGCGATCAACACGCAGCGGAGGAAAGAACTGGCCGCCTTCGCCGAATGCCTCAGGCAGCTCGACCGCCTCCGGAACGAAGAGATCGGGCGCCGCGAATTCGGCGGGTTCCTCCGCCTGCGCCGCGCACAGCTCGAAGTCGCGCCGGATGTACTGCTCGTAGATCGACGCCAAGGTCTCACTTTCGAAGATGGCGTGATACTCACGGTTGTACTCGCCCGGAAAACCGTCGGGTAAGGGTTGATCGGGATCTGCGTCGTCACCGAACAGATGCACGTTCGGCTGGTTCGACGACTGCCAATTGCCGCTCGACAACCAGCCCGCATTGCCGTCGCGGACCGCGACCTTGATGTGATACGACGACGCCCACAGCCCGTCGGGTCGCTTTGTTGTCTTGAAAGTCGCCCACGTGTGATCGAAGCGGTCCGTCATTTCGTTGTCGAGCGGCTTGAGCACTTCGGTCTTGGTCTTCAGATCGTGCGCCTTGACGCCCGCGGTCGGTGGTTCGACAAAGGGGTGGAGCACGAGTTCGAAGGTGCGGTGTCCTGGCGTGACCGCGTCTTCGACGGCCTTGAAGACGTGCGGCGCGGTGAATTGGTACATCGCCACGGTCAGCCGCTTACGGGTCGCGCCGAGAAACGTCTCGAGTTCGCTCCACCCCGCCTCGGGACTGACGCAGATGGTCAGCCCCATCTCCTCCTCGACGAGCGGTAGGTTGGGCGGATCCTGGGGTTCATACGTGCCCCGCTTCGGCGGCGCGAATGCGATGACCGCCTCGTCGCGCAGCATCGCCTCGAGCGGCGACACGGTCGCACCCCCCGGTGTTCCGAATGCCACTGGCGCGGTGTCCATCTGGGCCAGTTGTTCTTCGACGGTGGCGTCGGTCACCGACACCGGCACGCCGAACCGTCCTTCGAGTTCCCCCGCGCTGACCGGCGTGGTGTCGGGGACGACCGCCACGACGACACTCGGCACCGGATCACCGCCCGCCGGATACTGGTATCCGGGACGCACGGTGACGACGTCCTGCTCACCCGCCAACGCGTCGCGCACCTCGGGAAGCGCTTGCAACACCGGCTGGAAGGATTCGCGAACGTCTTCCGACACCGCGAGAACATCCGGTTGGGGCATGGTTTTCCTCTCAGAAATCGTTGCTGCGGACCCGGGCCGCGGGATCGCCGATCACAACGTAGTTTTGGGCGTCGTTGCGCTCGAGCCAGTGCAGCACCAGGTCACGATCGCTCAGCCGCCCTCCCCCAGGAGCGGAAGGTGAGGTCGCGCTCGCGAGCGCCGTTGACAACACCGCGAAACGCGCGCCGAACGCTCCACTGACGGCGTGCCCGACCGGCGTGCCGGTCAGGACGTTGCCGATGGTGTTGCGGAAGGTGCCGATCTGGGCTTCGGAAACACGGGGCGTCTTGATCGAACAGCCCCACGCCCGGTCGACATGACCGATAACGGCAAGGGCGCTGCCATTGGGGTGTCCCAACAAGCGTTGAGGTAGCGCCGCGACAAACGGTGACGGCGCCATAGGGGGTGCCACGCCTGCGTCGGACAGGTCTTTCAGAAACTGGTCGGCGTCGGGAGTGCCAGCGCCGAAACAGGCGAAGGTGAACGCGATCAGGCCGTTGACATTGGCGTCGTCGCCGATATCCGCTGCGGTGAGAAAGTGCTCCGGTCGGGTATCGCCAAAGCCAGACCAGTCTTGGCAGAGCAGCGCGCCTTGATCGGCCTTCTGCCTCGGATTGCCCGAATCCACCGCCATCCCATGCGAGGCCGTGAACAACATCGCGGGAGCTTTCGGTGCGTTCATTACGTCGAGCAACGCGGCCCTGGTCGCGTCGTCCGCCAGCCGCAATCGACTGTCCCAGCCGACGTCTGCGTGAATCGGGCGCTTGAGCGCGCCGCGCGCATCCGGGATGCCTTCGGCGAGCGGCGTTATCAACTGCGACGCGCTGAGTTGCGTGGCGGGATCGGCGGGATGCCGGGTGCCCCAATAGACGATCTCACGGGAGTTGGGAACAGCTTGGGACTCCTCGTAGTCGACGATCGAGCGCGCGTACCGCTCGTATTCGTCGGGTGTGGCGAAGGTAACGCGCCCCACCGCATACTCGATGCCGACCAAATACTGGAATTCGAACGGTATGAGATCGGGCGGGCCCACCAGCAGCAGATAGTAGGGAACGATCTCGGGGTCGACGTTCCCGGCCGAGATTCCATGGCGGTCATACCAATCGCGCATCTGTTCGCCCGACCGGTAATCCAATTCAGCGAACCGATCGCCTGCCTGGGCTCGGCGTCTTGCCAGCAGCAGTTCGAGCGCCGAACGCACGTCATCCGCGGCGTCCGTATGGAAAACGATGCCCCACCCGGACTCTTCCAACTTCAGTGGATCAACGCCGAATCGAATCCCGAACATGGGCGGGAACAGCTCGTCGGTATGGTCAAGCGCGCGCGGCCGGGGGTGGTTAACCAGATGACGCGCGAGGTCTTCAATTGTGCACGGGGTGAATGCGTATTGACCGGTTTCGATGTCGATACCGTTGACGACGACAAGGTCATCGTCCCCCGCAGGGTTGGGCGCGTTCACCCGAAACGCCCTATTTCGAAAGGTTTTCGTAACTCCCGCATTCAACCGCCCTCCCTGCGGTCCGACACAGAATGGCAGCAGTTTATCGCCCGACCTCGCGCGGGTGACCCAATTTCGTTGATTCGAATTCGGGACTACTCGATATTCAGCGCGTCGAGCAGCCGATCCAGATCGTTCTCCGTGTTGTACAGGTGGAAGCCGACGCGCACCGCTCCAGCACGTGTCGAGGCGCGAATGCCTGCGGTCCCCAGCCGCTCGGCAGCGTCGGCGATCGGTATCGACACAATGGCCGAATTCTGCTGGGGCAGACCGAGTTCTGTGCGCGCCCGATTGGCCAGCCCGACGGTATGCGCCTCGACCGCGGCACCGTCGAGGGACGCCAGCCACGGCAGCGTCAGTCCGGCGCCCAGCGCGCTGAACCAGGTTGGTGAGGTATCGAACCGCCGCGCGCTGTCGGCCAACCTCAGCGGCAACCCGTAAATCGTCTGCCACGGGTCATCGCCCGCGTACCAGTTCGCTACATGTGGCGTCGTGATCCGGCTCACCCTGTCGCTCAGGGACATCCACGCGGTGCCGCGCGGCGCCAGCAGCCACTTGTAGACCGCTGCGACCGTAACGTCGGCCCAGCCCACGTCCAGGACTTTCCAGCCGAGCGCCTGCGTGATGTCGATCACGGTCAACGTGTCGGTGCCCGTCACGGTGTGCCGCAGGGCGTCGACGTCGAGGACGGCGCCGTTGGCGGACTGCACCACGCTGGCCGTGACGACATCGAAGTCGGCCGCAGCAGACACCAGCCGATCGGGCCCCATCTCGGTGATCGTCACACCCCTGGCGGCCTGGGCGGCGAACGGGAACGTGGTACTGGTGAATTCACCGGCCAGTGTCGCGACCCGGCTGCCGTCGGGTACCGCAGCAGCCACCAAGCCCAGTACGGAGGCGACCGTGCCGCCCATGGTCACCGACTCGACGGGCACACCGGTCAGCGCGGCATAGGCGGCCCGACCGTCGCGCACGTAGTCGTCAAACACTGGGACTTCCATTGTCCCCGCCTGCCATTGGCCGATGCAGTCCCGCAGCGCGTCGATCAGGAAGCTCGGCGGCAAGCCATACGTCGGCGTGTTGAGAAATCCGTCGGCGCCGACGAATTCGGCACCGAACGCTTCTCGCGCCAGGACGGCCGTCATTCTGCGGGCGGCTCTTCGCCGTCGGAGGTCGCTTCGCCGCGCAGCCTGGCCTGCAACTGCTCGCGGTCCTTGCGCCTGCGTTCGTCGATAACGGCGATGCTCGCGGTGGCGCGACGCCGCAGCGGGGCGAAGAGCCAGATGCCCAGCGGCAGTGCGATGACGAGCGCGAACAACAGCGCCACGACGAGCGGAAAATCGCGCACGCCGAGCAAATGTCCGGCGCCGAAGATCACCGCGGTCAGAACGACGACGAGCAGCAGGCGGGCCAGGACATAGGCCAGCACGTCCACCACAAGGCTGGATCGGGGCCGTCCGTCAGACACGGCCCGAGCCTACCGACGGCGCGTATATTCAGATAAAGGAGGTTTGTGTGGCGTATTTGCTCCTGATTATCGTCTTGGCCGGCTTGATCTACGCCGGTTGGCGGCTGACGCGGATGACCGCGGCTCGCCCGAAGACGCGCGTGATCGGCCCGGACGACGATCCGGATTTCCTGCGTCGGCTCGGCCATGGGGACAACAATCCCCGGCAGTAGCGACGCGACGAGCTAGTCGGACTGGGCGTCAGGCCGCTGTGCGTCCGAAAAACCATCCGCGACCACGGCCGCCAATTCGATCAGCGCCTCGCGCGTGGCGGGCCTCAGCCGGTCGAGGCTGATCTCCGCGCCCTCCTCCAGATGCGG
>Ga0164306_10001574_pt1 | contig 10185 bp, 7 predicted proteins | sample Whisoiple_242_MG_FD_110213 | JGI IMG/M metagenome (GOLD analysis project Ga0164306, IMG submission 110213) | Soil microbial communities amended with fresh organic matter from upstate New York, USA - Whitman soil sample_242_MG | ecosystem: Environmental > Terrestrial > Soil > Unclassified >... | reverse complement strand
GCGTCGGGCCTACAGCGAATGGCTCGGTCGTGCGCACGGGGTACCCGATCTCGATCCGGTCAACGTGCTGCCGACGATCGGGTCCAAGGAACTGGTGGCTTCGCTGCCGACGCAGCTCGGGCTCCGCGCGGGCGACGTGGTGGTCATCCCGGAACTCGCGTACCCGACCTACGAGATCGGCGCAATCATGGCCGGCGCGACTGCTGTGCGGTCCGACTCGCTCACCGCACTCGGGCCGGAGCGGATCTCGCTGATCTGGATCAACTCCCCGTCCAACCCGACCGGACGTGTACTGCCCCCCGAGCACCTGGCCAAGATCGTCACCTGGGCCAGGTCGCGGGGCGCGATCGTGGCCTCCGACGAGTGCTACATCGACCTGGGCTGGGAATCGACGCCGATGTCGATCCTGCATCCGGACGTCTGCCGCGGCGACCACACGGGGCTGCTGGCGGTGCATTCACTGTCCAAGAGATCCAACATGGCCGGATACCGCGCGGGTTTCGTGTCCGGTGACCCGGCTCTGGTGGCGTCGCTGGTCGCCGTGCGCCGGCATCTGGGCGCGATGGTGCCGGGCCCCGTCCAGGCGGCGGCGCGGGCGGCGCTGGACGACGACGGCCATGTGCTCGCCCAGCGCAGCCGGTACGGCCATCGCCGCGAGCTGTTGCGGGACGCGCTGGACAGCGCGGGATTTCAGATCACCCACTCCGAAGCCGGGCTGTACCTCTGGTGTACGCGCGGCGAGCCCGCCATGCGGTCGGTGGACTGGTGTGCCGAACAGGGCATCCTCGTCGCGCCGGGGACCGTGTACGGGCCGGCCGGCGCCAATCATGTCCGGGTCGCGTTGACCGCATCGGACGAGCGGGTCAAGTCGGCCGCGAGCCGGCTGGAAAACACCCGCGCCCGCCGGCGGTGAGCCGATGACGAGCACCGGCGACCGGCCCGATGCCGCCGGTGCAGGGGTGCCGCCCACCCCGGACGCCGACGACAAGGACTGGACCTGGGTGCTGCAGCAGCCCTGCGCCGAGTGCGGATTCGACGCAGAGTTGCTGGAACGGGGCCAGATCGCCGAGGTCGTCCGCCGGACAGCCGTGGTCTGGCAGGAGGTGCTCGCCGACCCGGACGTGCGCCGAAGGCCGTCGCCGACGGTGTGGTCGCCGCTCGAGTACGCAGCGCACTGCCGCGATGTGTACGAACTCTTCGGCGCCCGGGTGCGGCTGATGCTGCACAGTGCCGACCCGCAGTTCGCCAATTGGGACCAGGACGTCACCGCCCTGGAAAAACGCTACTGGGAGGGCGAACCCGACGTCGTCGCCAGTGAGTTGACGGCGTGGGCCGAGTCAGCTGCCGAGATCTTCGACGCCGTGGGCGACGATGAGTGGGTCAGGACCGGGCGTCGCAGCAACGGCTCGATCTTCACCGTCGAGACCCTCGGCAAGTACTTCGTGCACGATCTCGTCCACCATCTGCACGACGTCGGTCGGCCGCTAATCCCGAACGGCAATTGACCCGCGGACGTCACTGGGGTGGTGGCTCGGCGGCAGCCAGCAGGATCTCGCTGACCGCCGATTCCAGCGGACGATCCAGACCGAGGGCCTGCAGATGCGACATCCGTACCGACAGCGGTCGATCGGACGTCGCAAGGGCGTAGATGTCCTTCTTCGTCTCGAACTCGATCTGCGCCCGGTCCAGCAGCGTGAAGATCCGTCCGGCGACGTCGTTCGGCAACGGGGCCGGTTCCGGCCCGACGCTCACCCGTAGCGTGCGGGTCGGCGTGATGTCGTCGACCGTCACACTGACCCGCCCGGTCTCCGTCGTGGTCGTTCCCGTTCCGCGGGCGTCGTCGATGAGGACGGAGATCCGGTCGGCCACGGCGGGATTCGTTCCGACGAAGGTGATCCGCCAGCTCCGCAGTTCGGGCAGGCATGCTGTCGCACCCGTAGTCGGGCCGACGGTCATCGATCCGGACGCCTGATCGAACGAGATCGGGGTCCGGGCAACAGTTTCTTCGTCAAGACCGGAACCGGTGCCGTCGTCCTCGATCATCTCGAACGACCCGTCGGCACCGATCACCACCAGGACCTCGAGCGCGGCAGGGTTGTCGGTGGCGTTGCCCGGGATCAGCTCTGCGGTGAGCGGAACGATGGCACCGGCACCGGCCAGCACCGGGATCGAAGACAGCTCGCGGTGCATCACCACGGACCGCCCACCGGTGTACCGCAGACCGTTGAGCAGATCGACCCAGTCACCGTCCGGCAGCCAGGCGCGGACGCTGCCGACTTGCACGCCTTGATCTCTCGGCACGGTGATCGGTGCGATCAGCAACTCGGTGCCGAACATGAACTGGTTCGGAACCTGGTAGGAGTCGCGCTCGGTGGGGTGCGACCAGTACATCGGCTGGACCAGCGGCTCGCCGGCGGCGGCCCGATGATTCATCGTGTGCAGGTACGGCACCAGCCGGTGCCGCAGCCGCAGGAACTCGGTCATCACGGCGCGGGCCTCCGGCCCGAATCGCCACGGCTCCTTGGTGTTGAACGGACTGAGGCTGGAATGCAGGCGCAGGATGGGGGAGAAGACGCCGAGCTGGACCCAGCGGGTGGCGAGTTCGTCGTCCTTTCCGCCGAACATGTGGCCGCCGATGTCGTGGCTCCACCAGCCGTAGCCGATGTTCGACGCCGTTGCGGTGAAGAACGGCTGGAAATCCAGCGAGGCCCAGGTGATCAGCGCGTCACCGGAGAACCCGACCGGGTAACGATGGCTGCCGGGACCCGCGTAACGGGAGAACGTCAAGGGCCGCTTGCCGTCCCGGGCATTGTCCAGGAAGTGGAAATGGTTCAGCATCCACAACGGGTCGATCCCGGCCACCCTGGAGTGCGGGCCCGATTGCCAGTCGATCCACCAGAAGTCGACGCCGGTCCGCTCCAGCGAGCGGTGCAGGATCTCGAAATAGGCGGTGAGGAACTCGGGATCGGTGACGTCGAAGGCAATCGGATCGCCCGACGCCGGGTCCCGACCCAGAGCCTTTGCCATCTGCGGGTAGACGTCCTCGAAGGCTCGGACGCCATCGGCCGGGTGCACGTTCAACGTCACCCGCAGACCCTTGTCGTGCAACCACTGCAGGAACCCGGCGGGATCCGGGAACAGCTCGGTGTTCCAGCTGTAGCCGGTCCAGCCGCTGCCGTACTGCGGATCGACATCGACCAGGTGCCAGTCCATGTCGAGCACACTGACCGAGAACGGGATGCCTTCGTCGGCGAACCTGGTGATCAGCTCGACGTATTCGTCGGCGGTGTAGCGGTGGTAGCGGCTCCACCAGTTGCCCAGCGCGAACCGGGGGAGCACCGGGGTCGGCCCGGAGACCGCGTAGAACGCCTTGATCGCATCCCGGTGGTCCAACCCGAATCCGAAGAAGTACAGGTCGGTCCGGGCGCCGTCACGGGGCGCCACCCAGCCGTCGTCGGTGAGCACCAGGGTGCGGGAATCGTCCAGGACGGCGAAGCCCCAGCCGGACACCACCCCTGGTTCCAGCGGTACCGCGCCGTCGGCCATGTCCAACGTGCGGGCGGTGCCGCGCAGGTCGTCCGGAGTGTCGCCGTAGCGCCAGATGCTGTGATACGAGCTGACATTGCCCCGCACCTGGATGCTCAGGCCGCTGGTCGAGAACGGGCCCCGGTCGTACACCAGGTGCACCCGGTCGGTGACGATCTCCAGGTGGTGGTCGGTCTCGATCAACCGGAACGACGGCACGGGCAGATCGCGAAACAGGGCGAAAGCACTTGCCCTGTCCTCGAACACGCCGTCGGGGGAGTACTCCAGGCGCAGCAGGCCACTGGTGAGCACAGTGATCCGGAACAGATCGCCCTGGACAACGGCGGCCGGGTCGGCCTGCGGTCGGGTCGTGATGCGATAGTCGGGTTTCACTAATGATCAGCCGGCAAAGGCCTTGCGGCCGGCCGCTTCCGCCTTTTTCCAGGCGGCCGGGTAGGCCGCCCGTGCGGCGATCCGGCGTTCGTGGCAGCCCTGGATCACCCGGCCGGCGGCGATCCCGGCTCGGGCATCACCCGATTCCTCCACCAGCTCGCGGAGTTTGTCCTCCAGCACGCAGGCGTCCTGGTGGTTGCCGAGCACCTCCTGAAAGGCGGCCAGGGCGGCCAGGAAATCGCTGACAGCACCCTTGTCGTGCAACAGTTCTGCCGCGTAGCGGGCACGCTTGCCGTAGATCCGCAATTCGTGCAGCTCGTCGTTCGGTGGGTTCTTGCCGAACGTCCGGTGCAATTTGCGGTGGGCCTTGTCGAGCACCCACCATTCGTCGGCGGCCAACTCGTGCAGATCGGCCCAGGGGTCAGCCACCGGCGGCTGCAGCGCGGCGGCCTCCAGCTCGGCCAGCAGCTCCTGGTACGAGGGATCGTCCAACTCGCTGATCAGCCGGTCGCGGCCGGCGATCCGCTCGGTGTCCAGCCTGGTGATCAGATGTTCCAGTGCACCGGTGTCCGGGTCGCCCAACAGGCCGGCCTCGATGTGCAGCTGGTGGATCATCACGTCGTTGTCGCGGATCACGCCGAGGGTGCCGGCCAGCTCGCGCACGTCCGCCCGCAACCGGTCGGTGGCGACCCGGTCGAGAGCCGGTCGGGCGGCCTTGAGATAGGCGCGGACCCGGCGGGTGGCGACCCGCATCTTGTGCACGTCCTCGATGTCACCGCCGCGGCGACTGCCGTCCTCGTGCGCCTTGATGTCGGCGATGGCCTTGCCCAACACCGGCCCGATGGTGTCGGCGATTTCGGTCGGGATCAGCCCCGGCCGACGTGGAGCCGGGATCGGCGGGGCCAGCACCTGGTGCTCTCGTACCTCGTCACCGTCCGGTTCGTCCGGAGCCGCCTGGGTCGCGACCGGGATGGCGGGCCGGGTCCCGCTCTCGGGTTGCACGCTGCCGTTGGGTTGGGCCTTGCCGTTCGCCTTGGCGCGCTTGCCGGAACCGTTTCGCGGCGGTTCGTGCAGTGCCTGTTCGGAGTAGATGTCCTGGTGGACGACCGGCGCCGGCCGCGGGCTGGCTCGACCTCGAGTTCTCGTGGGCACGGATCAAGTATCCCGCACCGACCTGCCAGTCAGGGCGGGACCCGCCGCTGTCCATGCGCCCGCACGGTGTTGCCCGGCGGATCGGAGGCGACCGATCCGCCTGATCAGTGCGTGTGCAGGGCGGTGTTCAGCCCACCCCAGCTGCCCGAGCGCGGAACCGCCTCCACCCCGCCGGTCAACGAGTTCCTGCGGAACAACAATCCGGCGGTCCCGGACAGCTCCCTTGCCTTGACGACCTGCTCCTGTCCGTCGGCCTTGAGGGTGAGTTTGGTGCCGGCCGTCAGGTACAGCCCGGCCTCGACGACACAATCGTCACCCAGCGAAATGCCGACCCCGGAGTTCGCGCCCAGCAGGCACCCGGCGCCGATCGTCACCTGTTCCTTGCCGCCGCCGGACAGCGTGCCCATGATCGATGCGCCGCCGCCGATGTCGCTGCCGTCGCCGACGATCACGCCCTGCGAGATCCGGCCCTCGACCATCGAGGTGCCCACCGTGCCGGCGTTGTAGTTGCAGAAGCCCTCGTGCATGACCGTGGTGCCGGCGGCCAGATGGGCCCCGAGTCGGACCCGGTCGGCATGCGCGATCCGGACGCCGGACGGGACGACGTAGTCCGTCATCCGCGGGAACTTGTCGACCCCGAAGACCGACAGCCGGATGCCGGCCGTCACCGCCTCCAGCCGCACCCGCTCGACGTCGTCCGCCGGGACCGGGCCGAGTGAAGTCCAGGCGTTGTTGGGCAGCAGGCCGAAGATGCCGTCCAGGTTGATGGACCGTGGCCGGACCAGTCGCGCGGAGAGCAGATGCAGCCGCAGGTAGGCGTCCGCGGTGTCGACAGGGGCATCGGCCAGCGAGGCGATGCGCCCCTGGACGATCCGCAGCTGCACTCCACGGATGTCATCGGTTCGCTCGGTGAGCCGCAGTTCCGGCTGCTCGCGATACGGCGCATCGGATGAGAACAGTGCCGGTGACGGGTACCAGACATCGAGCACGGTTGCGTTCGGGGTGACGGTCGACAGCCCGGTGCCGTACGCGCCGTCGGTGATCAGTTCGCTCATCGGTCTCTCCTCGGTCGCAAAGGAGCCTATCGGGGTCGCCGATCCGCTCGGCCGGCCCACGTCAGGCGCCGGCGGCGCCCGAGGTCCGCTCAATCGGCCGAGGCACGCAGGTCGGCCTCGTCGACGTTGATCATCTTGGGCTCCTCCTCGAAGAACACGACCAGCTTGGAGCCGCGGTCCTCGGCGACGGTGCCCTCGGTGCCGGCCAGCACCTGGATGCCCTGGGTGGAGTCGATGTCCCTGGCGGCCACCACCCGGTCACCGTGCTCCAGCTGCTGTGCGGAATCGTCGCCGGCCCCACTGAGGTCGGCGGCAACGTCGTCGAGGCGCACCCAGCTGCCGGCCTCCGCCGATCGGATCAATGCCCCGATGATGTGCAGGGTGCTCAGCGCGTCCTCGATCGGCCAGGTCCGGACTGGCTCGCCCAGCAGGAAGCGGGAGAACCGCTCGGCCTGCAGGGTGTACTGGTTGACCGGTTCGAAGGTGATGGTCGAGGACGGGACGGCGCCGTAACTGGTGGCGTCGCCGATCAGCAGGTGGCACTCGGTCGCCTTCGCGTGTGCCAGGGGGTAGTCCAGGCGCAGCCAGCCGGTGGAACCGAGAACGGACAGCAACTGGTGGCTGCCGCGGCCGGCCGGCCCGGATCGGATGGAGACGGTGATCGCGGCATGCGCCCCGCCGTAGTCGAGGATCGCGGTGGACAGTCGATCGACACCGGTGTCCGGGTCGCGGTCGACGGCCGCGATCACCCGGTCGGGTTCCCGGCCGAAGATCATCCGACAGGCACTGATCACGTAGCCGCCCATGTCGTACAACGAGCCGCCGCCGAGCTCGGGACTGTTCCTGATGTCGTTCGGATCGAGGAACTGCATGGCCATCGTCAGGTGGGCCGATCGGACCTCGCCGATGGTGCCATCGGCCAGCACGTCCTCGACCACGGACCACTGCGGATGGTTGCGGTAGACGTAGGCCTCCTCGATGTGCCGGCCGGTGCGATCCCGGACCTCTCGGACGCGGTCGATCTCGGCGGTCGTCAGGCACAGCGGCTTCTCGCACAACACGTGCTTGCCCGCCTCCATCGCCCTGATCGACCACAGCGCGTGCAACTGGTTCGGCAGCGGCAGATAGACGGCGTCGATGTCCGGGTCGGCGAGCAACTCCTCGTAGGAGCCATAGGGTCGTTCGATGCCGAATTCGGCGCACCACTCGGTGGCCGTGGACAGCGTGCGCGAGGCAACAGCGGTGAGCTCGACGCTCGGTGCCAGGGCCATCGCGGGCAGCACGCGGGTGCGGGCGATGTTCGCGGCGCCGAGAATTCCCCACCGAATCTTCGTCATGTCTGCATGTCCTATGTCCGGGTCGGCCGTGGTGCCACTGTTTGCCGCGCAGTCCCGTCCAGTGGAGCCCGCAGGGGGTCGATTACCACTCGAGCGGGCTGTTGGTGAACGACGTCCCGCGGCTGTGGAGAAGTCACTCGTGCCGCACCCCGGTCCGGTGATGTAGCAGGGGGCTGTCCACAACCCCACCGGTGCCCTATCCAGGCTTGGACCAGGAGAGAAACAGTGCCTGCATGACCGCTCCCTCTCCCGCACCTCCCTCTCCCGCACCGCTGCTGCGCCGTGCAGATCTTTTGTCCCAAGGCCTTTCGGACAATCGCATTCGCCGCGCCCTGTGCTCCGGCGAGCTGACCAGCATCGTGCCGGGGGTGTACCTGCGCACCGCAGACATCGATGAATTCGATCCGGTGGCCAGACACCGGGCCGCAGTGTGCGCGGTGACACCTTTGTTGGTCGGAGATCCGGTGGTCAGTCACCTGTCGGCGGCAGTGCTGCTCGGGCTGATCGCGGCATCGGGCAGCGCGGCCGGCCTGTTCCCGGCGCCGGTGCACGTCACCAGGGCGGGACCGACGAAATCCCGTCGCGGGCAGTTGGTGCAGGTGCATCGCGCCAGATTGACGCCGGCGGAGGTGGCCCGGCCGGCAACCGGTCCCACCGTGACGTCGGTGCCGCGGACGGTGCTGGACTGCGCCTTCACGCTGCCGTTCCGCGATGCCGTCGACGTGGCCGACACCGCGCTGTCGACGGGGACAGTCACCGGGGAGGAGCTTGCCGCGCAGCTGGTTCGGCACACCAGGACCCCGGGGATCCGCAGGGCCGCTGCCGTTCTCGACGTGATCGGGGCCGGCTCGTGCTGACCGCGGATGCGCTACGGCTCGACCGTGATCCGTACCTGGGCGGGATCGTCGATCGGTGTCGTAGACACCCATTCGTGATCCGCCCACTGCCGGTCCTGCACATCGACCTGCGAGATCTGCATGCCGGTGCCGTGGGCGACAGCCCACGCGGCGAGCGCCCGGCCGGCCGCCGCGGGACCGGTGTCGGGCAACGCGATGTCGACGGTGCCGGTGAGGCCGTCATCGGACACGGCAGCGACAGTGAGCCCGCCGAGCTCGGCCTGCGCGGCGGCGAGCACCTGGGTCAGCGCCGGTTCGGCCTCGTCGGTGCCGGCCGGGGCGGGCCGATTCGGGTGCGCAGCGGTGGGTTCGCGGGCCCCGGCGCCGCAGCCCAGGGCCACAACGTCAGCGCCCGAGAGTCCGGTGACCAGAGTGGTGGCCTGTGGCTCCCATTTCGCGTAGGCGTCAGGAAAACCGGAGTACTGCACGGCCTGTGCCGCATCGGTCAGCGACATGTCTTGCCAGTCGGGCACTTCCAACAACGCATCGTAGAACTTGTTGGACGCGTAGACCGGATCGATGATCTGCTCGGCGGTACCCCACCCCTGGGAGGGACGTTGCTGGAAGAGGCCGACGGAATCCCGGTCACCGTCCGGTCGGTTGCGCAGGCTCGACTCCTGGTAGGCCGTCGCCACCGCGATGATCCTGCCCTGCTCGGAGATTCCCCGGGAGAGGCCGACCGCATTGATCGTGGAGGCGTGCTGCAGCTGGACGACGGTGAGTTCGACGGTGGGCGACGACGACTGGCCGGTTGTTGTTCCCGGCACGGTGCACTCCGGTCCGGACAGGAACGCGGGCCGCCACAGCAACAGCCCAGCGGCAACCGCAGCCACCAGCACCACCACCAGACCCAGCACGGTGAGGCTGATCTTGACCGACTTGCGCACGCCAACGACGGTACTGTGCGCTTCGTGTCCGCCACCCACGAAACGACTGCGCCCGCTCCGATCGTCCTCGACCTGCGGTCCGATCCGGCCGAGCTGACCGCGGCGCTGGTCGACATCGCCTCGGTGTCCGGATCCGAGGGGCCGATCGCCGACGCCGTCGAGGCGGCGCTACGGGAACTGCCGAACTATCAGGTGGAGCGGGTCGGGAATTCGGTCCTGGCCAGGACGAACCTCGGCCGTCCGACCAGGGTGCTGCTCGCCGGGCACATCGACACCGTGCCGATCGCCGACAACGTGCCCTCCCGGCGGGACGGGGACACCCTGCACGGCTGCGGCACCACCGACATGAAGTCCGGTGACGCGATGCTGTTGCACCTCGCCGCGACCATCGACAGTCCCAGTCGCGACCTGACTTTCGTGTTCTACGACTGCGAGGAGATCGAATACGAGCGCAACGGGCTCACCCGGCTCCAGGCCGAGTACCCGGAATGGCTGGCCGCCGACCTCGCGATCCTGGGCGAGCCGACCAACGGGCAGGTCGAGGCCGGATGTCAGGGCACTGCAGCGGTAGCCATCACCATTCGCGGCCGGCGTGCGCATTCCGCGAGAGGGTGGCTGGGCGACAACGCGATCCACCGCTCCGCCGCCATCCTGGATCGGCTCGCCGCGTTCGATGCACGGATCGTGGACATCGACGGCTGCGAGTACCACGAGGGGCTGAACGCGGTCGCCATCACCGGCGGGGTGGCCTCCAACGTCATTCCCGACGAGTGCGTGATCCGGGTGAACTTCCGCTTCGCTCCCGATCGCAGCCCGCAGAACGCCATCGCGGTGCTCCAGGAGTTGTTCTTCGACGTGGAGATGACGGTGCTCGACGTCGCGGCCGGTGCCCTGCCCGGGCTGTCGGCGCCCGCTGCCGCCGAGTTCGTGGTGGCCGCCG
>Ga0164306_10001573_pt1 | contig 10195 bp, 11 predicted proteins | sample Whisoiple_242_MG_FD_110213 | JGI IMG/M metagenome (GOLD analysis project Ga0164306, IMG submission 110213) | Soil microbial communities amended with fresh organic matter from upstate New York, USA - Whitman soil sample_242_MG | ecosystem: Environmental > Terrestrial > Soil > Unclassified >... | reverse complement strand
GGGGCCCGTCAGAACAGGCGGGAGTCCACGTCGTCGACGCCGCGCATGGCGTCGTAGTCCAGGACCAGGCAGGCGATCCCGCGGTCGGTGGCGAGGACGCGCGCCTGCGGCTTGATCTCCTGCGCCGCGAACACGCCCCGCACGGGCGTGAGCAGCGGGTCGCGGTTCAGCAGCTCCAGGTACCGGGTCAGCTGCTCCACGCCGTCGATGTCGCCGCGGCGCTTGATCTCGACGGCCACGGTCGCGCCCGCGGCGTCCTTCGCGAGGATGTCGACCGGCCCGATCGCGGTCGGGTACTCGCGGCGCACGAGCGTGTGGCCGGCGCCGAGCACGTCGATCTGCGCGGCCATGAGCTCCTGGAGGTGCGCCTCGACGCCGTCCTTGATGAGCCCCGGGTCGACGCCGAGGTCGTGGTCCGAGTCGTGCAGCACCTCGTGCACCTCGATGACGAGGCGGTCGTCGCTCTTGGTGTGCTGGACCGTCCAGACCTGCGCGACGCCTCGCTCCAGGGCCTCGCCGGCGGCGTCCTCGGTGCGGAGCGTGCACGGCGGGCTCATCCAGTTGAGCGGCTTGTACGAGCCGCCGTCCGAGTGCAGCAGCACCGAGCCGTCCGCCTTGACCACGACGAGCCGGGTCGCGAGGGGCAGGTGGGCGTTGAGCCGGCCGCTGTACCGGGCCGAGCAGCGCGCGACGAGCAGGCGCATGGGGAGGGTCCTCCGGGGGTCAGATCACGTGGTGCGCGACCGGGGGCGCGGCCTCCAGCCAGGAGGTGAGCCCGGCGTACGCCTCGGGCGTCATCAGGAGCTCGACCTCCTCCGCGCCCCGCGGGCCGGCCACCCGGCACCGCACCAGGTACGGCCCGCCGGCCACCGAGGGGTCGACGGCGGTGCGCTCCAGCACCTCCATGCCGCCGCGCGGCCAGACCTGGCTGGGGCGCGGGGCGAGCGAGCGCAGCCGCCACCAGTACAGGTGCCGGGCGCCGTAGTGCGCGATGCCGCGGGACCAGCGGGTGCCGACCCGCAGCGAGCAGCGGAACGACCCCACCCGCCGGGTGAGGCTGCTCCACCGGGACAGGCCGAGGCCCAGGACCACCAGCGCGGCCACGACGAGCAGCAGCGCGAGGAACGCGATCTGGTGCCCGGTCACGGCCTACCCGCCGGCGTCAGCGGCCGGACGTGCCGGAGGCCACCGCCTCGGCCGCGTCGACGACGACGGTCACCTGGTCGCCGTCGACGGAGAGGAAGCCCCCCTCGACCGACCAGCGGTGCACCGTCCCGCCGGCCTCGATCACCCGGACCTCCCCGCGCCGGAGCACGGAGAGGACCGGGGTGTGCCCGGCCAGGATGCCGATCTCGCCGTCCGAGGCGGGCGCGCTCACCTGACGCGCGTCGCCGGACCAGATGGTGCCGTCGGTGTCGACGAGGTCGACCTCGAGCTGGGCCATGGGACGAGAACCTCCTGGAAGGGGGTGGATCGAGGGTGGTGCGGGTGGAGCGACGGGCGTCTGCGTCAGACGCCGTACTCCTTCTGGATGCGGGCCCAGTTGCGCTCGAGGTCCTCGAGGCCGCCGATGTTGAAGAAGGCCTGCTCGGCGATGTGGTCGAACTCGCCGTCGGCGATCTTCGCGAACGCCTCGACGGTCTCCGTCACCGGGACCGTGGAGCCCACGACGCCGGTGAACTTCTCCGCCATGTAGGTGTTCTGCGAGAGGAACTGCTGGATGCGGCGCGCACGCGCCACGACCGTCTTGTCCTCCTCCGAGAGCTCGTCGACGCCGAGGATCGCGATGATGTCCTGGAGCTCCTTGTTGCGCTGCAGGATCGACTTCACGCGGGTGGCGACGTCGTAGTGCTCCTGGCCCACGTAGCGCGGGTCGAGGATGCGCGAGGTCGACGCCAGCGGGTCCACCGCCGGGTACAGACCGCGGGACGCGATCTCGCGGGAGAGCTCCGTCGTCGCGTCGAGGTGCGCGAACGTCGTGGCCGGGGCCGGGTCGGTGTAGTCGTCGGCCGGCACGTAGATCGCCTGCAGCGAGGTGATCGAGTGGCCGCGGGTCGAGGTGATGCGCTCCTGCAGGAGGCCCATCTCGTCCGCGAGGTTCGGCTGGTAGCCCACCGCGGACGGCATGCGCCCGAGCAGCGTCGACACCTCGGAGCCGGCCTGCGTGAACCGGAAGATGTTGTCGATGAACAGCAGCACGTCCTGCTTGGCGACGTCGCGGAAGTACTCCGCCATCGTCAGCGCCGACAGGGCGACGCGCAGCCGGGTGCCCGGCGGCTCGTCCATCTGGCCGAAGACGAGGGCGGTCTTGTCGAAGACGCCCGCCTCCTCCATCTCGACGATGAGGTCGTTGCCCTCGCGGGTGCGCTCGCCGACGCCGGCGAACACGGACACGCCGCCGTGGTCCTGCGCGACGCGCTGGATCATCTCCTGGATGAGGACGGTCTTGCCGACGCCCGCGCCGCCGAACAGGCCGATCTTGCCGCCCTGGACGTACGGGGTGAGCAGGTCGATGACCTTGATGCCGGTCTCGAACATCTGGGTCTTCGACTCGAGCTGGTCGAAGGCCGGGGCCTTGCGGTGGATCGGCCAGCGCTCGGTGATCTCGAGCTTCTCGCCCTCGCCGAGGTTGAGCACCTCGCCGGTCACGTTGAACACGTGGCCCTTGGTGACGTCGCCGACGGGCACCGAGATCGGCGCGCCGGTGTCGGTGACCTGGGCGCCGCGCACGAGGCCGTCGGTCGGCTTCAGCGCGATGGCCCGCACCAGCGAGTCGCCGAGGTGCTGCGCGACCTCGAGCGTCATCGTGAACCCGCCGGACTCCTCGCCCTCGCCCTGCGAGGACAGGTCGATGTGGACGGTCAGCGCGTTGTAGATGTCGGGGATCTGGTCCGCGGGGAACTCGATGTCCACGACGGGCCCGATCACACGGGCGACGCGGCCCACGCCGGGCGTGGCCGTGGTGTCCTTCGCGTCGACGGTGGTCGCGGTCATGTCTGCCTGCCTTCGGTCGTCCGCCGGTGTCCGGCGGGCTGGTTCGGGTCGTGCGGTCGGGCGGTTCAGGAGGCGAGCGCGTCGGCGCCCGACACGATCTCGCTGATCTCCTGGGTGATCTCGGCCTGGCGGGCCTGGTTCGCCAGCCGCGTGTACGTGCGGATGAGGTCCTCGGCGTTCTCCGTCGCGGTGTGCATCGCGCGCTGCCTCGCAGCGAGCTCGGACGCCGCCGCCTGCAGCAGGCAGGCGAAGATCCGGGTGCGCACGTACCGCGGGAGCAGCGCGTCCAGCACCTCGGCCGCGTCGGGCTCGAAGTCGTACAGCGGGAGCGCCTCGTGCTCGCCGGCGGGGGCGACGCCCTCGACGACCTCGAGCGGGAGCATCCGGATGACCTGCGGGCGCTGGCTCACCATGTTGACGAACTGCGTCGACACGATGTGCAGCTCCCCCACGCCGCCGTCGGCCGGGGCGGAGTCGAAGGCCTCGAGCAGCGTGCTCGCGATCTCCTCGGCCAGCTCGGACGTCGGGGCGTCGGACTGCCCGGTCCACACGGCCGCCAGCTCACGCTGCCGGAACCGGTAGTAGGACTCCGCGCGGCGGCCGCTGATGTAGAGCGCGACCTCCTTGCCCTCGCCCTCGAGCCGCTCGATCAGCCGCTCGGTCTCGCGGATGACGGACGCCGAGTAGGCGCCCGCCATGCCGCGGTCCGAGGCGATGAGCAGCACGGCGACGCGGTTGGTGTCGTCGCGCTCCGCGAGCAGCGGGTGCGTGACGTCCGAGTGCGTCGCGACGGCGGAGACCGCCCGGGTGATGGCGCGGGCGTACGGCGACGCCGACGCCATCCGGTCCCGGGCGCGGCCGATCCGCGACGCCGCGATCAGCTCCTGGGCGCGGAACATCTTCTTCAGCGACTGGGTCGACCTGATCCGCTGACGGTAGATCCGCTGCTGTCCGGCCATGCGTCAGGCCTTCTTCTGCCGGACGATCTGCTCCTGCTCGACCGGGGTCTCGTCCTCGGGCTGCTCGGCGCCGACCAGCGGCGTGCCGTCCCCCTTGAGGAAGCCGTGGCGGAACTCGTCGACGGCGGAGGCGAGCTTGGCCTCCAGGTCGTCGCCGAGCTTGCCCGTGCCCGCGATCGTGCTGAGCACGTCCGTGTTGCGGCGGAGGTGGTCCAGCAGCTCGGACTCGAACCGGCGGACGTCCTCGACCGGCACGTCGTCCAGCTTGCCCTTGGTGCCGGCCCAGATCGACGCCACCTGCTCCTCGACCGGGAACGGCGAGTACTGGGGCTGCTTGAGCAGCTCCATCAGGCGTGCGCCACGGGTCAGCTGCGCGCGGGACGCGGCGTCCAGGTCGGACGCGAACATCGCGAACGCCTCGAGCGACCGGTACTGCGCCAGGTCGAGCTTCAGCGTGCCCGAGACCTGCTTCATCGCCTTGACCTGCGCGGCACCACCGACGCGGGACACCGAGATGCCGACGTCGACGGCGGGGCGCTGGTCCGCGTTGAACAGGTCGGACTGCAGGAAGATCTGGCCGTCCGTGATGGAGATGACGTTGGTCGGGATGTACGCCGAGACGTCGTTGGCCTTGGTCTCGATGAACGGCAGACCGGTCATCGAGCCGCCACCGAGCTCGTCGGACAGCTTGGCGCAACGCTCCAGCAGGCGGGAGTGCAGGTAGAACACGTCGCCCGGGTACGCCTCGCGGCCCGGCGGGCGGCGCAGCAGCAGGGACACGGCGCGGTACGCCTCGGCCTGCTTCGACAGGTCGTCGAACACGATGAGGACGTGCTTGCCGCCGTACATCCAGTGCTGGCCGATGGCCGAGCCGGTGTAGGGCGCCAGGTACTTGAAGCCGGCCGGGTCGGACGCCGGGGCCGCGACGATCGTCGTGTACTCCAGGGCGCCGGCCTCCTCGAGCGCGCCGCGCACGGCCGCGATCGTGGAGCCCTTCTGGCCGATGGCGACGTAGATGCAGCGGACCTGCTGCTCCGGGTCGCCCGACTCCCAGTTGGCCTTCTGGTTGAGGATCGTGTCGATCGCGATCGCCGTCTTGCCGGTCTGGCGGTCGCCGATGACGAGCTGCCGCTGGCCGCGGCCGATCGGGATCATCGAGTCGATCGCCTTGATGCCGGTCTGCAGCGGCTCGTGCACCGACTTGCGGGCCATGACGCCCGGGGCCTGGAGCTCGAGCGCGCGGCGGCCCTCGGAGACGATCTCGCCGAGGCCGTCGATCGGCTGACCCAGCGGGTCGACCACGCGGCCGAGGAAGGCGTCGCCGACCGGGACGGACAGGACCTCGCCCGTGCGGCGGACCTCCTGACCCTCCTCGATGCCGGTGAACTCGCCGAGGACGATGACGCCGATCTCGCGGACGTCCAGGTTGAGCGCGAGGCCCAGCGTGCCGTCCTCGAACCGGAGCAGCTCGTTGGCCATCGCGCCCGGCAGGCCCTCGACCCGGGCGATCCCGTCGCCGGCCAGGGTGACCCGCCCGACCTCCTCGGCGGCGGCGCCGGTGGGCTCGTACGTCGTGACGAAGCTGTCCAGCGCGGCGCGGATGTCCTCCGGCCGGATCTGCAGCTCGCTCATGGCATCTCTCCTGTCGTGCAGCACGCCCGCGGCGTGCGCTCCCACGTGGGTGGTCGGGTCGGGCCGTCGGGCCCGGTCAGCTGGCAAGTCGTCGGCGTGCGTCCGCCAGCCGTGCGAGCACGGTCGCGTCGATCACCTCGGGGCCGACCTGCACGCGCAGGCCGCCCAGGACGTGCGGGTCCACGAGGACCTGCACCTGGATCTCGCGCCCGTAGGCGCGGCCGAGGATCTCCGCGAGCCGGGCCCGCTGGGCGGGACCCAGGTCGGCCGCGGTGGTGACCGTGGCGACCGTGCGGCTCCGGCGCTCGGCGATCAGGTCGCCGAGGTGCCCGAGGGTCGCGACGTACCGGCGGCCGCGCGGCGCCACGGCCGCCCGGCGCGCGAGCACGCGGGTCGCCGTCGCACCGGTCCCGGCCGTCAGGCGGTCGACGAGCTCGCCGCGCGCCTGCGCGTGCAGCGTGTCGTCGTACAGCCGGCGGCGCACCTCGCGCTGCCCGGCGAGCGCCCGGCCGAGCCGGAACAGCTCCTCCTGGACCTGCTCGATGGTGCCGTCGGCCTCGGCCGACGCGAGCACGGCCGAGAAGGCCAGCTGCTCGGCGGCGTCGGCGAGGTCGCCCTCCTCGGACCACCGCGCCCGCACCAGCCCCTGCGCGGCCTCGGCCACGCGGGGGTCGGCGCCGGCCAGCAGCCGGGTCGCGAGCGCGGCCTTGGCCTCGCCCGCGGCCGACGGGTCGGTGAGGGTGCGCCGCAGCGAGCCGGACGAGTCCAGCGCGTCGACCAGCGCGAACAGCTGCTCTCCGAGCAGCAGCCCCTCGGCGCCGGCCGCCCGCAGCACCGGCTCGAACCGGCCCTCCGCGGCGGCCAGCGACGCCCGGCTCGTCCCTCGCATCAGTTCCCCTTACCCGCGGTGGCGGTGGTCTGCGCGTCCAGCTCGTCCAGGAACCGCTCGACGACGCGCGAGCGACGCGCCTCGTCCGCGAGCGACTCGCCGACGATCTTCGACGCGAGCTCGGTGGCCAGGGAGCCGACGTCCGCACGGAGCGACACGGCGGCCTGCTGGCGCTCGGCCTCGATCTGGCGCTGGGCCGTCTCGGCGATCCGCGCCTGCTCGGCGGTGGCCTTCTCGCGCGCCTCGGCGACGATCTGGCCGGCCTCGGAGCGCGCGTCCTCGCGGATGCGCGCCGCCTCGGCGCGGGCGTCCTGGAGCTGCTGCTCGTACTCCGCCTTGGCGGCGGCAGCCTCCTCCTGGGCGCTGGCGGCCTTGGCGAGGCCGCCCTCGATCTTCTCGGTCCGCTCGTCGAGCACCGCCTGGAACTTCGGCAGCACGAGCTTGTAGAAGACGACGCCGATCACGATCAGCACGACCGACGACCACAGGATGTCGTAGCCGGCGGGGATGAGCAGGCGCCAGCCCTCGACCTCTTCGGTCTCCGCGGCCAGGATGCTCGCCGCGGGGAGCGCGGCTGCGATCACGAGAAGAGGAAGCCGGTGATCAGGCCGAGGAGGCCGAGCACCTCGACGAAGCCGATACCGATGAACATGGTGGTCCGGAGCTGGCCGGCGACCTCGGGCTGGCGCGCCATGCCCTCGACGGTCTTGCCGATCAGGATGCCGAGGCCGATGCCCGGGCCGAGAACCGCGAGGCCGTAGCCCACGGTCGCGATGTTGCCCGAGATGGCGTTCTCGGCCGCAAGGATGACGCTGGGGTCCGCGAGAAGAGACACGCTGTGCTCGTTCCTTCCGTTTGGCCGCCGGCCGGTCGACCGGCGGTCGTGTGGTGACGAGGGCCCGTCGCGGCCCTCGTGGGGTGGTGCTGGTCAGATCAGGTCAGTGCTCGTCCTCGACCGACTGGCTGAGGTACACGGCCGTCAGGACGACGAAGATGTAGGCCTGCAGCGCGGCGACGAACACCTCGAACAGGGTGATCGCGAAGCCGCCGGCGAGGGTCAGCGCGCCGAACGGCTTGAGGCCGCCGCTCGCCTCGAACAGCAGGAACTGGGTGGCCGAGAAGCAGAGCACCAGCATGAGGTGCCCGGCGACCATGTTGGCCATGAGCCGGATCGCCAGCGTGACGGGCCGCAGGACGAACACCTGCAGGAACTCCACCGGCGTCAGCAGCACGTACAGCGGCCACGGCACGCCCGGGGGGAACAGGCTGCTCTTGAGGAAGCCGCCCACGCCGTGCGCCTTGACGCCCGCGCCGATGTACATCACGTAGACCCAGAGGGCCAGCATGACCGGCAGGCCGATCAGCGAGGTGCCCGCGATGTTGAGGAACGGGATCACGCCCGTGATGTTGAAGGCGAAGATCGCGAAGAAGATCGTCGTCAGGAGCGCGACGTACTTGGGCGCCTTCTCCTTGCCGAGGATGTCCTGGGCGACGTTGACCCGGACGAAGTCGAGCAGCATCTCGGCCATGTTCTGGCCGCGGCGCGGGACCAGGCGGGCCCGGCGCGCGGCGATGACCATGACGGTCAGCAGCACCGCGACGGCGATGAAGCGCACGACCTGGATGCGGTTGATCTCGAAGATCGTGCCCTCGAACCAGATGGCGGGAGGGAAGAACTCGGCGATCGACGGCTTGTGGAACCCGGACTCGCCTTCGGCAGCGAGCGGCAGGATCGTCGCAAGGCTGGACAGAGCAGTCTCCTGTAGGTCGAAGGCTCGCGGCGTCGGGTGCCTCGAGGTGCGGGTCACCGCGCCGGGACCCGGCCGTCGTGGGTGGTTCGGCTGGAAGCCTAGCCTACGGAACGGCCGGACCCGTCCGGCTCGTCCCCATTCGGGACCTTGGACCCAGCACCTGTAGGTGACACGTAAGGCACCCTGCCCCGCGACACCGCGCGGTAGTCCAGGAGCGCGGAGCCGATGACCGCCACGGCGACCACGACGGCCAGCACGTACCGGTCGTAGAAGTCCATGCCGCGCAGCACCGCGAGCACCACGATCACGACCACGAGCTTGCCGAGCCAGGTGCCCATGATGACGGCCATCATGCGGCCGGGGGCGGCGGTGTCGGTCTTGAGCATCGACAGCGTCGTGGTCCCCGAGAACACCAGCGCGATGGCCGCGCCGATCAGCGCGCCCCACACCCCGGGCAGGCCGGCGACGAGCCAGCCCACCAGCACGCCGACGACGGTGACGCCGACGACGAGCCAGATCATGTCGCGCAGCGCGCGGCGGAACACGGCGGCCACCTCGGGGCTGTCCCCCGGGCGGGGGGTCGGCTCGGCGGTGGGGTCGGTCATCGGTCCGTCCTCGGGTCGGCGTCGTGCAGGGCGTCGGTCAGGCGGGTCAGGGGGTGCGCCGCGGGGCCGGCGGGGCCGGCGGCGACGGCGTGGCCGGCGGGCCCGGCGGCCGGCGCGGCGTGCCAGGCCCGGCGGTGGGCGTCGGCCGCGTGCCGGGCGGGGGCGGGGGCGGGGGCCGGGCCGGGCGCGCCGGCGGCGCGGTGCTCGGCGCCGGGCGGCGGGGCGGGCTGCGGCGCCGGTGCGGGCTCGGGCCCGGTGGGCGGGCGCACGCCGGGCCCGCCGCCGGGGGTGCCGCCGCCGGCCGTGCTGCGCCCGCGCAGCGGGCCGAGGGTCAGCGCGAGCGCGGCGAGCACGCCGACGGCCAGCCCGACGAGCACGGCGGTGGTGGAGAACCAGACGAGCGCGGTCGCGGCGCCGGTGAACACGAAGGTCCAGACGTACAGGATGATCACCGCGCGCCGGTGCGAGTGGCCGAGCGCCAGCATCCGGTGGTGCAGGTGCATCCGGTCCGGGTGGAACGGCGACTTGCCCGACCCGACCCGGCGGATCACCGCGAGCCCCATGTCGAGCAGCGGCAGCAGCAGCACGGCCAGCGGCAGCAGGATCGGCAGGAACGCGGGGAACGACTGCCGGGTCGAGGCGACGGCCGGGTCGATCTGGCCGGTCACCTGGATGCCGGCCGCGGCGATCACGAGGCCGATGAGCATCGAGCCCGAGTCGCCCATGAAGATCCGGGCCGGGTTGAAGTTGTGCGGCAGGAAGCCCACGCACGCCCCCACCAGCAGCGCCACGACGAGCGTGGCCAGGTTGGAGTAGTCGCCGGGGCTCGCGTCGCGGGTGAGCACGTACGAGTAGAGGAAGAACCCGGCGCCGCCGATCGCGATCAGCCCGGCGGCGAGCCCGTCCAGGCCGTCGACGAAGTTCACCGCGTTCATCGCGACGACGACCACGAGCACGGTGAGGCCCAGCCAGATCCGGTCCGAGCCCACCACGACCCCGTCGATCGGCAGCTGGTAGAGCTGCACGCCCATCGACGCCATGACGAACGCGGCGAGCACCTGCCCGACCAGCTTCGTCATCCAGTCCAGGTCCCAGATGTCGTCGGCCACGCCCAGCGCGCACACGATCGTGGCCGCGGCGGCGATGCCGATGATCGGCTCCGGGCGGTCGAAGACGTCGGCCAGGAACGGGAGCTGGCTGGCCATCACCAGGCCGACCATGATCCCGGCCCACATCGCCAGCCCGCCGAGCCGCGGCGTCGGGATGGAGTGCACGTCCCTGCTCCGCACGGCCGTGATCGCGCCCCAGCGGAGCGCGCACCACCGCGCCAGCGGCGTCAGCACGTAGGTCGCCGCCGCGGCGATC
>Ga0164306_10001571_pt1 | contig 10203 bp, 9 predicted proteins | sample Whisoiple_242_MG_FD_110213 | JGI IMG/M metagenome (GOLD analysis project Ga0164306, IMG submission 110213) | Soil microbial communities amended with fresh organic matter from upstate New York, USA - Whitman soil sample_242_MG | ecosystem: Environmental > Terrestrial > Soil > Unclassified >... | reverse complement strand
GGCTCTGCACCCCGAGTTCGGTGGTGCCGGACGCGACGGTGAAGTCGCCCTGCGGTGTGCTGAGCATAACGACCGCTCCGGGGATCAGCTGCTCCTTGATGGAGCTGTCCACCAGCGCTTGCAACGCGCTCTGGTCGATCGTCTTCAGGCCGGAGCCCGGCGCAGCGGTGGATGTTGCCGCAGATGCCGACGATGCCGACGATGCCGACGCAGCGGACGATGTCGAAGCCACTGCTGACGACGTGGCAACCGGGGCAGCGGCCGACGTGGTCGGCGTCGATGAGGACGAATTCGACGAACTGCTGCATCCCGCGGCGACCAGCGAGAGCGCCGCTGCGGCGGCCATAAGCGCTTTTCGCCGGCGCCCATTATTCAAGCTGCTAGCGGTCATCTTCAGCGTTGTCGTCATCGCGATCCCTGTTTCGACGGTGGGGATGGGTGGGCAGGGTGGATCGATGGGGCAGAGTTGGCCGGTTGGTCATCACGGACCTGGTCAGGCCGCAATCGCCGGGCAAACCGGCACCGGATCGACGGCGACAGGGTCGAATCGTTCACTCCCTTGAGGCGTTCCACGCGACGGAACAATTTGTTCCACGGAATCCTCGGACACCCATCGACGCATCACATTCGGGGAACAATGAGCCCCTCCAACTGTTCGCGCCGATCAACAACCTCGGCGCGGACCAACGTGCCGATTCTGAGGCTGCTGTGACGGGAGTCGACGACTTCGTCCGCGCCGCCGACGATGATCGGCGCGGGGTCAGACGGCGCGGAGGTGGGGAGTTGCGCGGGGCTCAGTCCAGGGGCGTGACGTAGGCGCCGGAAATGCCGCCGTCCACCATGAACTGGGACGCGGTGATGAAGCTGGATTCGTCTGAGGCCAGAAACAGTGCTGCGTTGGCGATCTCGTCGGGCTCGGCGAAGCGGCCGACGGGGATGTGCACCAGCCGGCGGGCGGCTCGTTCCGGGTCCTTGGCGAAGAGTTCCTGCAGCAGCGGGGTGTTCACCGGCCCAGGGCAGAGCGCGTTGACCCGGACGCCGCGCCTGGCGAACTGCACACCCAGCTCGCGGGACATGGCCAGCACGCCACCCTTCGAGGCGGTGTAGGAGATCTGCGACGTGGCCGCACCCATCACCGCGACGAACGACGCGGTGTTGATGATCGACCCGCGCCCCTGCTCCAGCATGTAGGGCAGGGCGGCCTGGCAGCACAGATACACGCTGGTCAGATTGACCTCCTGGACCCGTCGCCAGGCCTCGAGGCTGGTGGTCAGGATGGAATCGTCGTCCGGGGGCGAGATCCCGGCGTTGTTGAAGGCGATATCGACCGAACCGTAGGAACTCTGGGCCAGCGCGAACAGCGCTGCGACGTCGGCCTGGTCGGTCACGTCGGTGCGCAGGAACACCCCGCCCAACGCCGCCGCGATGTCCGGCCCCCGGGAGTCGTCGAGATCACCGATGACCAGTCGAGCGCCTTCCGAGGCGAACCGGCGGGCAGTGGCCAGGCCGATCCCCGAGCAGCCTCCGGTGATCACCGCCGACTTGGCGTCCAGTCGTCCCGGCATCGTCTGCTCATCTCCTCAGGTAATGATCGGGCAGGGTGGCGCCGTTCGAGAGCACCAGCGCAGAGCTCACAGCCGCTCGAAGCCACGCCTCCGTTCCCAATCTGTCACAGCGGCGTCGAAGGCAGCGATCTCGGTATCGGCGGCGTGCACGTAATGGTCGACAACCTCGTCACCGAATGCCGATCTGGCGATCGTCGATCCGGCGAACGCATGCCGGGCCTCGCGCAGGGTGCGGGGCACCCGCTCACCGTCGGACTCGTAGGCGTTGCCGATCAGCTCGTCCGGGAGATCGAGGTGCTTCTCGATGCCGTGCAGTCCGCCGGCGATCATTCCGGCCAACGCGAGATACGGATTGACATCCCCGCCTGGGACCCGGTTCTCCATCCTGGCCGAAGCGCCGTGGCCGACCAGCCGCACCGCGCAGGTCCGGTTGTCGTTGCCCCAGGCGATGGTCGTCGGTGCGAACGAGCCATCGGCGAATCGCTTGTAGGAGTTGATGTTCGGCGCGTAGAGCAGGGTGAATTCGCGCATCGTCGCCAGCACGCCGGCGACGAAGTGGTCGTAAACGGCCGTTCTGCTCGCCGAACCCTCGTCCCAGAACGCCAGCGAGCCGTCCCGTCCCCGCAGCGAGAGATGGATGTGGCAGGAATTGCCCTCCCGCTCGTCGAACTTGGCCATGAAAGTCAGTGAGCGGCCGTGCGCCTCGGCGATCTCCTTGGCGCTGTTGCGGTAGACCGTGTGATTGTCCGCGGTGGTCAACGCTTCTGCGTACCGGAAGGCGATCTCGTGCTGGCCGAAGTTGCACTCGCCCTTGGCGGATTCGACGGTCATGCCGGCGGAATGCATGGTGTTGCGAATGTCTCGGAGCAGCGGTTCGACCCGGGTGGTGCCCAGGATCGAGTAGTCGACGTTGTACTGGTTGGCCGGGGTCAGGTTGCGGTAGTCGGCGTCCCAGGCCTGTTCGTAGGTGTCGCCGAAGACGATGAACTCGAGCTCGGTGCCGGCCAGCGCGGTGTACCCGGCCACCGCTGCCCGATCCACCTGACGCCGCAGGATCGAGCGCGGTGACTGGCTGACCTCGCTGCCGTCGAGCCAGGCCAGGTCGCACTGCACCATGGCCGTTCCGGGCAGGTGTGGCAGCAGCCGCATCGTGTCGGTGTCCAGCACGAACAGCATGTCCCCGTAGCCGGCCTCCCAGGACGAGATGGCGTAGCCGGGGACAGTGGACATCTCGACATCGACGGCCAGCAGGTAGTTGCAGCCCTCGGTGCCGTGCGCGAGCACCTCATCCAGGAAGTACTCGGCGTGCAGCCGTTTGCCCTGCAGCCTGCCCTGCATGTCGGTGAACGCAACGATGACGGTATCGATGTCGCCGGCGGCGATCATCACCGTCAGCGTTGCCTCGTCCAACAGTCGCGGATTGCGTGCGAGCGGTGCCGGTGAGGTGCTCATCGACTTATCCTTGCCGATCGCCCGCGCACCCGCGCCGGTGGCCGGAAGCGCGAGAAGGCTGCGCGCGATGTGAGCAGGTACGGATCAGGAGGGTCGGCGAGCCGGCGGGCCCGGCCGTGGGCGGCTGCCCGGGTGCCCGGCGATCCGCAGCCGCCCGGTCTCCACTGCGGAGTCGCCGCGCGGCGTGCGGGCGGACCGCCCGGCGGTGGCCCGCCCGATCGGCAGCCGGTGCGGCCCGGTCTGGTCCGCCGGGATCTCCCGACGACCAGGCGCGCGCCGCGCCGCGGTACCCGCCTTGCCGGCACCGGGCCTGGGGGGCCGCGGAGGGTGCAGCAGGTGGTGCGCCGACTTGATGATCTCCAGCGGGTCCACCTTCGGCGAGACGGTCGGCACGACATTCCGGCGGGACTGACCGGAGAGGTCGAGGTCGCGCAGCACCCGCTCGACCGTCTGCCGGACCGGCTCGCTGAGTTCCCAGCCGCCGTCGGTGCCGGCGTCGATGAGTTGCAGGTCGTCGATCCGGTCGCGCGCCTCGCGCAGCGTGTCGAGCGCGACCTTCAGGGCGTCCTCGGTATCGCCGACGTGGTCGGTGCCCTCGGCCAGGGCCAGGTCACCGAACGCCTGGACGGCGGCCGCCACGTCGCCGAGCAACGTGGAAAAGACCAGCCGCAGGTCCTCGCCCTTGGTGGGATCGGGGGTCGGGTCGTCCCGAACACCGTCCAGGATCGAGCGGAACATGCTGCGGACGGCGACGTTCGTGTGCTCGAGGGCGTCCAGGTCGGAGCGCAGCGAGCTGTTGGTGTCGGCGACCACCAGGGCACGGGGGTTCAGGCGGCGGCTGTCCTCGGCATGCGCCAGGGCCTTGTCGATGGCGGGGACGTGCCGGCTCAGCGCACGGGCGTCCTCCATCCACCGGGTGGCCTGGGCCTGGGTGATCGGGTCACGCAGATCGGTGGCGGCAGCGTCGAGCAGCTTGGCCAGTTCCGAGGCATAGCGGTGCACGGCCTCGGCTGCAGTGCTCGCCCTGACCGCGGGCGGAAACACCAGGTTGACCGCGACACCGACGGCGGCGCCCAGCAGGGTTTCGGCGATCCGGTCGGTGGCGGCGGCCTCGGCCCCGCCGACGGCGAGCACCAGCATGGCGCTGATCGGCACCTCGATCAGATGCGGCCCGAGCCGCAACAACTGGCCGACCAGGATCGCGACGGCGACCAGCACGCCGAGGCTCCACCAGGTCAGCCCGACGATGCTGGAGAAGCCGACTGCCAGCAGGACGCCCGCGGTCACGCTCGCGACCCGCTGGAGGCCGCTGGTCAAGATGTCCTTCAGGGTCACCTCGACGACCAGCAGAGCGGTGAGCGGGGCCAGGATCGGCACCGTGTCCGGGAACACCGCGAGGGCGACGACGAAGGCAGCTACGGCCGCGCCGGTCAACCGCATGGTGCGGGCCATCGCGGCCCGGCTGCGCAACCGGAAGCGGAGCATTCCGGCCGTGGCGAATCGTTCGATGGCGGCGATCATGATCGGGCCTGCTCCCTTCCTCGGGTCGGCGACCTGTGGGCTGGTTGCCCGTTCGGCCGATGGCCGGGTGCCTGTCTCTGTGTCTTGTGTCCTGATGTGGACGTCGCGGCTCGGGAAAGGGTGCGTCCCAGCGGTGTGATGTGCATTGCCCGGGAACGGGAATGATCCCGATTGCCGAGGTGTCGATCCGGCTGGGACGGGGAACTGGGCGCAAGAAATCGTTGGTGCTCATCGGGTCCGAGTCGAGCCCGATCAATCGGGCGCGAACGCATCCGATTGCCGCGCAACGGCGGTAGCACCAGCAACCACTCGGAAGGAAGCACACCGTGCCCGAAACACCCTCTGATGTACAGAAACTCGCCGGTCTGGCCAAGGAAATCCGGATCGGGATGTTGACCACCGTCGATTCCGACGGCCACTTCACCAGCCGCCCGATGGCGCAGCAGGAGGTCGAGTTCGACGGCGACCTGTGGTTCTTCGCCGAACGGGGCTCACGCAAGGTCGCACACATCGCCGCCAACCCGCACGTCGGACTCACGCTGACCTCGGGGGACACCTGGATCTCGATCGACGGGGAGGCCGAGATCGTCGACGACAACGCCAAGGCGAGGGAACTGTGGAATGCCTGGGTGGAGGCCTGGCTGCCACAGGGTCCGGACGACCCGAGCATCGTTCTGATCAAGCTGAACGGACATTCGGCGGAATACTGGGACACCCCCGGCGGCCGGATCGCCTCGGTGATCAGCTTCGTCAAGGCCAAGGTCACCGGGGAGCGCTACGAGGGCGGCGACAACGAGAAGGTGACCCTGTGATCAACGTCGAACGGACGTTCTCGGTCAGCCGGCCGCCGGACGTGGTGGTGAACTACCTGAAGGATTTCGCCAACGCCGAACAGTGGGACCCCGGCACCAAGTCCTGCACCCAGGTGACCGCCGGTCCGGTCGTGGTGGGCACCACCTGGCACAACGTGTCCGAGGTCAAGGGCCGAGAGACCGAACTCAGCTACCGGTTGGCGACCCTGGACGGCGGCCACATCGTCTTCGTCGGGGAAAACAAGACCGCAACCTCGACCGACGACATCACCGTGACGCCGTCCGATCACGGTTCCACGATCACCTATCACGCCCAGATCGAGTTCCACGGCATCGCAAAACTGGCGACGCCGTTCCTGCAGTCGGAGTTCGAGGGACTCGGCGACAAGACCGCGGCCCAGATCACCGAGCAGATCGAGGCACTCTGAGCCAGGTTCGACGGACGCTCGGGCAGCGCTCCGCGACGCGCCACCCGTCCACCCGGGCCGGTGGCGCGTGTCGAAGTGGTGATCGGTGATGTCGCGTCACCGACTCCCGGAGTTCGGCAGCTACCCGGCGGGTGGCGGTCGAAGGCCCGCACCTGAGGGGCGATGCCGTCAATGAGCACGCCTGGGCCGCGGGCTCGATGCAGCGGTGACCCCGGCACCGCGATGACCGCTTGACAGGGAAAGCTCGTCCCAGCAGCCTGTGACCCGGCGCAGAGCCACCGTCTGAGCGTCAACCCGACGGCGTGATCACAGAGCTAGGACTCCCCACCGATATGGATCTTCATCCCGCTCTCCGGCAACTGGCCGACGCCTACGGCATCGCGACCGAGTTCTGGGACTGGCAGCAACAACATGTCGAGGTTGCCGCGGACACGGTGGTCAAGGTCCTGGCGGCGCTGGACGTCGATGCCTCGAGCCCGGAGTCGGCGCAGGCAGCGGTGGCCGCGCTCGAGGACGTGCGGTGGCGACGGATGCTGCCGCCGTCCCTGGTGATGCGCGAGGGCCGGACGCCGACGGTCGAGGTCCATGTCCGACACGGCGAGCCGGTCTCGCTCTGGATCGACCTGGAAACCGGTGGCACCCGCCCGGAGCTGCAGCAGCTGGACATCTGGACCGAGCCCCGCCAGCTCGGCGACCGGTTGGTCGGCCGGGCGAGCTTCCAGCTCCCCGGCGATCTGCCGCTCGGCTATCACACCCTGCGGGCATGGTCCTCCGGTGACGAGGCATCGATGGCGTTGATCGTCACTCCGGCCTGGGTCGGCCTGCCGGATCGGATGGGTGACCGCCGGTTGTGGGGGATTGCGACCCAGCTCTACAGCGTCCGATCGGCCAGGTCGTGGGGCGTCGGTGACGTCGGTGACCTGGAGGATCTCGCGGTGTGGGGTGGGGCCGAACTGGGCGCCGGCTTCGTGCTGGTCAATCCCCTGCACGCCGCCGAGCCGGCGTCCCCGATGGAGCCGTCGCCCTACCTGCCGACGACCCGCCGATTTCAGAACCCGCTGTACCTGCGGGTCGAGCGCATCCCGGAGTTCGCCGATCTCGACGCCGCCGCGCGGCGCTCCGTGGAGTCCCTCCGCGCCGCGGTGCACGCCGAACTGGACGATCTCGACCGCATCGACCGGGACGTGGCCTGGGACGCGAAACGCCGTGCGCTCGAACTGATCCACCGGGTGCCGCGCACCGCCGGCCGGGAGATCGCCTACCAGGCCTATCGGCTGCGGGAGGGTCAGGGTCTGGACGACTACGCGACCTGGTGCGCGCTGTTCGAGGTGGAAGGTCCGGACTGGCACGAATGGCCGGCCGATCTTCGACACCCGGCGTCGCCGGCCGTCGCCCGGTTCCGCGACGCGAACTCCGACGCCGTCGACTTCCACCGCTGGTTGCAGTGGGTGCTGGACGAGCAGTTGTCGACCACCCAGGCCGCCGCGACCAGGGCCGGGATGGCACTGGGGGTGATGCACGACCTGGCGGTCGGGGTCCACCCCGAGGGTTCGGATTCCTGGGCGCTGCAGGACATCTTCGCCGCCGGTGTCTCGGTCGGTGCGCCACCTGATGCCTACAACCAGAACGGGCAGGACTGGGCGCAGCCCCCGTGGCGGCCGGACCGGTTGGCCGAGCAGGCCTACGGGCCGTTCCGGGACATGGTGTCGACCGTGCTGCGGTCGGCCGGCGGTGTTCGGGTCGACCACATCATCGGCCTGTTCCGCCTGTGGTGGATCCCGGAGGGCAACGGACCCACCCAGGGCACGTATCTCCGCTATGACCACGAGGCGCTGGTCGGCATCCTGGCGCTGGAGGCCAAACGCGCCCGCGCCGTCGTGGTCGGTGAAGACCTGGGGACGGTCGAACCATGGGTGCGCGACTATCTGCGTGAGCGCGGGATTCTCGGGACCTCGATTCTCTGGTTCGAGTTCGAGTTCCATGGCAGCGGCGCGCCGCTGCGGCCCGAGTGGTGGCGGGAGTACTGCCTGGCCTCGGTGACCACCCATGACCTCCCCCCGACGGCCGGGTATCTGGCCGGAGACCATGTGCGGCTGCGGGATTCGCTGGGCCTGTTGACCCGCTCGCTGGACGACGAGCTGGCCGCTGACGATGCCGAACGCGGCGCGTGGCTGGAGGAACTGCGTCGGCGCGGTGCTCTCGACCCGCAGGTGGTCGCGGCCGCAGAGGCAGCACTCGACCCGTCCGCGCCGGACGCCGCCGACTCCGAGGTGCAGGCCACTGTGCTTGCCCTGCATCGGTATCTGATGTGGACACCGTCGAAACTGATCAGCGTGGCGTTGTCCGACCTGGTCGGTGACCGGCGCACGCAGAACCAGCCCGGCACCGTCGACGAGTATCCGAACTGGCGGGTGCCGTTGACCGGCCCGGACGGCGTTCTGCTGCCCCTGGAGGAGGTCATGTCCAGCCCCCGGGCCCGCGCGCTCGCCGCGGTGGTCAGCGCGGGCTGACGACGGATCGGCGCGGCGCTGGGTGATCGCATCGGCGCCGGGGGCGTCTAGCGCTGCCGGCTGAATGGCCAGAGATGTTGCCACGGGTGCACTTTGGCGCCGGTGGTCGGCGGTTCGGGATCGGGGGTGGGCTGCTCGAGGAAGAACCGCACCAGCTCCGCCGATGCGTCGGGACCCAGCGGATCCGTGTGCCCGGCCCGGGGGTCGCCGCCGAACCACGTGTGACCCCCACCGTGCACGATCACCGACTCGGCGACGACCTGGCCGCTGGGCAGTATGTGCGCCGTGCGGGTGTGCGGTCGGTTGCCGGGCGACTCGTCACCGGTACTGGTGACAATGCGCAGCTCGACCTGGTCGGTCGAGGCCTGATGAATCGAGGTCTGATGAATCGAGGCGTTGTGCGTGGCGAGCCGGGCATCGATCAGCCGATCGGCGTTGCTCACCACCACGGTGGTGTCCCGGTCGCCATGCAGCACGATCAGCGGTGCCGGCCCGGCAGCGGCATCGGAATCGCGTCCGATGGACATGGCCGCGAAGGCCGAGCCGACGTCGCGTGCGGCCTGGTAGGGGAGACCGGAGTGGACACCGGCCGCGGTGTAGAGCTGCGGATGGGTGGCGGTCATGACTGCGGCCATCGCGCCGCCGGCGGACAGCCCGGCAATCCAGACCCGGTCCGGATCGATCGTCCACTCGGCCATGATCTGGCGGGTGATTCCGGCAATGATGGACGGCTCGCCGCCATCCGCCTGTTGGTCCTCGGGACGGAACCAATTCCAGTATCCGCTGGCGTTCGCCTCCCGGGATTGTTCGGGGTAAGCGACAAGAAATCCGTGCCGGTCGGCGAAATCATTCATTCTGCTCGCCACGGCGAATTCGGCGGCGTCCATCTGACCGCCGTGCAACATCACCAACAGGGCCGGACGTCCAGTGAGACCGACGGGCACGTAGAGGTCGAACTCCCGGGAGCCGGCGGAGTTGGAGAACGACAGTCGACGGGTGCCGGTGACAACGGCCGCGGCCATGCTCATCGCTCGAACCGGGTCATGGCCGGTCAGCTCGCGATGGCAGTGACCGGCGATCCGCAGGTCTCGATGATGCTGCCGGCCACGACCTTCATCGGCGCACGGGTATCCATGGCGGACTTCTGGATCCACCGATAAGCCTGGGGTTCGGTCATGCCGTGCGCGGACATCAGGATCTGCTTGGCCGCATCGATGATCTCCCGGCGGGCATCGGCGTCAGTGTTGTGGACCGAGGCCGATGGCAGGACGGGATGGCGAACAGTCGTGGCTGCGTCGACAGGAGCCGTGAGGCAATCCTGCGCCGTGGTCGTCATGACTGTTCTCCATCCGGTCTCGCGGGAATGAAGCTGGCAAAATATGGGCGTCGCTGATTTCTTTGAAATGGGTCAACTGCTCAGATGGCGCATATGTGGTGATGCTCTTGTTTTCAGGATCGTTTGCCTGGTGATGCTGGGAAATCCTCAGTACCACCCGGTGGCCAGAGAATTTCCGGCCACCGGGTGGACCTGATCAGGAAGCGGGCGTCGCTGCGGCGAAGAAGCGCTCGACGTAGGCCTTGTGGTTGGCGACCAGCTTCTCGGTGATGTCGAAGTACGCGGCCGAGATCTCTTCGGCGGTCGGGAAGTCGTTGGCCGGCAGCGCGGGCGCGTTCTTGGCTGCGTCCGGCAGGTTGGCGGTGAAGGTGGAGACGGCCTCGAGGGACGCGTCCTGCAGCTTGCTGACGGCGGAGAGGTACTGCTCGGCGGCTTCGGAGGCCTGGGCGGGGAAAGTTGACATGGGGCGTTCCTCTCGGTCTGGGTGGGGTCTCGCTGACTGACTATGCGTAGCCTGCCACGCATTGCGCGGTCGGTCAAGCAGTCTTGCGTTGTCTACCACGCATTCACTCGAACGGG
>Ga0164306_10001569_pt1 | contig 10205 bp, 5 predicted proteins | sample Whisoiple_242_MG_FD_110213 | JGI IMG/M metagenome (GOLD analysis project Ga0164306, IMG submission 110213) | Soil microbial communities amended with fresh organic matter from upstate New York, USA - Whitman soil sample_242_MG | ecosystem: Environmental > Terrestrial > Soil > Unclassified >... | reverse complement strand
GCCGAAGTGGCTCGGCACGCTCGGGTTTCGAAGAGCACTGTCTCCCGGGTCATCAACGGCGGATATGCCAGCGCCGAGGTCAAGGCGCGCGTTGCCAAGGTCATCGCAAAGCTCGGCTACACGCCCTGGACCACGGCGCGCAACTTCTCGCTCGGACGCGCCGGCTCCTTCGGCCTGGTGATGGAAGACAGCCAGAACGAATGGATCACCCAGATCTTGGGCGGCATCGAGGAAGAGCTGACCTCGAAGAACATCTCGCTCTTGGTCGGCAGCTTGGTGCTGCGCGGCACCTACGACTCCGCCACGGTCACTTCTTGGATCCGTGAGCACCGGGTCGACGGCTTGATCTTCGCGCGGCCCGGCAAGCGCGAGAAAGCGCTGGTCGAGTCCGCCCGCAAGATCAAGCTGGCCATCGCGCTGATCACGCCCGACGAAGCCTTCAAGGGCGGGGCCGTGCTGCGCAGCAACAACGTCGACGCGGGGCGTGAGATCGCCGAGCATCTATACGAGCTCGGTCATCGTCGCATCGCCTACCTCGGTGGCCCCGAAGACTCGCTCGACAGCCGCCAGCGCGCGCAGGGGCTCGAAGAGGGCTTGGCGCTGCGGCGCTTGAAGATCCAGCCGCAGTCGCTGGTCTTCGCGCCGCGCTACCACCTGCAAGAAGGCGTGGCTTTCGCGGAGAAGTGGCTGAAGACTCCGCGACCGCGCGCGCCCACCGCGATCGTCTGCGCCAACGACGCCATGGCCATCGGCGTGATGCGTACCTTGCAGACGCAAGGCGTGTCGGTGCCGAAAGAGGTCTCGGTCGTCGGCTACGACGACGTGCCGGCCGCGAGCTTGTTCTGGCCGGGCTTGACCACGGTGCGTCAGCAGATGCGAGCCATGGGCGCCGCCGCGTGCCGCTCGCTCATGGCTCAAATGAACGGCGAGTCCCAAGACCGCTCGGTGCTCGAGTTCCCGATGGATCTGGTGGTGCGCCAGAGCACGGGGCCCTCGCCGGATCGCAAGGCTTGACCAAGCGTCCGCGCGATCGCCGCGAACCGAGCTCGGGCCACGGCTACGTCAAGGGTCCGACTCAGAGCGCAAGCCACGGCCCGCGCCGCGAGCGTGCCGAGCCGCGGCCAGGCAGCCAGGGATCACCCGCGCCGCGCCGGCCTCGCGATGCATCCGCGCTGGTGCTGCCGGAGGCGCTCGAGGCGCGGCTCGACGCCGGCCATCCGTGGATCTATCGCGACCATCTTCCGGCGGTTTTTTCGGCGGCACCGGGCGCGTTCGTCGCCATCGAGTGCGGTCGCTTCTCCGGCTTCGCGCTGTTCGACGCCGATTCGCCGATCGCGCTCCGCGTCTTTTCGCGCCAGCGGCGGCCCGACGCGGCGTGGGTGCAAGCGCGTTTGGATGAGGCGTGGCAGCTCCGGCGCGCGCTGCTACCGCCCCGCACCGACGCCTTTCGGCTGCTGTTCGGCGAAGGTGACGGGCTGCCCGGCATCGTGGTCGACGTTTACGCGGGCTTCGCCGTCATCGTCAGTTATTCGCCGGCCTTGGCCCAGGTGGTGGCTTGGGTCGCGGAAGGGCTGGCGCGACGTCCAGAGATCCGCGGCGTGTGCGAGCGCGTCACGCGCCGCAAAGATCGCACCTCCGAGCTGCGCCCGCTGAGTGGCGAGCGGCCGCCCGAGGTGGCGCTGATCGAGGAGCACGGGCTCCGCTACGAGGTCGATTTCGAAGCCGGACAGAAGACGGGTTTGTTCCTCGATCACCGCGACAATCGCCGCTACTTGCGCGAGCTCGCAGCCGGCAAATCGGTGCTGAACCTGTTCTCGTACACCGGGGCGTTCTCGGTATCGTGCGCGGCCGGCGGCGCGACGCGCGTCACCAGCGTCGACATCGCGGCGCCTGCCATCGAGGCAGCGGCACGCAACATCGCCCACAACGAGCTGCCGGCGGCGGTGCACGAAGGCGTCGCGGCCGACGTGTTCGAATTTTTGTCGGCGGCGAAGAGCCAGGGCAAGCGCTGGGACTTGGTGATCGCGGATCCGCCCAGCTTCGCCAGCTCGCGCGCGGAGCTGTTCGGCGCCCTCCGCGCTTACAAGAAGCTGCACGCCGCCGCACTGTCCGTGCTCACGCCGGGCGGCCTCTACGCCGGCGCCAGCTGCACGGCCCAAGTTTCGCCCGAAGCGTTCCGACAAACGATGGCCGAAGGCGCCGCCCGCGTGGGTCAACGCCTCACCGTCGTGCACGAAGTCGCGCACGCCCCAGACCACCCGTACGCCGCCGGACACCTCGAGGGCCGATACCTCAAGTTCGTGCTCTGCCGCGCCCTGCCCTTGGCCTGAAGCTGCCCTCGCCGCCGCGCGGCACCTTTCGCGCCGCTGTCGCCGATCGGCCGGTCGGAATTACCGGCGAGGGCGAGGGGGGTCGCGAGAGGTTGAGTAGTCAGTAGTGACTACTCAAATCGGGGCTTGAGTAGTCACTACTGACTACTCAACTCGGGGCTTGAGTAGTCACTACTGACTACTCAAATCGAGGCTTGAGTACTCAGTAGTGACTACTCGGCTCGCGGCAAGGGCCGGATCTTCCGTGCCCTTCCGCCCCGCCGCGCGGTACGTGTCGCGCCATTCGCCTGCTGGCCGGAGCGCTCACGTCAATGCTGCCATGGCGGCCACGCGGCGCGGTACGTGTCGCGCCATTTGCCTGCTGGCCCGAGCGCTAACGTCAACGCTGCCATCGCGGCCACGCGGCGGGGTCCGTCTCGCGCCATTTGCCTGCTGGCCGGGGCGCTCACGTCAACGCTGCCATCCCGGGCCACGCGGCGCGCTCCTTCTCGCGCTACTGCCGCCGAATAGCCGGTCGGAATGCCAAGGAGGGAAGGGGGGCGTCGGGAAAGCTTGAGTAGTCACGACTGGCAATTCAAATCGGTCCGTGAGTAGTCACTACTGACTACTCAGATCGGCTGTTGAGTAGTCAGTAGTGACTACTCAACAGCCGCATGGCTCGGGCCTGGCCGCTTACCGCCGCCGCGCGGCGCGCTCCCTCTCGCGCTGCCGATTACCCCGCTCGGTCAGCATCTGCCAGCGAGCCGCGCAGCGGCAGCCGCTAGATCTTCCGTAGCTCTTCGACGAATTCCCAATCCGCGATCAGGTGCTTCTTGAGCATTAACGAAAGGAGCGCGGAGAACATCGCCTCCCAGCGCACGTTCTCCCCGAGGATTTCGCGGGCGTCGGCGCCGTGAGCGAGGGCGCGCAGGGCGGCTGCGAGGTCGCGCGCGGTGAGGTTTTCGGGGGCTGCGCTCGGAGTGACCGGCGGGTCGCTCGGTAGGCGGGGCTTGACGTTCGGCTTCGTCTTGGCTGGCAAGTTCACCTTGGTGCCGTCGAGCAAAGTGAGCGTCACCATGCGTGGGGTCTTGCCGCGACGGGGCAGGGGTATCTCGTGCGCCTCGATCTGCGGCGCGTCATCGTCGGGCGGTGGAGGCGCGGCGGGCCGGAGACTGACGGGCTTGGTTGGGGCGGGGGCAGGTGTGCTGGCGCGAGGGGCTACCGCGGGGACGGCGGGGCCGGGGTCGACGGTGGAGGTCGCGGCGGGGCGATTGGCGGTGCGGCCGCTGGAGGCGTGGTCGGCTTGAGCTTCGGCCACCGCCTCCGACAGCGACGAGGCATCTTTCCCGGCGCCGTAGTAGGCGCGGATCGCGGAGCGAATGTCAGTAGGCGGCGCGATCATGGCGCGCACCGGCAGGCCCGAGAACTGCGAGACGTCCGCCTGAGCCTTGTCGTCGCTCGGGTCGTCCATGGCTACGTACAGCGTCTGGCCGAGCCCCCGCACCTTACGCACGAAGATCGGCACGAGGCAGTAGCGATCGGCCAGCTCCTCGCTCACCAGGTTGAGGAGCTGCCGCGAGAAATCGATGTGGTAGAGCGACACCCAAGGTACGCTGAGCTGCTGGCTCAAGATTTGAGTCACTTGGGTTTCACTGACCAAGCCCGCTTCCACCAGCAGCGTTCCGATGCGGCGGCCGTCGTCTTTTTGTAGCCGGAGGGCCTCCTCCAGCTGCTCGCGGCTGATGATTTGGGCCTCGACGAGGAGCTCGCCCAGCCTGATTCGGGCCGTGACCATGGCCGACGATCCTACCCTCCCGCTGCCGCGCCGGCCAATTCGCGGGCGCGAGCCTGAGCTGAGGCCGCCCTAACCGAGGGCGTGGACGGGGTAGGTGTCGGCGTGATGCGGCCGCCCAGCGCCGCCGGCCGGCGGGGTCGAGCAACGCCGACGCGAGAAGCCTAGCGATCTGGGCCCTGTTGGATACAATGCTGGGTCTCCGGGTTCGTTTGGGTACGGCCGCTGCCGCTCCCGCGGAGCTTCTTGTTGAACGCTCAAGCTCAGTCATCTCTTCGGACCTGCCCGCATTGCGGGGCGGGCTGCGCGAGCGAGCATCAGTACTGCCCGGCGTGCGGCTTCCCGATCGGGACGATGGGCTCGACGACGGACGACAAGTTCGTCGGCAAGACGCTGCCCGGCGGCTATCACATCCTCGATCTGATCAGCGTCGGCGGTATGGGCCGCGTGTACCGTGCCGAACAGTCGGCGCTGGGCCGCACGGTCGCGGTCAAGATCATCCACCCGCACCTGCTCTCGGACGAGAACTCCGCGCTGCGCTTCATCACCGAGGCGCGCGCTGCCAGCCAGCTCAACCACCCCAACTCGATCGCCGTCTTCGACTTCGGCCGCACCGACGACGGGCAGCCGTATCTGGTGATGGAGTTCTTGCGCGGCAAAGACTTGGCGCGCGTGGCGTACGAGGAAGGGCCGCTCGGCTTTTCGCGCATCGTCGACGTGCTGCGTCAGACGCTGGCTGCGCTCAGCGAAGCGCACGATTTGGGCATCGTCCACCGCGACCTGAAGCCCGAAAACATCATTTTGGAGCCGCTCCGCCGCGGCGGCGACTTCGTCAAGGTGGTCGACTTCGGCTTGGCCAAGCTGCGCGCCGACGCGCAGGCGCCGAGCGTGACCAGCCCCGGCATCGTCTGCGGCACGCCCGACTACATGGCCCCCGAGCAGGGGCGCGGCGATCCGATCGACGGCCGCAGCGATCTGTACGCGATGGGCGTGATTTTGTTTCAGCTGCTGACCGGGCGGCTGCCGTTCGAAGCCGACAGCCCGACCCAGGTGGTCATGATGCACATGACCATCCCGGTACCGGATCCGCGCCAAGTCGCTCCGGAGCGCAGCATTCCCGAGCCGCTCGTGCACGTGGTGAACAAGGCGCTCGCGAAGGACGCCAAGAAGCGTTACCAAGACGCGATCGAGTTCGCGGACGCGCTGAAGAGCGCGTTGTCACTGGCCGAGAGCGTGCCGCCCGAGCAGCGCTTCTCGGTGCCGCCGCCCTCGCTGAGCGGGCCGACGCTGGCGTGCCCGAGCTGCGGTCACCAGGTCCCCATCGCGAAGTTTTGCTTGGAGTGCGGCACGCGCTTGCCGCCGCGGCCGGCGCTGCCCGAAAATCACACTCATCCGTCGCTGCCCCTGCCGCTGGTAGCCCGCGACGACGACGTGACTTGGCTCGAAGATCGTCGCCAGCAGCTGCAAGGCTTCGTAGTCGGCGCGCGGTTGGTCGGTGAGCAAGGCGCCGGCAAGACGCGTCTGATCAACGAGCTCTTGGCGCGCTCGGGCGCCGACGGAGATTTGGTGGCGCTCACCGGCCCCGATCCGCACCACGCCGAGGTTGCCGGCTATGCGCTGCGCACCGCCATCGAGGCCTTGGCCGGCTTGTCGGAGCTCGAGACGAGCGAGCTGGTCTTCGACGACGCGAACCCCGACGCCGAGGCGGGGCTGGTCGAGCTGTTCGAGCCGAGCCCGAAGCGTCACGACATCCGCTCGCCGCAAGAGCGCCGCTTGGCGTTCGCCGAGGGGCTGCGCTGGGCGCTGGCGCGCGCCGTGAAGCGCTCGCAGTCCGGCCGCATCGTGCTCGTGGTCGACGACTTGCAGCGCGTCGACGGGCCGAGCCGCAACGCTTTCTCCGACGTGCTCGCGGAGCCGCCGCGGCTTTCGGCGTTGTTTTTGGCGACTCATACCCCCGGCTTCGAAGCGGGCTGGGGCGCCGACGCCTCGTCGCGCATCTTGCCGGGCTTGCCTCCGCCCGCCGTGTCGCGGCTACTGCGCTCGAGTCGTAGCGGGTCGCGCGCCGACGACACCGGCCGCGGCGTGCTGCCGATGTACGTCGAGCAGGTGCTGCGTTACACCCAAGAAGGCGGCAGCGACCCGCCGGCGCGCCTCGCGGATCTGATCGCGCTGCGGGTCGATACGCTCGATCCGGCCGCGCGTCGCACGCTGCAGGCTCTGGCCGTGATGGGCGATCAGGTGAAGCCCGACACCGTGTCCGAGATTTTGCGCGGCGAAAACGTGGAGGGCACGCTGCCCGAGCTTCGCAAGGCGGGCATGGTCTCGTTGGTCGGCGGGCGCATCTCGACCTCGCACCCGCTCTTGCGCGACATCGTGCTGCTCGGCATCCCGTCCGCGGTGAAGAAAGATCTGCACAGCCGCGCGCTGCGCGCTTGCGAGCGCTTGGGCGCGCCGATCGAAGCTCGCGCTCAGCACGCCTACTACGCCGGCGACTCCTTCCAAGCGCTGCTGCTCCTCGAGCAGGTCGCCGAGCGAGCGGCCGCGCGCGGCGACACCGCGACGGAGGTGCTGGCGCTGCGTCGCGGACTCGAGATCGCGCGCCAAGAGATCTCCCGCGGCGAGCTCGACGACCCGCTACGGGCGGTGCTGATCTTCGGTCGCAAGCTGGGCGCCTCGCTCACGCGCGCTGGCAACTTCGCCGACGCCGAGGGCGTGCTGCGCGAAGCGCTCGACGTCGCGGGGCCGAGCGGCACCGATCGTGCGCGAGTGCTTTCGGCCCTGGCGCACGTCTCCCATGGGCGCCGCCGCGCCTCCGAAGCCATGGGATACATCGACCAGGCGATTGCGGTGGCGCGGGAATCCGGTGCCAGCGATTTGGTGAATGCTTTCGCTGACACGCGCCGCGCTTGGGCGTCTTGAGAATCGGCTCGATTGGCGCATCGGCCGGATTTCCTCGCCTCAGCCCCCGGTCTAGGACTAGAACCCGTTTTGGCCCCCTGGCGACGGGGCGGCACGCGACCGGAAACCCAGCTCCGGTGGCTTCGGGACAAGATGAGGGCGGAAGACGGTCCGAAAGAACTGAATGAGCGAGCCTGAGCATCGCCATCGCAAGACGCGCTCAGGGCCCAGCAGCGGGTCCTTCCGGGTCGCACGCGTCGAGGTCCAGGAGCTGGCGGCGCTGGCTGGTCCGGAGGTATTTTCGGCGCCCGGCGCGGATCTTCTGAGTGACGAGCTGCTCGTCGACCGGATGTTGGGCGGCGAGCTCAGCCACTACGAGGTGTTGATGCGGCGCACCGCGGCTCGCCTCTACCGTATCGCGCGCGGCATCAGCGGTGACGACGCCCGCGCCCTCGACATCGTCGAGAGCTCGTTCGTGCGTGCCCACGAGAACGTCGCAAGCTACGACCGGCGCTTGCGCTTCGGTGACTGGCTGAGCCGCATCACGCTGCACGGCGCGCTCGCCAGCCTCAAGCGCAACCCGAGCCCGGCGCCGCTCGATCAGCGCCGCCAGCAGCTCGAGCTCGTCCGCCAGCTCGAAGACGCGGTCGACGCGTTGCCCGAATCTTTTCGCATTCCTTTCACGCTCTGCGCGCTCGACGAGATGCTGCCGCGAGACGTGGCCGAGACCCTCGGTATCACGGTCGACGCGGTGCGGCTGGCCGGCTACCGCGGTCGTTTGCGGGTCCGTCGCGCCCTCGGCATGCGCTACGACGACGCCGAGACGCGCGCGTTCGGCCTGGATCTAGCCAGCGCTGACGAGATCATCCGCAACGTGCGGGCGCGCTTGGGCTTGCGTCGCGCCTGAGTCTACTCAGCGAAAGCGCGTGACCGGCCTCGGCTCCGGGTCGAGCCAACGCGACCGCCCCGAGGCGTCGGCAGGGCGCGGCGCCGACGCCTGATCGGCCTGGGCCGCCAGCGCGGTGAGCAGCAGGGCGTCGCGCCGTTGCTGTTCGGCGTCTTCGGGCTCGGCCATCAGCTGCGCGGCGCTTTGCTCGACGAAGCTAGTGTCGTAGTCGCCGGCCACGACGCGCGGGTGGGCGAGCAGCCGCTCCAAAAATTCGAGGTTGGTCGCGACCCCCAGCACCGTGTACTCGCCGAGCGCCCGCCGCAGCCGCGAGAGCGCCAGCGTTCGCGTCGGCGCCCAGACGCACAGCTTCGACAGCAGCGGATCGAACTCGGGGCTCACCCACGAGCCGCTGACGACGCCGCTGTCGTCGCGCACGAACGGCCCGCCCGGCGCGGCCAAGTATTCGATGCGGCCCGGCGCAGGCAGGAAGCCTTGCCCCGGATCTTCGGCGTACACGCGCGCCTCGATCGCCACCCCTCGCCGCTCGACACTGTCGAACGATAGGCGCCCGCCGTCGGCCACGCGCAGCATCTCGTGCACCAGGTCCACGCCCGTCAAAAGCTCGGTGATTGGGTGCTCGACCTGCAGCCGAGTATTCATCTCCAGAAAGTAGAAGCTCTGATCGTGCCCGAGCAGGAACTCGAAGGTGCCCGCGGAGTAGTAGCCGATGGCGCGCGCGCCGGTCAGAGCCACCTCGCACATCGCGGCGCGCGTCGAGTCGGCGAGCACCGGGCATGGCGCTTCTTCGACAATCTTCTGGTGACGGCGCTGCAGCGAGCAGTCGCGCTCGAGCAGGTGAACCAGATTGCCGTGCTGGTCTCCCATCACCTGCACTTCGACGTGGCGCGCGCCCACGATGGCTTTCTCGATGTAGACGCCGCCGTCTCCGAACGACTTTTCAGCCTCGCTGCGCGTCCGCTCCAGGGCTTTGCCGAGCTCTTCTTCGGTGTCGACGCGCCGCATGCCTTTGCCGCCGCCGCCCGCTGTCGCCTTCAGCAGCACGGGGTAGCCGACCGTGCGCGCGCTCTGCTTGGCTTGCTCCAGGTCATCGGCAGGGCCGCCCGGCACCACCGGCACCCCGGCTGCTTGCATGCGCTTGCGAGCTCGTTGCTTGTCGCCCATCTCGTAGATGGCGCTGGCGGGTGGACCAATGAACACCAGGCCGGCTCGCTCACAGGCCTGGCAGAGCTCGGCGCTCTCGGACAAAAAACCGTAGCCGGGGTGGACGCCCCAGGCGCCCACCGAGCGGGCGGCGTGGACGATACGCTCGGCGTCGAGGTAGGCGGCGCGCCCCTCACCGATGCGGACGGCCTCATCGGCGCGGCGCGCGTGCAACGGATCGCGCTCGGCGTCGGTGTAGACGGCTACCGAGGGCATTGAGAGCTCGCGCAGGGCGCGCGCGATGCGGACCGAGATCTCGCCGCGATTGGCGATCAGCACCTTGCCGGGCATTGGCGGACAATCGTGCCCGAGCCTGGTCGCCAGGGTTAGAACTAATTACATCAATTAAATCAATACGTTGCCGGAGCGGTGCGATACGCCGGCAAACCTACACGCGCGCGCTGCTATACAGGCGCGCCCCCGGGAACCACATGGAGTCCGACGACGTCATCACCGTTGGCGAGCTCGATCGGCGGCTGCGTCGCGCGGTGGAGATCGCGTCGGGCGACTTCTGGATCGAAGGCGAGGTCGCGTCGCTCAAGCGCGCTCCGAGCGGGCACGTCTACTTCACGCTCAAAGACGAGCGGGAAGACGCCGTGATCGACTGCGTGATGTACCGCTTCGACGCCCAGCGCTCGCGCCGGATCTTGAACGACGGCGCGCGCATCCAGCTGCGAGGTCGGGCGACGGTCTGGGCGCCGCGCGGTCGATTGCAGCTGGTCGGCACGTTGGCGCGGCTGGCCGGACGCGGCGAGCTGCTGGTGGCCCTGGAGAAGCTCAAAGAGCGGCTGGCCGCCGAGGGGTTGTTCGAGCCGTCACGTAAGCGGGCGCTGCCGCCGGCGCCGCGCGTGGTGGGGGTGGTGACGAGCGGCGCCGGCGCCGCGTTCCACGACATCCGCACGGTGGCTTTCCGCCGCGGCGGCCTCCGCTTGGTTCTGGCCCCGGCCCTGGTGCAAGGCGAGTCCGCGGCCCCCAGCATCGTCTCTGCGCTCGACTTGCTGGAGCGCTACCCGGGGCTCGACGCCGTGATCGTTGGCCGTGGTGGCGGCTCCGGCGAAGACTTGATGGCGTTCAACGACGAGCGGGTGGTGCGGCG
>Ga0164306_10001565_pt1 | contig 10212 bp, 8 predicted proteins | sample Whisoiple_242_MG_FD_110213 | JGI IMG/M metagenome (GOLD analysis project Ga0164306, IMG submission 110213) | Soil microbial communities amended with fresh organic matter from upstate New York, USA - Whitman soil sample_242_MG | ecosystem: Environmental > Terrestrial > Soil > Unclassified >... | reverse complement strand
CGCAGCCAGCCGGCCAGCACGTTCTCGGCGGCGGCGTCCTGGCTGGCCAGGTCGATGTAGGCGGCGGCGTCGTCGCGGACGATCGCCAGCGCGGTGGCGTCCTCGCCGATCCTGCCGGGCACCAGGTCGAGGGCCAGGGCGGACCGTTTCCCGGCTCCGGCCGCAAGGAAGTCGCCCAGCTCGGCTGCATCGGAGGGGGTGACGAAGTCCGGGGTGTCGAGGCTTTCGCGCTCGGCTTCCGTCACTTCACTGCCGTAGAGGGCGAAGAGCCGGGTCCGGATGGTCTTGAATTCGAGGGTATCGAACAGTTCCTCGAGGGCGGCCTGGTCCGGCCGCGGGTCCGCGAGGTCCTCGAGGGTGACGGGCAGCTCGAGGTCGGTGTGCAGCCTGTTCAGCCTCCGGTTGCGCTTGACGTCCTCGACGTTGGCGCGCAGGGCATCGCCCACCTTGCCGCCGATCGCGTCGAGGTTTTCCAGGACGCCCTCAAGGCCGCCGTAGAGGTTGATCCACTTGGCCGCGGTCTTGGGGCCGACGCCGGGGACGCCGGGGAGGTTGTCCGCGGTCTCGCCCACCAGGGCGGCGAGGTCCGAGTACTGGGTGGGGCTGACGAAGTACTTCTCCTGGATGGCGTCTGCATCCATCCGGGGAATGTCGCTGACGCCCTTGCGCGGATAGAGCACAAACACGTTGTCGGTGATGAGCTGGAAGGCATCGCGGTCGCCGGAGACCAGCAGCACCTCGTAGCCCGCCTTTTCACCCATGGCGGCGAGCGTGGCTAGGATGTCATCCGCTTCCCAGCCGGGCATCTTGATCGTCTTAATGCCCCACGCGCCCATGACCTTGTCGATCAGGTCGATCTGGCCGCTCATTTCCCGCGGGGTCTCATTGCGTCCGCCCTTGTAGCCGTCATACTCGGCCTTGCGGTGGGTGGTGTCGTCGGAGACGTCGAACGCCACGGCCACGTGGGTGGGCTTCTGCTCCTTGATCAGGTTGATCAGCATGGACGTAAAACCGTGAACGGCGTTGGTGTGCTGGCCGGTGGCGGTGGAGAACTTGTCCGCGGGCAGGGCGAAGAACGCCCGGAAGGCCATGGAGTGCCCGTCCAGCACCAGGAGGCGGGGCTGGTCCGTCATGGGAATCACGGGGGCCTCGGTGGCGGAAACCGACTGCGCTGCCCGGCTGGTCCTTGCAGCGGGCCGGGCCGCGACCACTGATTCCGGCTCAGCTGCCGGCAGGAGGTCAGTCACGGAAGGGGAAAGGGCCGGTTTGGTAGTTTCGCTCACAGGTGCCAGCCTAGTTCCCATGATCGACAATTTCACGCCAGCCCCGTTCGCCGCCGAGCTGGAAGCCGCCGGGGTTCCCGCTGAACTCCATGGCTGGCTGGGCCGGATGGGCGTCGGCGCCCTCGTGGTCAAGATGGGCATCCACTTTGTGGAGCTGAGCCCGGAACGCACCGTCGCCACTATGCCGGTGGAGGGCAACACGCAGGTTGCCGGCATCCTGCACGGCGGCGCCCATGTGGTGCTGGCCGAGACGCTCGGCTCCTTCGCCGCCGGCATGCACGCCGGCCCGGGCCGGCAGGCGCTGGGGGTCGACGTCAGCGCGACGCACCACCGCGCGGTCTCTTCCGGCACCGTGACGGGCACCTGCACCGCTATCCACCTGGGCCGCACCCTGACCACGCACGAAATTGTCATGACCGATGAACAGGGCCGCCGGCTTTCCACCGCGCGGATCACGAACCTGCTCCGCGACATCCCCGGGTAGCCGGCCCGAGCGGTCAGGCGCCGCCTGCGACGCGGTAACGGAGCTCGACGATGCCGCGGCCCATGGTCCGGGACGCGAGCAGCTCCAGCGGCGCCGTCGGGCGGGCCAGCGGCAGCAGCGGCTTCCCGCTGCCCAGCACCACAGGGATGATCGAGACGATCAGCTCGTCCAGCAGGCCGGCGTCGGCGAATTGCGCGGCAAGGACTCCCCCGCCCACCACCCAGACGTTCCGGCCGGCGGCCGCGGACTTCAGGTCTTCCACGAATTCCGTCACCGGTCCGCGGACAAAGGTGACGTCTGCTCCCGGTGGGGCCGACAGTTCGTGGTGCGTGAAGACCCAGCTCGGCGTTCCGCGGTACGGCCAGTTGTCCGCTTCATGCTTCTTGAGCCAGGCGTAGGTTTCGCCGCCCATCACGATGACGCCGACATCGGCCATGAAGGCCTCGTAGCTCTCCATGCCGCCCTCAAAACCGTCGAACTGGAGCAGCCAGTCCAGGTTGTCGTCCGCGGTGGCGATGAAGCCGTCCAGAGAGGTCGCTACAAAGTACTGGAAACTCGGCATGGACCCAGCGTAGCCACTAGCGGACACCTTTCCCAGAGCCCGCTCCGCGGCACCCCGGCCCACCCGCGGCCTACTTGCTGAAGTACGGAATGATCAGGTACAGCCCGAAGAGCACCGCGACGCCGCAGAGGCCGAAGCAGACGTAGGAGAGCGGACGGACCCAGCCGGGCTGGTTGGTCCGGGCATCGCCGGCGATGGCGGTAAGCCGGACGCCGAGGGCGTAGAGGACGACGACGGTCACCGCGGCTGCGAGGGTGGCCCCCGCTACCAGGACGAGTTCAAGCCACTTCATTTCCGGCCATCCTTGGAGTCGTTGTTGCGGCTAACCGCCGCGGCCTTCTTCTTTGCGAACCGGATGGCCTGACCGGCCTCTTCGACCTCGACGGCGTTATGGTGGCCGACGTGGGATTTCCGGGAGGCAACAAACATGTACACCACCGCTGCCGTCCCGGCGACGGCGGCGATGATGAATCCGACGGTGCCGGTGTGCACCAGCATCGCCGTCAGGGCGCCGACGACGCCCGCGGCCGGCAGGGTGAAGAGCCAGCCGACGACGATTTTCCGGGCGGTCGACCAGCGTACGGAGGTGCCGCGGCGGCCCATCCCCGAACCGATGACCGAGCCCGAGGCCACGTGGGTGGTGGACAGCGCGAAGCCCAGGTGGGAGGAAGCCAGGATGGCGGCGGCCGTGCTGGTCTCTGCGGCGAAGCCCTGGGCCGGCTTGACGTCGGTGAGCCCGGAGCCCATGGTCCGGATGATCCGCCAGCCGCCCGAGTAGGTGCCGACGGCGATGGCGAGGGCGCAGGCCGCGATGACCCAGAGCTGCGGCCCGGTGCCGGGTGCCTGGCTGCCGGCCGAGATCAGGACCAGGGTGATGATGCCCATGGTCTTCTGCGCGTCGTTCGTGCCGTGCGCGAGGGCCACGAGGCTTGAGGTGAAGATCTGTCCGGTGCGGAACCCGCCGCGCTTCTGCGTGAGCTTGCTGCCGGTTTCAGGGTCGTGCCGGGACGTCAGGGCGTAGGCGAGCCGGGTGCAGACGTAGGCCACGGCCGCGGCGATCACGGGGGCGAAGACGGCTGGCAGGAGGACCTTCTGGAGTACCGAGGTGAAGTTCACCGAGTGCAGGCCAATGCCGGCGATGGCCGCGCCGATCAGGCCGCCGAAGAGCGCGTGCGAGGAACTGGAGGGCAGGCCTTTCAGCCAGGTGATCATGTTCCAGAGAATCGCGCCCATCAGGCCGGCGAAGATAATGTCCGGGGTGATCTGGACGCCGTCGGACCCTTCCCGGATGATGCCGCCGGACACCGTCTTCGCCACTTCGGTGGAGAGGAACGCGCCCACGAGATTCAGCACGGCCGCGAGGGCGACGGCGGTCTTCGGCTTGATGGCACCGGTCGCGATAGGCGTTGCCATCGCGTTGGCGGTGTCGTGAAACCCGTTTGTGAAGTCAAAGAACAGCGCCAGCGTTATGACGAGCGCCACCATTACGGTGATTTCCACCTGTTGCCCAATCTGCAGAGTCGACGGTCAGCAGTTTCATTCCCCGTGGCCGCCCTGTTGGTCACTGTTCATCCGTTCGTAAGCCGGAATCCCTTGCGCGGTTCACCAAAGCTGTCCTGAAACCCAATAGATCGTACGTGCCAATGTCTGCTGGGCAAAACATGGTGCGCCGACGCCGATTCCGCCAAGGATTAGAAGGGCGGCCGGCTGCGCGTCGGGCCGGCGTCGAGCATGCCGGCGATCTTTTCCTCGAGGGAAGCCAGCGTGGCCTCCGGCAGCACGATCAAACCGTCCAGCTCCCGCCGGGCCCGTTTGTACGCCGTCTGCCGTTCTGCCGGGGTGGCCGCAGCGTCGGAGGCGATCCGCAGCAGCTTCCGGGCCGTGGCCAGCCGTTCGCGTTCGGGGCCGGTGAAGTTGCTGTCCCTCATCCGGCGTGCTTCGCGCTCGGCGACGTCGAAGGCCACTTCGAAGTCGCGCACCGCGGCCCGGTACGCGGCCAGCCCGGCTGCGGTCGTGATTCGCCCGGGACCCTCGGGGCGCAAGCCGTCGGCTTCCCGTTTGGCGCGGAGGAACGCCACGGTGAGCGGCTCACGCACGTCCGTCATCATGGGGAAGTCGATCAGCTTTCCGACGTCCAGTTCGTAGTCCAGCCAGCGCCGGTTGACGGCGTCGTGGTCGGCCACGAGGGCCTGCACCTCGTTGCGGCCGGCGGTTTCCGCCTCGGCCTGACGGTTCCTGAGCCGGTACAGCTCCACTTTCCGGCGGTGTCGGCGTTCGGAAGCCTTGCCCAGTGAGCGGCCCCAATGGGCCAGGAGCGCGCTCAACGGAAAGACCATCCACCAGTTGTGGCCGATCAGGTTGAACAGCGAATCCACTGAAATATCCTCCCACCGGTCCCGGGCACAGGAAAGACCCCCTCCGCGAAGGGGGCCATCCCTGACGGTTTAGACGCGCGCTCAGCCCTCGTGCTTGACCTTGTGCACCCGTGTCACCACGGTGGGACTCGTCACGTTCAACAGCACGGCGTGGGCCGTGGAGCCAAGCACCAACCGGGAGAAGCCGCCGCGGCCGCGGCTGCCGATCACCAGCAGGCGGGCATCCCGCGCCAGGTCGGTGAGCGCTTTCGCCGGCTCCGTGTCGGTTTCGAGGCGCTGGTGGATCACCAGGTCCGGGTACTTGTCCCCGAGGCCGGCCACAGATTCGGCCAAGGCAATCCGGTCCTCTTCGACGATCGTCTCGGCGAGTCCGCTATCGGGCAGCTGGTGCTCGACCCAGCGGGCCGGGCTGCGGAAAGCCATGACGACGGTCAGTTCGTCACCGCCCCGGTCAGCCTCGGCTGCGGCGAACGCCACGGCCTGCAGCGACTCTTCCGAGCCGTCCACACCGACCACGACGCCGCGGTTGGCGGCGCCCGAGGTGCTTGGGATGACGGCCACCGGACTGTCCGAGGCGGTCACGATCTGGAGGGCGCGGTCCGTCATGGGTCCGCCGTCCATCCAGTGTTTGTCGTGGGCGCCCACGACGACCATGGAGGCTTCCTTCGACGCCTCGCGCAAGCCCGAGCCTGGGCTTCCGTGCCGCAGCTGGACGTCAACGTCGACGTCGGGGGCCTGGCTTTTTGCACTGGTTTTGGCCTTTTCCAGCAGTTCCATCCCGGATTCGCGGATGAGCTCGTGGTACTGGAAGTCCGGTGACATCCAGCGGTCATCCACGGCGTGGACGCACAGGACCGGGAGCTTGTGGGCGGCAGCGCGTTTCAGCGCCCAGGCCAGCGCGGCTTCACTGCCCGCCGAGCCATTGATGCCGACGACGATTGGTTTACTCATGCTGAATCCTGCTCTTTTCCGTGGCGCGAACGTGTACCCGACCCCAACAGTGGTCTCGGCAGCGCACCGTTCTGTGACCACTGCTGAGACCGCGGCGGAGACCGTTGCAGGCGGCCGCTGCTGTTTGGCATGACTCGCCGGCAGCACCGAGGCGCTACCGACAATTCAGTGTCCCCCGGCCCCCAGCGGCCGGTTAGGGCCTTAAGCCCCTCACCGCACCCCCGGCCCTAGAAGCCGGTCGGTTCCGTCTCGAACTCCGGCTCAAGGGCCGGCCCCTCATGGTGCACCGGGCGCAGCGCGGCGGTCTGTTCCAGCCAGATCAGCGCGTCGTAGCGCTCCCCCATCCGGGTCGGGACGTAGTTCCCCTGTTCCCGCTCCGGGTGGTAGACGACGCCGATGGCCCGGTGCCCGAGCCAGGTCGAAAGCCACGGGCCGGTCCGGTCGTCGCCGAACTCCAGCACGGCTGGCACCCCCAGGGCCTCGTGCAGGAAGTCCTCGTGGCTGCCGGGGCGGGCCGCGGGCACCGGCAGGATCCGCTCCGGCGTCCCCCAGGCATCCGCGGCGATCACCGTGCCGCGGTGGGAGGCGAAGCCCACCAGCAGGACCCCTTCGAGGGCATGCCGTTCCCGCAGCAGCTGGCCGACGTTGACCAGCCCGTCCTGCGCCATGTCCGTGGCGCGTGCGTCGCCCACGTGGGTGTTGTGCTCCCAGATGATGCCCTTGGACGCCGCGCCCAGGTGGCGGGCCAGCCGGTCGATGGTATCCGCCATGTGGTGGTCCCGGACGTTCCAGGACTGCCGGTCCCCGCGGACCATGATCCGGTAGTAGTGCTCGGCGTTGGCCGCCACCTCGGCGTTCTGGACGGCGTCGAAGGCTTCCTCGTCGTGGCCGCCCGGGCTGAACACCCGGCTCCGGACCTCACTGAGCAGGGCCACGACGTCGGCCTCGCAGGAGGCCGGGACCAGCCGTGTGCTCCAGGCGTATTTGTGCGGGTCCTCGTGGTGCGGCAGGAAGCACTGCCAGGCCCGCATGGCGGCGGGCACGGCGTCGGGCAGGTGCTCCTGGAGCCAGCCGATGATCTCACGCAGGGAGTCCCAGAGTGAGTAGACATCCAGGCCGTAGAAGCCGACGCGTTGCGCCGGGGGCCGGTGTGAATTCCAGGTGCGCAGCCAGTCCAGGAATCCGGCCACTTCCTCGTTCGCCCACATCCAGGTGGGCCAGCGCTGGAACCCGGCGAGAAGCGCATGGACGCCCTGGTCCTGTCCGCTGAGCCCGCGGACCCACTGGTTGAGCCGCCAGCAATCCGGCCAGTCCCCTTCCACGCCGATCCAGGTGTAGCCCTGTTCCTCGATCAGCCGGCGGCTGAGCGTGGCCCGCCAGGTATAGAACTCGTGGGTGCCGTGGGAGGCCTCCCCGATCGCGGTGAACCGGCACTCCGCGGCGCGCCGGACCAGCCCGTCCAGGTCGCGGTCGCTGCGGAGCTGGCGGGCGAGGGAGTGGATCTCGCCGAGGACGGCCGCCTTGGTGACGTTGCCCGGGTTCACCGCGGGTCCCCGATGTCGATCCGTTCCAGGTGCTCCGGGACCCGGGCCCGCCAACCCAGCTCGCGCTTGATCCGGACCCGCAGCGCGTCGGCGGCATCCGGTTCGCCGTGCGTGATGTAGGTCATCCGCGGCTCCTGCGGCGCCGCCTTCATCCAATTGATCAGGCCGTCCGTGTCGGCGTGCGCGGACAGGTTCTCCATCTGGATCACTTCGGCCCGGATCTTCACGTCCTCCCCGTAGATCCGGAGCTCACGCTCCCCCGCAGCCAGCGTCGCGCCGCGGGTGCCTCCGGCCTGGTAGCCGCTGAGGACGATGGCGTTTTTGGGGTCGGGGCCGTAGGCGGCGAGGTGGTGCAGGATCCTGCCGCCGGTCAGCATGCCGCTGGCGGAGATGATGATCATCGGCCCGCCGCGCAGGTTCAGCAACTTGGAGTCGTCCACGCTGCGGGTGAGCTTGGCGATGCTGTACATGTTCTCGTATTCGTCCCGTTTGAGCCGGTGCTCCTCCGGATGCCGCTGGTACATTCCGGAGGCGTCGATGGCCATCGGGCTGTTCAGGTACACCGGAATATCCGGGATCGCGTTTTTGCGGCGGAGCCTGGAGAGGTACAGCATGAGCGTCTCCGCCCGGCCGACGGCGAACGCGGCGAACATCACCACGCCGCCGCGCTTGGCGACCCGTGTGATGATCTCCCCGAGCTGCTGTTCGGGATCCAGCGTCGAGTGCAACCGGTCCCCGTAGGTGGACTCGGTGACGAGGACGTCGACGGCGCCCAGCGGCCGGGGCGGAAACATAAACGGGTCATCGGTGCGGCCCAGGTCGCCGGTGAAGTGCACCGACTGGGAACCCAGCCGGACGTGGACCTGCGCCGCCCCCAGGATGTGCCCGGCCGGCACGAACGTCAGTTCCATCCCCCCGCCGAGGTCCAGCGGGTCGTCGAAGTCGCGGATCCGGAAGCTGTTGAGCGACTTGACGGCGTCTTCGGCCGTGTACAGCGGCAGCGCCGGGCTGTGCCGTGAGGATCCGCGGTGGGCCGCGTAGCGGGCCTCCTCCTCCTGCAGGTAGCCGCTGTCCGGCAGGATCAGCTTGCACAGATCCGTGGTGCCGTCGGTGGCGTAGACGGGTCCGGTGAAGCCGTCCCGCACCAGCGCCGGCACGTAGCCCGTGTGGTCCAGGTGCGCATGGGTGAGGACGACGGCGTCGATCGTCCGCGGCGGAACCGGAAAGGGCATCCGGTTGCGCTCGCGGCTGCGTTTGTAGCCTTGGAAGAGCCCGCAGTCTACGAGCACCCGGCGCCCGCCGGCTTCGAGCATGTAGCGGGAACCGGTCACAGTGTCGGTGGCACCGAAGAACCGGAGGGTCGGCCGCTCGTGTTTCATGGTGCTTCCGTTCCCGAGTCCGTCAAACCCACCTTCCGCGCAAACCGTCCCCTCCCCTAGGGCCGAAAGTCACTCCCGGTCCGGGCACCCGGGCTGCGGGCGTGCGGGACGCCGGTGCCCGGACCGGTAGGCTTTTCGGGCGGGCACTTCGGGCCGGCTTGAGGGCGGGCCGCCAACCGGACACCGCCATTCCCAGTGGCAAGGACTGAGCATGAACACGAAATCCACCCGCGGCGCCCCGGTCCCCGGCCTCACCTGGGCGGACCGTCCGTGGACGAAGCACTACAGCCCGGGAGTCCCCGCCGACCTCAAGCTGCCCAAGGGTTCCCTCGTGGACCTGATGGACTCCTCCGTCCGGCGTTTCGGAGCCAAGACGGCTCTGGAGTTCTTCGGTGCCCGGACCAGCTACCGGGAACTGGGTTCGCAGATCAGCCGGGTGGCCGCCGGGCTGAAGAAGCTCGGCGTAAAAGCCGGCGACCGGGTCGCCCTGGTCCTGCCGAACTGCCCGCAGCACGTGATCGCGTTCCACGCCGCCCTGCGCCTCGGCGCCGTCGTGGTCGAGCACAACCCGCTCTATACGGACCGTGAACTGCGCCACCAGTTCGAGGACCACGGCGCCGCCGTCGCGATCGTTTGGGACAAGGCAGTGGACCGGGTGCTGCGGCTCCCGGCCGACGTCGGGCTGCGCAGCATCGTCTCGGTCGAGCTGATCCCCGCGATGCCGCTGGGCAAGCGGCTCGCGCTGCGGCTCCCGCTGCCCGCAGCGCGCAGGGCGCGGGCGGCCCTCTCCGCCGGCAAACCGTCCGCCTGGAAAGCGTCCGCAGGAAGATCCGCCCGCCGGGCCGGCGGCGTCCGGCGCCAGGTCCTGCCGTGGAGCGGCCTCCTTGACGCAGGCGAACTGAAGAAGCGGCACCCGCGGCCCGCGCCGGAGGACCTGGCCGTGCTGCAGTACACGAGCGGCACCACCGGAACGCCCAAGGGCGCCATGCTGACGCATGCCAATCTGCAGGCCAATGCCGCCCAGGGCCGGGCCTGGGTGCCGGGCCTCAAGGACGGGCGCGAAACCGTGTACGCGGTGCTACCCATGTTCCACGCCTACGGACTGACCCTGTGCATGACCTTCGCGCTGAGTACCGGTGCCAGGCTGGTGCTGTTCCCCAAGTTCGACGTCGACCTGGTGCTGAAGGCGCACCGGAAGTCCCCGGCGACCTTCCTGCCCGCGGTACCTCCGATCTACGACCGTCTCGCGGCCGCGGCGGCCCGGCAGGGCATCAGCCTCAAGGGCATCCGCTACTCCATATCCGGTGCCATGAACCTGCCGGCCGCGACGGTGGAGACCTGGGAGCAGGCAACCGGCGGCTACCTGATCGAGGGCTACGGGCTGACCGAGACCTCTCCCATCTCGGTGGGCAACCCGTTCGGACCCAGCCGGAAGCCGGGCACGGTGGGCGTGCCGTTCCCGCTGACGGACATCCGCGTGGTGGATCCGCAGAACGTCCTGATCGACCGTGGCCCCGGCGAGCCGGGCGAGCTGCTGATCCGCGGGCCCCAGGTGTTCGCCGGCTACTGGAACCGGCCGCAGGAGACGGAGGAGGCCCTGCTGGAGGGCGGCTGGTTCCGCACCGGCGACATCG
>Ga0164306_10001564_pt1 | contig 10217 bp, 4 predicted proteins | sample Whisoiple_242_MG_FD_110213 | JGI IMG/M metagenome (GOLD analysis project Ga0164306, IMG submission 110213) | Soil microbial communities amended with fresh organic matter from upstate New York, USA - Whitman soil sample_242_MG | ecosystem: Environmental > Terrestrial > Soil > Unclassified >... | reverse complement strand
GTCACGATATCGATCAGCCAGGGAAATTTCACTGCTATTACGCAAGGCATCAAGCCCAATGAAAACGTTGTGACCGATGGACAAGACAAGCTCCAGCCCGGCACCAAGGTTGAAATTCGCGGCGGCGCAAGGCCAAGCGCCACCCCGGCACAAACGGGCGAAGGGCAGGGGCAGCATTGAAGTGCAGCGCGTCCAACGTCTTGCATCAGGGCACGTCAATGGTGATGCCGGGCGTTTTTTTCGCTTGTCCTGATGGTTTATGCGGGCAAGCTTAATGTTGTATCGGGCACGAAAGATCCTATACAGGCATACATGTTTCATGCAGCACGTTTTAATGGTTTGTATCAGGGCACGCGTTTACGCGTGCCGTAAATGTGAGATGAAGATTGGGCTTTAGCCCCTGTTTATGGCAAAACCCGCACGCAATTCGAACCCGAGCGCGATTCTAAGCTCATCGCGCACGTTTTTCGCAACTTCGAGAGCGATCTCAGGTCGCGGTCTGTTGCAGACTGAACGAAATGCAACTCTGCTCATCGATGTGATGCGCGCTTATGTCGCTGAAGGGCTATTCAGAATTCATGATTTTGTTGTGATGCCCAATCATGTGCATCTGCTCATGACGATCAGCGGGCAAATGAGCATTGAAAAAGCGGTTGGGATGATCAAAGGTAAATTTTCTTATCGTCTTCAGAAAGAGTTTGGATACCTTGGCGGCGTTTGGCAGCGCGGGTTTTCGGAGGTGCGTGTGGACGACAGGCAGAGCTTTCTCGCGCATCGCGATTACATTGAACAAAATCCCGTAAAGGCAGGGCTTGTCGTGCGCCCGGAAGATTTCCCGTACAGCTCCTTGTTCTTGCGTCGACAGAAAGCCGCAGCGGCTAAAGCCGGGTAAGTTGAAGCCTTTTAAGGCACGCGTAAACGCGTGCCCTGATACAAAGTGGTCGAGAGCAAAGGCTGCTGAAGCAGTACATCGACACGATGAATGCGGATTTGGCTACAGCTCGAAAACATTTGCGCGGCAATGCAGGATAAATGAACGTAGAGCACCAATTAAGGACGGTAACCCCGAGACATCATGCCTAACGGCGGCCCATCAAAATTATTCATTCTCCGTCCTGTAGCCACGTCGCTGCTGATGATCGGATTGCTGCTGGTGGGCGTGGTTGCGTATTTGCAACTCCCGGTCTCCGCTCTTCCGCAGGTGGACTATCCCACCATTCAGGTCATCACGTTTTATCCCGGCGCCGGCCCGGAGGTAATGGCTTCATCGGTCACCGCGCCGATGGAACGGCAGTTTGGGCAAGTGCCGGGGCTGAGCCAGATGACTTCAACCAGTTCATTTGGCAGCTCCGTCATCACCCTGCAATTTAACCTGGAACAGAGCATCGATATTGCGGAGCAGGAAGTGCAGGCCGCCATCAATGCCGCGACGACGTTCCTGCCGCGCGACCTGCCCAATCCTCCGATCTATAGCAAGGTCAACCCCGCGGATGCGCCGATCATGACGCTGGCGCTCACCTCAGACAGCCTGCCGCTTTCCAAAGTGGAAGACCTGGCGGACACCACGCTGGCGCAGAAAATTTCCCAGCTCACGGGCGTCGGCATGGTCTCCATCAGCGGCGGACAGAAGCCGGCGGTGCGCATACAGGCCAATCCAACGGCGCTGGCTTCTTACGGTCTCAGTCTGGAAGACCTGCGCACGGTGCTGGGACAGGCGAACGTGGACCAAGCCAAGGGCATTCTGGAAAATCAGCGTCAGGCCTTCACCATCGCCACCAACGACCAACTGGTCTCCGGCAATGAATACAAGGACGTGATCGTGGCGTATCGCAATGGCGCTCCGGTGCGGCTGCGCGACGTGGCCACCATCATCGACGGAGCGGAGAACGCCAAGCAAGCTGCGTGGATGAATCTTTCGCCGGCGGTGATCGTCAACATCCAGCGGCAGCCCGGCGCCAACATCATCAGCGTGGTGGACCGCATCAAGAAAGTCCTGCCGCAGCTGCAGGGCGCGCTGCCCAGTTCGGTCAAAGTCGCCATCCTGACGGACCGCACAGAGACCATCCGCGCCTCAGTGAAGGACGTGGAATTTGAAATGATGCTCACCATCTGCCTGGTGGTGATGGTGATTTTTCTTTTCCTGCGGAACCTTTCGGCCACCATCATTCCGGCGGTGGCGGTGCCGCTTTCCATTGTCGGCACCTTTGCCGTGATGTACCTGCTGGGCTACAGCCTGGACAACCTGTCACTGATGGCGCTCACCATTTCCACCGGCTTTGTGGTGGACGACGCCATTGTGATGATCGAAAACATCGACCGCTTTCTTGAAGAAGGCCATTCTCCGCTGGAGGCGGCGCTCAAGGGCGCGGGGCAGATCGGCTTTACCATCATATCCCTGACGGTTTCGCTGATCGCGGTTTTGATTCCGCTGCTCTTCATGGGCGATATCGTGGGCAGGCTCTTCCGCGAGTTCGCCGTGACGCTGGCCGTGACCATCGTGATTTCCGCGCTGGTTTCACTTACGCTCACGCCGATGATGGCCGCGCGACTGCTCAAGAATCCCAAGACGGTCAAGCACGGCCGCGTTTACCAGGCTACGGAACGAGCCTATGAGCGCGTGATTGAGTATTACGGATCGACGCTGCGCTGGGTGCTGAAACACCAGACCCTGACGCTGCTGGCAACCGCAGGCGCGCTGGCGCTGACGCTGTATCTCTATGTCATCGTGCCGAAAGGATTTTTTCCGGTGCAGGATACCGGCGTGATCCTGGGGATTTCTGAAGGACCGGAGAGCGTATCGTTTGCATCGATGTCCGAACGCCAGCAGAAGCTGGCCAAGGTAATTCTTGACGATCCCGATGTTGCCAGCCTGTCATCGTTTATCGGGATTGACGGCACCAACACCACGCAGAACGCCGGCCGCATCCAGATCAACCTGAAGCCGCACGAACAACGCGACGTGACCGCTTCTGACGTTATCCGGCGATTGCAGCCGGAGCTGGCCAAGGTGGAAGGCATCACCTTATATATGCAGCCGGTGCAGGACCTGACGGTGGAAGACCGTGTGAGCCGGACCCAGTTCCAGTACTCGCTGGAAGATGCCGACGCCGGCGAGTTGAATGACTGGTCAAAGCGCATACTAGACAAGCTGCGAGCACTGCCGGAGTTGCGCGACGTGGCCAGCGACCAGCAGAATGGCGGGCTCAAAGCCGACCTGGTCATCGACCGCGATACCGCTGCTCGCTTCGGCATCCTGCCCCAGGCCATTGATGACACGCTGTACGATGCCTTCGGCCAGCGCCAGGTATCCACCATCTTTACGCAGTTGAACCAGTATCACGTGGTGCTGGAAGTGGGCCAGCAATTTCAGGATGATCCCAGCGACCTGAGCACGATTTACGTAAAGTCGGTGAGCGGGCAACAGGTTCCGCTTTCAACCTTCAGCCATTTTGAGAGAGCGAGCACTCCGCTGGCCATCAATCACCAGGGACAGTTTCCCGTGGTAACGATCTCATTCAACCTTGCGCCGGGAGAATCGCTGGGCAAGGCCACCAAGGCCATTGCGCAGGCGGAGCAGGAGATGGGAATGCCGGTGAGCATTCATCCCAGCTTTCAGGGAACGGCAGCGGCTTTCCAGAATTCGCTGGCGTCAGAGCCGTGGCTGATCCTGGCCGCGCTGATCACGGTTTACATTGTGCTGGGCGTGCTCTATGAGAGCTACATCCATCCCGTGACCATTCTTTCCACGCTGCCTTCGGCCGGAGTGGGCGCGATTCTGGCGATGATCATCACGCGCAATGACCTGACGGTGGTGGCGCTGATAGGAATTATTCTGTTGATCGGCATTGTGAAAAAGAACGCCATCATGATGATTGATTTTGCGCTGGACGCCGAGCGCAAGGAAGGCAAGCCGCCGGAAGAAGCTATCTACCAGGCCAGCCTGCTGCGCTTTCGCCCGATCATGATGACGACCATGGCCGCCCTGCTGGGCGCGGTGCCGCTGGCATTCGGACGCGGCACGGGATCAGAGCTGCGCCATCCGCTGGGCATCACCATCATTGGCGGACTGCTGCTGAGCCAGTTGTTCACGCTGTACACCACGCCGGTGATCTATATCTGGTTTGACAAGCTGGCGCGCAAGTTTTCGCGCTTCCAGATCGGCAATGAGATTGTGCCGGAGACTGGAGACTAATGAGGATTGCCAAAATCGTCGGAATTGCCATAATTGCCAAAATTTTTCCCCGCGTTGCCGAAAGCCATCGTACGGTTTTCAATTTTGGCAATTACCCGATTTTGGCAATTTTGGCAATCCGAGATCATTTCTTACTTTTGAGTAACGCTCGATGAACATCTCCGCACCATTTATCCGGCGGCCTGTAGCCACATCGTTGCTCGCGATGGGCCTGTTGATGGCGGGCGTTCTGGCCTATACGCGGCTGCCGGTAGCGCCGATTCCGCAGGTGGAGTACCCGGTAATCAGCGTGAACGCCGGACTGCCCGGCGCCAGCCCGGAGACCATGGCTTCTTCGGTGGCGACCCCGCTGGAGCGGCAGTTTGGGCGCATCGCCGGGGTCAACCAGATGACCTCGACAAGCCAACTCGGCTCGACCGGCATCACCCTGCAGTTCGATCTCTCGCGCAACATTGACGCCGCGGCGCGCGACGTGCAAGCGGCCATCAACGCCGCACTGGGACAGCTGCCGGCAAACCTGCCCACGCGGCCCAACTGGCGCAAGGTGAACCCGGCTGACGCGCCCATCATGATCCTGTCCCTGACTTCAGAGAGCATTACCAAGCCGCGAATGTATGACGTGGCTGATTCGGTGCTGGCGCAGAAGCTCTCACAGGTGCCGGGGATCGGGCAGGTATTTGTTGGCGGAGGCGCCAGGCCGGCGGTGCGCGCGGAGGTGAACCCCACGCTGTTGAACAAGCTGGGCGTGGGCGTGGAGCAGGTGCGCGCGGCGCTGGGCGCGGCGAATGCGAACCGTCCCAAGGGCGAATTTGCCGGGGCGGTCAACGCGTGGCAGATCACGGCGAACGATCAGCTTTTCCTGGCCGAAGACTACAAAAAAATTATCGTGGCCAGAAATACCACGGGCGGAGTGGTGCGGCTGCAGGACGTGGCCGACGTGCAGGATTCGGTGGAAGACATCCGCAACACTGGCGTGGCCGATGGCAAACCGGCGGTGCTGATGATCGTCTTCCGCCAGCCCGGCGCCAACATTATTCAAGCCGTGGACCACGTAAAAGAGCTGCTGCCGGAGCTGCAAGCATCGATTCCCGCCGGAATCCACCTGGACGTAGCGCTGGACCGCACCACGACCATTCGCGCGTCCGTGGCCGACATCCAGATCACGCTGGTGATTTCCATTGTGCTGGTAGTGCTGGTGGTTTTTATTTTTCTGCGTAACCTGCGCGCCACATTCATTCCCAGCGTGGCCGTTCCGCTCTCGCTCATCGGCACGTTCGGCGTGATGTACCTGCTGGATTACAGCGTGGACAATCTCTCGCTGATGGCGCTGGCCATCTCCACCGGCTTTGTGGTGGACGATGCGATCGTGGTGCTGGAAGACATCACTCGCTACATGGAACAGGGCATGGGGCCGGTGCAGGCGGCATTCCGCGGCGCGCGCGAGATCGGTTTTACCGTGCTTTCCATGAGCACGTCGCTGGTCGCGGTGTTTATCCCAATCCTGCTGATGCAAGGGCTGGTAGGACGGCTGTTCCGCGAGTTTGCCGTGGTGCTGAGCACGGCCATCGCCATGTCACTGGTGGTATCGCTTACGGTCACTCCGATGTTGTGCGCCAAGTTTTTGCGCCCGGAGAGCGAGAAGAAACATAACCGTGTTTATCGCTTCAGCGAACGGGCGTTCGACGGAATGCTGCAGCTCTATCGCGCCAGCCTGGGCGTGGTGCTGCGACACCAGGCGCTGACGCTGGCGGTTACGGTTGGCACGGCGGTCTTGAGCATCTATCTTTACATCATCGCGCCGAAGGGATTTTTTCCGCAGCAGGATACGGGACGTCTGGGCGGCGCGATCCAGGCATCACAGGACATTTCTTTCCCCGCGCTGCGCGACAAGATGCAGCAATATGTCCAGATCGTGTTGAAGGACCCGGCGGTGCACAATGCCGTGGGATTTGCCGGCGGCCAGGGCAGTTCCAACACCGGACGCATGTTCGTGGTGCTGAAGCCTCCAGACGAACGCAAGGCCACGGCGGACCAGATCATCAACCGGCTGCGGGGAAAACTGGCGGTAGTGCCGGGCGCCACGCTGTTTCTTACCGCCACGCAGGACCTGAACATTGGCGGCCGGTTTTCCAACGCGCAGTTCCAGTACACCATCCAGTCAGAAGACCTGCAGGAGCTGAATTACTGGGCGCCGCGAATCCTGGCCAAGCTGCGCACGCTGCCGGAGCTGCGCGACGTGAATTCCGACCAGCAGGACAAAGGGCTGGCGGCTGAGGTGATTGTGGATCGCGACACGGCGTCGCGGCTGGGCATTACGCCGGCGCAGGTGGATGCCGCGCTCTACGCGTCATTCGGGCAGGCCCAGGTTTCAACGATGTATAAGGCACTCAACCAGTACCACGTGGTGATGGAGGTCGATCCCAAGCTGCTGCCGGGCACGGACGCGCTGAGGAATACGTACGTGAAATCGTCAACCGGGGTTGAGGTGCCGCTGGCGTCGTTTACGCGCTATCAGCCTTCGAACACCGCATTGCAGGTGAACCATCAGGGGTTCTATCCGGCGGTAACAGCATCATTCAATCTGGCGCCGGGCGTGCCGCTGGGCAACGCGGCCAGCGTGGTGGAAGGAGCCATGCGGGCGCTGGGAGTCCCGGCCAGCGTGCATGGCGGCTTCCAGGGAACGGCGGCGGCGTTTAAAGACTCAGCCCAGAGCCAGCCGCTGTTGATCCTGACTGCATTGATCACCGTCTATATTGTTCTGGGCATGCTCTATGAGAGCGTGATTCATCCCATCACGATTCTTTCCACGCTGCCTTCGGCGGGCGTAGGCGCGATCCTGGCGATCATGCTGACCGGCAATGACCTGAACGTAATCGCGTTGATCGGCATTATTTTGCTGATCGGCATTGTGAAGAAGAACGCCATTTTGATGATCGATTTTGCGGTGAACGCCTCGCGCGTGGAAAATAAAACGCCGGAGGAAGCAATCTTCCAGGCGTGCCTGCTGCGCTTCCGCCCGATCATGATGACGACCATGGCCGCGCTGCTGGGCGGACTGCCGCTGGCGCTGGGCGGCGGAACAGGATCGGAACTGCGCCGCCCGCTGGGCATTGCGATTGTTGGCGGGCTGATTGTCAGCCAGGCGCTGACGCTGTTTACCACTCCGGTGGTCTATCTCTATCTTGATCGCATCCGGCTGCGCGTGGCCCGGTGGCGGAGCGCGCACAGGAAAACGCAGCCAGTGTTGGGAACCGGCGATTAGAATCTTTCGCCGCAGATTTTCGCAGATAAACGCAGATTCAGGAAAAGGTCGAGCCGCGAAGTTCGCGAATCAACACGAATTAACCCAGGAGAAAAAGCGCGAGGCCGGCTTGCGCGCCGAGCGCTCTACAACAGGAGCAGGTAACTCTATCGGTTTGTCTGCCACTAAAGCGGTTTGGAGCGTAGCGACAAAATTAAAAGATCTGCGCTCGTCAGCGTAAATCTGCGGCGATTGGGTCTGTTACCGTAAAATGCTTCCATTCGTTCAGCAACCAGAAGCGCTGAAAAGGAGCGGCCTTGGACATTTCTTTTAGCTTCATCGCGATTGCAGCGGTTGCGGCGGTGTTGCTGTTTTTGCTGCTCAAGACTTACAACGGCCTCGTGCGCATGCGGAACGCGGCGCAGAGCGGCTGGGCGGACATCGATGTGCAACTCACGCGGCGGCATGACCTTGTCCCAAACCTGGTGGAAGCCGTGAAGGGCTACATGACGCATGAGCGCGAGACGCTGGAAGCGGTAACGCGCGCGCGGACCGAAGCCGTGTCCGCGGCGGGAGGCGCATCGCTCTTGACGCGGGCGGTGGCGGAGATGGCGCTGACCGGGGCGGTGGGCAATCTGTTTGCCGTGGCTGAGAATTACCCGACACTGAAGGCTTCGCAACAGTTTCTGCTTTTGCAGGAGCAGATCACGTCGACGGAAAACCGCATTGCCTTTGCGCGGCAGCATTACAACGAGTGCGTGCGGAAGTACAACACCTCACTGGCGGAATTTCCACGGAACTTGGTGGCCGGGATGATGGGATTTTCGCCTTCGGCGCTGTTCGCGGCGGACGCGGGTGACAGAGCGAACACACAGGTCCGAGTTTAGCCGCAGATTTTCGCGGATAAACGCGCAGATGAAGAAATAAATTAGCCGCGAATCAACGCGAACAAACGCGAATTTTAATTCCTTGTTGTTCATTCGTGTTGATTCGCGAAATTCGCGGCAAGTTTTTGCCCGAGCTGTAGAAAGAATCGATTTTCGTGAGAACTCCCTGAGGCCGTATGGCGCGATATGCAGCACCGGGATCCTTCGACTCCGGCCTTACTCCCCTGGGTCGTGCGGCCTTCGCTCAGGACGACAAACTTTAAGAAGCTCGTAACGGCACGACTCGAAGTCGCCTTGATACGAACTTTCGCCGCAGATTTACGCTGATGCCGCGCCCGATGAAGAAATAAATTAGCCGCGAATCAACGCGAACAAACGCGAATTTTCATTTTCTGATGTTTCATTCGTGTTGATTCGCGAAATTCGCCGGCAAGTTTTTGCCCGAGCTGTAGAAGAATCGATTTTCGTGAGAACTCCCTGAGGCCGTATGGCGCGATATGCAGCACCGGGATCCTTCGACTCCGGCCTTACTCCCCTGGGTCGCGCGGCCTTCGCTCAGGACGACAAACTTTAAGAAGCTCGTAACGGCACGACTCGAAGTCGCCTTGATACGAACTTTCGCCGCAGATTTATGCTGATGCCGCGCAGATGAAGAAATAAATTAGCCGCGAATCAACGCGAACAAACGCGAATTTTCATTTTCTGGTGTTTCATTCGTGTTGATTCGCGAAATTCGCGGCTAAATTCTTTTCCGATCTGCGTTGATCTGCGAAATCTGCGGCTAAAGATTTTTCAGTGCCTGTTCTAAATCGTCAATTAAATCATCGGGATGTTCCAGGCCGATGGACAAGCGCAGAAGATTCGCGGGGCTTCGGGTGTTGGCGCCTTCGACCGACGCGCGGTGCTCGATCAAGCTGTGCGTGCTGCCCAGGCTGGTGGCATGGCTGAACAGTTTGAGCCCGGAGACGAGTTTGAAGGCTTCAGCTTGACCGCCTTTTACTTGAATGGACATCATGCCGCCGAAACCGGACATTTGCGCGGAGGCAATCTTGTGTCCGGGGTGTGACGGCAGGCCGGGGTAGTGCACGGCTTCAATCTTTGCTTTGGGCTGCCGGCTGAGGAATTCAGCGATGCGCTGCGCCCCGGCGGACTGGGCGCGGACGCGGTACGGGAAAGTCTGCAAGCCACGCAGGGTGAGCCAGCACTCGAAGGGCGAGGGAACGGCGCCGCCGTCGCGCTGGATGCTGCGGACTTTTTCGAACAGCGTTCCGGTGTATTTGAAGACCAGGGCGCCGCTCAGCACGTCGCTATGGCCAGAGAGATATTTGGTGACCGAGTGCATCACCACGTCGGCGCCGAGCCCCTGAAGCGGACGCTGGAGGAGCGGCGTGGCCCAGGTGTTGTCACAGGCCAGGAGCGCGCTGGCTTTCTGCGCGATGGCCGCGATGGCGGCGATATCGGTGACGTGAAGCAGCGGGTTGGAGGGCGTTTCCACCCAGATGAGCCTGGTGGCCGGCGTTACTGCGCGCTCAACCGCCGCGAGGTCTTGCATGTTGACGAAGCTGTGCTTGAGGCCCCAGGACGCGAGCGTGTGAATCAGGATGGCGGTGCCATAGAAGACGTCTTCGCCGGCAATGATGTGGTCACCGGGGGCAAGAGCGTGCAGCAGGGCAAGCGTGGCGGCGTTGCCGGAAGAGAATGCCAGAGCGGCCTCGCCTTCTTCCAGCGATGCCAGGGCTTCTTCCAGCGCGGCGCGATTGGGATTGTCAGTGCGCGAGTAGAGAAAGCCGCCCGGCAAACTGCCGTCTTCGGCCTTGTGAAAAGTGGTGGAAAGATGGATGGCGGGCGTAACGTCACGGGCGCCGGCTTCAGGCTTGCGGCCGGCGTGGACGGCTCG
>Ga0164306_10001563_pt1 | contig 10217 bp, 6 predicted proteins | sample Whisoiple_242_MG_FD_110213 | JGI IMG/M metagenome (GOLD analysis project Ga0164306, IMG submission 110213) | Soil microbial communities amended with fresh organic matter from upstate New York, USA - Whitman soil sample_242_MG | ecosystem: Environmental > Terrestrial > Soil > Unclassified >... | reverse complement strand
GGCGCCTGCTGCTGATCAAGGCCGATGGATCGGTCAGCGTGCATGCCGATGACCGCGCGTATAAACCGCTGAACTGGATGAGCCCGCCCTGCTGGCTGACCGAGGAGCCCGACGGGCCGCTGCCGGTGTGGGTGGTGGAGAACAAGGCCGGTGAGCAGTTGCGCATCGCCGTTGAGGAGATCGAGCACGACTCGAGCCATGAGCTCGGGGTGGACCCCGGCTTGGTCAAGGACGGCGTCGAGGCGCACCTGCAGGCGCTGTTGGCCGAGCACGTCGAGTTGCTCGGTGCCGGCTACACGCTGGTGCGACGGGAGTACATGACGCCGATCGGGCCGGTCGACCTGCTGTGCCGCGACCAGGCGGGCCGCTCGGTGGCGGTCGAGATCAAGCGGCGCGGCGAGATCGACGGCGTCGAGCAGCTCACCCGCTACCTGGAACTGCTCAACCGGGACACCGTGCTCGCACCTGTCAGCGGTGTGTTCGCCGCACAGCAGATCAAGCCGCAGGCGCGAACGTTGGCCACCGACCGCGGGATCCGTTGTCTGACTTTGGACTACGACCAGATGCGGGGGATGGACAGCTCGGAGTTCCGGCTGTTCTGACGCCTACACTCGTCAATGTGGCCAGGCGTCGAGCAGGTCGCCGGCAGCCGTCGCGAGCACCGTTGCCGGCATCTCGTCGTGTCGAGACCGGGCCCGACGGTTATGACTACGAGGTCAGGCCCGTCGCGTCGTCTCGGGCAGCCAAGATCTATCGGTGCCCGGGCTGTGATCACGAGATCCGGCCTGGCACAGCTCATCTCGTGGTATGGCAGGCGGGGCTCGGCGAGCAGGCGGTAGAGGACCGCAGGCATTGGCACACACCGTGCTGGCAGAACCGCGCGACGCGCAGCCCCACGCGGAAGTGGTCGTGAGTCTTAGTGGTCGCTTGCGGGCTGGACGAGCTCGATCAGCACGCCGCCGGCATCCTTAGGATGGATGAAGTTGATCCGCGAATCCGCGGTGCCGCGACGCGGAGCGTCGTAAAGCAGCCGCACACCGTCTTCGCGCAACCGCTCGGTCAGCGCGTCGATGTCGCTGACCCGGTAGGCCAGCTGCTGCAGGCCGGGGCCGCGCTTGTCGAGGAACTTGGCGATCGTCGATGTCTCGTCGAGCGGAGCCATCAGCTGAATCTGGGCACTACCGACCGGTGCGCCGCGCACCGACAGCATCGCCTCGCGGACGCCCTGCTCCTCGTTGACCTCTTCGTGCAGGACGATCATGCCGAGACGGTCGTGGTACCACTTGATCGTGGCGTCCAGGTCGGCGACCGCAATGCCGACGTGGTCGATTGCTGTCACCAGGGCGCTTGCCAGCACGGGGCGGGCATCGACTTGCTCGGTGGACATAACGTAACGGTAACCTGGCGGGGAAGATCGCGCCTGCGCGATGCCCCGAATGGGCAGTTCTTGATCGTTTCTGGAGGTAAGCATGACGACGTCCGTGATCGTTGCTGGAGCACGTACTCCGGTCGGCAAACTGATGGGCTCGCTGAAGGATTTCTCGGGCAGCGATCTGGGTGCGATCGCCATTGCCGGTGCGCTGGAGAAGGCCGGAGTGCCCGCCGCGGCCGTCGAGTACGTGATCATGGGCCAGGTGCTGACCGCCGGTGCCGGTCAGATGCCGGCCCGGCAGGCTGCTGTCGCCGCGGGGATTGGCTGGGATGTGCCCGCACTCACCATCAACAAGATGTGCCTGTCCGGGATCGACGCCATCGCGCTCGCCGACCAGCTCATCCGCGCCGGTGAGTTCGATGTCGTCGTCGCAGGTGGGCAGGAGTCGATGACGCAGGCGCCCCATCTTCTGATGAACAGCCGGTCGGGCTACAAGTACGGCGACATCACCGCCCTCGACCACATGGCTTACGACGGTCTGCACGATGTGTTCACCGACCAGCCGATGGGAGCGCTGACCGAGCAGCGCAACGACCAGGACAAGTTTACCCGTCTCGAGCAGGACGAGTACGCCGCCAGTTCGCACCAAAAGGCCGCTGCCGCATGGAAAGACGGTGTCTACGCCGACGAGGTCGTGCCGGTGAAAATCCCGCAGCGCAAGGGCGACCCGCTGGAGTTCACCGAGGACGAGGGCATCCGGGCCAACACCACCTCGGAGTCGCTGTCGGGGCTGAAGCCGGCATTCCGCAAGGACGGCACGATCACCGCGGGCTCCGCGTCGCAGATCTCCGACGGTGCCGCCGCCGTGGTGGTGATGAACAAGGCCAAGGCCGAGGAGCTCGGGCTGAGCTGGCTGGTGGAGATCGGCGCACACGGTGTGGTCGCAGGCCCCGATTCCACCCTGCAATCGCAGCCCGCCAACGCCATCAAGAAGGCGATCGCCCGCGAAGGCATCACCGTTGACCAGCTCGACGTCGTCGAGATCAACGAGGCGTTCGCCGCGGTCGCGCTGGCGTCGATGCAGGAACTCGGTATCGACCCCGACAAGGTGAACGTCGACGGCGGCGCGATCGCCATCGGGCATCCGATCGGCATGTCGGGGGCGCGTATCACCTTGCATGTGGCCCTTGAGCTGGCGCGACGCGGCTCAGGCTACGGCGTTGCGGCTCTCTGCGGCGCGGGCGGTCAGGGCGACGCGCTGATCCTGCGGGCTGGCTAGGCGTCTACGACGCTTTGTAGTAACTCGCTTCGATTTCGGGCACAATGGCGCCTATGACAAGCGCATTCGATCTCCGTACGCGGGTCGGCTGGTTTCGCCTGATCGCCATGGCCGAGGCGGTCAGCTGGGCCGGCCTGCTGATCGGCATGTATTTCAAGTACCTGGGCACGCCGCGAACCGAGATCGGCGTGAAAGTCTTCGGCATGGTTCACGGGCTCGTCTTCATCGCCTTCGTGGTGGCCGGTCTTCTGGTCGGAATGGCCGTCAGGTGGACGCTCGGCACATGGTTGCTGGCGTTGCTGGCGAGCGTCGTGCCGCTGTGCAGTGTGATGTTCCTCATATGGGCCGATCGGACCGGCCGGATGGGTGCTGCGAGCGCCTACTCAGGGGTGCCGCAACCAGGCCGATCGGTACCCGAAACAACGTGACAGACTTGAGGGCGTGACTCGTTCCCGTCCTCCTGTCGGACCAGGACCCTCCATCGCCGGCGCGGTCGACCTTTCGGCTCTCAAGCAACGCCCAGCCCCCGCGGGATCGTCAGGGCAAGGTTCGGGCTCGCCCGCGGGCGTGGAGATCACCGAGGCCAATTTCGAGGCCGAAGTGCTTCTCAAGTCCAACGAGATTCCGGTCGTCGTGGTGCTGTGGTCGCCACGAAGCGATGCGAGTGTGCAGCTCGGCGACGCGCTTGCGAGCCTCGCCGCCACCGACGCCGGCAAGTGGTCGCTGGCCAACGTGAACGTCGACACGACGCCGCGGGTCGCTCAGATCTTCGGTGTCCAGGCGGTGCCGACGGTGGTGGCTTTGGCCGCCGGACAGCCATTGTCGAGCTTCCAGGGCCCGCAACCGCCCGACCAGTTGCGCGGCTGGATCGACTCGCTGCTCGACGCCACCGCCGGAAAGCTCAGCGGCGCAGGCGCGGTCGAGGGCGACGAACCCGAGAAGGTCGACCCCGAATTGGCGCAGGCACGGTCGCATCTGGACGCCGGCGACTTCGACGCCGCGCTCAGCGCCTATCAGAAGATCCTTGACGCCAACCCCGCTCACGAAGAGGCCAAAGGCGCCGTGCGTCAGATCGCGTTCCTCGCGCGCGCATCCGCACTGTCACCGGAAGCGATTGCCCGCGCCGACGCTGAGCCCGACGACATCGAGGCCGCGCTGGCCGCCGCCGACGTCGAGATCCTTGCCCAGAACGTGAAGCCTGCGTTCGACCGGTTGATCGCATTGGTGCGGCGCACCGCCGGCGACGACCGGGCGGCGGTCCGTACGCGACTGGTCGAGCTCTTCGACTTGTTCGACCCGGCCGATCCGGACGTCATCGCAGGACGACGCAACCTCGCCAACGCGCTGTACTGACGTCAGGCAGGCTCGAACCAGAGCGCGGCCAGCGGCGGCAGCACCATCAAGGCCGATGCCGGGCGGCCATGCCACGGCTCATCGGTCGCCTCGACGGCGCCCATGTTGCCGATACCCGAACCGTTGTAGATGTCGGCGTCGGTGTTGAGAACCTCTCGCCAGGTTCCGGAGTGCGGCAGACCGAGTCGATAACGTGAGTGTTCTGACCCGGAGAAGTTGAACACGCACGCGAGAATCGATCCGTCATCGCCGAAGCGCAGGAAGCTCAGCACGTTGTTGGCGGAGTCATTCGCGTCGATCCATGAATAGCCTTCGGGGCGGGTGTCTTGCGACCACAGCGCCCGTCGGGTCCGATACAAAGCGTTGGCGTCGCGCATCATCGTCTGGATGCCGTTCGAGAAGCTGTTCTCATCCAGCTGATACCAGTCGAGCCCACGTTCCTCGGACCACTCCGCACGCTGGCCGAACTCCTGGCCCATGAACAACAGTTGTTTACCCGGATGGGCCCACTGGTAGGCGATCAAGTTGCGCAACCCGGCCGCCTTGGCGTGGTCGCCGCCCGGCATCCTGCCCCACAGCGTGCCCTTCCCGTGCACGACCTCGTCGTGGCTGATCGGCAACACGTAGTTCTCGCTATAGGCGTACAGCATCGAGAAGGTGATCTCGCCGTGGTGGAAACTCCGGTGAATCGGGTCGCGCTTGATGAACTCGAGCGTGTCGTTCATCCAGCCCATGTTCCACTTCATCGAGAAGCCCAGACCGCCAAGGTTTGTCGGCCGCGTCACCCCGGGCCAGGATGTCGACTCCTCGGCGATCGTGACGATGCCCGGCGCCAGCTTGTGCACCGTTGCGTTCATCTCCTGCAGGAACTGGACCGCCTCGAGGTTCTCGCGGCCGCCATAGATGTTGGGAGTCCAGCCGTCCGCCGGTCGCGAGTAGTCGAGGTACAGCATCGAGGCTACGGCGTCGACACGCAGACCGTCGATGTGGAATTCCTGAAGCCAGTACAAGGCGTTGGCCACCAGGAAGTTGCGCACCTCCGCGCGCCCGAAGTCGAAAACGTATGTGCCCCAATCCAGCTGCTCGCCGCGGCGCGGGTCCGAGTGCTCGTACAGGGGCGTGCCGTCGAAGCGACCCAACGCCCACGCGTCCTTGGGGAAGTGCGCGGGCACCCAGTCCATGATCACACCGATGCCTGCCTGGTGCAGTGTGTCGACCAGATGGCGGAACTCATCAGGCGTGCCAAGCCGCGAGGTGGGAGCGTAGTACGACGTCACCTGGTACCCCCAAGATCCGCCGAACGGATGCTCTGCAACCGGCATCAGCTCGACGTGTGTAAAACCCTGCGCCACAACGTATTCCGTCAGCTCATCGGCAAGCTGGCGGTAATTGAGGCCCGGCCGCCACGACATCAGGTGTACTTCGTAGGTGCTCATCGGCTCGAACACCGGATTGACTTCTGCGCGCCGGGTCATCCACTCGGAGTCCGTCCACGTGTAATCGCTTTTGGTCACCCGGGAGGCTGTCTGCGGTGGCACTTCGGTGGCGAATGCCATCGGATCGGCACGGTCGGTGACCGAGCCGTCGGCGCCGTGTACGCGGAACTTGTAGTAGCCGTCGACGGGGAAGCCGGGCCAGAACAGTTCCCATACCCCGGTCGAGCCGAGCGCCCGCATCGGCGCCTCATCGCCGTCCCAATGATTAAACTCACCGATCAGGCTGACACCCTTGGCATTTGGCGCCCATACGGCGAACGAGACACCCTCGACGATTCCGTCGGCCGTCCTGAAGCTGCGCGGATGCGCGCCGACGATGTCCCATAGCCGCTCGTGGCGACCCTCGGAGAACAGATGGAGGTCGAGCTCGCCGAGAGTGGGCAGGAACCGGTAGGCGTCGGCGACGGTATGCGGCCCGCCGCCTTCGTAGGTCACCTGCAGGCGGTAGTCGATGAGGTCGGTGAACGGCACGGCGACCGCGAACAGGCCCGAATCGACGTGGGAGAACACATAGCGCTGGTCACCGATCACCGCCGCAACCTCGACGGCATGGGGTCGATAGGCCCGGATGACCGTGTGATCGCCGTACTCGTGCGCACCCAAGATCGAATGCGGGTTGTGGTGTTCGCCCGCGACCAGCCGATTCAGATCCGCCGGATCCGGCCGCAAGTTCGGGCTGGTCAGTTGATTGGTCCGTGTCATGGTTTTTACGTCACTTCCCTCATTCCCTGCTGAGCAGGGCTGGTCGTTGTTCGGCTGGTATCCGAGGCATGTTCAGCACGTGGGCAACCGCCCTGGCCGGCTCGAGTCGAACGTAATTCGACTGTCCCCATTGATATTCCTCGCCGGTGATCTCGTCACGCACCCAGAATCGGTCATACGGCTCCATTGCCAGCGCACCCATGTCCAACCAGAGGGTGCCCTCTTCGGGCCCGTACGGGTTCAACGTGACCACCACAAGCACCGCGTCGCCGGTCACCGGATCGAACTTGCTGTAGGCCAGCAGCGCATCGTTGTCGACATGGTGGAACTTCAGCGTCCGTAGTTGAGCCAGGGCGGGGTGCACGCGGCGAATCTCGTTGAGCCGACTCAAGAACGGCTCCAGTGACTCGCCGCTGGCCAACGCGGCCTCGAAATCGCGGGGGCGCAACTCGTACTTCTCGGAGTCGAGATATTCCTCGCTGCCCTCACGCACCGCGCGGTGCTCGAACAGTTCGAAACCGGAGTAGACGCCCCATGCCGGGCTGAACGTGGATGCCAATACGGCTCGAATGGCGAACATGCCAGGACCGCCGTACTGAAGACTCTCATGCAGGATGTCGGGCGTATTGACGAAGAGGTTTGGCCGGGCATAGTCGGCGTGCTCGACGATCTGCTCCCCGAATTCGGTCAGCTCCCACTTCGCGGTGCGCCAGGTGAAGTAGCTGTAGGACTGGGTAAAACCGAGTTTGGCCAGTCCGTACAGCCGGGCGGGCCTGGTGAACGCCTCCGCGAGAAACAGCACATCGGGATCGGTCGCCTTGACCTGTCCGATCAGCCACGCCCAGAAGTTGGGCGGCTTGGTGTGCGGGTTGTCGACGCGGAAGATCTTGACGCCGTGGCTGATCCAGTGCCGCACCACGCGCAGCACCTCGTTGTAGATGCCCGCGGGGTCGTTGTCGAAGTTGATCGGGTAGATGTCCTGGTACTTCTTCGGCGGGTTCTCCGCATAGGCGATGGTGCCGTCGGGCAGCACCGTGAACCATTCCGGATGCGCCTTGGCCCACGGATGATCTGGCGCCGCCTGAAGCGCCAGGTCCAACGCCACCTCCAGGTTCTGATCGCGCGCCGCGGCGACGAAGTCGTCGAAGTCCTCGACGGTGCCCAGCTCGGGATGAATCGCGTCGTGTCCGCCCTCTTCACTGCCTATCGCCCAAGGTGACCCGACGTCCTTTGGTCCGGCGGTCACCGAGTTGTTGGGCCCCTTGCGGTGCACCTTGCCAATCGGGTGGATCGGCGGCAGGTATACGACGTCGAAACCCATCTTGGCGATCCTCGGCAGCGTCTTCGCCGCGGTGGCGAATGTGCCGTGCACCGGCTTGCCCTTCTCGTCCACGCCGCCGGTGGAACGCGGGAAAATCTCATACCAGGCGCTGAAGCGCGCCTCGGGCCGATCCACCCAGACGCCGTACTGATCGCCGCGGGTGATCTGGTCACGCAGCGGATACTGCGCAAGGAGCTCGCCGACCTCTCTGGACAGCGCCGCGCCCGCGCGGGTGAACGGGTCGCCGGGCTTGCGGAGCATCTCCGCAGCTTCGATCAGCGGATCCCGCAGCGCGCGTGGCATGCCGGTGGCAGCCCTCTCCAGCAGCCGGGCACCGACGATGAGGTCGTTGGACAGCTCGCCCTCGCTTTGGCCCGCGTCGAGTTTCGCGGTGACCGCCCGCCGCCAGGTCGCGATCGGGTCGCCCCAGGCGTCCACCCGGAACGTCCAGAGTCCGACCCGGTCGGGGCAGAACTGGCCGTGAAGCACATCCGCAGTCTCACCCGTCCACATCGGGATGGCCTGCGGCTTGACCTTTGATGCCGGCGTGACCACCTTCTGGATCGGCACCGGCTGCTGCGCGGGCTTGTCCGGGACAGGTCCGTCGGCGAGTTGCGGGTAGTCCGTTCCGTGGAAACGCACCACCAGGGTCGCCGAGACGGCGTCGTGCCCCTCGCGCCACACCGTGGCCCGCACCGGCACTACTTCGCCGACGACGGCCTTGGCGGGATAGCGCCCTGCGGACACCACAGGTGCGACGTCATCGATCCCGATCCGACCGGCCACCTACCCACTCCTTCATGGCGCGGCCTGCGATAGGGCCGCTGCCGTCTGGATTTCGTTTACAGCCTCGTCGCGCCCTATACCCACCGTAGTGTCCGGCCCAACCACATGCGGGTGAACGATCACGCCGACAGTGAAGCCGTCTGTTCAATACATGCGAACGCTCATCACTGCACAAGCGCAGATCATCAGTAAGGTTGGGTCGCGTGAAAGCCCTCCGCCGTTTCACGGTCCGCGCGCATCTTCCCGAGCGACTCGTCGCGCTGGAGCGGCTGTCCGTCAACCTTCGCTGGTCCTGGGACAAACCGACGCAAGACCTGTTCGCGGCGATCGACCCGGCGTTGTGGCCGCAGGTCGGCTGCGATCCGGTGGCTCTGCTCGGCCAGGTCAGCCCGAAACGTCTGGACGAACTCGCCGCCGACGAGTCATTCGTCGGCCGGCTGGACCGCATCGCCGGACAGCTCGACGACTACCTGGCTCGCCCGCTCTGGTATCAGGAACGCGCAGCCGACGGAGTCCAGATGCCGAACGGCATCGCGTATTTCTCGATGGAGTTCGGCGTCGCCGAGGTGCTGCCCAATTACTCGGGCGGCCTGGGAATCCTCGCCGGCGACCATCTGAAGTCGGCATCGGACCTGGGGCTGCCGCTGATCGCGGTAGGTCTGTATTACCGGTCCGGTTACTTCCGGCAGTCGCTGACCGCCGACGGCTGGCAACGGGAGAACTACCCGTCGCTGGATCCACAGGGCCTGCCGCTGCGGTTGCTCACCAACCACGAGGGTGACCCGGTGCTGGTGGAACTGGCCATGCCCGACTCCGCCCAACTGCGGGCCAGGGTGTGGGTCGCCCAGGTCGGTCGAATCCCGTTGCTCCTGCTGGACTCCGATATCCCGGAGAACGAGCACGATCTGCGTGGCGTCACCGACCGGCTGTACGGCGGTGACCAGGAGCACCGGATCAAGCAGGAGATCCTGGCCGGTATCGGCGGGGTGCGGGCGATCCGTGCATTCACCGAGATCGAAGACCTGCCGACGCCCGAGGTGTTCCACATGAACGAGGGTCACGCGGGCTTCCTCGGCGTCGAGCGGATCCGCGAGCTGATCGACTCCGGGCTCGACTTCGACACCGCGCTGACTGTGGTGCGGTCGTCCACGGTCTTCACGACGCATACGCCTGTCGCCGCCGGTATCGACCGGTTCCCGGTGGAGATGGTGAAGCGGTACTTCGGCAGCGGGGAAGTTGGGCCGGCGGGTGCCACGTCACGCCTGCTGCCCGGCGTCTCGCTGGATCGGGTGATCGCGTTCGGAGCCGAGGACGACCCGTCGAAGTTCAACATGGCCCACATGGGTCTGCGGCTCGCGCAGCGGGCGAACGGCGTCTCGCTACTGCACGGTCGGGTCAGCAGGGAGATGTTCAACGAGCTGTGGCCCGGCTTCGACCCGTCGGAAGTGCCGATCGGCTCGATCACCAACGGCGTGCACGCGCCGACCTGGGCGGCGCCGCAATGGCTGGAGCTTGGCCGGGAGCTGACCGGCGGCGACCTGCCGAGCGCCCCAGCGGTGTGGGAGCCCGCGCTCTGGGAACGGCTGCAGCAGGTCGACCCGGGGCATCTGTGGTGGATTCGATCGCAGCTGCGCGAGCAGTTGGTCAACGACGTCCGGGTTCGGCTGCGACGGTCCTGGCTCGAGCGCGGCGCATCCGATGCCGAACTAGGCTGGATCGCAACGGCTTTCGATCCGAATGTGCTGACAATCGGTTTCGCGAGGCGAGTGCCGACCTACAAGCGGCTGACGCTGATGCTGCGCGACCAGGACCGTCTCGAGAAGCTGCTGCTCGACGAGAAGCGGCCCGTGCAACTGATCGTGGCGGGCAAATCGCATCCCGCCGACGAGGGCGGCAAGGCGCTGATTC
>Ga0164306_10001562_pt1 | contig 10222 bp, 1 predicted proteins | sample Whisoiple_242_MG_FD_110213 | JGI IMG/M metagenome (GOLD analysis project Ga0164306, IMG submission 110213) | Soil microbial communities amended with fresh organic matter from upstate New York, USA - Whitman soil sample_242_MG | ecosystem: Environmental > Terrestrial > Soil > Unclassified >... | reverse complement strand
GCACTCAGGGGCGATGCGGAACAGCAACATACCCGTGCCACAGCCGATTTCCCAAACCCGCTTCGGGTGCAACGCTTTAACACGCTCCACCGTCCGGTCCAGCCACTCGCGCATTTCTTGTGCTGCAATGGGCTGCCCGGTATAGAAGCTGATCCAACCAGCAGTATTGAACGTGGGGTCTGCAACGGAGGCCCATTCATTACAGATTGCGTCGTTTGTGGTTGCCCATCCATTCACCTGCTCGCTTTTCAACGCCTCCCGTGGGCCATGCTCTTCACTACCGCGGGCGTTGTCCATCACGTAGTAAGCCACCAGACGCTTCTCTCCAGGCGCATCTTCCCGCGCTATCACTACCGATTCCTCCACTGCCGGGTGCTCCCGCAGCCGCTCTGCAATCTCTCCAAGCTCGATTCGAAACCCGCGAATCTTCACCTGATCGTCGTTCCGTCCCAGAAATTCCAGGTTCCCGTCCGCCAGCCATCTGCCTATATCGCCCGTCTTGTACATGCGAGCGCCCGCCTGGATTGCAAACGGATCGGGCACAAAACGCTCCGCCGTCAGTTCATTGCGGTTCAGATATCCTCGGGTGACTCCTGCTCCTCCGATGTACAGTTCCCCTGCTACTCCAATCGGAACTGGTTCTCCCCATTTATCCAGGATGTACACTCGCGCATTCGCAATCGGCCGTCCGATCGGCACCGATTGTCTCTCTAATGGGTGGGCACAACGGTGCATGCTCGCCCACACCGTGGCTTCGCTGGGGCCGTATTCGTTGAATAGCTCAACCTGGGGTTCCTGCCGGACTGACTCTGCCACTAAGTCTGGGGGACAAACCTCACCAGCAACGATCACCCGGGAAAGCGGCTTCTTCTGTCCGTCGCCAACGGAATATTCTAAAAAGTGCTTATATAAGGATGGAACACAGAGCAGGCTTTCCACTCCCAGGCGCTGGACCTCCTGGTGGAGACGCAATGGATCGCGCACTATATCGCTACTGGCGATGATTAGCGTGCCCCCATGAAGAAGACTTCCAAAAACGCCCGCCACTGAACTATCAAAGGCGATCGAAGATAACAGCAAGAAACGGCCCAAATCACCGTAAACCAGCTTCCGGGCAAAGGTTGAACTCACAAGATTTTGATGGCTCACCATCACGCCCTTGGGTACACCGGTGGAGCCGGAGGTATAAATTACATAGGCCAGATGACCCGGCGACAGGCCTAGGCTGGTGCGTTCCGGATTTGTCTCCGCCTCTCTCTCCCTCTTCGGCGCATCTCCATCCAATCCGATCACGCAGATTCCATTCCCGGCTCTTCTCAGCAAATCCTCTGTGCTCCTCTGCGTGAGCACTGCCACGGGCGCGCTGTCCTTCACCATGTATTGCAACCGTTCCTCCGGATACTCCGGATCCAGAGGCACATAAGCTCCACCGGCTTTCAGCACCGCCAGCAGTCCCACGACCATCTCCACGCCCCGCTCCGCGCATATTCCTACCCGTTCTTCCGGCCTGACTCCCTTCTTGCGCAGATAGTGCGCCAGCCGGTTTGCCCGCCGGTTCAACTCGTCGTAACTCACTCTCTCGCTGCCAAACACCACCGCAGTGGCGTCCGGCGTGCGCTTTACCTGTGCTTCAAACAGCTCATGAATGCACACCTCTGGATATTCCGCATGCGTCTTGTTCCACTCATGCAAAATCTGCCGTCGCTCTGCGTTCGACAGCATTCCATTGAGTTTATTCATGGTGACCATCGAAATCCTCGGCGCAAACAAGAACTCATTGCTCGGAAAGCGCGGCTTTGCGTTGCTCCGGTGTCATCCTGCGGACCATCAGCCCAATCCTGGCCATTTTTTCCATCTCTGGGGCGGGACGCGTCGATAGGGAACGCAGTTTTTGTGCAAACTCCATCAACACTGGATATTCAAGCAGCGTGCGCACTGAAAACCCTGCCTGGAAATAATCATTGATCCGGGACACCACGCGGAGCGCGAGCAGGGAGTGTCCGCCCAGATCGTAGAAGTTGGAGCGCATTGAGACGCGCGCAACTCCCAGGACCTCCTTCCAAAGATCTGCAAGCAACTCCTCGAGAGGAGTAATCGCTTCCGCAGCACCTTCCTCTGTCCCCGGGAGCACGCTATCTTCTACCTCTGGAAGAGCTCTGCGATCTACCTTGCCATTGGTGTTGAGCGGCAACTCGGCCAACATCACGTAGATGCCCGGCACCATGTACTCGGGCAGCTTGGCTTTCAGGTAATTCTTTAGCTCGTCGGCCTTCGCTTCACCGGAAATATAGGCCACCAGTTGCTTGCCGCTGCCCAGGGTCTTCATGAGCACGGCACAGTTGCGCACTCCACCATGCTGCAGCAGTGCCACCTCGATTTCGCCCAGTTCCACGCGGAAGCCGCGTATCTTGATCTGATTGTCCTCGCGGCCAAAAAATTCCAGATTGCCATCGTCCATCCAACGGGCAAGGTCCCCACTGGTATAAAGACGTCCTCCTGGTTGGCCATAAGGGTCGGGAACAAATCTCTCTGCTGTTAATTCCGGCCTTTTCCAATAGCCTCGCGCCAGTCCTTCGCCGCCGATGTACAACTTGCCCATGGTCCCGATGGGCTCAAGGTTCATGTTGCGGTCCAGCACATAAAGCTGGGTATTTGCGACCGGCTTGCCGATAGGCACGCTTACGGCATCCCCGGCTACTTCTCTTGCGACATACCAACCGCTGAATGTGGAGCACTCGGCAGGCCCGTAGGCGTTCACAAGCCGCTCCGGCCCTCCATGCTCAAGCACAGCGGCCGCGGTTACGGGATAAACGGCTTCCCCTCCAAACAGCAGGCTCTTCACCGAATTGAACATGGTGGGTTTCAGGCGTCCTACTTCGTTAAACAAGGCAGTTGCCAGAAACATGACTTGCACACCCTTGTCTATGATCTCTGCCGCAAACCTTTCTACATCCAGCAGCACTTCATTGCCGATGATCGCCAGCCGGCATCCATTCAACAACGCTCCCCATATCTCAAATGTGGAGGGATCAAAAGACATGTTGACGGTCTGGGCCACCACCTCATCGCCCTGAAATTGGATGTAGTTGGTCTCGCGCAGCAGCCGGATCATGCTGCGATGGCTTACCGCAGCGGCTTTAGGCTGTCCCGTCGAACCCGACGTATAAACCACATAGGCAAGATTTTCCGGAAACACCTGGGTCCGAAAACTCTCGTCGCTTTGCTGCGCGATCTCGTCCCAATCACGATCAAGGCAGACCACATGCGCTTTCAACTGTGGGATGCGATGGGCCAGGTGTCCTTGTGTCAGCCAAACTCCAATGTCGGAATCCTCCGCCATGAAGCGCAGCCGGTCCGGTGGATATGCGGGATCGATGGGGACATACGCTCCTCCGGCTTTGAGAATGCCCACCATTGCGAGCACCATGTGTATAGAACGCTCCACGCTGATGCCCACCAGCTTTTCCGGACCCACGCCCAGGTTCCTTAAATAATGTCCCAGTTGATTCGAACGGCGGTCCAGGTCGGCATAGCTGATTTTCTCCTCGCCACAGACCACCGCCAGTTCTTCCCCGCGGCGCTGGACCTGCTCCGCAAACAATTCCATCATGGTTTTGTTGCGAGGATACTCTGTATGCGTCTGGTTGAATTCCTCCACAATCTGCCGGCGTTCGCGCGCGTCCAGCAAATCAATGGAGTTGACAGGTTGATCGGGAGCGGTGGCGTAGGCCGTAAGCAGGCGCATAAAGCGGCGGCCCAGAAGTTCCACAAAATGGGCGTCGAAGTGGTCCGGATGGTACGTAAAATACATGCTCAGCCGTCGGCCGGGGGCCACTACCACCGTCAAGGGATAATGCGCGGCATCGTTGAGGTCCACCACTGTGAACCTCACGCCGCCGGATGGCTGCGCAGCCAGCTCTTTCGTTCGACTTTTATCTTCCGTTCCTCGGGGGAAGTTCTCAAAAACCACCAGAGTATCGAACAATTCGTGCAGCCTGGTCAGGCGCTGAATTTCCACCAATCCAAGGTATTGATGAGCAAGCAGGCGGGACTGTTCCTGGTTCAACCGGCTGACCAGATTGCTGAATGAATCTGCGGCGCGCAGCCTTACACGTGTGGGCACGGTGTTGATCAAAAGCCCAATCATGCTTTCAACGCCCGCGATCTCCGGAGAGCGTCCGGAAACGGTGCTGCCGAACACCACATCTTCCCGGCCCGTGTGCCGCGACAGCAGCACAGCCCAGGCGCCCTGGACTATGGTATTGACGGTCAGGTTGCGGGCGCGTGCCTGCTCTGTGAGCTGCCGCGTGATTTCTTCATCGAGGTCAACAATGATTCGTTCAGGTATTTTGGGATCGCCCAGGGAGGCCAGCGGGCTGATCCGCGTGCCTTCTTCGAGTCCAGCCAGCGATTCCTTCCATGCAGCTTCGGCTGCGCTGCGGTCCCGGCTGGCAAGCCATGCCAGGTAGTCTCGGTACGCCGTGACTCGCGGCAAAGCAGCAGCGCTTCCATGATGTTCGTAGAGCGTCTGCAATTCGGGAATCATCAATGGCACGGACCATCCATCTACCAGGATGTGATGGGTCGTTATCAGCAGGCGGGATTCTGCCGGCGCAAAACGGACTAGAAGAAACCGAAACAGTGGCGAGACATTCGGACTAAAACGGGCCACGCGATCGCGTTGCACCAGTTCATCCCAACTCCGCTCGCGCTCTTGCGGAGCAAACGCCGAGAAGTCCAGGGTATTCCACGGCAAAGAAAAATCTTTTGGTATGATTTGCACCGGCCGGTCCAAATCTTTGTGTTCGAAAGCTACGCACAAATTCTTGTGGCGGCCCAGCAAAGCTTTCGCTGCGTCCTGAAGGGCCTTTTCATCGATCGGCCCCTCCAGCTTAAGCATGATCTGGACGTTGTAAATATCGGGTCCACCGGCATCATAGAAAGCATAGAAGAGCATTCCTTCCTGCACTGGTGTGAGCGGCAATATGTCTTCGATCTCTCCATGCTGGCTTTCAAACCGGTCAATTTCAGTTTGGGAGAGAGCCACCAGGGGCACGTCAGATGGAGAGAGCCCTCCCGCTCCGGCCTGTTCGCTATGTTGGACAAGCGCTTCCAGCATGTGGAACCATCCATCCGCGATTAAACGAACGTCCTTTTCCGGAAATATTCCCGGCATCCACGTCCAGACGGCCGTCAGCTCCGGACCGGCGGCGCGCTCCAATACCATGGAATCAACTTGCAATGGATGATGGAACGCCATTTCGGGGTCCAGGCCTCCACTGAAAGATTCGGCGGGCGTCCAGTCGGCGGTTTCCGCCACCGGGAAACGCCCCAGGTAGTTAAAGTCTATTTGGGGCTTGGGCAGGCGGGACAAAACCGGCGCGGTTTCAGGATTCAAATATCGCAGCAATCCGTAACCAATCCCGTTGTCAGGAATCGAGCGAAGCTGTTCCTTGATTGACTTCAGCGCCCTTCCCAGCGCTTCGCCTCCCGCCCAGGCTTCCTCAAGGTCCAGGTTGCCGGCGTCAAGATTGACAGGAAAGATGGTGGTGAAAAATCCCACCGTGCGGGAAAGGTCAATGCCGTCAAAAATGCTTTCCCGCCCATGGCCTTCCAAATCAATCATCACCGACGTGCCGTCACCGGAATTTTTCCGCCATTTCAGGATGCTGAGAACGAGCGCGGTGAGCAGCACGTCATTGATTCGCGCATGAAATGCCCCCGCGACCCGGTTCAACAAAGGAGCAGTAACCTGGGGCGGCAACGTAAGAGCGATCTGCTGAGCGCTGCCTACAGTATCGCGGCCGGGAACGAGTTGCTGGGCGGGAACAAGCTCCTGTGCGTCCTTCAACATCTCAGTCCAGAAGGAGAGTTCCTGCACTCGCTCCGGATTCAGCGCCTCACGGTTTAATCGTTCAGCCCAGCCACGAAAAGAGGCGGAACATGGTTCAAGAGCTGGCTGATGTCCAGCGGCAGCAGACGCATAGGCAGCCGCAAAGTCTGGCACCAGGATTCGCCAGGACACTCCATCAACGGCTAAGTGATGGATCGTCAGCAGCAAACGGCCGGGCAAACTACGGCCTGCGTCAAACCATACGGCCTGCAGCATGAGTCCGTTTTCAGGGGAAAGCCGTCTCGCGGCAGCTTGTGCTTCTTCCGCTATCTTCTGATTGTGTGCATCATCCTCAAGCCCCGTAGTGTCTATTGCGTGCAGGGACGATTCGCCACGCACCGCGCCTTGCGCCTGGACCTCCAGTCTCCACTCCTCCCTGTTGCTCTCTGCGCCGGTGAAACGCAGGCGCAGCGCATCATGATGATCGAGTATCGTCTGCAATGCGCTCACCAGATGCTGGCGCTCCAGATTGGCGGGGACTTGCAGCACAATAGACTGGCTGAAGCGATTCAGCGTGCCGCCTGACTCCAGGAACCAGCACATGATTGGAGTGGGCGGCATTGCGCCTACTCCGACGTCAGGCACGGCAGCCACGACATCTTGCCCGCGAGAAATACCCGCGAGGGCCTCAATCGTCGGCTGTTCAAAGACATCGCGCAAGCTCAGGACCAAGCCCGCCTGCCGCGCACGACTGACCAGTTGAAACGCCAAAATGCTGTCACCGCCCAGAGCGAAGAAATTATCGTCCGGCGTGGTGCGAGGAATGCCGAGCACCTGCATCATGATGGAACAGAGAACTTCTTCCGCATGCGTGCGAGGCCTGCGCCCTGAACCGCTTCCGGTTACTTCAGGCGCCGGCAATCTCTTCCGGTCAAGTTTGCCGTTTGAGTTCAAAGGCAGAGAAGGTAGGACTGTGATGAAGGCAGGCACCATGTAACTAGGCAACATGCGGGCCAGGGACTCGCGCAACTCAAGTGAGTTCAGGCTTTGGTCGGAAGCGGGAACTACATAGCCAACCAGTCGCTTCTCCCCCCTGCTGTCCGAATGCATAATCACGGCTGCCTGACCTACTCCGGAGCAGCCCAACAGAGCCACCTCGATTTCGGTCAACTCGATGCGATAACCCCGAAGCTTGACCTGCTGGTCAGTCCGCCCCAGGAACTCTATCTGCCCGTCTTCTCGCCAACGCACTCGATCTCCGGTGCGATACATACGCCCGCCGGAGTTGCCGAAGGGGTTGGGAATAAAACGCTCTGCTGTAAGATCAGCCCGTCGCAGATATCCCCGCGCTACTCCATCGCCGGCAATAAACAACTCACCGGGAATGCCCACTGGGACCGGCTTGAAAACGGAGTCCAGAAGATAGACCTGGTGGTTATCCATGGCCCTGCCGATGGGCACATTGCTGGTCAACGTCTCTCGGTTGGGGACCGCGTAATAAGCGGCAAACGTGGTCGTTTCCGTTGGCCCGTAGGCGTTGCACACCCGGGTCTCAGGACAATGTTCGTGCAACCGCTGGACCGCAACCACGGGAACAACATCGCCACCCGCCCATACCTCATGGACACCGGAAAAGCATTCGGGGCACTCCTGAGCCAGTGCATTGAAAAGCGTGGCGGTAACGAAGGTAGCAGTGACCTTTTCTTCCTGGAACAAACGCCGGTAAGCGGCGCTATCCAACTCGCCCGGCGGGGCGATGATGACCTGTTTACCCCGCAGCAATGGCGCCCACATCTCAAATGTTGAAGCGTCAAAGGCGTGGGAAGAATGAAACAGCACTCTTTCCAGGCTTCCTTCTCGCCAGCTGCGGTCGAATGCCAGGCTGACAACATTGCGGTGTGTTACGGCAACACCTTTAGGAGTACCAGTGGATCCCGAAGTGTAGATCACGTAGGCGAGCTGTTCGGGATCGACCGCGATATCGGGATCGCCATCGTCCTCCGCCGCCAAAGAAGCGTCGTCATCGACAACTATAACCTGGGTGTGACTAAGTCCACGTTTTGCGGTCGTACGGTCGAGCAGAAGCGCGGACACGCCCGCTTCCTCCATGATCAGACGCATGCGCTCAAGCGGATACGCTGGGTGCAGTGGTAGATATGCGCCGCCGGCCTTCAACACCGCAAGCGTGGCAACCACCATGTCCACGGAGCGTTCCATCAGGATGGCCACCACAGCCTCAGGTTTCACGCCGCTGCTGATGAGTCTGTGAGCAAGACGGTTTGCCCGTTTATTCAGTTCACCGTAGGTAAGCTCTACCCCCGCCGCTCGAACGGCAATGGCGCTTCCGGCCTGTGCAACCTGCCCGGCAAAGCAGCGTGGAATTGTCTGCGTGGAGGGGTAAGGTGCGGCAGTGTCATTCCATTCCGTAAGAATCTGCTGTTGCTCACGATCACTGAGCAACAGGAAGTCACTCAGCCGCCTTCCCGGATCAGCCGTTCCCTGCTCGAACAAACGCTGGAAGTGCTGCATCATCCGCTCTCCTGTGGAATGCAGGAAGAGATCGACAAGGTAGTCATAAACCACAACAGCGTGATCGGTATTGTCGTTCACTCCAAGATTCACATCCAGCCAGCCTGACTGGTAAAAAGCATTGAATTCTTCCATTGCAATACCGGCTGGAGGCTGCGGCGGCTTGTGGTCATTGCCAAAAGCATACGAGGCATCCACCAGGGGCGCGCGGCTGGGATCACGCTCCGCCTGGAGCTTGTTCAAGAGGAACTCAAAAGGCAAATCGGCGTTCGCCATCGCTTCAATCGTGGTCAAGCGCGTCCGCAGCAACAGCTCGCGAAAGGTCGGATTGCCCGATAAATCCAGCCGGTACACGATGGTGTTGAGAAAGTAGCCGATCACGGGCTGCATTTCCCTGTGCTTGCGGCTGCTCACCGGCGTGGCAATGGGAATATCGTCTTTGCCGCTATACTCCCGCAGGAGCATGGCAAAAACGACGAGAAAGCCTGTAAACCGCGTGACATTCTCGGCAGCCGCCAACCGCTTGAACTCCAACCACAACTTCTCCGGCAGGTTCCAGACTAGACGCACAGCGGCGAACGTCCGATTACGCGGGCGCGGCATATCTGTTACCAGGTCCAGGCGCGGAAGGTCGGCGAGTTTACGTGTCCAATAGTCAGCCTGCCTGGCGGCTTCGTCGGACTTCATCCATTGGTCCAGCCACCAGGCAAAGTCACCGTATTGAAACGTCACTTCAGGAAGAGGAGACGGCAATCCACGGGAAAAGGAATCGTAGAGAGCAAAGAACTCGTTATCTACCAGATCATAGGAAACAAAATCGGTGATGAGGTGATGCAGCGTGATCAGAATCGTATGGTCCTGCTCCGTGACGCGAAAAAGAGTCGCTCGAATCAAAGGACCATTGACTACGTCAAAAGGACGGCAAGTATAGGCCGTGACAAGGGCCTGAAGACGGTCGTAACGGTCTTCCACGGGTAGTTCGGGAACTTCTACCCGTTCCAGCGGAATATGAAGCTGCGGAGCGACTACCGCCCTGGGCCTGCCATCAATTTCCGGCATCGATGTGCGGAAGTTCTCGTGGCGGCGCACCATTTCATTGATCGTCCGCTCCAGCGCAACAATATCGAACTCGCCTTGCAGTCGGTGGGCGTGGCTATGGTTGAAATAATGGGTCGTCGGGTCCATCTGGTGCAGCAGCCACAGGTGTTCCTGCTCGTACGTGATGGGATAATCCAGAGTGGGACGGCGCTTAATGACGGATTTGGGCTCGCTGCGCGGTCCTTCACCCCGTAGCCGCTTCTCAAGCATCTCGCGCTGGGCCGGAGTAAGCCGGGAAATCCGGTCCTGATGGCTGCCTGGCTCTTTGCCGTGAACTTCATTGCTCATTTTTTTAGAAGATCTCCCATTTCTACGTCTCTGCGTTCAATCTCTCTAGTTTTCAACTTTTACTGAAATGTAATCCGGCACTGGAGGAATCGATGCCAGGTCATGCTCCAGAATCTGGGTCCCTCGTATGTTCTCGATTTCAGTAAATCCGGCAAATTTGTACGTGACGTACATCATGCGGTTGCGGTCATTCGATACAAATTCAGAGAGCAGCCGGACACCGGATTCCCGCGCCTTCCTGAGGATGTGGTTCAACATGATCGTGCCCACACCCCGGTTCATCACCCGGCAGGACATAAGCAGCAATTTGATCGTCCATACCTCAGGACCGCATTCCACCAGGGCAAGGCCAATTTTTCCGTAATTGCCGAACTTGTCAGTCAACTCAGACATAAGCAGGAGATGGCGGTCCGAACAGCGCAACTCCTCCAACTCTTCCCGGGAAAAGGTGCGTCCCGTGGTGTTGAGTTGATT
>Ga0164306_10001561_pt1 | contig 10222 bp, 9 predicted proteins | sample Whisoiple_242_MG_FD_110213 | JGI IMG/M metagenome (GOLD analysis project Ga0164306, IMG submission 110213) | Soil microbial communities amended with fresh organic matter from upstate New York, USA - Whitman soil sample_242_MG | ecosystem: Environmental > Terrestrial > Soil > Unclassified >... | reverse complement strand
GATCGCCAATGGCGAGGGTATTGCCGTCGCGACGCCCTTCGATGGGGTGGTCGAGGTGTCCGATCCAGACGGCATGCACCTGCTGAAAAAGGGCAGCGGACCGCCTGCAGCCTGTCCGGGCCGTTTCACGGCATTCAACCCCGACGTGTGCGGCACGGAGCATCCACGGTTCACATCCGTCGAAGTGCGCGACCAGCTCTTGGCGGCGACCGTCGCGTATACCAAGGGCGCGCCGTGGCTCATCAGCATCACGGGCAACGGCAGCGCGGAATGCCGGCTCACGACGTACAACAGTTGCTTCGAGACCTTACCCTGCGATTGCGGTTATGAGCTCGAAGAAGAGCCGCTGCACGCGACACTCGAGCTCACGCGCATCGATCTGCCGGCACTCAGCTACCGCGTCGATCTGGGCACGCTGCCCAGCGCAGGGCTACGCGTCGAAGCCTCCAGCGCGGCTGACGCGGCCGACTTCACGGTGGCCATTGCTAGCCAGGGATCCGTCGATTATCTGCTGATTCGCGGCGAGTAGGCTCGTCGAGCCAGGATTCGCCAAACGCTTGGCACGGTTCGGGTCCGCCGAACGTCGACGGCCTGGCGGGGGGCGAACCGTTCCAGGCTATGCTGCCGTCTCGATGCTCGAGCCTGGAGTGAAGTTCGAACGCTACACGATCGAGGCCCCGCTCGGACAAGGAGGCATGGGCCACGTATACCGCGCACAGGACGGGCGCCTCGGCCGGCGCGTTGCGCTCAAGCTGATCTCCGAGCGCCTCGCCTCGCCCGAAGCTAGCGCACGCCTGGTGAGGGAGGCACGCGCCGCCGCAGCGCTGGATCATCCTAATGTGGTCTCGGTGTTCGACGTCGGCGAGCACGAGGGGGTGCCGTACATCGTGATGGAGCTCGTCGACGGTCGCACGCTGCGCGCGGCGTTGGGCGAGGCCGGCGCGCCGCTGTCCGAGCGCGTCCGCTGGCTGGCCGATGCAGGTCGCGCGCTCGCGGCCGCACACCGCAAAGGACTCGTTCATCGCGACGTGAAGCCAGAGAACGTGATGATTCGCGATGACGGTGTGGTGAAGGTCCTCGACTTCGGCATTGCGCGTCGAGACAGCGTCGCCGACGACCCGGCGACACCCGCGCAGACGTCGGCGCTGCCCACGCTCACGCTCGAAGGGGTCAAGCTCGGCACGCCGCTCTACATGGCGCCCGAGCAGATCCGCGGCGATCCGCTCGACGGGCGCGCTGATCAGTTCTCCTGGGGCGTGGTCGCGTACGAGACCCTCGCCGGACGACTGCCGTGGCGCGGTAGCGACGCGCTGGCGGCGATGGCGTCCGTACTCACCGATCCCGTCGAGCGCGACGCGCTCGACGCGGCCTCCGTGCCGCGAGCGGTCCAGGACGTCGTGCTGCGCGCGCTCGAAGCGGCCGCGCGTGGTGGCGAGCCAGCGGGCGTCCCAGGGCGCAGCGTGACCGCGGCGCAGGTCTTCTCGACGAGCGAGGTGAGCGAGGTCCTGGGCAAGGCCGTCGAGCGCCAGGCCCAGGACCAGGGCTCGCCGAAGCTCAGCTTCGACGACCTGCTCGCGGTCGCAGCGGAGGTCGGCATCGACCCCGACTCCCTGCGCGAAGCTAGCCGTGCCTTGCGCGCCCGTAAGCAGTCCGACTCGCTCGCGCCCGATCGCGGGAAGCGCGACGCCTGGCTGCGTCGCCAGCGGCGCAACTTCGGGCGACACGCCGGCGTCTATCTGATCGTCAACGCCGCAATCCTCGTGCTCGGATTGCTCATGCTCAGCTTCACCCCCTGGTGGATCTGGTTCTTGCCCGCCCTCGGCTGGGGCAGCGGTCTCGCCATCCATGGCTTCATGGCGCTCACCGCCAACGAGGACGACTTTGCCGAGCACGAACAGGGCATGCGCTGGTGGGAGGAGCATCGCAGCAAACAACTGCAGCAGGCAGCAGGCGAGCGGCACGATCCGGCAGCTCCGCGCGCGCGCATCGTCGTCGGCAGCGAGGACGAACAAGACAGGCTCCGCATCGCGGCGGACACGCGCGGGGCTGCGGAGCAGGAGGCGGAGGAGGTCGAGAGGCGGGCAGCCGAGCAGCGGCAGCGTTGATGCGCGTTTCGCGTGCTCAAGGCCTGATTCGCAGCGCCGTCAAGGTGCGCCGAATGGTGTCCTCGACTTGCTCTTGCCCGATCGAGCCCAGGAAAGTGACGTATTCTGCGAGCCGCGTTCGGACCGCTCGCCCTGCCTCGGAATCATCCTCGAGCAGCGCCGCGTCGCGATCGCTCAGATCGAAGTTGATGAATCCGCGGCAGCGGGCTGCACCGCACAGGCACGGGTCGCGGCCGGGCTCATTCTGGGTCACCCAGCCGTAGAAGATCGTGATCTCTTCCCCAGGGGCAATGGCTCGGGTGCTTTGGATCCGGCCCTCGCGATCGGAATAGATCGCCGCGTTCGGATTGCAGCTGTGATTGCACAGCCAGCCACCCGGCACACTGGTGTCGGGAATGATCACGGTCCACTGTTCCGAAAGCAAGGTCAGCTTGCTCTGAGAGGCCAGCGTCGCTTCCGGATCTTCCACGTCGAGGCGTCGCTGTTTGGGGGCGTACGGCACAATCACCTCGCCCGCTTTGAAGGCGCGCTTGGCGAACACGCCGCGGCCCGCGATGCTGCGTTCGCGAAACTCCACCGGTGCGAGGCTAAACTTGGACTTGTACGGCTTGGGCATGGGCGGTTCTCGATCGCGCCGCGGGCTCGAGGAGGCTTCGGCAAACGGTAGCGTCGCGGACAAAGTCAGCGCAATCACGACGTCGGGCCGGCCCGACCCGACCCGCCGCACGTCCGTCGCAGTTGCGAAAGCGCGAAATTCGGGCAACGGTAGCGTTCGAGCCCAAAGCCGATCGAATCCGAGTGTCCATGCGTAACCGCTTTTTTTCCAGGGGATGGCCGGCGCTGGCAGCGACTTTGCTGTGCCTACCCGGCTGCAACAAGCCCAAACCCAACGCGCCGACCCAAGACTTCGCGCAGCGCTACCGGTGTCCGGTAAAGACCGTGGAGTCAGCGAAAGAGGGCTCGGATCGGATGCGCGTGACGGGCTGCGGCGAGAGCGAGCTGTACGTGCGCCGCTGCGGGAACCGCGGTGGCGCGATGCCTCCAAGCGACGCGCACCAGCCCATCACCGAGCAAGAGGCGAGGGTTCCGCGGACCGCTCCACCGCCCCTCAGCGAACAAGGTTGCGCCTGGAGTCGCCAGCAGAAGCTGCCCGATCCGCCAGCCGGGAGCGCCCCAGCGCCGAAGTGGCTCTCCGAGCCATAGCCCAATTCGCAAATTCCTGGCGGCGCATTCGCGAAAGGCGGGTCACATTCTCGCACACAGTGACTCACTCGCATGCCTGGGCTCGTCGTCTGCTGCTGCTGCCAACGCTCTCGACACTGCTGTTTCAAGCTTGTGCAGAAAACGGACCCCGAGCACCAGGAGCGAGCGGCAGCGCGGGCTCGGGGCAACTCGCCGGTGCTAGTGGCAGCGCGGGCTCGGGACAGCTCGCCGGTGCTAGTGGCAGTGTGGGCGACGAATTTGGCAGCGCGGGCGTCGCTGGAGACGGCGGTGCCGGTGCCGGCGGTGACGTGGCTGGCGCCGCTGGTGCGCCCAGTGCGGCCGGTGCAGCGGGCTTGGCCGGCGCGGAGCCCGACCCAGCTGACGTGATCGAGACAGGGCGGACCAGCGTCACGCAGACGGCGCGCCCCGCGTACGGTGCTCTGCTCGCGACTCAGGATGGTGAGCGCAGCTACGTCCTCGAGTCTCGCCGCGATGTCGAGGCGGGGCCCTTTGGGCTGCCCTGGCGCAGCCGTTTTCGGCTGGCCGCGTACGATCACGGGGAGCTGACCTGGGCCTTCACGGCAGACGCCGACGACGTCATCGGCGACGTGGTCGTTCATCCATCGGGCGAGCTCACGCTTTCGCTCGAACGTCACCCGCCGGAGAGGAACGCCGATGACCTGGTGAGGCTGAGTCACGAGGGGCAGGTGATCAGCGTCACCACGCTAGCTTCCCCACTCACGATTCCGACGACTGACTACGGGCCCAAAGACCCGCAGCCATTGTTTGCCATGAAATCGACCTTCGCCGACGCGACGGGCGCCGGCTGGGTTCGTTTGCTGGCAGAGGGCGAGGGGCTCGTGGTCGCGTTCCTATCGCTCGCCAATTCACCGAACGATGGCCCCCTGTCCAATCGCATCGCGCTGGGGCTAGAGGTCCTCGATTGGAAATCGAAGAGCTATGTCGAGCGTTGGGCGCGTGTCGTGGAAGGCTCACACTTCGCCCAGCCGACCGCTTGGACGTACGACGAATTCCGTTGGACCGAGCAGGCAGTCCGCCCGTTTTTGGCTCGCGATGACTCGTCCGGCGATCTCTTGGTCGCTAGAGCTTGGAATCAAACGCGCTGTCAGGCCAACGTCGCGGCATTCGCGGAGTCGACGAGCAGCGAGTGCATCTTGCGCGCGCCCAGTCCGCAAGAGAACGAGCTCTTGCCCTTGGCCGTAACGCGCTTCGATGCGCAGGGCGCGCGCCGCGGCACACGCGTCTTGTGGCCGGACCCAGATGCGGCAGAACAAGTCGCGTTCGCGCTGGCGGCGCGAAACGGGGAGTTGGCCGTAGTGGGAGCCGTCGTGCGCGAGCTGCCCGACGGCAGTAAGAAGACGTATGACCCGAATGCCTACGTCGACTACGACGGCTACGTCTCGGTGTACGACGCCGACGGTACGCAGCTCCGGCACCACGACTTCGACCTCGGTCGCGGTGATGTGCTCGCGGGCATGCGCTGGCTTTCGGACGGGATCGTGGCGGTAGGCGCCGCGGATTGGGATCGCTGGCAGGGCGGCATGAGCATCTCCCGCGGGTCCAACCCCTTTTTCGCGTGGCTTTCGCAAGACGGAACGGATGCGCGCGTGCGGCCGATCGCCCTGGGCAATGGCTCGCGTCACTGGAACCTGCACGACGTCATCGAGCAGCAGGGCCGCATCGTCGGCTACGGCTTCTCCGATGCGCCCATGACTCACTCCGCCGACGGCGGCAACACCGCAGCACGAACCTTCGGGACGCTCAGGATAGAGCTCGAGTGAGCACCTTGGGGAGCGCGCGGGGTCGACTCCACCGAGAGCCGACGCGCGGCTCAGCGCCGCGAGCGCAGCGCGTCGAGCACGGCGAACTGCACATCGCAAAGCTCGGCGTCTTTGAGGATGTGCGCTGAGCTCGGTTCGACTTCGAAGCGGTCGCGCGCGCGGCCCTCGACGGTGCGGATCTCGCAAGCCATGATGCGCATGCCTTTTGCGTGCAGCGCGCTGCTGACGGCGTGCAGCAAGCCGTCGGAATCCGGGGCGTCGACTACCAGCAGGTAGCAGCCGTCGCTGAGCGATTGGCGCTCGAAGTAGACGCGCGTGGTCGGTTCGGGGTCGGCGGGTGGCACGCTGCCGCTCAGGCGGTCGCGATGAGCCAGATCGTCGACGATGAGCTCGCTCAGAGACTGGGCGAATGCCTGCAGCTCGTCCCCGTCGAGCAGGGCCGCGACGCCGTGGGGACCGCGGAGCGCGCGCAGTTCCAGAAAATCGACGGCTTCGACCCGATTCTTGCCCAGCTCGCGGCAGAAGGCGCGCGCGCTTTGGATGGCCATGCCTTGCACGAGCAGCGCGTCGGTCACGAGCGCGAGCAGTCCGGGTCGATCCTCGGCAACCACGCACAGCAGCGGGCCTTTTGCCGACTGCCACAACTCGACGTGGACCGGCTGGGCTCCGCGTCGAGACACGATGGCAGCGTGCTCGGCCGCCTCGCTTTCGCCATAGAGACGTTCATAGGCCGCGGGCATGGTAGCGACGAATTGGTTCATCTGAGACTCAAGCCATAGCGGTCGCAACATGGCTCGCGAATGTCGTCAGTGTTTCGGGACGCGACGCCCGGAAACACGAAGGCACCCCCAGGGCTGCGCATGTCACGTGTCGCAGGCAGTCGTACCCCCGAGGACGGCGTGTAGGCGCATCCGGCCCCAAGCGTGACCGAAAAAGTGCCCCAGCGGTTTCGAGGCTCGAGCCCGTCAATCGACGCTTTGCCGGTCACGCCCCGGGGCTCAGCCGCCTAGACAGGTAAGCGACACAATCACCCCCAATTAGGAGAAGAATCATGTTCACGAAGAAGATTGCCACTGTTCTCATCCTTTCAGCCGCCACGGTCCTGCCCGCGTTCGCGTTTGCCGCGCCGTCGGACTCGGCCACTCACTGCATTCTGACGCAGCACCGGGTGACGGCGGTCCAACCCCTGAACGCGACACAAACCAACGGTCGTAGCAGCACCGTGCAGCTGGTCGGCGCGCGCGTGCTCGTCGAAGCCGAGCAAGGCCTGACTGCCGAATGGCTCCAGCTCTCAATTCAGCGCCACATGGTTCAGATGGGCAGCTCAGGGATGAAGAATTGCGCACTCGACGCCAAGGACGTACGTGTGTCCGTCAAGTCGACGGGCTCGGGTTTCGCCATCGAGATCACCGGCAAGGACGCGAGCCAGGCACAAGAGATCCTGCGCCGTGCCAAGCTTCTCGTCGGATGACGCTGAGGTCGTAGCCTGGCTGGCCATGATCAGATAGCGTGCCGGTTGGCGCGCACGTCATGAGCACCGAGCCGAGACCCCAGCTCGATTCTCTTCTCGTCCAGTTGGCCGACGGAGAGCGAGCGGTCTTCACGCAGGTCTTCCGCATCCTCTGGCAACCCGTGCATCGATTGTGCAGTAGCATGCTCAAGAACGATGCCGACGCCGCAGACGCGGCTCAGCAGGCACTCGAGAAGGTGCTGACCCGTTGCGGCGAATACGATCGCAAGCGCCCGGCGCTGCCGTGGGCGCTCGCGATCGCTGCCTGGGAATGTCGAACGATTGCCCGCAAGCGCACGAGGCGCCGCGAGGTTCCAGAGGATGAAGCGCCCGTGCTGGGCTCGGGCTCCGAAGAGGAACTGGCGCAACGGGAGCTGATGCTCGCAGCCATCGACGCCCTGGGCGAGCTTTCGGAGCAAGATCGTGAGGCGCTCGTGGCAACCTTCTGGGAGGAAGCGACGAACGTAACCGGCGCAACGTTGCGCAAGCGCCGCGAGCGAGCGCTCACCCGCCTGCGCGACACCTTCAAGAGGCTCTATGGACTCGATTGACCTCAGCCAGATCGAGCGCCGCGCACGGCGAAAGTACGAGTGGGCTCGCGCTCGTCGGGCCGTCTTGGGGTTTGCGCCATCGCTCGTGCTGATCGCTGTCGCTGCGTTGCTGAACAAGCACCACGTGTCGGCCATCGCGTTCGGAATAGCGCTGTTCGTAGTGGGTAGCGGCCTGCTTTGGTACGGTCGTGACGTTCGGCGGGCCGTTTTGCCCGGTCTGGCTATGGGCCTTTTGCCCCTAGCAGTCGCGCTGTGCGTCAATCATGTCGGACACGCTTGCCTGGGCGATCGCTGCATGACGCTGTGCGTGCCGGCGTGTGCGGTCGGCGGACTCGCTGCGGGCGTCGGCATCTCGTTCATCGGCTTGCGGCGGAAACAGGGTTGGCCATTTTGGGTCGGAGCGACGCTGCTGACGCTGCTGACCGGGGCAATGGGCTGCTCGTGCGTTGGGTACGGCGGCGTGGCTGGGCTCAGCGTTGGCTGCGCAATTGGGCTGCTCTCGGGTCTCGTGCAGCGACGACTACGCCACTCGCGCTAGCCATGTCGCGAGCGTGCTGCCCAAGGCGAAATCTTGAACCTACAGCGTAGCTGCCGTTCGCTGCAAAACGCGCGGCGAAGCCTTGCGCAACGCCGGACTGACAGTAGCGTTACGCGCATGAATTGGCTGGCTGCTCGGCTCTGTGCTTTGACCATTGCGAGCCTGCTTTGCTTGCCGGCGTGCGGCGGTAAGAGCGGTAAGACGAGTGCAGTCGAAGGGCGCGGTACAGCTGGCGGCCCGAGTCAAAACGGCGGCTCGAGTGGCGGCTCGAGCACCCCGGGCGCCGGCGGTCCCGGATTCAACTTCGAATGCGACGAGACGGTGCCCGGCTCGCCCTGCAACCCCGATACGCCCGTGCCCGCCGGCTGTGGCGACGGCAAGCTGACCGAAGACGAGGCTTGCGACGACGGCAACCTCAACGACGGCGACGGCTGCCAGGCCAATTGCTTGGCGACCCAGCCGGGCTTCTCCTGCAGTCCCCCGGGCAAGCCCTGCCATGAGCTGGTGATCTGCGGCGACAAGATCGTCGGCTCGTCCGAGCAATGCGATGATGGCAACAAGGTTGCTTCCGACGGTTGCTCGACGGCGTGCAAGTTCGAGACCGGCTTCAAGTGCGATGGCCAGCCGAGCGTATGCACGCCGACGGTTTGTGGTGACGGCAAGAAAGAGGGCGCCGAGAGCTGCGACGACGGCAATGCGGTGCCGTTCGATGGTTGCTCCTCCACTTGCCAAACCGAGCCTAAATGCCAGGGCGACGGCTGCACCTCCGAGTGCGGTGATGGCCTCTTGATCAACGAAGAGTGCGACGACGGCAACACCAAAGACGGCGACGGCTGCTCCTCGGCTTGTAAGAAGGAGGGAGGCTTCGAGTGCTCGCAAAAGGCAAACTGCGAGAAGATCAACGACGCTTGCATCCTGCGGGTGCCGGTCGTCTACCGTGATCTCACCGACAAGCACCCGGATGTCGAGCCCACCTGCACGGGGTCGGGGGCACCGGCTGGTACGGAAGCAACGCCCAAGCTCGTGGATACGAAGCTCACGAACGGCGTACCGACCGCGACTGCGGCCGCCAAAGCCGCATGTATCACTTCATTGGACACTTGGTACTCGGACAAGGGCGCGCCCGCGATCGTGCGTGACATCGTGCTCTTCGACAACACCAAGGGCGGCTACGTCAATCGCTACGGCGCGATGGGCGAGCAATGGGAATCCCAGCCCAAGGTCACCGGGCGTTTCTGCGGCAACGGCGACAGCATGTGCATCGCGGCGCCGCCGAGCTTCTCCGGCTGCGACTTCGACCCGACCGTCGAAACCTGCTTCTATCCCTGCCCGCCGAGCATCGGCGGCATGACGGACTCGTGCGCCGGCGTGATCACCACGGCTGCCAAGAAGTACGACGGCACGCCGCTGTTTTTCCCGCTCGACGATCAGAAGAAGAACGAAACCTGGATCGACGCCAAAATACCGACCCAGTACGGCTACAACTGGGAATTCGAAGACCAAGTCATCCCGGTGTTGGGAGCCGCGCACGTAGCCGGCAAAAAGGCGCACAACTTCCACTTCACGACGCAGGTCAACTACTGGTTCAAGTACGACGCCAAGACCACGGCCCGGCTCGACTTCACCGGCGACGACGACGTATGGGTGTTCGTCAACGACAGGCTAGCTGTCGATCTCGGCGGCGTGCACCAGCCGGTCGACGGCAGCGTCAGCGTCAGCATGGCCACAGCGGCAACCTACGGCTTGACCGATGGCCATGTGTACAAGCTGAACGTCTTCCACGCCGAGCGAAAGAAGGAGAGCTCCAGCTTCCGGCTCACCCTGGCCGGCTTCGATACCGCGCGCAGTGAATGCACGCCCATCTGCGGCGACGGCATCGTCAGCCTGGGCGAACAATGCGACGACGGCGTGAACGACGGCGGCTACGGCGAATGCGCGCCCGGCTGCCTAATCGGACCGTACTGCGGCGACGGCATCACGCAAGAAGGCGAATCTTGCGACGACGGCAACCGCCTCAGCCACGACGGCTGCAGCTCCAGCTGCCGCGTCGAAGCCGTCAAGTAAGCAAGGGCTGGACGCTCTGCGCGCTCGAGGTCAATCGCGCGGAGCTCGCGTTTCGGTCCGCGACGGCTCCGCGTACAGCCAATCGAGCGCGGTCCCCAGCGTGGCTTCTGGGCTATCCCCCATCGCGCCGTGGCGGGCGTTGGGCAAGGGCAGATAGCGAGCGCGTCGGCCAGCGGCGAGGAACGCTTTGCTGCTGGCTTGCATGATGTCCTGGCGATCGAGCGTGCCCGCCATCATCACGGCGGAGCGGACCCCGAGCCCATACGGCGAAACCTTCGTGGGGCCGGCGATCAGAATCAAGCGCGTGTATCGAGCAGGCCACTTTCGAGCCAAGGCTTCGGCTCGATTGGCTCCCTGCGAGTAACCAATCACGGCGACGTCCGCGATCGGATCGACAAAGCCGAGCGAGTGGAATGCGGAGACGATGCGCGCATCCAGAGCGGCCGTAT
>Ga0164306_10001560_pt1 | contig 10224 bp, 9 predicted proteins | sample Whisoiple_242_MG_FD_110213 | JGI IMG/M metagenome (GOLD analysis project Ga0164306, IMG submission 110213) | Soil microbial communities amended with fresh organic matter from upstate New York, USA - Whitman soil sample_242_MG | ecosystem: Environmental > Terrestrial > Soil > Unclassified >... | reverse complement strand
CGGAGTGCAGAGCTACCTGCAGGCCCCACTCGTCGGCTCCGCGCAACGCCGCATCGATCGCCGCCGGCGTCGAACCCCAGTCCTCGTGCACCTTGTACCCACCGGCCCCGGCCAGCGCCTGTTCCTTCAGACCCGCCATCGACACCGTGTTGCCCTTGCCGAGCAGCAGCAGGTTGATCGGGTACGGATCGATGGAGCGGTGGATCTTCTCCAGATGCCACGCGCCCGGCGTCACGGTGGTGGCCTTGGTGCCCTCACTCGGACCGGTGCCGCCGCCGCCGAGGGTGGTCAGGCCGGTGGCCAGCGCCTCGACGATCTGCGAAGGCGAGATCAGGTGGACGTGGGTGTCGATGCCGCCGGCGGTGAGGATCTTGCCCTCACCGGAGATCACATCGGTCGACGGGCCGATCTCCAGCAATGGGTGCACGCCGTCGGCGACGTCCGGATTTCCCGCCCTGCCGATCGCGACGATCCGGCCGTCCCGGATGCCGACGTCGGCCCGCACGATGCCCCAGTGATCGAGCACGATGGCATTGGTGATCACCGTGTCCGGTGCGCCGTCAGCCCTTGTCGTGCTGCCCTGCGCCATCGATTCGCGGATCGACTTGCCGCCGCCGAAAACGGCTTCCTCGCCACCCGCTGTGAGGTCCTGCTCGACCTCGATCCACAGATCGGTGTCGCCCAAGCGGATCTGATCGCCGACTGTCGGACCGTAGAGCGCGGCGTACTCCGAACGCGGTATCTGCACCATCTAGAGCTCCTGCTCGGATTCGGGCTTGATCTGTAGACCTGGGATGCGCCGCCTGCCCTGGAAAGCGACCGCGGCGACCTGCCTCGACGCGCCGGGCTCGAACCGGCGGGACGTGCCGGATGGGATGTCCAGTCGGAACCCGTGCGCCGCCACCCGGTCGAACTCCAGTGCGCTGTTGGCGTCAGGCAGGTGCAGGTGCGAGCCGATCTGGACCGGCCGGTCACCGGTGTTGACGATCTCCAGCTCGATCCGCTCGGCGGCCGTCCGGTTCGCGTTCAGTTCGATGGTGCCGTCAGCGGTGCGGATGGCGCCCGGTCCGGAAGCCGATGTCGATGCCATGGTGGTTGTCCCTACGCGATGGGCTGATGGATGGTGACCAGCTTGCGGCCGTCCGGGAAGGTGGCCTCGACCTGCACGTCCGGCAGCATCTCGGCGACGCCGTCCATCACCTGGTCACGGGTCAGCACCTCACGGCCCTCGACCATCAGATCGGCGACCCGGCGGCCGTCCCTCGCCCGCTCGATCACCCAGGTGGTCAGCAGCGCAACGGTTTCCGGATAGTTCAGCTTGACGCCCCGGGCCAGCCTGTCCCTGGCCACCATGCCGGCGACCGCCAGCAGCAGCTTTTCGGTGTCGGCGGGGGTCAGATGCACCGTTGCCTCCTCGTTGTGCCGGCGGAGCCGTCGGCCCGCCCGCGATTGTGCAGCAGGCATGTGTCCACCGCGTGACAGGGGTGTTGACGGACGGCGCTGCGCAGGCCCGTGACGACGGCGTTCAGGGCAACAGTTCGTAGGCCGGAATCGTCAGAAAATCGACGAACCGGTCCTTGGTGCACAGGTCGAACATCAAATTCCTGGCATCGGCCAGCAACTCCCGCCCGCCGGGACGCTCCGACCAGGTGTCCGCCAGGATCTCGGTCGCCTCGTCCAGCAGCCAGACGATCATCTCGGTGGTGACCTGCCGGTCGATGTCCAACACCACCCGGTTGCGGCGCCACTGCCAGACCTGGCATCGGGAGATCTCCGCGGTGGCGGCGTCTTCCATCAGGTTGTTGATACCGACCGCACCGTTGCCGGCCAACCAGTTCACGATGTACTCCAGGGCGACAACGACGTTGTCCTGCAGGCCCTTCGCGGTGACGGTGAGCGGCAACGACCGGATATCCAGCAGATCCTTGGCGCTGACCTCGACGGCCGGCAGCTCCCTGTCCAACTGATTGACCGCAGCGCCGAGTGCCGCGTCGAAGATCTCCCGGCAAACGGGCACCAGGTCGGGATGCGCCACCCACGAGCCCTCGTACCCGGCATCGGCTTCCCGGGTCTTGTCGGCCCGGACCTTGGCGAAGGCGGCGGCGTTGATCTCCGGATCGCGGCGGGACGGGATGAACGCGGCCATCCCGCCGATCGCATACGCACCGCGTCGATGGCAGGTGGACACCAGCAGGTCCGAATAGGCCTTCATGAACGGTGCGGCCATGGTGATCGCATCGCGGTCGGGCAAGACGTAATCGTTGCCGGCGTCCCGGAAGGTCTTCACGATCGAGAACAGGTAGTCCCACCGGCCCGCGTTCAGTCCGGCGGCGTAATTCCTGAGTTCGTACAGGATCTCGTCCATCTCGAAGGCCGCCCAGATCGTCTCGATCAACACGGTCGCCCGAGTGGTGCCGGCCGCCAGCCCGAGTGCGGACTCCGCCCACGCGAAAACGTCGGCCCAGAGCCGGGCCTCGAGGTGGGACTCCAGCTTCGGCAGGTAGAAGGCCGGACCGGCGCCACGGTCAAGGAGTTCGGTGGCGTTGTGGAAGAAGTAGAGACCGAAGTCCACCAGCGCACCGACCAGTGGCCGGCCGTCGATCGTCAGGTGCTTCTCCGGTAGATGCCAACCACGCGGGCGGGTGACGATCACCGCCAGATCGCCGTCGTCCAGGCGGTAGGACTTGCCACCCTGATCGAGAGTGATGTTCCGGCGGATCGCGTCACGGAGGTTCACCTGGCCGAAAATCACGTTGCCCCATGACGGGGTGTTCGCATCCTCCAGGTCGGCGAGCCAGATCTTCGCACCGGAATTCAGTGCGTTGATCGTCATCTTGCGATCCGTCGGGCCGGTGATCTCCACCCGACGGTCGGCGAGATAGTCCGGTATCGCAGCCACGGTCCACGAGGCGGAACGGATGTCGGCGGTCTCGACGAGGAAGTCCATCGGTTCGCCGACCGCGACCGCATCCCGGCGGCACTGCCGACGCGCGAGCAGCTCGTTCCGCCGCTCCGCGAACCCGTCGTGCAGTCCGGCGAGGAAGTCGAGCGCCCCCGGAGTCAGGATCTCCTCCGAGCGCTCCACCGTAGGCCCGGACACGACAATCCGACTGCTCACGTCGTTCCTCTCGTTCGGCCCGACTGTGATGGGTGACGCGGGGACGAGAACCCCCGCGCCACCCATCCTGGCGCAACCCTCGCGGTCGATCGTTGTCGATCGCGAGCAGTCGTCACTTCGGAATGTGAGCGGCTTCGCCGCGCGGCTCCACCTGTGGATTCTCCCGGACCGCGTCGTGCGCGGACACCCCGGCAGCCTCTTCGGCCTCGTATTTCGCGCGCTGCTTGTCGGAATTCAGCAGCAGGTTGAGCAGAATGGCGACAATGGCGCCGGCGCTGATTCCCGAGTGGAAGATCGTCTGGAACCAGGACGGGAAGGCGTTGTAGAAATCGTCGCGCACCACCGGGATCATCGCGATGCCGACCGAAAGAGCGACGACCAGAATGTTCCGGTTGTTGAATTTGACGGTCGACAGTGTCCGCACGCCGCTGGCCGCCACCATGCCGAACAGCGCGATACCCGCGCCGCCCAGCACCGGCTGCGGGATGCCTTCGACGATGGCCCCCATCTTCGGGGTGAGGCCGAGCAGGATCAGCACTCCGCCGGCGAAGGTCGCAACGTACCGGCTCCGGACCCCGGTGATCGACACCAGGCCGACGTTCTGCGCAAAGGCCGTGTACGGGAACGTGTTGAAGACTCCGCCGAGAACGGTGGAGAGCCCGTCCGCCCGCAGACCGTCGGCCAACCGACGCTGGTCGACCTTGACGTCGACGATCTGACCGATGGCCAGGATGTCGCCGGTGGTCTCGGTCATGATCACCAGGCCGACAATGCACATCGAGACGATGGCCGAGATCTCGAAGATCGGGAAGCCGAAGTAGAACGGTGTGGTGACGCCCACCCAATTCGCATTCGGCACCTTGTCCCAGTGCACCATCCCCATCGGAATGGCGACGAGGGTGCCGATCAGGATGCCCAGCAGGATCGAGATGCGTGCCAGCGCAGGTGGTCCGAACCGCTCGATCAGGACGATCAGCAGCAGGGTGCCGGCCGCCAGCGCGACGTTCTTCATCGGCGCGCCGTCCTCGGTGATCGAGCCACCACCGACCCAGTTGGCGGCAACACCGAACAGCGACAGCCCGATGATGAGGATGACGGTCCCGGTGACCAGTGGCGGGAAGAACCGGACCAGTTTCGCGAAGAACGGGGCGAGCACCATCATGAAGATGCCGCAGGCGATGACCGATCCGTAGATGGCCCCGACGCCGTACTGCGATCCGATGACGATCATCGGCGAGACCGCGGCGAACGTACAGCCCTGCATCAGCGGCATCCGCACGCCGAACCATTTGAAGCCGATCGACTGGATCAAGGTCGCGATGCCGGCCACGAAAAGGTCCGCCGTCACGAGGTAGCCCAGATCGTCAGGGTTCAATTTGCCCATTGCGATCAGCGCGCCGCCGACCACCAAGGGGACGGCAACGGCACCGGCATACAGCGCCAGCACGTGCTGCAATCCCAGCGGAATCAGTTGCCGCCACGGTGGCAGCTCATCGACCGATTCGAAAGGCTTACCTTCCGCATCGAGCTTGGGGCGAAATCCCATCAGAGCCTCCGGCGAGTGCGAGTACGAGCCTGATCCGCTCGAGAGCAGGAAATGTCCTGCGAAATGTCGCCCCGCGACGTTGCCGTCGTGAACGCAGCCGGTAAACGAGGTGTTAAGGGTGTGCGGGGACCCGCCTGGCGGCGGTCGAACGGGCACAAACAGCGCAAACCCCGCGCGCCGCTCCACGAAGGAGGGTGCGCGGGGCCCGCTTGGTCGTGCTCGGCGATCAGAACCAGCTGTGATCGCGCCGTGCAATCGTGATCAGTTCGGCCCGCAGGCGCGGCTCGGCCCGGCGCAGGACGCGCTCGAACTCGGCCCGCTGCCGGCGGGTGGTCAGGTGACTGCGGAACTTCGTCATGGTCGACATCGGTTGCCCTTTCTTCTTCGAAGGTGGATTTCTTCTTCGGTGGTGGATCTTCTTCGGTCGGTCAGAGCCAGCGCAGCGCTCGCGCGGTGGCAGACCTGGGCGCTGACGTGCGTTCGTTTCGCAGGGCCCGCCGATGGTGGGCCAGCAGCATCCGATCGATCTCGGCCGCGCGGTGACGCAGCACCGTCGCCGGGTCGTAGTGGTGGTACATGGCTGTTCTCCTCTCAGTCCATCGGTGGGTACGTTCGGATCGGCTATTCGGTTCTCGCTGTTGTTGTAGTGATCGTGCTCGTGCCGGGCCGCCCGAACATCGGTAGTCACCACCTACTTAGGTGGCCGGGATACCCAGTTCGGTCAGGCAGACGCTTGTTCGGTCAGGCACAGCCGAAGGACACGCGGGTGCTCAGAGCGGGTCGATGGCCGGGCTGATACACCGGTCGATCCGAAGAGGTACCGAGAATTCCGGGAGCGACTCGTGCGCCCGGTGTTGCCGGGTCACGCCCGGGTCAAGAGCAGTCGGTCAGGCCAGCTCTGCGGCCAATGCTGCGCCTTCGGCAGTGAGCAGCGGCACCGCGCGCTCCACCGTCTCGGGCGACATCCGACCGGCCGGGCCGGACACCGACAACGCCAGGTGGGCGCGCACCCCGGGAACCGCAACGGCGACGCAGCGCACGCCGAGTTCCTGTTCGCCGTCGTCGATCGCATAGCCGTGATCGGCCGACCAGCGCAGCTGCTCGGCGAAGGCGTCCGGGTCGGTGATGGTGTGCTCGGTGTGCCTGGGCATTCCGGTGCGCTGCAACAGATCCCGGACCTCAGCCGGCGGCATCCCGGCCATGATCGCCTTGCCGACCGCGGTGCAGTGCGGTAGCACCCTGCGGCCGACCTCGGTGAACATCCGCATCGAATGCCGAGAGGGCACCTGCGAGATGTAGACGATCTGATCACCGTCCAGCGAGGCGAGATTGGCTGTCTCACCGAGTTCGTCGACGAGCCTGGTCAGGTGAGGTCGCGCGACGACGCTGAGCATGGTGGACGAGCTCTCCGCCAGCAGCAGGATGCGCGGCCCGAGGGCGTACTGCCGGGAGGGTTCCTGCCGGAGGTAGCCGAGATCGACCAGGGTGCGCGCCAACCGGTGGATGGTGGGCAGTGGCAGCTTGGATTCGGCCGCCAACGCGGACAAGCCCATCACCCCGCCGTTCCCGGCCAACGCTTCCAGAATCGTGAACGCCCGCTCGATCGACTGCACCCCGCCGGCCGAACGTTTGGTGTCCTCCACCGCAGGCTCGGTGATTTCAGGCTGGGTGACTTCATCTGCGACAGCCATGACGAGAAACCCCCTCCTGCAGGCGCCGACAGAGCGGCGTTTTCCGTATGTCGGAATCATACGGTCGCCAGGCGGGCATTGGTCACACCGCCGTCTCTTGACTTCCGCAGAGTGGACACTAGTATCCACTATACAGAATTGTTATTCCGTCAGGTAGAAGTTGGAGATGACATGGCGAGCACCAGTCCTGGCTACTCGATCACCGTGCGGGTGGAGGCACCGGCCACCGTCGGCGCGACCGCCGATCTCGCCGGAGCGGTGATGAGTGCGGGCGGCGCACTGACCGCCCTGGACGTCGTGGAGTCCAAACCCGGCGGCATCGTCGTCGACGTCACCTGCAACGCCTCGGACGCAGAGCATGCCGACCGGGTCAGCGAATCGATCGCCCAACTTCCTGGCGTGACCGTCCGAAAGGTCAGCGACCGGACCTTCCTGTTGCACCTCGGCGGAAAGATCGAAGTGGTGTCCAAGGTGCCGCTCAAGCATCGTGACGATCTCTCCCGCGCCTACACCCCGGGCGTCGCGAGGGTCTGCCTGGCGATCGCCGACAATCCCGCCGACGCCCGCCGGCTCACCATCAAGCGCAACACCGTCGCGGTCGTCACCGACGGCACGGCCGTTCTCGGCCTCGGCGACATCGGGCCCGCCGCGGCCATGCCCGTCATGGAGGGCAAAGCGGCGCTGTTCAAGCACTTCGGCGGCGTCGACGCCTGGCCGGTGGTGCTCGACACCAAGGACACCGACATGATCGTGGAGATCGTCAGGTGCATCGCACCTGGCTACGGCGGGATCAATCTCGAGGACATCTCCGCCCCGCGCTGCTTCGAGATCGAGCGCCGACTGCGCGACCTGCTGGACATCCCGGTGTTCCACGACGACCAACACGGCACCGCGATCGTGGTGCTCGCCGCCCTGACCAACGCGCTCCGGGTGGTGAAGAAAAAGCCCGCGGACGTCAAGGTCGTGGTCAGCGGGGTCGGCGCAGCGGGCCACGCGATCATCAGACTGCTGGCCGCGCAGGGATACACCGACATCATCGGCTGCGACCGGCATGGCGCCATCGACCCCGGCAACCCGAACCTGGACGAGTTCCGCCGGTGGATTGCAGACAACACCAATCCGCGCGGGAAGCAGGGCACCCTGGCAGAGGTGCTCGACGGCACAGATGTCTTCATCGGCGTGTCGGCACCCAATCTGCTGACCGGGCAGGACATCTCGAAGATGGCCTCGGATGCGGTGGTCTTTGCGCTGGCCAATCCCGACCCGGAGGTCGACCCGTTCGCGGCGGCCGAGCATGCGGCGATCGTGGCCACCGGACGGTCGGACTACCCCAACCAGATCAACAATGTGCTGGCCTTCCCCGGCTTCTTCCGCGGCATGCTCGACTCCGGTGCACACCAGATCACCGAAGAGATCATGATCGCCGCGGCAACCGCGATCGCCGACTGCGTCGATGCCGATGAGCTCAACGCCAACTACATCGTCCCCTCCGTGTTCGACCTCGCCGTCGCGCCGGCCGTTGCCGCCGCCGTCCGGGAGGCGACCGTTCCCGGTTCCTGGTGACCATCCAGCCCACAGCATCCCTCGCGTCATCACACGCGACCCGGCTGTCAATCCTCCTGCCCCCGAAAGGTTGTCGGACTTCGTGACCCCCACCCACTCCTCCACCACTGCAAGCACGCTGACCGTCAGTAACGGAGTCGTCGACCCCGACGGCGCCGCGCTGATCCTCACTCCGGAGGCGTTGGCCTTCGTCGCCGAACTCCAGGAAAAGTTCGGCGCCCGCCGGAACGAGTTGCTGGTGCTCCGCGGGCAACGGCGCGACGAGGTCTCGCGCACCCATCGGCTCGATTTCCTTGCCGAGACGGCGAATGTGCGAGCGGCGGACTGGTCGGTGGCCCCCGCACCCGCCGATCTGCTGGATCGGCGGGTCGAGATGACCGGGCCGACGGACCGGAAGATGACCATCAACGCGCTGAACTCCGGCGCGAAGGTCTGGCTCGCCGACATGGAGGACGCCAGCACGCCGCACTGGCACAACGTCGTCGGTGGACAGGTCAATCTGTACGACGCCATCCGCCGCACCATCACCTTCGATGCCGGCGACGGCCGGAGCTACCGACTCCGGGACGACGCGCCGCTCTCCACCATCGTGATGCGGCCCCGGGGCTGGCATTTCGACGAACAACACCTGCTGCTCGACGGCACCCCGGTGGTCGGGGCACTCGTCGACTTCGGCCTCTATTTCTTCCACAATGCCGCAGAACTCATCGCGCGCGGCTCCGGGCCGTACTTCTATCTGCCGAAGATGGAGAGCCACCTGGAAGCCCGGCTGTGGAACGAGATCTTCACTTTCGCCCAGCAGCGACTGGGCATCCCGCACGGCACAATTCGGGCCACCGTCCTGATCGAGACCATCCCGGCCGCCTTCGAGATGGACGAGATCCTCTACGAACTGCGCGATCACGCGTCGGGACTGAACGCCGGCCGCTGGGACTACCTGTTCAGCATCATCAAGTACTTCCGCGATTCCGGGCCGGCATTCGTGCTGCCGGACCGCAACGCCGTCAAGATGACCGCGCCGTTCATGCGCGCGTACGCCCAACTGCTGGTCAAGACCTGCCACCGGCGAGGAGCCTTCGCCATCGGCGGGATGTCGGCCTTCATCCCGAGCCGCCGCGATCCCGAGGTCAACAAGGTGGCCTTCGCGCAGGTCAGGGCCGACAAGGAGCGCGAAGCCGGCGATGGCTTCGACGGCTCCTGGGTGGCGCATCCTGACCTGGTCCCGGTGTGTCGCGAGGTGTTCGACGCGGTGCTCGGCGACCGGCCCAACCAGCTGGACCGCCAGCGGCCGGACGTGCACGTCACGGCCGATGACCTGCTCGACATCACCTCGACACCGGGTGAGATCACCGCCGCCGGACTGGCCGGCAACGTCAACGTCGCCCTGTTGTACCTGGCGTCCTGGCTGCGCGGCGGTGGCGCCGTCGCCATCAACAACCTGATGGAAGACGCTGCGACCGCTGAGATCTCGCGCTCGCAGATCTGGCAGTGGGTGCACAACGGGTCGCAGCTGGACGACGGCACCACGGTGACCGCCGAACTGGTCCGGCACGTCGTCGCCGACGAACTGGCCGAGATCCGGTCCGGCATCGGCGACGACGCCTTCAACGCGGGCATGTTCGGCGAGGCCGGCACCCTGTTCGAGGCGGTCGCGTTGGACGACAGCTACGCCGAGTTCCTCACGCTTCCGGCCTACGAGGTGATCCGCTGATGCCGGAACAACGCGTCGCTGCAAAGGTGATCCGGTGAGCTTCTACGAGGACATCGCGAACAGGATGGACGACCGACTGGCATCGGCCGACGAGCGGCTGGCCGAGCTGTACCCCGGCGATCGAGGGGTGCGCCAACCCGTACACACGGTGTACGTCCCGGCCGACAAGTTCACCCCGGACCTCGCCCAGGGCTGGGGCCGGCAGGCCAGGGCGGCGCTCGACGCGGACGGCGGGACCGCGGACGAATTGGCCGCCGCGATCGGGGCCGATCCGGCAGATGTGCAGGCGGTCTACGCCCGGGTGGTCGAGAAACTCGAGACCGAGCCGATCGAGGACCTGCGCATCGACTTCGAGGACGGTTACGGACCCCGGCCGGACGACGAGGAGGACGCGGCCGCGGTGACCGCCGCCCGCAACCTCCAGCAGGCCGTCGAGTCGGGGATCGCCCCACCGTTCTTCGGGATCCGGTTCAAGAATCTGGAGCGGCCCACCCGACGCCGGGGCCTGCGGACGCTGGACCTGTTCATCGGCGAACTGGCAGGCACGGGCGGGTTGCCCGACGGTTTCGTGCTGACCCTGCCCAAGGTGACCTCG
>Ga0164306_10001559_pt1 | contig 10224 bp, 7 predicted proteins | sample Whisoiple_242_MG_FD_110213 | JGI IMG/M metagenome (GOLD analysis project Ga0164306, IMG submission 110213) | Soil microbial communities amended with fresh organic matter from upstate New York, USA - Whitman soil sample_242_MG | ecosystem: Environmental > Terrestrial > Soil > Unclassified >... | reverse complement strand
GTTGATGAACATGGTGCCGGAGCGATCGACGAGCAGCATGACCGTCGGGACTTTGGGCACGAAGTCAGCCCCGCCGGTCTGGCAGGCACCGCCCATACCACCGCCGCTGACGCCCGGATCGCCGCCGCCGAGGTCACCGAGCGTGCCGGCGGTACCGACGGGCAGCCTGCCGCCCATATCGATCATCAAGCTGCCGCCGCTGGAGCTCCCGGAACCGCCTGAGCCCTGCTGGGGCCCATTGCGATTGGTGGTGCTGCTCGCGCTGCAGCCAGCCAGCGTGGCGCAGAGCGCGCTGGCCAAGAACGACGACCAAGCTATCACCTTCATTTCTTACGAAGGTAGCAGAGCCGTCGGAGTTTTCGAGCCGCCAAATCCGATTAGTGCGCCGCGGGTGGGATACTCAGCCCGCGACTTTGCGGCGCAAATGCCCGGCGTCTTTCTAACCCTTTGCTCGTGAGTCGCCCGCTCGCGAGATGTGGAATCGGTTCCGGGTGCGCGCGAGTTCGTCAAGCTCGATTACGAATTGGCCCGGCAGCGGAGCGCCTCTCAGACACCGAGCCGCGAACGGAGCGAGCGCGCCAAATGAGCAACGGGCGCCGCCCGACTGGGTGACGCCCGCTCTTCACGAAAGGTTGAAGAACCTTTCAGGCTCGTTCGTGCTCGCTCACCACCAGAAGGTGGCCGTGATGTTGAACACGTTCACGTCGGGGCGAAGCGTCGGCGCGCTGCGCAGGTTCACGTCTTGGTTCTCGGAGGTGATGCCGAAACCATCGGGCGGAACCGGGGCAGACGGAGGCTGGACGCACAGCGCCGAGCCGCTGCTGCGGAAGCGGCTCACGTCGGCCGGCGAGGGGACGCCCGGCGCGCACTCGCGCTTATTGTAGATGTAGCGCGAATACTGGAACGTGAGCTGCTCACGGGTAACCCAGTTCGACGTGAACACCAGGCGAGGGGAGAGGATCGCGAACGATTGCTCCGGGACCTCGCTGTTGGGCTGCAGGCGGTCGAAGCGCACCGCGGCGGTGACTGCCGGCGTGGCGTGCCACTGGATGTCGGTGCCGTACTTCAACTTCAAGTTGCCGTCTTGCGGACCCCAGATGGTCTTGTCGATGGGCTTGAAATCGCTGTGGACCTTGTTGAGCATGCCGTAGAGCACGACCTTGAGATCGGGGCCTTCGCCCCAGAAGCGCTGGCCGCCCTCTTCGCGCATCTGCAAGAAGTTGGTCAGCGAGAACTCGTATTGAGCGAGCAAGGAGTCGACGCTACCGGTGCCGGCGCTGCAGCCCGCCGGAGCCGCTGCGTCAGCCGGGCCTGCCAACCCCCCGGTACGTGGCATACCCGTCGTTGTCGATTGAGCCGCGCGACAGGCGGGACCGAAGTAGTTGCCGACGACGCCGAGCTGGTACTCGCCGCCACCCGAGGCGTGCAGCACCTCGAGAGCGCGGCCGACGACGAGCGCGTTCTTCGCGCCGATGTGCGAGAAACCGCCGTAGAAGTAGCCCCAGGCGCCGAAGTCGACGCGGGCGTCTGCGCCGGCGACCCACATGTTGCCGTTGGGCGCGTTGACGATGGAGTCGGCGTAGAGCGTGTTCTCTTTGCTGACGTTGTACGGACGGTCTTCTTCTTGGGCCCAGCTGTACAGCATGTTGGCGCTGAACTGCAGGTCGCGACCGCTCGTCAAACCGACGTGCCCGTGGGCGAGCATCGTGAAGCGCGAGTTGTTGAAGCTCTTCGGGTCGGCCTTCTTACCACCGAGGCCTTCTTCGGCCCACAGCACCCAGCTGGGGTTCAAGTCGTATTCGACGCGGAGTGTTTCGCCGATCGCGTGAGTGCGACCGAACAAGTACGTGTCGTACTCGCCCGCGTCGTACTTGCCGGCGGCGCCGTACTTGTCTTGATAAGCGCCGACCTTGAGGCTCAGCCGCATGTTTTCGTAGCCGAGATCCGGCGTGAGCGTCACGAAGGCTTGGCCGATGCCGTACTGGGTCTGCGGGTCGGTGTAGCTCGCGTCGGTGAAGTTGTAGCCTTGGATACCGACGGTAGCCTTGGCCCACGAGTTGCCGATGCCGAAGAACATCTCCGCCCAGTCACCGCGGTTGTGCGACGTGGACTGCCAGCTGAGGTACTGGCTGTCGGGCACGATTGGCGGGTGCAGGGTCATCTTGCTTTGACCCGGAGCGAGCGTCGTGAAGTCGGACTCGCTCTGCTCGGTGGTGTTGACCTTGGGCGACGGACGCACGCCCATGCCGACCCGGAAGGGGGCGCGGATGTAACCGTGAAAATCCGTCTTCCACTCTTTGGCCGCAGCGTCGGACTCGGCGCCGCCCTTCGTGGTGACCGGCGCGGCGAGGCTGACGCGCTTGGGCTGCTCGGTCTTCGCTTCGGCGCCGGCGTTGACGGTCGCGGTCGCGGTCGCTTCGGCCTTGGGAGCCGGGGCCGGCTCGGCGGCGGGCTCGGCCTTGGGGGCTTCCGCCGGTTCGGCGGCCGGCTTATCGGCCGCGGGCGCGTCTTGCGCCAGGACCGGGACCGCGAAGACCGACAGGCTGCTCACGATCGGAAAAATAGTGCGGAATTTCATCTCGGTTCCTCAAGCAAGACGGCGCGAATCCGGTGCGCTACGCTGCACGACGGTGTCAGCACGCCGACGCGCCCGTAAGTAGCAGGTTTGATGATGCGTCGAAAGACAAATGTGGAAACAGTTCCAGGCGCGTTCGACAAAGCTCAGCTTCGGCGCCGCGAACGGTCGTAGTGCCTGATTTTTGCGGCGTTGGTAGACGCAAAACCACTGATGCGCGGCGTGCTCACCAACGCGGAAGATACCTTACGAACGGCGAGGCAGACGGCGATTAGCACGAATCGACTGGCGATCTTTGCTTACGGCTCATTGCTCTTTCGCCCTGGATTTCCCTTCGTTGCTCGCCAGCGCGCAGTGGCACACGGACTGACTCGCAGCTTTAGCCAAGCCTCGCCCGATCATCGCGGCACGCCCGATCGACCGGGGCGCGTGCTCACCCTGCTTCACGCGGAAGGCGCGAGCACGGCGGGCGCCATTTATCTCGTCGACGAGCCCGCCGAGAGCCTGCTCAGCGAGCTCGATCATCGCGAGCGCGCCGGCTACGAGCGCGCGACGATCGAAGTTTGTACGGGAGAAAACCGGCTGAGCGCGGTCACTTGGATCGCTCCGCCCGGCAACACGCACGCCGCGCCGCCGCTGCCGCTCGCCGCGCTGGTCGAGCACATCCATCACTGTGCCGGACCGAGCGGTCGAAACGATGACTATGTCTTCCAGCTGGAGGCGGCGCTGCGCGAGCTCGGCGCCGAAGATCCGTTGGTCAGCGAGCTTTCGGCGCTGCTGCGCCGCCGCTCAGGGCGCTGACGAAGTTCCCGGCGCGGTCGAGCCGTTCTTCGCCTCGGGGCCGCCCGACAGCACCACGTAGCCGATCGGTATCGCGGCCCCCAGCGCCGCCAGCAGCGCGCCGCGCCCCCACAAACCTTTGCGACCAGGGATCATGAAAAGGCCGGAGATCGCGAGGTAAATCAGGATGAGCGCATAGCCATCGGCGACGTAGCTCCAGGCCTTCTTACCGCGATTGAGGTGCAGCCAGTTTGCGGCTCGCAGAAAGAAACGCGGCGACTGGCCCTCTTCGACGACGACGCCGCTCGAGGGCGTGACGTGGAGCGTGCGGTGCTCGAGCACGACGTCGACCGCGTCGTCGCCGGCCGCATACACTTCGCGCGGGGGCTCGCTGATGTGCAGCGCAGCGCGTACCCGCTCGCTCGCCGCCGTCGGGTCGCGCGGCAACGGCCCCGGCAGCTGGTGAGTGGCGGCGATCTGCGTGAAGCTCGGGTCCCAATCTGCGATGTGATTCACCGCCAACCCCGAGAGCGCATAAACGAGGGTCAGGCCGACGCCCAAGTAACCCGCGTCGCGGTGCACGGCTCGTAGCCACGGGCGCAGTTGGAAGCGCCGCTTGGCGCGTTGCGGCGGGCGGTCGTTGGGTTGCAAGCCGTCAGCCATACCGCTCTTCGCGCCACGGGTCGCCATGGTTGTGATAGCCGCGAGTCTCCCAATAGCCGGGCTCATCACGAGCCACGAAGCGCACGCCGATCAGCCACTTGGCGCTCTTCCAGAAGTAGAGATCTGGCACCACGGCGCGCAGCGGGCCGCCGTGGGTTCGCGGGAGTGGCGCGCCCTCGAGCTCGCGCGCGACGATCACCTTCGGGCCCAACGCTTCGCGCAGCGGCACGTTGGCGGTGTAGCCGTGCGCGCCCTCGAAGACGACGTGACGCGCGCTCGGCTTGAGCTTGGCGCGTGCGGCCAAGTCGGACATCAGCACACCCTTGAGCTTGGCGTCCATGACGCTCCAACCGGTGACGCAGTGCACATCGGCGCTGATGGAAGTCTGCTGCATACCGAGCAGCTCGGCGTAGCTGAGCGTGAAGGGTGACTCGACCTCACCGTGCACTTTCAGCTGAAAATGCTCGAGGCTTGGGTCTCCGGGCTCGCCACCCATCGGCTTCAGCGCTTTCAAGACGCGCTGGCCGGGCGGCAACCGCGGCCGACCGTCACCGCGGGTTTGGGCTTGGGCGCTGCGCGTCAAATCGTCGGAAAGGACGTAATATCCGCCGAGAACAGCGACGGCGGTCCCGCTGGCGGCCAAACGAATGAATCGGCGGCGTTGTTCGTCCATCTTCGGTAAGCTTAATTACGCCTGAACCGCGCCCGCGGTTACGTGCCAGATAATACAGCAGAAATACTTAGGAAATGTGGAGGGCTCGGGCAGCCGCGCTATGCTCGAGGGTAGCTTATGTGCCGGCTTTTCGGTTTCCGTAGCGTCATTCCCAGCCAAGTGCATCGCTCTTTGCTCGCCGCCGAGAACGCGCTGGGCGTGCAGAGCAATCAGCACCCCGACGGGTGGGGAGTGGCGTTCTACATCGATGGTGCGCCGCACGTGACGCGCAGCCCGAGCACCGCGCTCGGTGATGCCTTGTTCCACCGCTTGAGCGGCGTGGTCGCGTCGGAGACGGTGCTGGCGCACGTGCGCAAAGCCACCCAAGGCGAAAAGACCGTCTTCAATTGTCACCCTTTCCAGCACGGGCGTTGGGTGTTCGCGCACAACGGCGACATCCCGCGCTTCGAGGAGCTACGTGGCCCGTTGCTGGAGCTGGTCGAGCCACGCTTGCGTCGCTTCGTGATGGGCGACACCGACAGCGAGGTCGTCTTTTTCGTGTTTTTGACCGAGCTTTTTCGCGCCGCCGGCGCCGGGCAGCGTCCGGAGCTATGGCACGCGATGTCGGCGCTGCGCAGCACCGTGAAGCGCGTGCGCGAGCTGTGTGACAGCCGTCCCGACGTCGAGCCGGCGTTGCTGACGCTATTGGCAACCGACGGCGAAAACCTGGTCGCGACGCACGGAGGCAAGCAGCTCTACTACTCGACCTACAAAACTCGCTGCTCGGATCGCGCCCACTGCACCAGCCTTTCGCCAGCGTGCGAGGCGCCGTCGCCCAGCGGCGTCGTCAACCATTTCATCGTGTCGAGCGAGCCGTTGCAGGGCGAAAACGTGTGGCTCCCGCTCGAGGTCGGCGACATCGTAGGCGTCGATCGCAAAATGCAAATCTCGCGGTCTCACGTCGACCGCGTGCCGCTCGCCGTTGCTCCCGCCGAGCTCGTCGCCGCCGGCTGAGAGAGCGGGGCTGCCACCTCGCCGCCCCCTTCGCAGAAACTTCCGTGGCGTCCTTAGGCCACCGCGCCCGGCTGTCGGCGCGTCGCTGGCGTTCGCCTCGTTTCGTTCGAACGGAGCGACCTCGAGACGACACGTGAGCTTCTGCGAGGTGGGCTGCGGCGCGGCAACCCACCTCGGGCGGCCTTGTGCACGGCGTCGGCTGAAGCGTGATGGACGCGACGGCCCGCTCAGAGGCTGCGGTCTTTGAGCTCCTGCGGGAGGAGGGGGCTCACCCGGCCGACCGCGAAAATCCAGAGCTGGTGGGCGGCGCGCGTGGAGGCGATGTGCAGTAGGTGCCGCGCTTCGTCGTCGTCAGGGTACGATGACTCCGAGGCCTCGACGATCACGACATAGTCGAACTCGAGGCCTTTGACCTGGCGCACGTCGGTGACGTCCACGCCGGGCTTGAAGCTGAAGTCTTGTTCGGCGACGCGGCGCAGATACGGGACCTCGGCTCGCTGCAGGCCGCCGTAGTACAGGTCTGCCTGCTCCGGGAAGCGGGTGATGACCGCCACCGAGGCTTGCGGCTCGCTCTGCATCAGATCGCGCAGGGCTTCGGCTAGGGTGGCGACCGCGTCGCCGGTGTGGCCGTGGGTGAACAAGTCGACGGGCGCGCCTTCGCGGGTCGCCACCGGCGCGTCGGCGCTGGCGAGCGGGCCCAAAACGGCGCGAGAGAACTCGATGATTGGCTTGCTGGAGCGGTAGCTCAGCTTGAGCGGCTCGATCTCGACGTGGCTGAGGGAGAGCTCGCCCAGCACCGTCTTCCAGTCGGTGAAGCCGTTGTCCATGTGCAATCGCTGCTGAACGTCACCCGAAAGGGTGATGCTCTTGGCGGCGCTCGTGGTGTCGAGCACGACCGCTAGCTCGACCGGGCTCAGATCTTGCGCCTCGTCGACCAAGATGTGCTCGTAGACGATGGGATCCTTGCTGAGCTTGCCGCGCGTCAGCGGGCCGCGCAGGCGCTGGTGGAGGCGCAGCAGCAGCGTGTCGTCTTCGGGGTCGAGCTTGGCGCTCTCGGAGATGTCGATGCCGTCGATGCCGCGCCGCATTTCGTCGTCGTCTTCATCGTCGTCGCGGACGTCGGCCTCGTCGTCATTTTTGCCGCGTCTGGAGCGCTTTTCGCCGTCTTCGTCGTCGGCGCGGCGCTCGGCCAAATCTTCGCGCTTCGACTCGATTTCGCCGACGATCTCCGCGCTGCGCGCGCTGCACCAGGCGACCACGCGGTCCAGCTCGCCGCTGCTGAAGCTGCCGGGAGCAAAGCGCTCGACCGCCTCACCCAACGCGCTGCGGTCACTCAAGATTTCCGCCCACGCGGCGGCGACGTCGCGGGTCGACTTCAGCAGCGCTCGGCACGTTCGCTCGATGCCGACGCGCACGTCAGTCGGCAAGCCGCGGGCGGCCTCGCCTTCGACCAAGTTGATCAAGCCGTGCAGGCGGTGAGCGAAGGGCCTTTCGGCGCTCTTGGCCCAGGCGTTTTTTAGCTTTTCGCCGGCTTCGCCCGCGTTCTCTGTCAACTTGGCGACGCGGGCCGTGACCTGCGCCGCCAGCTTGGCGACGTACTGCTCGAACAGCCGCAGCAAGAGCGGGTGCTTTTTGAAGCGCGACACGACGCTCGGTGTGTCGTCGCGGTATTTCGACGGCAAGCGCGTGTAGAGCGACTGGCGAATGCGCCTGACCCAGTCTTCGTAGGTGCGAATGGCGACGCCTTCGATGCCCAGCGCCGGCAGCACGCGCGCCACATAGCGCGCCAGCGCGTCGTTGAAGACGATGACCAGCAGCTTGTCGGGCCGAAAGCGCCGCGAGTCTTGAAAGGCCAAGTACGCCAAGCGGTGCAAGCCGATCGTGGTCTTGCCGCTACCAGCCCCGCCTTGGATGACCACCAAGCCGGCGTCGGACCGCGTGATCAAGTCGAACTGGCGCGGATCGATCAGCGCGGTGATTTCGCGGAGATGCTTGTCGTCGCCGCCGTCACCGCCGCCGCCGCCGATGCCGAGCTTGCCAGGGCGATGGTGCTGCTCGGCGCGGATCGCGGTACCGGCGCCGCCGGTCAGCTTGAAAGAGGCCGATTCGACGCGGCGGAAGCCGTCTTTGCTGCGCACGAACGTGCCCTGCGGGCTCGTGATACGGCGCAGCTCGGCCTCGACGATGCTGAGGCTGCGGCGCGTGTCGATGATGCCCGTCACCTCGCGGTCGCCGAACACCTCGTCGTAGTCTTGCCCCTCTTCGTAGCGGTAATACAGGCGGCTGATCGGCGCGTCGCGCCAGTCGACGATCCGCACGCCGCTCTTGGTGTCGAGGTAGGTGCCACGGCCGATCAGCACCTCGCGCTTTTTGGTGCCCTCTTCGAGCACGAGGCGGCCGAAGTACGGCGAGCGCGGGTCGACGGTGACCGCGGTCGTGTCTCGGCGGTGCACCATCAGGCTCTGCAGCCGCTCCATTTCTTGGACCAGGGACGGCACGTCTTCCATGCGTGCGCTGCTGATCTGATCGCGCAAGTCGAGGAGGCGTGCTTCGTAGTCGGCCAACGCGGCGGGGCTAGGGCGGTCCGAGGTGCGCTGCGCACGCTCGCGAAGGTGGGTCTGGACACGCTCCAGACACTTGAGCTCCTCGGCTACGACGGTGTCACGCTCGGGATCTTCGACGGTTTCTGACATTTTGCGGCACTCGCCCAAAAAAATTCGGCTAGAGCGCGTAGCATCCTGGACCCAAATTGGAAAGCGCCGCGAGCAGAAGCCCAGGAGCGCGGCCAAAAATGCCACCAAACCGGCGCGCTGAAGCGCCCTTGCACTGGTCGTTCGATTGACCTGGACCTAAGGTCCGCGTTAATCTCGCTCTGCTGGTCGTTTCATTTCGGCCGGCGAGGGATCTGACGCTTTGGCACCCAGCATGCGCGCAATGGTGCTCGAGCGGGCGTCTCGTGCGCTCGTCGAGCAAAGGCTCCCCGTTCCCGAACCCGGGTCCAACGAGCTGCTGCTACGCGTGCGCTGCACGGGGGTGTGCCGCACCGACCTGCACATCCTCGACGGCGAGCTGCCGGCGCCGCGGCTACCGCTGGTCATGGGTCATCAGATTGTCGGCACCGTCGTCGGGCACGGCGCGCTGGTCGAAGGTTACGCGGAGGGGCAGCGCGTCGGGGTGCCGTGGCTCGGCTGGGCCTGCGGCGACTGCCGGCCTTGCCGAATGGGCCGCGAAAATCTCTGCGATCGAGCAGAATTTACAGGTTACCAGCGTAACGGCGGCTACGCGGAGTACGCGGTGGTCTCGCCGCAGTTTGCGCTCCCGCTGCCCGGCTCCTATTCCGATCTGCAGGCGGCGCCGCTGCTGTGCGCGGGCCTGATCGGTTACCGCGCGCTGTGCATGGCGGGCGACGCGCAGCGGGTCGGCCTGTATGGTTTTGGCTCCGCGGCGCATCTGATCGCGCAAGTGGCGCGGCACCAAGGTCGCGAGGTGTTCGCCTTTACCCGCCCCGGCAACGACGAGCAGCTGCTGTTCGCGCGCAGCATGGGGGTTGATTGGGCCGGCCCGTCCGATCAACCTTCGCCGGTAACGCTCGACGCCGCCCTGATTTTTGCGCCCAACGGCGCTCTGGTGCCGCGCGCGCTCGCCGCCGTAGGTCCCGGTGGCAGCGTGATCTGCGCCGGTATCCACATGAGCGACATCCCGTCGTTCCCCTACGAGCTGCTGTGGGGCGAGCGGACGCTGCGCTCCGTCGCCAACTTGACCCGCCGTGATGGCGTGGAGTTCATGGAGCTCGTCCCGCGCGTGCAGATGCACAGCGAGGTGACCGCCTATTCGCTGAGCGAGCTGCCGCGCGCCCTCGACGACCTGCGCGCCTCGCGCTTGTCGGGCGCCGCCGTGGTCAGGCTGTAGCGCTCGTAACCAGACGGCTGAGCGCCTCGACCGCGCCGTTCGGGATGCCATGACCGCCGTTGAAGGCGATGAAGTCGAGCGCTACGCCGGCTCGGAGCAGCTCGTCGCGTAGCGATTCGGCGATCGAGAACGCCAGTACGGGATCGGCGCGGCCATGGCTCTGCAAGACCTTCAGCCCCGCGCGTGCCTTCATCAACGGCAGCCACTCATTCTTGCAGATCAAGCTGCCGCTCAAGATGGCCAGCGCGGCGGGGGGCGAGTCGGTGCGCAGCGTGACGTCGGTCGACAACATCGCGCCCTGAGAGAAGCCTCCCAGCACCAGCTTGCTACGCGGCGCCGCGTAGTCGCGCTCCAGCGCGTCGAGCAGCTCGACAACGGCTGCTCGCGCTTCCGTAAGGCCGGTGGGCGTGCGCTCCATCAACGTCGTGTAGTCGCGTCGCATCACGGCGTGCTGCAACTCGACCATGTCGATCGGCCACCAGGCGCGGCCGGGCTGCTCGTGGGGCAAACCCAGAGAGTGCGGCGCGGCCGGGAACGCAAAGCGCACCGCCGGCGGCACCGTGAGCTGGCGCGCCAGGGGCACCAAGTCGTCGCCTGGTGCCCCGTAGCCGTGGAGCAGCACGAGCAGCGG
>Ga0164306_10001557_pt1 | contig 10230 bp, 21 predicted proteins | sample Whisoiple_242_MG_FD_110213 | JGI IMG/M metagenome (GOLD analysis project Ga0164306, IMG submission 110213) | Soil microbial communities amended with fresh organic matter from upstate New York, USA - Whitman soil sample_242_MG | ecosystem: Environmental > Terrestrial > Soil > Unclassified >... | reverse complement strand
TATTATTTGATTTTAGCTTAAACCTTTTTAAAATAAAAGACAGGGTTCTCAACAGTATTATTTTTCCAAACGAATATATTCCTGCAAGTATATCGCACTGTTTCTTTGAAAGGTCTAAACATAATAACATGATTAAGAAATGGGTGTACCATTTTTAACAAACTCACTAGGCTTTAATAGTATTACATCTCCTTCTTCTGGAATTCCACCCATGACTAGCACCTCAGACTTAAAACCAGCAATACGCATAGGAGGAAAATTCACCACAGCAACTACTTGAGATCCAACCAATTGTTCCGGCTTATAACGTCGTGTAATCTGAGCTGAAGAACATTTTACTCCAAGCTCATCAAAGTCTATTTCTTAATTTTATTGCTGGCTTCATCGCTTCTAGAAATGGTTCGGCTTTTACTACGGTACCGACACGAATATCTAATTTTAAAAAATCTTCAATTGTTGCCATTGTTATCACCTATATTTTTATTATTTCGAGATACATCTAATAAAATCTCAATTTATCCCTTTGGACTTTAATGATTGTAACATAAGCAAAAGATACAATTTTGTCCTGTTTTAAGGAGATATTGTCCAATTATAAGATATAGGGGATTTAAACTTACTTAACATAAAACGTATTATCGGCACGTTTACTAAAAATACATTTATTTCTTTTTATGGTAAAATAAAAATGATAATGTATAGGAGGATTCACATTGATTAAAAATTTACCTTTGCTAATTTCCCTTTTAATATTAGGAATTAGTTCTTCGAGAATAAGTATGAACGAACATTTACCTGCTTTTTTTGAATGGACATTGCCAATTATGAGTATTATTTTAAACGCTACTGCAGTTATAGGGATATCCTTACACGTATTTGTATATAAACCTATGAAGCAAGCAGAAGATAACCTAAATGAAGTTATTAAATAAACGAACTTTGTAAGCCATGAAACGGAGGAATAAAGAAAGTTGAACAATATGTTACATACAAAAAAACTATTTAAAGACATGATGATATGGGAATGTGTACTATTTATACCTTCACTTTTACTCATGTCATACTTACCTTTAAATAATTTACTAGATATGTTTATTAACGTTATTATCTTTATTTTAAGTGTAATAGGGATATTTGCTATCCGTACGTACATAAAAGATCAAAGAACGACTTGTACCGACAAGTAAAAAGAGCACCTTTGAATGGGTGCTCTTTTTTAATTTAGTTACCATAATACCAATTATAAGAAGCAAAAAAGCCTTAAAACAATTAGTTTTAAGGCTTTTTGATTTGTAAAACGAATTTGAAACCTAATATAAATAAAAGACTCCTGCTTTACTACCTCACTTGATAGTAACCTCTGCAAAAAAAACGATTTCTTCGGTTTAATAGCAATTAAGAATGAGTTATAGATATCTGAGCCAGAAATGTATGCGTTTATCCAACATACAAACAATAGGTCGATTTGATATTTCCTGATACATAGAACGACGTAATAGCAGCAACTACCGATAATACAAGAAAAGGTTCACCCTTATATTCTTAACAGCATTATATTTTTCTGCAAATACGATTCTACGATTCAAAGAAAAATAGCTCCCAGTATTAATAGACATATTGTGAAAATATGTATATAAATCTTGTTTTTCTTACCTTCTTTTATTTCAGAAATAAGCTCAAATACTATTACAAGGGCTAATATAGATAATGCTACTTTTACTGGTAAATTAAAAGCATAAACGGATAAAACAATTATGGCATAGATAATGCCTAAAACAATATTCTTTTTCTTCATTTTTTCTTTAGAATAGTTCATAGCAGTCCTCGATTTTCTTTATAATTGTATTTTGTTAAAACAATAATCCCACTTATGTAATTTTTTCGAAATAAAACATCACTCTAATTTTTAAATGGACTTATCATTGAATAATATTAAATGGAAAAGGAAAAGTTATCGCAAGAACAACTATCTTACTTGTTTTCCATCTTCTGAGCAATCATATTTTGAATACGTAATAGTAATCCAATTATTATTCCAGCAAATATAGTCAAAGTGATGTAAGGAGTCCAATCTCCATTAAACACAGCTCCCACTACTACAAATATTACTAAGCAAACTATTATACTTAGTAGAATGTATAATACATTCTGCATTAAACCACTCCTATATAACAATAAAATTTTAATAAGCTATAACAATAGTCATGGCTCATTGATTAATGCTTGAATTATAAAATAAAATCATTGAAGTCATCATATTCTTTCTAAAAACTGTTGCTACTAAATTTGTACTCGTCATTTTAAATTGGATTATAGTAATAACTCCAATTGTTATATATATAAGGAGTATATATGCTTTTAGTTAACAGAAAACAGTTGATGGCAAGCTTTATGGAGTTTTATTGCTTTTTGATTGGTATAAGTTCATACTCAACTTCTGCTTGTCTTAATTTGTCCTCTGCATCTTCAGTCCATTCTAACTTTACTTTTATCTTATTATTTTCTTTAGAATAAACAGATTCCTTAGATTCGTAATCTCCAAAAATAATCATAGGTTCTTTTAAATAGCCTTTATATCCATACGTCGAATTATTTGAGTAAGGTGTTATTGTTACGTCAATGCTCTTATTTTTTAAGTAAGTAGCTTTCACATCGTATACCCATTTATTGTGATCTTTCTTAGGTACGATATTTATTTTCCAATCTTCCGTATTGAAAGAAGAAATCTTTTTGACAAAAATATCTTTAATATTCTCTCGCTTTTGTTGGCATGATACTAGAAGAAATACAGTACATAAGAACAGTAAGATGATAAATTTATATTTCATAAACACTCCTTTTTTGTAGAATTTATAGGGCACACGATTAAAAAGACCTTATTAGTACCAATAAGATCTTTTCCCTTTATTGCTTATTACGCTCTGCAAAATATAAATAAACAATACCAATGATTAAAGATATGATACTTAAAATATTTAATGTTGTGCCTATTTCATGCAATTGATCTTTAAATGTACCTGAACTCCAAGATGCTTCACTAGAAGAATAAATTGCTGCACTAATAAACTTTGTACATATAAATAAGGCTGCCAAGAATATGAATAAGCACCCTGCGGCCCTTTTATTCACAAAAACACTCCCAATCAATTATTTTAGTCATGTATTTTTAGCCTATGGCTTAATCATCTCGATTATAGATAACGATTTTGTAACATTAGCCTTTGGGTTGTTCAATTATTTCTTTAGTTTGTGGAAAAGTATTTACTTCTCACCTTGATATTCTTTAAATATTAAAATAGCTACTACAGCCATAACAGCAATCATTGTAATATAAACCCATTGCCAATTTAAGAACAAACTATTCACTATGTCTATGAGCATGGCTATGACCAAAATAGAATTTAGCCATTGTCTATATGTACTATCTTTTTCAGGTTCCATCTTTCTAAAAAAAAAGTCCATTCTTTGCCTCCTTTTTTCAATATCATGCCCCTAATAATTTTAGGGCGTAAAGGCATAGTTAGCTTCCTAAAAGAAGGTTTTTACCCATTTAAAATATCTTCTTTTTATAATAAATAGCTAAGGTATATATTGTAGAGTGACTTTATCGTGGCGATCTAAAATATATAGGCATTGTTTACTTACATGTAAACGAATAATTATTGATAACTGGGTTATGTATTTTAAGAATAACTTCTCCGCGTTGATCATAGCATTGGGAACTAAAGCTTTGTATTTCTTTGCTATTAAAATAATTAGAGCAGTGTACTAAAATAGAAATTACAAGCAACAAGGTCAACAGGACAAGTAGTATTTCTTTAATTTTTGCTTGAATAACCAATCTGCGTTTACCTCCTTTTTAGCTGGTACTGTAACAAATTGATTTAAACATACCTTTTACTCTATGACTGTCCCTACAGATAAAAAGGCAACGAAACCTAAAATCATCAACAATTGAATAGAGATTCCTATAATACTACAGACTAATCCAGAAATCGCCAAACCTTTACCTTGTTGCTGTGTGCGGATTATTTCGTTTGAAGATTTTTTATAAAGAATAATCCCTATAATACCTAGAATTGCTCCAATGAACGGAATAAAAAGAGATAGAACACCGAGGGTTAAAGAAATAGCTGACTTAGTGTTTAATTGAGGTTCTTTCCTTATTTCCAACTTATACACTCCTTGTAAATGTTATAGACTTGAGCATAACATAAAAGGTAATAAAATACTTATAAACAATAAAATTACTAATATTCAATAATATTGTCATTTTATATAATAAACACCAGCTAAAAAGGTAACAGGCCATACTTTCGGTAAAATAATTTTTCTTCATGGCAAACCCATTTTCCCTTTCACAAGACTAATTTCAGAGCTAACACGTAGAAGAAACTCAATTATTATCCTTAGCTATCCACCAATTCTTAATTTTAAATAAACCCCAAACAATTAATGCTATTAATAGAGGAACGATAATCATTCCTGAACCAAATCCCATAATAGTCCTCCTATCGTCAATAAATTATATCCATTTTATCCCATATAAAACTTTAACATATTATATCATCAAAAAGAAAGGACTTAAAACTGCGTATCCATCAAGAACAGTTAGTTAACGTAACGTGCATTATCGGAATTAAAAAAGACGCTCAATTAAGACGTCTTTTTTGATGGATATAAGAAATTATCCAACTAGTAACAAAGGTAACAGGGAAGATAAGAAGAATGCGAATAGTACTTCCTTGAAGCCATTCTATATCAAACAAATCTGCAATAGTAAAAATTAATAAAACAACAATTAAACTGGAAATTACTCTCGTTACATAGACTTTCATATTAAGTTCTCCTAATAAATATTTTCTTGGACAATTATAATACCATTTGTTTAGTAGCTTAGATAAAATTAGATATAAATAGCGTATACATATTTAGTTACCTATAATTACTTTCTACAAGTGCCCCCAAATTATCTACATCTTGACTGATATTTAAGATAATTAAGTAATGCCATTCTCCCTTACGTTTCCCTAAATTTACTACTTGATGGACTTCTACTTGATCATTTTCATATTCTCTAGCTGCTTCACACATTTCCCTCAATGTACTGCCAAACTCTGTGTTATCCCAATTTCTTACCGTCAAATCAATATAAGATTGGCTCTTTTTGAAATTCATATCTCACTCACCTCTATTACTAAAAATAACATTAAAGTAATAGTTTAGGCGAAAAACTTAGTTACCATAATGTGAATTCTAGAAACTTATTTTATCCTTATATGTTAAAATGTGGTTATAACTTAATGGCATGGTAAAGGGGGAAAACAAATATGACTTTATCTCGTAATCTGAAATTAGTTTTACTAAGTTTATTAATCATAATAGGGATTAGTAGTTATTTTTTATATAGCAGTAACAATTATAAGGTACTATCTAAAAGAGAAATTAATGATTTCATAGAGGATAAAAGAAAGTCTAACTTATCTATTCTTAAAGAAGAGAATGTTAAATCTAAGGCTGATCCTCATGCCCTTATCTTATATAAAAATGACACTAAATTGGGCACTTACATACTTACAAAAAACAGACAAGGAATTGAAGAATACAAGGGAGTGGAAGTGCCCATAGATAAAACTCTACCAATACAGGTTACAGGTGCCTTATCAGGGGTTCCATATCTCGGTATATATATTACAAATAATAAATTAATTCAAGAAGGAAAATATATAGAAATGGAATTTCAAGACGGAACAAAAGTAAGAAAAAACATATCATTAAATCAAAAAGGATATATTCTTTCAGAAAAAACAACTCCTGAAGTACCTAGAGAATCTGTCCAGGTCTCAGTCATAAAAGATAGTCAAGTTCTATATACAAATGAGTATTAAATAGCTGTTAACCTATATACTACATAAAATTTTAGTTACCATAATTCATATTATCGGTAGAAATAAAGCTCCAGAAGTATATAACGCTTCTGGGAGCTTTATTGTGCCGTTATGTATTTTTTAACTGATGACCTGGTCATCTTGATCATAAATAACAATCTTGTAAGAATCACCTTTAGATTGTTTCTTTATATCTTTAGTTTGGAGAAAAGTATTTACTTCTTTTTTAATTTTTTCACTATACTCTTGAGCGCCATCATCAGACTTGACTATAGGAGTAACGATAGCAACTGTAACAGGTTGTTTTAATGTAACGTCAGTCTTTTTATATGTTACATCTTTGTATTCTTTATTTTCTTGTAAATGTGCAAGAGCTTTACTTTCAATATCCAACCATCGATTCTCTTTTTCTACTTGTTTAACATTTCTCTCACGAACGTTAACTTTATAAGCATTCAAACCATTCTCTTTTAATTGACGTTTAATATCTGCTTTTACCTTGTTTACATCCTCAGTATCCTCTACCTCGACTTTTACATCCTTTGAGTCTGAACCAACACTTAGAACAGCATATTTATCAGATATATCACTAAGAATGGTATCTAAATCCTTATCTTTAGTGTTTGAAGTTGTATCAGCATTTTGACAAGCAGCAAGTAATAATGCAACACAACTAAGAAATAAGATGTTTCTTATTAATTTCATTCTTTCCTCTCCTTATGAAATAATTGTTCTGTCTCGAACGAACCATACAATTATTTCATAAAATAGAAAAAAATAAAAATAAAATCTTTATTTAGAAGTGAATACCATATTCATTCCTAGTTTACATAAACACTCTTTCCGGAACACACTAATAAAAGAACTCCTTGTGGCACAAGGGGTTTGTTGAGGGCACTTTTTATCGATTATACAGCTTTCTATACATCCTTGATATGATAGGCTTTTCTCGTTTTCTAGTTGAGAAGAAAATGTATAAAAAGCTGCATTTAATTACTTCCTACTTAGTATGGCCGGTTGGTACTATTACGGTCCTAAATGAGCCAAAAGCTTGTTGGCTGACATAGTTATCTTGACTTACTTGATACGGATAAGGAAAAGCTATTAATTGAAAATTGCTATCATGTTTCACGTTAGGTAATGTGAAACTAAAAAGCTGACGCTTTGACCCTGGTACTGTTGTATATAATACCTCTTGATCATCAATAACTGTTATCTGCTTCCAATCATTAAGAGCTATAATTGCATACTTTAATGGTTCACTTGTATCATTTCCACTAGAGAACCATAGTTTTTCACCTTCTTTTCCAACCATTACAGATTGCAGCTTATGTATATCATTTGTAATAAACATTTCTTCGTTTAATCCATCTTTTACTACAACATCAGGTTCTATCTCTTTTAAATTATCCAATTCATTTTTATGATTAATCGGATAACGCAGGCTTAAAACCTCTTCTAATACGGATGCTTTGTTGAGATCCATCTCTTTTAATTTGTAGCTAGGTTTTTTAATTACTAAAATTGTAAGCTCCTGTGTGTTTGGCTTAATAGGAATTCTTACACCTATATTTTTAGATGAGTTCGGATTCATAGTAAAAAGATATTTTATGAACTCTTGCTTATTTTTAAGTTTAAAGGAAACTTGTTTAAAATCTTCTAGTACGATTAAACTATATTCTCTTCGCTCATTTAAATTATGATTTATAGAGATATTCACATTTGCTTCATCATCTTCAGGATAAATGGTACTTCCATTATCAATATATTTTCCATCCAAACTGTATAAGCCATATTCAATAGTATTAGCTTTCTGTTCCTCACGCTCACCACTATCAGGTTTTTTTTCAACTTGTGAGATTGTAGTTGAGTTATCGTCTCTTATAAAATTATAGAAAATGAAATAAAACGTAAATACAAAAAACGTTATGATAATAACAGCAATAAAGTAATTCTTCATAGCAGCACCTCTCATTCTAGATAAATAAAAAAGATATGCTTATAGCATATCTTTTATTCTATATTTTTCCACTCTTTATTTTAGTTTATTTCATGACACTCTTATTCCTTTAACGTTTTGAAATAAAATAAAAGTCCGTAAAAGTATACAATTACGAACATATGAAAAAACATCAAAATTGATTATTTTGTATGTCCGTAATAGTTTATAAAAACTTTACGGACGTTCTTTATTTTCCACGAACTTTTACGAACGTTTTTGTCTAGAAACGGATATAAAAATCCGTTAATTGGTGATTGGTATTATGGTTACTGTTAACTACGTTAATCATAGACTCGAGACGTTTATTTTCCATCACATCTAGCTCAAGCATATAGTCTATAAAAGCGATTTTCGATAAGGTAGAAACCATTAATGTTTCCAGATCGTGTTGATCCATTATTTCATTAACTAACTTATAAAGTTCATTTTTTCTGTGTCTCATGGCTTTTTCTTCTATCACAACAGACCTGTCAATTTTAAAAATGCTCATTCTTTCATTTCACCTTCTTACACATAACATAATTAGTTATATTAGTATGCTCAATTTGCTGGTAATATATATGTTAGTTATTCGTATAAGAATAAAAATACAAATAAAACAATATTAGATAACTGATTAATAAGTGTTTTGGAGGATTATTATGATAGCTGATGATTTAGTGCATTTTTATCGATACGGTTTAACTTTTAGAAGAATGTTGTTTAAGGATATGAAACTCTATATCTTTATAACTGTTGTCCTTATGGGATCATTTTCAATATCTGTGTTTTATATTGACAGTTTTTATACAGGTATTTTTATTTTAGATATCACAAAAGAAATTTTAAATGCTCTTTTCCTACTACTTGGTCCAGGTATATGGGGTATTTTTCTTTCCCACAAATCAGAAAAGGTGTTTGGAGAAAAGTTCGAATTAAACGCCAAGAAAGGTATTTTTTTTAATTACAAAAGGGAAAGTGATTTTATAGAAGTATTGATTTTAAAAATTTATCTTGAAAGAAATAATATTGCTTCTAAAGGAGCAGTTGATGAATTGATAGAAACCTTGAAAAAAAGAGAAGAAATTAGAGAAAAAAATTCACTCCCATTGTATGCGAGTTCTTTTGCCTTACTATTTATTCCCGTTTGGTCTGCTACAAATAACTCGATATTTAAATCTATGACTACTTTGAAAGAGATTTATATCTATTTAGTTGTTATTGGGGTTTGTATTATTATTTTTAATGTAGTGGTCGCTTATGTTAAATACATAAATAAGAATTTTATTTTCAGTAATAAACTCGCTCTAGAGGAACTTATTCATAGTTTAACAGCTTTATCTTATGAATATTATATACTTGAAAATAATCTTAAAGAGGATAGCATAAATAATTCTAATGACTCTAGACTAACCATAAAATTCAAGGTAATTAAGAACGTTTTAGATGATTATTATAAAAGGTATCCAGAACGAATATAAATTTACATAAGAAGAATTTAAAAAGGCAGCCAAATATTATATATTTGGCTGCCTTTTTAGCAAAATTACACAACTAGAATTACATTTTATCATTTTGGATTACTAATTGCATTTGAAATATATCTGATTCTGTAATTCCTGCCTTATTTAACTCATCTTGAAGGGTCATTCCCTCTTCGATCTTTATTTTCCTTTTCGTACCGTCTCTTAATGTAAAGATCCTCATTTGATAAATTTAATAATTCCTCCTTTCAAAAAAATTTTAACTTTTTATAAAATCTTTTTAGTTTTAATAGTTTCATTTCACTTCTACTTATATAGGGGATAAAAAATCGTTTGAGCTTCCTCTTAAAATTTTAACAAAAAGAGGTGATCTTATGGATTTATTTTTACTTAGTTCTTTGATTGATGTTACTGGTAAAGCTCTTTATCATGTGATCCGAATTTATTTTCTTATCAAAAAAGAAAGAAACAACATAAAAGTAAAAGGGTAATTTGTATTCCTTTTCTTACAAGATATCAATAATCGGGAAAAGATCCCATTGAATAAAGAACATTTGTTCGTATATAATAAAGAACAAACGTTCTTTATTAAGGAGTTAGTTCAATGGATTATGGGCAGCTACCAAACAGGGTCATTATTTGCATCGACATGAAAAGCTTTTTCGCTTCGGTTTCATCTGTCATACGGGGGTTAAATCCGTTGAAAACAAGGCTTGCGGTTGTAGGAGATATCAAACGGTCGGGATCTGTTGTGTTAGCTGCCACACCTTTATTAAAGAAAGAAGGGATCAAAACAGGAAGTCGCCTCTTTGAAATTCCTAAAAGGAAAGATATCCATGTGGTGAATCCATCCATGGAGAGATACATCAAGGCTTCG
>Ga0164306_10001555_pt1 | contig 10233 bp, 10 predicted proteins | sample Whisoiple_242_MG_FD_110213 | JGI IMG/M metagenome (GOLD analysis project Ga0164306, IMG submission 110213) | Soil microbial communities amended with fresh organic matter from upstate New York, USA - Whitman soil sample_242_MG | ecosystem: Environmental > Terrestrial > Soil > Unclassified >... | reverse complement strand
TACGAGCTCGGTCGAGGCGTCCGAGTCGAGCGCAAAGAGTGCGCTCTTGGCGCTGCTGGAGGTGCGCTTTGCCGTGATTGTCTTCGCAGCTCACGGAGTAGCTGAGTGAGCAACTGAGCTTTCGCTGGCACTCATTCTTTGCCCGCACCACGATCGACTTCTCCTTCGCCTCGTTCCGAAAGCTCATACACTCGGAAATATCGGGTTGAGCGTCCCCAGCACGCGCATGGCGCGTCTCGGTGCCATTGAAACCAGCCATTCCAAACGCAGGCAAACTGCCCATGATGAGCGCACCTATTAATCGCCTCATGTTGTCTCCGCGAGCGACGCATGACAGGCCGCAAAGCGCCGGAGCGTCGAGCTCGGGACTTCATCGCGCCGTTGATCGCTATGGATCGACCGATAGCGCGCGCTCGAGGAGGTTCCCGAAAAATGTGCGGTCGCGAGAAACTTCGCAGCTCACCCGCCTCGGGTGATTGGGATTGGGTTACGCGTCAGTCACAGCGAGCTCAGGGAGAAATCCGCGCGGTCCGGTTGCTCGATGTCTCGCACACGTCGGTGATGTCGCTCCAAATCTCGGCGGGAGGCGGGCGGGGCTCGTCGAGTTTGGTTTCCTCACCGTTTTGGTGCGAGCCGGCCAAAAAAGACAGCGCTGCTGCAAGCAAAGTTGCGGCGGCATTCGTCGTCACGCGGTCAACGCGACGGCGCTCGCTGTTCAGCGCGTAGCATCATTCTCGACGTCGAAACCGAGCTCTCGACTCTTCTGGAAGACGTTGCACACCTTTGCGCGAAGCTCCAAGCGATCCTTGGGTTCGCCGAGTATTTTGCGGAGCGCGAGCGCGTCCGTGAGCACGCGGCAATTCCGGTGCTTTCCGGATGGGTCGTTTTCGAGTGCTGCTGCTAAGGAACGAAGAATCGCGCGCTCGTGCTCTGTGAGCGGCGCGGGTCCGGGCTGGATGTTCGTGGGGGTGTCGTGGTGTTCCACCTGAATGAGCGATTCGTGCAGCCATGCTAAGCGCCGAACTTCTGCGCGTGCCCGATCCTCCACTTCTTGTTTGCGAAACTTACTCACATCAAGCTCGTGCACCGCCTCATCGTGATTCAGGGCCACGCTCAGTCGGTATAAAGTGATCGCAACCTCGGGTGCGGCCGAGGGTGCCTTTGCGCGCTCGATGGCGGCGCGTCGCAAGACCGAGGCGCGATCGGGCGGGGCAAGCGCCGTGAGCCGTTGGTTCAGAGCATCCACTGACGAACGATCGTGCGCGGCACCGAGCGCTGTCTCGATACGACTCCGCTCCAAGCGAAATTGTGCGAGGATTCGTTGGGCTCTCCACTGGAAGCCGATCACGCACGCGGCCGCGACCGCCAACGCTCCTACGACGGCAAGCGCTTCCGAACGGTCATGTCCGACTTTGCTGCCGGCCGGCGTGGATTCCAAGTTGGAGATCGCGACGATGAGTGCAATTGCGTACGCCGAAAGCGAGCGAGTTCGACACGTCAGAACGCTCAGAGTTCCGTCGGGGGATGCAGCGATCGCCAGCACCTGCGCGGGATCAACGGCTTCCAAACCGAGGAAGGCCTGGCCAAGCCCGAGGTGCTCGACCGCAGTTTGCCAGCGCGCGCGGTGTTCTTCGGCCGGGAGTTTTCGCTGAAAAAGCAGGATTGTCTTGGGGAGCGCTTGCAGCGCGGCCAATTGACGGAGTTCCCAAATGACGCCATCGGATCTGCTGACGACCATTACGATGGCGCGAGCCTGCCGAATCTTTTGCTCGACCCAATCTTCCCATCGTCCTTCGACGATGTTGTGTCTGGCTGCATCCGAGTCGTCCGTCCAAACTTCCGAGTCTCGCGGATTCTGGATGGTGATGAAAGGACCCAGCAATTCGAACCAGTGCCCGACTAGTTTCTCTAAGTCGTTCTCTTCATTCGCGAAGGGTCGCAGCCAAAGAGTTGGGGCGCGCCCGTCGTGCGTTTCGAGCTCTGCGGCGTCGGGCGTTCCTTTCTTGCGTGCCTGCCTACGGGCGCCCATCGCGAGATGGACGGGCAATCTCGACGTCAGGAGCGTCGGCACAGCCACGACTGCCAAGCCAATCGCAACGAGCTTCCAGGTGAACTTTTGCGCCGAGTGTCGCGACGACTTGCCGCGGAACCCCTGGCTCCGTCGTCTCGCGGCGAGATTTTCGGCGGTGAGGATCTTGGCAGCGGCAAGGTCGGCATCGGCCACCGCGCTTCGGTGGAACTTGCGGACGATTGCCAGAACGAGCAATCCGATGTGGGCGAGCGCGTTGAGCGTCCAGGCGAACGCGAGAAGCGAAGCATCATGGCGATTGAGAAACACCGCGAGGCCTACCCCGGACTGCACTCCGAGCAGCGGTCCCAGAGCGCTCGTGCGGCTGCCCAAAGCGAGGCTGCATCCCCACGCGAAAATGTTCGCGACGTACGGAGCTGGTTGCTCCCACTCTCGCCCCACTTCGCGCAGAAGCCCAATGACAATCAGCAGGCCTGCAAGTCCGAACGGGACCATCACCCCTTTCCGCGCCGCTTCGAGGCGGGCGGCCCAAGTGACATCCACGATGCGAATCGGCCGAGGAACAGCGATTGGACAGTTTTCCAAACCTCCTTGAATATCTTCACTTCGGCGGGGCGTCGAGTCCTGCTCTCGGTTCGGGCAGCAATCACACCGCTTCGGATGCCTGAATCGGGGCACGCGAGCGTTCCAGCGCGGCGCTGCCAGGCGTGCCCGCAACGATTCCGAGCGCGATTACGCTCGGCCAGCGCCAGGCCCCGGCTGCTGACGGTTCTAACTCTTCTACCTGGACGACGTTCGGGAGTTCCTCCAGCTGATTCGACTAGGTGCGCTGCGGGTTCTGCGCTTCCCAGCGCTTCCGGAGCGCGCGCTGAGACTCGGGGTATTTCTCGTCGAGCACGTGTGCAGTGCGAATGCGGTCGGTTCGAAAATGACGGATGTCGCCGCGCAACTCGCAGTGAGCGGCAACGACGCGCACGTCTTCCATGTAGGCGACCGTGAAGGGCCAGATGATGCGCGCGCTCACCTTGCCAGCATTGTCCGCGTAGGCGATCTCGACCTTCAATCGTTCGCGAATGGCGGCGCGGATCGGCGCGATATCGACGCCATCCGGAAGGGGGGCGCGAGCGCGTGCCGGGCGCAGGTGGGCGTCCATGAGCTCGAGGCGCAAGTGCTGGGGCAACGACTCACTCAGCTTGTCGATCAGGCTTCTCGCGCCGCGGGCCAAAGTCGCATCGCCTCGTTGCGCGACCCACGCGGCGCCGAGCAGAGCTGCTTCAACCTCGTCCGTGGTCAACGTGAGCGGTGGCAGGTCGTAGCCCGCGTCGATCACGTAGCCAGTGCCAGCTTCGCCGCGCACGGGCACGCGCTGCGCGACGAGCTCGGCCATGTCGCGGTAGATCGTGCGAACTCCTACCTCGAGTTCGCTCGCCAATTGCTGGGCAGTGAGCGGCCGACGGCGGCCACGCAGCATTTGGATGATGGCGAACAAACGCTCCGTCCGGCGCATCGCGAAGTCAGCAACCTACACTCCTGCCACCACGCTGTCAGTAGGCTCCAGCTATGACGAACGGCAGACCCGAACAGGAGTAGCCCCATGAAATTCGTCTCGATTCGCATCATCACCGCCGAAATAACGCGTTTGGTAGGCTTTTACGCAGCCGTCACGGGTGTCTCGCCTCAGTGGTACACGGAAGACTTCGCCGAGCTCGTCACTGAGGCGGGCGCGCTGGCCATCGCCAGCGAGCGCACGATGCAGCTCTTTGCGGCTGGCGCTGCGCGGCCCGCGGCGAATGCCTCCGTCATCATCGAGCTACTGGTCACCGATGTCGACGCGATTTACCGCAAGATCCTGCCGCACATCGGCGAGGCATTGCAGCAGCCGACCACGATGCCCTGGGGAAACCGCTCGCTGCTATTTCGCGATCCGGACGGCAATCTCGTGAATCTTTTCACGCCGGTGAGCGAGGCGGCGATCGCCAAATTCGCGCGCTACGCGTGAGCGCACAGATCGGCCGGCGTCGCTCGCTAGCAAGGTTGCGCGCAATCACCGCGCGTAGGCGCAAGACGCAGACGGCGAGCGTCGGCACGCAACCAGGACTTTGGGCGCTAGCGCGCTTCGCGTAGCAGGGCTTGCATCCCCCGCAGCACGATCGCGAGTCCCGCGCCAAACTCGTGCTCGACCGATACGCCGCGCGCCTGACGCGCCGTTTCAGCCAGATGTGGATAGCGGCTGGTGGGCAAGGCGGCCAACGCGTCAGTGCCGGAGCCCGAGAGCGGTCCATGGTGCTCGACCTGCAACGCGCCGATGATGTAGCTGAGCAACGCACGGAACGCGACGACACGTTCTTCGCCGCTGAACCCAGCGTCGGTCAGAATCCCGAGCATGACTTCGCCCGAGCGCCGGATCGGAACGGAGTCGTGGCGATGAATCAGCAGCAAGGGTACGATCGAAGGATGCGCGGCGACGGCTCGCCGGATGCGTTCAGCGACTAGCATCAGCTGCTCGTCCCAACGCTGTTGCGGTGAGACCTCGAAGTCGACTTCCGACAAGACGTGATCGACCACGAGGCGTTCTAGCTGTTCGCGCCCGTCCACGTATCGATACGCCGACATGGTGCCCCTTCCGAGCTCGGCCGCGACGGACCGCATCGACAACGCAGCCAAACCCTCGCGGTCAATCACGGCTAGGGCCGCCGAGGCCAGTTGGGTGGGCTCGAGCGAGCGCGGTCGAGGCATCGCTTGACAGCGTACGCGATACCCCTATGCATAGGAGTACACTGTACTCCAACGCAGGTAACGTCGTATAAATGGCTAAATTTATGGATGAATTGGGGTCTGACTCGGTTCTGGCTGAAACCCGGAATCGCGCGGAGCGGCGGGCCCTGCTGGCTGGTGCGGCGGGCTTCGTGCTGACGAGCGTCCACCACGTCTATGGCGCCATGCGCTACCAGACCCCGTGGCGCTATCACGCAGTGGCCTTGGGCGCACTGGCGCTGCTCGGGATGTACGGGGCCCTGCGGCTCAGTCGGCGTCGCTCGACGACAATCCCGGCGCGAGTGGCGTGGTGGGCATTCTGGATTGCGGAAGCGTTGGTGTTCGTGGTCGCGCTGGGCGTCTTCGAGGGCGCTTACAACCACGTGCTCAAGCTCCTGCTGTTTGCGCGCCTTTCGCCGGCATCTTTTCAAGAGCTTTTTCCGTCGCCCATTTATGAGGTGCCCAATGACGTATTCTTCGAGTCATCCGGCGTGGCGCAGGTAATTCCGGCGGCCTTTGCAGCCCGGCAGCTGCTGTTGCTCGCACTCGCGCGACTGCGATCTCCAGCTCCATCGGCGCGTACGCGACAGCGCGTGGGTTCCGTGTTCGAGCCAAGAAAGCTCGTCACGATGTTTGGTGATTCGGTGAGCGTTCCTGACTCGGCGCAACGGGTCCACCTGCAGTTGCGTCGCTTCGCGGGCTGCCCGGTCTGTGACAGGCACCTTCACGAGCTGGCTCTTCGGAACGCCGAGATCGAAGCGGCTGGGGTGAGGGAGGTCGTGGTTTTTCACTCCACGGCCGAAGAACTGCAGAAATACGAAGCGGATCTGCCGTTTTCGGTCGTGCCCGATCCGAAGAAACGACTCTACTTCGAGCTCGGCGTCGAGTCGGGACTGCGCGCCTTGCTCGACCCGCGCGCGTGGCCGACGATCGTCTACGCAGTATTGCTCAGCGCGGGACGTCTCGTTGCGGGGCGGGGAGCGTTGCCGAGTCTGAAGCCAGAGGGGGGCCGGTGGGGGCTCCCTGTCGAGTTTCTGATTGAGCGTGACGGCCTCGTGCTCGCGGCGCATTACGGTGAGCACGCGGGCGACCATTGGTCAGTCGATGAGCTACTGAGGTTGGCCCGTTGCGCCAAGGGGACCGGGCCCGAGACCGCCATGGCATCCGAACTCGAGCTCCGACGGGAGGTCGGCCGATGATTCTGTACCCCCTCGTGCTGTTCTTTCACATCGTGGGAGCGCTGGGTCTGTTCGCCGCGCTCGTCGCCGAGCGCGTGAGTTGTCGGGGCCACCGTGCGAGGTTCGGGCGTTGCCAGCTCGAAATCGCGAGCGCGTGAGCGCGGTCGAGGAGTAGCATGCGACAATCCGAATCAGCGCTCGGCAAATCATCGTCGTCGTCTTCGCAGCCAGCACGGTGGCATGGCTCGCGATCGAGCACGCGCGCCGCCGCACGCGCGCGCGGGAATTCAGTGCCGAATCGCCCCATGTCCCGAGCTCGGCGCAGCCCGTGGAGCGTACGATTCCGGCGCTTTCACTGGCATGGGGCGGTAGCGCACGGACGAACTTCGACTCGCAGCAGCTGAACGGCGATCACCAACTCAAACTGCGTTTCATGGCCGCCTACGAGGCGGCGTTTCGCGGCGTACTCCTGGCCGATGAAAGCGGGAGCTACCGCGTCGGCTTGGCGCCGTATGCTTCGCTCGCAGCTGCGGCCATCGAAGTTCGCGTCGGGGGCGCGATTGTCACGTACCCGCTGCCTGGCTCGCCTCTGACGAACAACGACTTTCGAGAAGGTGTCCCGCTCCAGCCGCACGCCAAATGGCGACACCTCGCCTTGAACCGGCAAGGAGACCGAGTCGCCATCCGCCTCGATGGCGTGCAGATGGGCGAGCTCATGGCCGGGCCACTGCCCGCAACCGGGAAGGTTCGGCTGGGACGGCTGGCGCATCCAGACGGCCCGCAAGACCAGTTTTACGGCTTCATCACCGAGGTCACCGTGAACGAGCATCGACTCGTCGCATCGAGCTCGAGCTTGCTCGATTCGGCGAGCATCGCCCAGGTCTCGCTCGACGGAGACGCACAGCTCGATGCTCCTCGTTTGCCTGCGCCGACGCACATCACCCGCTTCTCACTGCCGTTTCCGGAGGATCAAGTGTGGCTCGTGATTCAAGGCGCGAACAGCGCCCTCAGTCACAACGACACGGCCGCCTTCGCGCTCGACTTCATCCGTGTCGATCCACGCTTCGTGCGAGATAACCCCGGGCGACGTCCAGGCGGCTCGCATGACGCTACCGACGGCGCGCCGCTCGTTGCCGCTGCCGGCGGGCGAGTGGTCTCCGTGGTCGATTGCTTCGCGAACGACAACAGCGGGCGTTGCGCGAACGGAGGAAGCAAGGCGCCCATTGGCCAGCTACTGGCGCGAAACCGGAACTTGATCTGCGTCGAGCACCGCGTCGGCGAAACGACTTGCTCGCTCCATCTGCAGCAATCGAGCGTGCGCGTCGCGCTGGGCGCCGTCGTCGAACGCGGCGAGATACTTGGTCTAGCGGGGAAAACCGGCATTCCCGCGCCACATCTGCACTTCGCGCTGTGTGATCTGGCCGAACCGAGCGAGCCTGGAGCGTTCGCCGATCTCGTCACCTTGCCCGTCGCCTTCGACGACTACTTTGCGTCCGATGACTTCGGTGAAACCTGGACTCACGTCGCCCGCGGCACGCCTACTCCCGGACAATGGGTAACCCGCACCAGACCCGCGCCGCGCTAGTTCGGCGAGCGCTGCCGTCGTCGCCGCCGTCTTAGGCCGGCAGCGCCTTGGACAACGGATCGAGCACGATGGCCCGTTTCGGCGCGGCGCCAAGGTGTTCGGAGAGCTCTTCTCTCAGCAGCGCGGTCAACGCCTCGGTCAAGTTGCGACGCAGGTCGAGGCGACCGGTGATGAGGCCGATTTCGCGCAACGGAGTCGGCCCGCTGAACGCGCGAAGCTGCGCCTCTTTCCGTTCGTCGTCTAGGCCACGGGCCACGAGGGCGGGCAACACGGTCGCGCCGAGCCCGCGGTCGATCAACCCGATCAAGGTCTCGAAATTGCCGCTCTCGAAGTGCACGCGGCTCTTCTTTTGATCAGGCCCAGCCTTACAATAGCTCAGGACCTGCGTGCGAAAGCAGTGGCCTTCGGGCATCACGAAGAGCTCGCGCTGGGCCAGGTCCTGTTGCTGGATTTTCACCTTTTTGAGCAACGGGTCGCCCGGAGGGAGATAAGCGAACATGGCCTCGAAGCCGATTCGCATCTCGACGACGCCCGGGCTGTCGAGCGGAATGGCGGCGATGCCTGCCTCTAGCGTGTCGGAGCGGATACGTTCGATCATATCCTCCGTCTTCAGTTCCTCGAGCGAGAGTTGCACCTTCGGAAACTTCGCGAGGAAGCCCGGCAAGAAGAGCGGAACGATCGACGAGGAAAGCGAAGGGATCACGCCCAATCGAAAGGCGCCACTCGGGTCACTCTCGTCGGCGACGATGCGGCCGAGCCGTTCGGTCTCACGCAAAATCGTGCGCATCTGTTCGAGCACTCGTGTCCCGTCCGGCGTCGGCAAGACTGGCTGCCGGCTGCGATCGAAGAGCACCGTATCGAGGAGCTCCTCCAGCTTGCGCAGTTGCATGCTGAGGCCTGACTGCGACACGTTGGTCCGCGTCGCGGCGGCGCGAAAGTTTTGCGTCTCTGCTACGGCCAGCGCGTAGCGCATTTGTTGCAGGGTGACTTGGCTCAGATCCACCCGCTCAGAATGGGCGCGTCGGCCGGCCTGGACAAGGCCCCGACGTCGGCAGTGGCAGAATGACGAGTCTTTTCGCGAAATTGCCGCGCGCAGCGTTCACTAAAAATGAACGCCGTCTAACAGCGTTCGATTAGAATTATTGGTGGCACGTGACCATGATGCTCTTACCGAGCTCGGAACTCCGGTTTTGGGGAAAGCTCGGGAAAGGAACAGATTAGAAATGTCGATCATCAATAGCGACGTGAAGCCCTTCAAGGCGACCGCATTCCACAACGGCAAATTCGTCGATGTCTCGAACGAGACGCTCAAGGGCAAGTGGTCCGTGTTCGTGTTTTACCCCGCGGACTTCACCTTCGTGTGCCCGACCGAGCTCGAAGATCTCGCCAACACCTACGGCGAGTTCCAGAAGCTGGGCGTGGAGATCTACGGGATCTCGACCGACACCCACTTCGCCCACAAGGCGTGGCACGACACTTCAGAAGCGATCAAGAAGGTCAAGTACCCGCTCGTCGGCGATCCGACGGCGACGCTCGCTCGCGCCTTCGACGTTTTGATCGAAGAAGAAGGTCTCGCCCTGCGCGGGAGCTTCGTGATCAATCCCGAAGGCAAGATCAAACTGGCCGAGATTCACGACAATGGCATCGGCCGCGACGCGAGCGAGCTCTTGCGCAAGGTAAAAGCCGCTCAATACGTGGCCTCTCACCCGGGCGAAGTTTGCCCGGCCAAGTGGCAAGAAGGCGCGAAGACGCTCAAGCCGTCTCTCGACCTCGTCGGCAAGATCTGAGTCGACGTACCGAATGGTTCGGGAGATCTCGCGCCGACGTGCCGCCGAGATCTCTCGAACTGTGCCTCGCTCCCCCGATACGAAAGTTACGAAAGGTCCTCCAATGCTCGACGAACAACTTCGCTCTCAGCTCGCTCAGTACTTGGCGCATCTGAAAGGGCCCATCGAACTACGGGCCGCCCTCGACGAATCGGCTGCGTCGCGCGAGGTCGCGACCCTGCTCGAGGAAATTCGGGGAGAGTCGCAACTGGTGTCCATCACGACCGAGACTCCGCCGGGCGTGCGGGTGCCGTCGTTCGCGGTGGCTCGTCCGGGTCACCCGTCGCGCGTGCGCTTTGCAGGCCTGCCGCTCGGGCACGAGTTCACCTCCCTCGTCTTGGCGTTGCTTCACGTGAGTGGGCACCCGCCCAAGGTCAGTGCCGAGGCCCTCGATCAGGTTCGCGAGCTCAACCAACCGCTCAAGTTCGAGACGTACTTTTCCCAGAGCTGCCAAAACTGTCCAGACGTCGTTCAAGCGCTCAACATCATGGCCGCGCTGAACCCCAACGTGGAACACGTCGCCATCGACGGAGCGCTCTTCCAGAGTGAGGTCGAGGAGCGCCAGATTCTGGCCGTGCCCACGATCTACCTGAACGGTGAACGGTTCGGGCAGGGCCGGATGGAACTCGAAGAAGTTTTGAACAAAGTCGACAAGAGCGGCCAGGAGCGGAAGGCCCAAGAGCTCTCCAAGAAGGGCCTGTTCGATGTCCTGATCGTCGGCGGTGGGCCAGCGGGCGCGGCGGCGAGTATCTATGCTGCGCGCAAAGGCATCGCGACCGGCATCGTCGCCGAGCGCTTCGGAGGGCAGGTGCTCGACACGCTGGCGATCGAGAACTTCATCTCGGTCGAGCACACGGAGGG
>Ga0164306_10001553_pt1 | contig 10234 bp, 7 predicted proteins | sample Whisoiple_242_MG_FD_110213 | JGI IMG/M metagenome (GOLD analysis project Ga0164306, IMG submission 110213) | Soil microbial communities amended with fresh organic matter from upstate New York, USA - Whitman soil sample_242_MG | ecosystem: Environmental > Terrestrial > Soil > Unclassified >... | reverse complement strand
TCGTAGCCGAAGTTGTCTTCGTTGTTCGCGCGCACGCACCCGACGTCGGTTTTGCCGGCAACTTCAACCGCAAGCGCCATATGGGGGTCCCGTGTGTGAAACGCTAAAGTGCCTGTTTTTGTCCCGTTCGAAACCATTATCCTGTTTTCAAAGCAATCTGTGGGGGAATTCAATATTGCCGGAGGAGATTCGCGGACTCGCCGCGCGGTCGGGCTCGCCCCTTCTTAGGGATTGCGCAAATCTTACTAACCTTATTTATAGGTTTGCAAGTTACCGTCAGGGATGGCCTTATCAGCCGCCAATATGGACCATGCTGCGGGAAGGCTTGATAAATCCAGCTTCGCCAATGTGATGGCGGGCTTCCTTCTGGTCGACCACTGACCGAACGTAATCAGTTAATTCCCTGTCACTGGCGCCGCTGTACATGCGTCCGGCCATGTCATGGTCCAGCAGGGAGAACAGGCAGGTGCGGACCTTGCCGTCTGAGGTCAGGCGCACGCGTGAACAATGCCCGCAGAAAGGATGCGACACGGGCGCGATGATGCCGATTTCGCCCAGGCCGTCATCGAAGGTGTAACGGCGGGCGGTCTCACTGAGTTCGTTGGGAAGCTGGCGCACGGGACGGAACGCATTCAGCTTTTCCAGAATTTCATCCATCGCGACAACGATGTCCGGGGACCATACGCGATCTTCTTCCAGCGGCATGAATTCTATGAACCGGACCACAACGCCCTCTTCCCGCGAGAAGCGCGCGAATTCCACGATCTGGTCTTCATTGAATCCGCGCAGGAGAACGCAGTTGACCTTGACCGGTTCCAGCCCTGCGCGCTTAGCGGCACGGATGCCGGCCAGCACACTGTGATAACCGTTGGGCACGCGGGTGATGCGGGCGAACTTTTCGGGGTCGACCGCGTCCATGCTGATGGTGGCGCGCCGCAGTCCGGCGTCTTTGAGCGGCTGCGCGAGTTCGGCCAGCAGATGACCGTTGGTGGTAATCGCCAGATCAGGTTTCTCGCCATTGAGCGTGCGCAGCTGGGCGAGGTCGCGGACGAAATCCACCAGGCCGTTGCGCAGCAGAGGCTCGCCGCCGGTTAGCCTGACTTTTTCGATGCCGGAGCCGACGAAGATTCGCACCAGCCGCAGATAGTCGGCAAAAGGCAGCTCAGAATACTGCGCGCCTTCATTGCCGGTGCGGCAGTAGACGCACTTGTAATTGCAGCGGTCCGTGATGCTGACGCGGAGGTCAGTGATATAGCGCCCGTGTTTGTCCTGAAGCCGCATATGCTTCTTCGCTGTTTCGACGGCGACCAATGGTTGCTGCTGAGCATCGATTTGCACGGACACAAAAGGAGGGAAAAACGCCGAAGCGTGTTTCGGTTCCTTTCCAAACGGGAGGCCCAGGCGTTTCCGCGCGGACCCTCGTCCTTGCATCAGCAAGGAGCCGCCACATTGGCCAGGTATGCCTGAGGCCGGATGTGGTCGGAACCTGTCTCTTTAATTATAGAGAGGAAGGCGAGCGGGCGCACCCTAAAAATAGCCGTCAGCACTCAGCAGTCAGCACTCAGCCAAACCTGTTTACGCAAAACTACGCAAAGTGGCACCGGAAGGGTAAGTTCCCGGTCTCATCCACACCTTTGCGGCCTTAGCGCCGGTTGCGGTCAGGTTCTTTGGCTGACTGCTGAGCGCCACAGGAACAAAACCATCAGCACGTCATCCACATAATCATTGCCGATCTTCAGTGAGCGTGGCTCGAGCCCATAGCCCTCAAACCCCAGGGCTTTATAAAGACGCTGGGCGGGCAGATCTGCGGACGCGACCAGGGTGATTTGCTCCACGCCTTCCATTTCGCGGGCGCGCTGGACAATTTCCCGCATCAAGGCGCTGGCCACGCCTTTGCTGCGAGATTCGGGCCGCACATACACTCCCCAAAGATGGCCCTTGTGACGCTCTTTGTTGTTCTTACGGCGAAAGAAGCCGGCTGTGCCAATCAGCTTTCCATCTTCAAACGCTCCGACAACGAAGTTGCGCGCGGGATCGTTCCTGCTCAAGCGCTCCCTTGTGGTTTCGACCGTAGTCTCCAGATGTTCCTCGGCTGAATCGGCAAAAGAAGCAGGATCGTTGCGCAGCGCTTCAAGGCGCAGATGCCAGAAGGCTTCGGCGTCATCGGCGGTGAGAAGGCGGAGTTCCATAGTGAGACTTTATCAGCGGATATAAAGTTTGGGCTGCAGATCGCGCTGCGGCACTCCTCTAACCCGAAGAACTTAACGCTCTGCGACAAAACGCCATCCACCGGGGAATGCGAGCTCTCCGGCGGCTTTTTGCAGGTCTGTGGGGAGGCTAGCTTTTTTGCGCCTTGGAGCTCAGAAGCTCCCGAAAGACAGAAACCTGGCCGGACGGCATATCTCGCTTCGGAACCAAAACAAATAAGCTGAACTTTATATAAATCAGGAAACTGGTTTTTGTTTCGCGCCACTTCACAATGGAAGCCCACGAAGCGCGCCTTGTGAACCTCGCATTTGTGTAGATCATCCCATGCTTGTCGGTGACAATTCGCATGGGCAACTGCACCCCGGGAAGATTACGGTATTGCCTGCGAAACCACCAGCGCGTAAGCCAATGTCCAATGAATCTTGCGACGAACGCGAGCACTACCGTAAGCAGTCCAGCCGTCAAAAGCACCTGCCAGGTAAGGGGCGGGATGTGAGCTAGCCGTTGCCATAGCTTGCCGCTGATGATCAGGGAGATGACGAACAGAACAAAAAGTGTGCGTGCGGCTTTCACCTTGTCGCGTTGGCCTGGCAGACCCAGGCGTTGCGATTCGGCGAAGTCATCTTCATTCCACTGAAAATCCAACGTCATCTACATTCCATCATAATTCGGACCGCCGCCCCCGGCGGGACCAGGTGATGATCTCGTACGGGTTCGCTGCCCAAAAAACTGAGGCCGGACCCGTGCCCGGCCTCGTGGAAAATGTTAAATCATCCGCTCAGAACGTAAACCTGCCTCCGAACTGGATGATTCTTGGATCATACGTGCTGATGACCTGTCCAAAGGTGTTGCTGGATATATTGGTATCCGGCTCCTTGAACTCGGCATGGTTGAAGATGTTGAAGAACTCCGCCCGCACCTGGAAAGCGACGCGCTCGGTGATTTTGGTCGCTTTGGCCAGTGCGAGGTCGAAGTTTGCCCGATCTGGTCCGCGCAGGATGTTCCTTCCCGAGCCATATTTGCCCGTGATGACGGATGAACTAGGAGAGGAAAAACTGGTGCCGGAGAAGTACTGGTTGCCCGGCGTTCCCGGCGTGGGGTTGTGAGGATCGCTAAATGTGATTGGGCCAGTGAGGGTGGCAAAAACCAGGCCGGCATCGCCTGCGCCGGATGGTCCCGGGCTCGATCTTCTGGTGCTGAGGTTGGCGGAGACATCCAGCGGGAAGCCGGTGTGCCATTGGATGATGGGGAACAGGCTCCAGCCCTGCGTCAGGCGCTTGGGGCCGCTTGTCCAGGCATGGTCGAAAGGCAGGTCCCAGCCGCCGCTGAAGCTCAACTGCTGGCGGACATCAAAGTCCGAGGAAGCGCGGAAAACGTTCCTCTGGAAGAATGGGATCGCCGAGTTGCGGTTGCGGAAGCCGGAGGAGTTATCGATGGAGTGGGCCCAGGTATAGGCAAGCGTGAAATACGTTGTGCCCAGGAAGCCAGTACTTGTGGGTTTCTTGGAAAGCTTGGTTTGCAGCGCATTGTAACTTGCGTTCACCGCGTTCTCAAATTCCGGCGTGAAGCTGAAGCGGAAATCGTCCACCGTGCCAATCTGATTGAGCACGCGATGCGGGGTGGAAGCCAGAGTCGCAGGGTTAAACGGGTTGGAATCAACCAGCGTGGTGAGCTTACGCGACTGGCTGCCGAGATATCCGACTTCGAGAGCGACATTTCTTGCCACTTCACGCTGGACGTCAAGGTTGTATTGCACGGTGTATGGGGTCCGCAGGTGCGGATTCACAAAAAACACGCCGCCGCCGCCGAAAGGCAGGAAGCCGGCTGCCGCGAAGTCGATGTTGGGCGCAGGCGCTTTAGACGGGAACGGATTCGGTGTGCCCGTGGTAGTGAACGGATCAGCCATGAAGCCGGTAGGGAAGGTGCAGTTTCCGGGAACACTGCAATCGTTGAATACCGGGCTGGTGAATCCGAAAAACGGGGCCTGTCCGTTGAATTGCAGGTTGTCTTCACCCTTGAGCACATCGTAGAAGACGCCGCCGCCGCCGCGGATGCTCATCTTGCCGTCACCCTTGGGGTCCCAGGCAAAGCCCACGCGAGGGGCCCAGTCATTCTTGTCGGGGAAGTTTGCTCCCTTGGGCGCATTGGCGTCACCGGGGAACAGCAGCGAAATGGGAGCGTTCACAAAGCGCGTTGACTGCGCTCCGGGCACGATGCTGAATGAACGCCCTTGAGTATCGATCTTGGGCGAGCTGTATTCGTACCGCGTTCCCAGAGTGAGCACCAGGTTCCTGGTCGCGTGCCATTCGTCCTGGACAAAGAAGTAACTGGACTTCTGGCGGATATTGGAAGGGGCGCTGCCGAACTGGAAATAGTCTTCCGGCATGCCCAGCAGGAAGTTCGCGTAAGGATTGAACGCGCCGTTGAACTCATCAAAATCAAACTGACCGTCGACGAAGAAATCAAACACGGTGTTGTTCTGGTAAGGCGTATAGCTGGCGCCGAACTTCCAGTTGTGGCGTCCCCGCACCCAGGTAAAGGTGTCAGAGTACGAGAAAGTATTGTTGATGAGCTTGGTGGGGCCCTGCGGGCTGAACCCGGTTACCAGCCCGGAGGAGAAGCCCAGCCGCGTGGGGCCGGTGGACTGGTCAGGCGTGACGCCCACGCCGAGTTGAGCGGGCGTCGGCAGGGCCGTGTTAGGAACGGCCTGGTCCCGGGCGTTGCGCTGCAAGGTGAAATGGAACTCGTTGAGCCGTGTGGCGCCGAACGTGTGTATGTAGGTGAGGCCGGAGTAGTAATTGTGCGGAAGTGTGGTGACAGGGAAGCCTGGTCCGCCTGCCGGCAGGGGCAGTACCTGCTTGATCCTTCTTCCTCCCATGGTGCCGTAAATGTGGTCTTTTTCTGAGAAGATGTAATCCAGCCGCCCGGTGAACTCATTGAAGTCATCGATGTTATTGGCCTGGGCCTGTAGCGTGCCGGAGCAGAAATTTCCACCACAGTCGACGGCGTTGTTCGGAGCGACCGCGATCAGGCTCTTGTTGATGTAATTTTTTGCCACCGGATCAATCCTGGTGGGATCGATAATGCCCTGCGCTGCCAGCGCCACGCTGGGCTGGAAGAAAGGATTCGCCAGCAGAAATCCGGCGACATTGGGATCGACCGTGCCGCCCGGCCCGGCGTGCGAAAAATTGCCGGCCAGCATTTCCGGAGTAAAGGTACTGATGGGGCGGCTGAGCCCTGCCGTCTGCTTTTGTCCCTGATAGCTGGTGAACCAGAATACTTTGTCCTTCTTGACCGGCCCGCCCACGGCAAAGCCGTACTGGTTGCGCTTGAGCGTATTGCGCGGCAAGCCGTCTTTGTTGTTGAAATAAGTATTGGCGCTGAAAGCATCATTGCGGTTGAACTCGAAAACTGAGCCGTGGACATCATTGGCGCCGGACTTGGTCACCACGCTCACGACGCCGCCTGCGTTCCTGCCATACTCAGCCGTGTAATTGCTGGTGAGAATGCGGAATTCCTGTACCGCATCTGGATTGGGTGTATAGACCACGTCGTTGCTCAGCAAGTTGTTGTCGACACCGCCATCGAGCAGGAAGGTCACGGAATCCGAACGCGAGCCGGCAATGTTGTAGGTGCCGGCGCTGCCATCGTCATTGTTATGGGGGGTAACGCCCGGCTCCAGCAGCGCCAGGTCCAGCACATTGCGCCCGTTCAAGGGCAGATCGACAATCGGGCGGCTGGTAACCGATGCGCCCAAGGTGGGATTCACAACTTCCACCTGCGCGGCATCGCCCGTGACCTCAACTGTTTCCGACTTCGTGCCTACTTTGAGAGTGACATCGATGCGCTGCACCTGGTTGATTTCCAGCGTATACGCGACCGTTTCCGCGGTGGTGAACCCATCGCGCTCCACCTTGACCTTATAAGCGCCGATGGGAAGTTCCAGCGCCTGGTAGGAGCCGTCATGATCGGTAACGGCCCTGCTCTCCACGCCTGTAGAAACATTGGTTACGGTGACGTTTGCGCCCACAACCACTGCTCCTTGCGGGTCTTTGACAGTGCCGACGATGCGGGCGCGCGAGCTCTGCCCCACCATTTGTGAACCGAGCGTGAGCAATAGAATGGTGAGGTAAGCGAGGGTCCTGGCTGTTTTGGATGGCGTGCGATGCGTATACATGTGGCTCCTTTTCTTACATCCGTTTCCGTAACAACGAACCGCGAGAGACCCGCGGAAGGGCCGCCAAAAAGATGGCGGACACGTTATCAGATATGGCCGAGTTGAGCCAGAAAATTCTAGGACGATGCCTTGCCTGCCTTGATGGCCACCTATTTAACCTATGTAATGTGAGGATTCTGCCCGAAATGGGAATTGCAGGATAGAAGTCAGCACTCAGCAGTCAGCATTTAACCAAGCCTTTTCACCGCAAAAGTACGCGAAGGACGCAAAGAAAGAAGGGATTCCAAAACCCGGTTCCCTTGCGCCCTTTGCGTTCATTGCGGTGAAGTATTTTGGCTGAATGCTGATGGCTGACTCTACATCCCATCGTAATTTGGGCCGCCGCCACCTTCGGGCGGGACCCAGGTGATGATCTCGTAGGGATCCATGATGTCGCAGGTTTTGCAGTGCACGCAGTTGGAAGGATTCAGGTGGATCGTCTTGCCTTTCGGCGCTGAAGCGTCCTCTTCCATTTCATAGACGTTGGCGGGGCAGAAATTCTGGCAGGGGTTGCCGAATTCCGTGACGCAACGGGTGTTGCAGATATTGGTGTCATGGATGATCAGGTGCGAAGGCTGATCTTCTTCATGCCTGGTGCCGGAGTGGTAGAGATCGGTCAACTTGTCGAACGTAAGTTGGCCGTCGCCCTTGGCTTTGCCGAGCAGGTGGGCGCGCTTGCCGCCGTCAGCAGGAAGCTGGTCAAGATGCTTCATGCGCGTATGTCCGGCATGCGCGGGATAAACCTCATGCAGGCCGCGGCCGCCGGTGAGCTGCTGCAGGGCCGTGTGCAGCAGGCCGGACACCAGTCCATTTTCAAAGCCCTGATGGAAGTTGCGCACTTCCCACAGTTCGTCCTTGATCCAGCTGGCGTCTACGCTCTCTTTGTAGTGCCGGAGCTGGGCCGCGCTGAAATTGTTGTGGAGCAGCGCGTCAAAAGCCGTTTCCGCGGCGAGCATTCCGCTCTTGATGGCCAGATGAATGCCTTTGAGCCGCTGCGAGTTGAGAAAGCTGGCGGAGTCGCCGACGATCATCCAGCCATCGCCGGCAAGCGGAGGCATGGAAAACCATCCGCCGTAGGGAAAAGTCTTGGCGCCGTAGCGAATCATCTTTCCGCCGCGCAGCAGGCTGGCGATCAGCGGATGCATTTTGAAATCCTGCAGCACGCGCTGAGGATCGAGGCGCGGGTCCTGGTAGTCGAGGCTGGTGACGTAGCCGAGCGAGACGATATTGTCTTTTGATCCGTACAGCCAGCCGCCGCCGTATTCTTTTGTGGTCAGAGGCCAGCCCATGGTGTAAATGACCTGGCCTTTCCTGATGGCGCCGGGCGGCACTTCCCACAGCTCCTTCACGCCGATGCCGTAGATCTGCGGGTTGCGGTCTTTCTGCAAATCGAATTTGGCGACGAGTTGTTTGGTGAGCGAGCCGCGCGGCCCTTCCGCCAGCACCGTGATCTTCGATTTCACGTCATAACCGGGCTCGAAGTTGGCTTTCTTCTGACCATGCTTGTCGATGCCCTTATCGTCAGTGCGGACGCCGATCACATGATCGCCCTCAGTGAGCAGCTCTGATCCGGCAAATCCGGTGAAGACGGTGATGCCGGCCTGTTCAACTTTTTCTCCCAGCCACTTCACAAAGCGGTTGATGGAGATGACGTAGTTGCCATGGTCTTGCAGCGGCGGGGGCGTCAGGGGCAGGCGGTGCTCGCCTTTTTCGGTAAGGAAAAAAACGTCTTCATGCACGACCTCGGCATCGAGCGGGGCTTCCTGTCGCCAGCCGGGAAGAAGCTCGTCCATGGAGCGGGGATCGAGCAGCGCGCCGGAAAGCGAATGCTGGCCGAGTTCGCGGGCCTTCTCCAGGACGTTGATGTTTTCCTTGCTCAACGGCGCATCAGGATTGCGGCGGTTATGGCGGTCAATCAACTGCGAAAGACGCAGCGCGCAGGCCAGCCCGGCAGGGCCGCCGCCAACAATGGTCACGTCCGATTCCATCTGCGGACGCTCGATGCCTTCAAGAGGTTTGCGGAAAGTTAGCATTCAGCACTCAGTAATTAGCATTCAGCAAAAGAATTTAACCGCAAAGGACGCAATGGCCGCAAAGGATTGGGGAGGTTCAGACTCTTTTAGTTCTTTGCGTCCTTGGCGCCTTTGTGGTGAATCCTATCCACCAGCCTTCGCCTTTTTCACTTCTTCAGTCAGCGCGGGCAAAATGTCGAACAAGTTGCCCACCACGCCGAAGTCGGCGATCTCGAAGATGGGCGCTTCCGCATCTTTATTAATGGCGATGATGCTGCGCGAGCCCTTCATCCCCACAATGTGTTGAATGGCGCCGCTGATGCCGACCGCGAGATAAAGCTTGGGTGATACTGTCTGGCCGGAGCTGCCGATCTGCCGGTCCATGGGAAGCCAGCCGGAGTCACAGATGGGACGCGATGCGGCAATCTCGCCGCCCAGCGCGTCCGCCAGCGCCTTGGCCAGTTCGATATTTTTCTGCTCTTTGATTCCGCGACCGACAGAGACAATGATTTCCGCCTGCGTAAGATCGACGGCCTGTTTGGCTTCTTTAAATGGATCTTCAGGCTGGTTGCGCTGCACGCCGTCGGCGATATTGGCGTTCACGGTTTCAACGGGAGCGGGCGATGCGCCGGTTTCGGCTTTATCGCCGCGGAAAGCGCCGGCCTGGAAGGTGACAAAGTGCGGCGCGGGGCAGGCAAAAGAAACGTCGGCGGCGAATTTACCCTGGAACATCTGGCGGGTAAAGAGCAGTTTGCCGCCTGAGTCGCTCTTGCGAAAGCCGATAGCGTCACTGATGAGCGTGCGTTGTAGCGCCGTGGCCAGCTGCGGAGCGAAGTCGCGTACCTGGTAGGTGTGCGGCATCAGCACCAGCGTGGGCTTCTTCTGGTTGATGAAATCTTTCAGCGCGGCCACCACGCCATCGGGCTCATACCTGGCGAGCCTGGGCGATTCGATGACGGTTACTTTGGCCAGTTTTTTGGCGGCGATCTCCTGGGCGATGCCGGCGATGCCACTGCCGAAGAGCGCGGCTTCAACGGTGGCGCCGGTTTCCGCGGCGATGGCCTGCGCGGCCGCAACGGTCTCCAGGGAAACCCGGTTCAGTTTGCCTTCACGTTGTTCAGCAATTACGAGGATTGTGTCTGCCATCTAGTTTGTTTGCCGTTTCTTTTTGATAAAGCCGAGCATGAGTAAACCCAGGGCAATGACAACATCGGCGGCAAAGATGCCCTGCATGAGGCCGCCGCCGGCGCGGATGTCCCAGCCGACGAAGAGCATCCAGCCGATCGCGGCAATCAGCATGATCAAACCGACCACCATAAAAGTGGAGCCGGTTTCATGTTCGGTTATGGGCTGATAATTTCCGCCTTCAGGGTCATATTCCATTCGTTCCATGGTGTACTCCTTCAAAAAAACGAAATTTGCCGGATCAAATCACGCGCACGTCGTTCTTCAGCTTGTCCACCAGCTTCTTGGCGATCTCGCCGGGCGAGCCCTCAAGCATCTCAGTCTTCTTGGTCTTCTGCGGGACGTAAAGCTTTTCAATCTTCTGCAGGTTGTCGCCCAGCGCGGACTTGACTTCGTCCATGGCGACCTTGCGCAGCGGCTTGTTCTTGGCCTGCTTGATGCCCAGCAGCGTGGCATAACGCAGTTTGTTGATGCCGGACTGGATTGTGAGCACCGCGGGCAGCGGCATGCTGACGTGCTGAAAGAAGCCGGATTCGAGCTCGCGCTTGACCTTGATGCCGCTATCGGATTTCTGGATTTCCATGATGATGGTGGCGTGCGGCCAGCCCAGCAG